>Ga0187893_10000897_pt1 | contig 74931 bp, 74 predicted proteins | sample MA1701074metaG_FD_139574 | JGI IMG/M metagenome (GOLD analysis project Ga0187893, IMG submission 139574) | White microbial mat communities from a basaltic lava cave in the Kipuka Kanohina Cave System on the Island of Hawaii, USA - MA170107-4 metaG ...
ATCGCTCCACGGGTGGCCTCCTTCGGGGTGGCGCTGTCGACGCTTGGCCGCATCGACCGCACCATACCGCAGGCGGTCATCCGTCACCGCTCTCCTTCGTCAACGCAATTTGGACAAGAGTGATCCCGAGTACATCGTGGTGGCGGCGCTCGCCATGAAGCTCGGCTGTCCGGTGAAGTGGATCGAGGACCGTCGCGAGCACACCCTGGTGGCGTGCGTGGAGCGGGAGCAGATTCACGACCTTCTGATCGCAGCCACGGCCCGGGGCGACCTGCTGGCCTTCCGGGACAGCTTCTTGCATGAGATGGGGGCCTATACCATCTCCGGCCTCAACCTCCCCCAGAACACGATGATTCATTCGGTGGGCCCCTACCGGATCCCGAGTGTCGAGCTCACCATGCGGGGGGTGCTCACCCACACCACCCCGGTGGGGGCCTACCGAGGCGCCGGCCGGCCGCAGGGGACGGCCGTGATCGAACGTGCCATGGATGCGCTGGCCCATGAGCTCTCCATGGATCCCATTGCCCTGCGCCAGCGCAACCTCGTCCCGGCCGACGGATACCCCCATGACACGGGGCTCACGACGGCGGGGCGAGGCCCCGTCGTCTACGACAGCGGCAACTTTCCTCGCTGCATGGAACTGGCGTTGGAAACACTCGACCTGCCGGCGATGCGCCGCGAGCAGTCGCGCCTGCGCGGGGAAGGCCGCTACCTCGGCATCGGTCTCGTGAACTACATCGAGGCCACCGCGACCGTTCCCCACGAGAGCGTGACAGTCCGTGTGGGGGCCAACGGGCAGGCGACGGTCATCACGGGCGCGGCGCCCCAGGGGCAAGGGCACGTCACCATGTTCTCCGAGCTCGTGGGCGATCTGCTCGGGATCGACCCGTCGGCCGTCGAGGTCCTCACGGGCGACACGGCGCTCATCGCGACCGGTGGGGGGACATACGGCAGCCGGACGGCTGCCATCGGAGGCAGCGCCGCTCTGCTTGCCGCGCGCGCCATCGGGGAGAAGGCCGCCCGCATCGCCGGTCATCTGCTGGAAGCGGCAGCCGCCGACATCATCAACGACAACGGCCGGTTCTCCGTGAAGGGCTTGCGCAGCCGCGCCGTCGGCTGGGCGGAGATCGGGGAGGCCGCCCACGCGGCAAACCTACCCGGGGAGACAGCAGGTCTCGAGGATACGCAGGTGTTCACCGTGGCGCAGTCGGCCTACGCCAACGGAACCCATGCGGTCGTCCTCGAGGTCGACCCGGAGACGGGCGCGGTGACGATCCTGCGCTGGATCGTGGCTCATGATTGTGGTCGCGTTCTGCAACCCACTCTCGTCGACGGCCAGATCCATGGCGCCGTCGTGCAGGGCATCCCCGATGCCCTCAACGAGCAGCTCGCCTACGACGAATCCGGTCAGCGACTGACGGCCACCCTGATGGACTATGCCCTCGCCACGGCGGCCGACGCGCCCCGCACCTTCGAGATTCGCCATCTGGAGTCACCCACGCCGCTCAACCCACTTGGAGCCAAGGGGGCGGGGGAAGGTGGCATCATGCCGGTCCATCCGCTTATCGCCCAGGCTATCGAGGATGCCCTGGCGCCTTTCGGGGCCCGGGTCACCGGGATTCCGTTGACGCGGACGGCGATTCGGACACTGGCCACTCAAGGTCAGGCTTCGTCGAAGTGAGGTGAGCGCGGAAGAATCGCGCGAGACTTGACCCGAAGTCGGTCGGCAACTCTCCGTGGTGCCCGCGCGGCATGACCACGAATTCGGCCGTCGGATTTCCGCGCAGGGCAGCCCGTAGAGTTTCCGCGTGGTGAAAGCGGATCAGCTCATCCTCACGGCTGGCGATCAGAAGCACCGGTGTCACAAGATGCCGAGCCGCCGTCGCGGGCGAGGCAGCGGCGAAGTCGACACCCAAGAGCAGGCGGCCCCACAAGGTCATCAGCTCGACGTAAGGGTACTTCGCGAGGCCGAGCCAGTCGTGTAGCTCACGCGCCAACGTCTTCAGGTCGGAATAGGGCGCGTAGGCGGCGATGGCCCGGATGCGAGGGTCCTCGGCTGCCGTCAGGATCGCCACCGCCCCGCCGAGGGACAGCCCGAACACCCCGACGGGAGAAGTGCCCTGCGCTACCAGGACGTCGACTGCGCGCCGCAGGTCTCCGCGCTCCCGGACGCCGAAGGTCGTGGCGTCGCCGCCGCTTCTCCCGAAATATCTGAGGTCCATGAGGAGCACCGAGAAGTGCTGGGATAACGTGGCCGCGATCGGCAGCATCTCCGCCTTCTCCGCGGGATAGCCGTGCAGGAGCACGACGCTCGGGCTCCCTGGGCGAGGGACGAGCCAGCCGTGCAGCGCCACGCCGTCGTCGGCATCGATCGTGATGTCCAGCACCTCGAGACCGACATCGGCTGGCCGCAGGGGGACGCTTTGACGGGGGGGCCGAACGGCCCGCCAGAAGGTGAGGTAGCTCGTCACGAGCGCGCCGGTGAGCAAGGTGGCGAGCAGAATCAGCAGAGCAAGCGACAACCGATTCCGCATCCCCGGAGCCGCGCGACTCCGGGGATGCGGCAATCCTGACGTGTGGTTACGGAGCCTTCTTGGCGGCGGGGGCCGGGGCAGCCTTGCTCGCGACCGACTTGGCGGTCTTCTTGCCGTCGGCCTCAGCGTAGGTCACGGTGACCGTCTCGGCCTCCATCACGTCCTTGACCGCGACGACCTTGCCGCCCTTCATGATCTTCGTTTCCTTCTCGATGATGAAGGTGACGTCTTCGGCGTTCTTGCCCTTCGGGGTGACGATGACGACCATCTCCGTCTCGGTGACCTTCTTGAGCTGGCCGGTCGCCGTCTTCGTGGCCACCTTGGCGGGCTTCGCCATGGCCTTGCTGGCGTCCGGTTTGGCCATGTCGGCCTTGGGGGCGTCGGCCTTGGGCGGCGCTGCCGCGGGCTGCTGGGCCAGGGCGGGCGCGGCGATCGAGGCGAGGAAAGCACCCGCGGCGATGATGGTGAGAATCCGTCGAATCATCTGGTGACTCCTTTCTGTGGTGGATCGTTCACTTCAGGAGAACTCACGTGGAACGAAGCTATCACATCTGGTTGGTGGTGGGCGGAACAACATGCTTGGAAGGCAGGGATATGGGCGCGGCCGAAGCCGAGCCCGATGATTCCGACCGTAGGGGCCGACGTGCTCATTGGCTATCGTCTCTCGTTGTCGAGCACTCTGGGAACGCCGAGGCCCCCCCTCGGGTTCCCCGGGACGCTCCGAGGGGGGCCATGTGGGAACTTCCCATGCTAACTCAGGGTGTCAAGGGACGCCTGATCGCATCGTGACCTTGCGGCCTTGACAACCGCGCGGCGACCGACATAGGGTGCCTTCCCGTGGCGCCGACGCCTCGCTATGGCTCTGACTTGGTGGTGGACCTGCTGCGCGCGGTAGGCGTCGAGCACGTTGCCCTGAATCCGGGCGCGACCTTTCGCGGCCTTCACGACTCGTTGGTCAACTACGGCGGGACCAGACGGCCGGAGCTGATCCTTACCACGCACGAAGAGATTGCGGTCGCCCTCGCCCACGGCTATGCCAAGGCCAAGGGGACGCCGATGGCGGCTGTCGTGCACGACATCGTCGGCCTCCAACACGCCAGCATGGCCATTTTCAATGCGTTCTGTGACCGGGCGCCGATCCTCGTGCTGGGCGCCACCGGACCCATGGACGCGACCCGGCGCCGGCCGTGGATCGACTGGATCCATACGGCACTCGTGCAGGGCACGCAGGTGCGCGACTATGTCAAGCTGGACGACCAGCCGGCGAGCATCGCGGCCATCCCCGAAGCCTTCCTGCGGGCCTGGCGCGTGGCCCAGAGTGAGCCGCCCGGCCCGGTGTATCTGTGTCTGGACGCATCGCTCCAGGAACAGGCCCTGGAGGGCTCAGTGTCCCTCCCCGATGTCGCACGCTTCCGGCCCGCATCGCCACCACACGCCGATCCGCGTGCCCTCGACGAGGCGGCGCGGAGACTCGTCGAGGCGCGGTTTCCCATCATTCTCGTCGAGTCACTCGGGCGTCGACCCCAAGCGTGCGCCGCGCTCGGTCGCCTCGCCGAGCGGCTCGCCGCGCCCCTCATCGATCTCGCCGGAGAGTCCCAGGGCCGCCCGAGTGTCTCCTCTCGCCATCCCCTCGACATGACCGATGCGCGCCACGAAGTCGTGGCCGAAGCTGACGTGGTCCTGGCCCTCGAGGTGTCGAGCTTCCTCAGCGCACTTGCCGAGACCGACCGCAGCACGCGGGACGTGCGCTTGCTCAACGAGGGCGCGCACATCATTGCCCTCTCCCTCGACGATTACGCGTTCCGGAGCTGGGCGCACACCTACCAGTCGCTGGCTCCGGTGGATGTACCAATCGCGGCCGACGCCGCGCTGGCCCTGCCTGCCCTGCTGGCTGCCGTGGAAGACCGCCTCGCCCGCGATCCTCGATCTGCCGAGCGTCAGGCGCGTGCGTCGCGGACGGCGGCCCGCCATGCCGCACTCCGGCGTGAGTGGCGCGCCACCGTCGACCTCGAGCATTCGGTGCGACCGATGGCGCCATCCGTCCTCGCCGCCGAGGTGTGGGAGGTCATTCGGAACGAGGACTGGATCCTTGCTCACGGGACCGGCAAAGGCTGGGCGCGACGGCTCTGGGACTGGCAGCCCGAGCGTAGCTATGGTGGCAGCGGCGGGGCGGGCCTCGGCTATGGCCTGCCGGCCGCATTGGGGGTGGCGCTCGCCCATCGTGGAACGGGAAAGCTCTGTGTGAATCTGCAGGCGGATGGTGACCTTCTCTACGCGGTGAGCGCCTTCTACACGGCGTCCCATCACCGGCTGCCGCTGCTGACGGTCATGTTCAACAATCGCTCGTACGGCAACGACGAGGAGCATCAGGACGCCGTCGCCAAAGCGCGCGGCCGTCCGGTGGAGAACAAGGTCGTCGGGATCCGCATCGACGACCCCGCTCCTGACTTCGCGCGCATCGCGCAGGGATTCGGCGTCTACGCGGAGGGTCCGATCGAGGCAGTAGACGCCGTGGGGCCGGCCCTGCAGCGCGCTTTGCGCGTCGTGCAGGACGAGGGGCGACCGGCCCTCGTCGACGTGATCACGCGGCCGTGAGAACGGGAGCCGAGTACCGGGAGGCGTTGCGCGACGGGCGCCGGGTCTGGGTGATGGGCGAGGGTTTGATCGACGACGTCACCGTGCATCCCGCCACCCGAGCCATGGTGGACGAATACGCGGCCTGGTACGATCTCAGCAGCCTGAGTCTCGACATGCCCGCGATCGATCTGAACAGCCTGCGCGCTTTGCCCTTGGCGCCGCGGCGACCCGTCACTCCGGCGCGGCCGACCCCTCACGCATAGACATCCTCGTCGACCTGGCTCGCCGCCGGGTAGGGCGCCGCCAGCGCGAACTGCACGCCGTTGTCGATCTCCGTCTTCACGTCGGCCAGGATGCGCTCGAAGACACTCTGATCGGCCAGGCCGTCGGCCGTGAGCCGCCCCGCCAAGGTCTGAAGGGGATCGTGTGTGCTCATCCACTCCCGCTCTTCCTCCCGCGATCGGTACTCGCGGTTGACGTCGCCGACGTGGTGACCGTAGTAGCGGTAGGTCTTGCATTCGAGGAAGGCCGGACCCTCCCCCCGGCGCGCGCGCTCCACCAGCCGCCGCATCGTCGCATGGACGAGCTGGACATCCTGGCCGTCGACGGGCTCGGCGTGGATGCCGAAGGCCCGGGCGCGAGCCAGGATTTCGCCGGCCACGGTCTCGCCGCACGGGGTGTACTCCCCGTACAGATTGTTCTCGCAGACGTAGATGACCGGCAGCTTCCAGAGGGCCGCCATGTTCATCGCTTCATAGAGGAGCCCCTGGCCGAGTGCCCCGTCGCCAAAGAAACACACCGCGACTTGGCCGCTGCCTCGCATCTTGGCCGACAGGGCAGCGCCAGTGGCGATGCCGGCCGAGCCGCCCACGATGGCGTTGGCCCCGAGGTTGCCCGTGTCGGGATCGGCGATGTGCATGGAGCCGCCCTTACCGCGGCAGTAGCCCGCCTCCTTGCCGAGCAGCTCGGCGAACATGCGGTTGACGGAGGCCCCCTTGGCCAGGCAGTGGCCGTGGCCACGATGGGTGCTCGTGATGAGATCGTCGCGATGCAGAGCCTCGCACACGCCCACCGCCACCGCTTCCTCGCCCACGTACAGGTGGGCCAGGCCGGGCATCTTGGCGCTCTTGTACAGCTCCTGCACCTGCTCTTCGAAGGCGCGAATCTTTGCCATCTGCCGGTACAGGTGGAGGTTCTGCTCGAGCTCCATCCGCGGTTCGATCGCGTGTGTCGTCATCGGCGCACTCCTTTGTGTCATAGCCTACCAGGAGCGGTCGTCGAGCATCGTGGCATCGCTTCCCCGGCGCCGGTCCCCTTGGCGGCCTCCATCAGCCCCAGGAAGGGTCTCAGGCGTGACGCGCAGCGGCAAACCGTGATGTACGATTCGGAGGGATGCACATGGAAGACGAGTCGTCGATGCGTTTACGCACGGCCGACGTCGACGGGCCCCTGCACTTCGCCGACTTCGGCGGTTCGGGCGCTCGTCTGGTCCTCGTTCACGGGCTCGGTGGCTCACACGCGAACTGGTTGGCCGTGGCGCCACGACTGGCGCAGCGCGCGCAGGTGGTGGCTCCGGATCTTCCAGGATTTGGCCGGACGCCACCAGCCGGACGCTCGGCCCGGGTTCCCGCCATGCGGGAATCGTTGCATCGATTCCTGGTCGCCGTCGGGCCTCCAGCGATCCTGGTCGGTAATTCCATGGGAGGCCTCATCGCCATGATGGAGGCCGCCGTTCACCCCGAGACGGTCTCCGCGCTCGTGCTTGTGGCGCCGGCGCAGCCCGCGCCGGTTGGGACGAGGATCGATCGTGAGGTCTTGCTGGCCTTCGCGATCTACTCCATTCCGTGGGTGGGCGAGTGGTATCTGCGGCGCCGCGCGGCGCGGCTGGGCCCGGAGGGCCTCGTCCGCGAGGTGTTCCGCCTGCTCTGTGTCGACCCTTCCCGTGTTCCGGACGACGTGCGTCGCGCGCACGTGGCGCTGGCCGCCGAGCGGCTCACGACGATGCCGGGCACCGATCGCGCGTTTCTGGAAGCGGCGCGATCTCTGGTGAGCATCCTGCGCCGCCGGGGATCGTATGACGAGATGGTGGGGAGGATCGCCGCTCCCACCTTGCTGATCCAGGGCGCCCAAGACCGGCTCGTACCGCTGGACGCCTCCCGGGCGCTGGCCCGCAGGCGGCCCGACTGGGCCTTCGAGGTGTTCGACGGGATCGGCCACGTCCCGCAGCTCGAGGCGCCCGCCCGTTTCGTCGACAGCGTCACGGGCTGGCTCGAGGGGGCGCAGAGAGTGGGCCGTTAGAGCGGACGACTCTTATTTCGGACGCGGCTGGGCGCGGGTGAGAGCGTCCATCCAGAGGCGGTATGCGCGACCCTGAGCCTCGGCGAGACGGGTGACTGCGTCCTGGAGCTCGCTCGGTTGAGCGCCGCCGACAAGGACCATGGGCAGACGCATCCAGGCTTGGGCGACCGCGAACGAGGCCTCCTGAAGCTCTCGAACCACGGTCATGCTCTCGCTCGGCATGGCTTGGCCGGACCGATTCAACTGGCTGATCCAGGCGCTCGTGATGTCGCCCCAGCCCTGGGCGGCCTTGCTCCAGAAATCCTGGGTCTGACGCAATCCCTCGCTCAGCGAGCGTGAGGCGGCCTCCCACATCTGCGTCGTCTGATCGCGAGGGTCACCACCGCTTGGCGTCGTCATGGCAGGCCTCCCTCCGCTGTGCGCGCGGATTGTGGGGGCGAACGCTCTTCGTAGAGCGCCTCGATGCGGGCTCCGTACGTCTGCAGCGCGATCCGCCGCTTCAGCTTGAGGGTCGGGGTGAGAAAGCCGTTCTGCGTGGTGAAATCCTCGGCCACCAGAGTCACCTTGTGGATCCGCTCGAACCCCTTCCAGCCCGCGGCGTAGCGGTCGACCTCCTCTTGAATCAGGGCGACCGTGCGCGGATGGCCGAGCAATTCCTCGTCGCTGGCGGTTGTGATTCCCTGCCTCGTGCCCCACTGCTTGAGGACCGCCACATCGGGAACGATGAGGGCGACGTTGTGAGGGCGGTTATCGCCGTACACGAGGGCGTTCAGGATGTAGGGCGACAGCTTGAGCTGCTCCTCGAGGGGAGCGGGCGCCACGTACTTGCCGTTCTCGAGCTTGTATTGCTCCTTGATGCGCCCGGTGATGTAGAGGAAGCCGTCGGTGTCGAAGCGCCCCAGATCCCCCGTGCGGAAGCCGCGGTCGGGCGTGAAGACGGCCCGGTTCTCCTCCTCCCGGTTGTGATACCCCTGCATCACGTTGGGGCCGTACACGATGATCTCGCCCTCGCCTTCCTCGGACGAGGCGCTCCGATCGAGCTCGACCCGCACCCCCGGGATCGGCTTGCCCACGCTACCGATGCGGTGGACACCGGGACGGTTGCCGGTGGCGATGGGGCTGGTCTCGGTGAGGCCGTACCCCTCGTACACGGTGATCCCGAGCCCGTCGATGAACTCCGCCACTTCGCGCGAGAGCGCGGCCCCCCCGCTGAAGGCGTACTTCAGGCGCCCCCCGAACCGGGCGCGAATCTTGGAGAAGACGAGGCGGTCGGCCAGCTTGAGCGCGAGCTGCTCACCGACCCTCAGGTGTGCGCCTTGGCGTCGTTTGCTGGCGGCCCGCAGACCACTATGGAAGAGCTGCTGGATGGGCTTGGGTTTGGTGGCCATCTGCTGGTGCACACCGTCGTAGATGCGATTGAAGACGCGAGGGACGCTGATGAGCAGGGTTGGCTGCACCTCGGCCAGCTGCTCGACCAGCTTGGTGACGTCTTCACAGAGCGCCATGGACGCGCCCAGCGAGAGGAGCGCGTGCAGTTCGCACGTCTGTCCGAAGGAGTGAGCCCAGGGCAGGAACGAGAGGCTTCTGTCCTGACCCCCCATGGGCATCATCTCGTGTACGGCGCTGACGTTCGAGGCGATGTTGCTATGGGAAAGGATGACCCCTTTGGGGTGACCGGTGGTACCCGAGGTGTAGATGAGGCCCGCCGTGTCTCGCGGTTCGGGGCGGATGGCCGGGGTGGGATTGCGGGCACCGGCGGCGAGCACAGCCGCGAAGGAGCTGGGGTGGTCCGAGGGCAGCGCGAGCCCAAGGACGTGTTTTAGGGAGGGCACGCTCCTGGGCAGCTCCAGACACTTGTTGTAGATCTCACCCGTGGCGCCGATGATGGCAACCGCGCTGCAGTCCCCGCAGATGTAGCCCCACTCCGTGGGGAGCTGCGCCTCGTACATGGGCACCAGCGAGGCGCCGAGGCCGTAGCACGCATAGGCGCTGATCGCCCACTCGGGCCGGTTGTTGGAGACGATGGCGACCCGGTCGCCGCGCTTCACGCCGAGCCCGGCTAAGCCACCCCGAAAGGCGTCGACCTGTCGGGCGATCTCCTGGTAGGAGATCCACGACCACGAGGCGCCGCGCTTGACGCCAAACAGAGGCTGGGACGCGAAGGCGTTGGTGGAACGTTCGAACATCTCCACGAGATTCGCGAATTTCGTCGACGGCATCGTCGAACCTCCTTGGGGCGGGGACCAGTTGAACGGGGCAGCTCTCCTGCTCAGCCGTGGCCGCCACTGGCCATAGCCGTCAGTGATTCTCTGATAGTCGGGTTCTTCCCGTTCTCCACGTCCTGTCGCCGGATCCGATGAAAGGTGGTCAGGATCCCGTTGGCCTTTGCCAGCTGGGCGACCCGCTCGGCGAACGTCTCCAGACGTGGTCCGGGAATGGCGTAGAGGGCCACGTCGTCGGTGAGGATGTCGAGGTAGGCCCGCGCCCCGCAACAGCCCAGGCTCAGGGCGCTGCGGCCGGTGTTCTTGGCCTGGGGGACGACCGCGCAGGCCGGACGGCCCATCGCCGGCGGCAGACCCCCTTCCAGGGACTGGGAGGCCTCCGAGAGGATGAGCGTCTGGTCGGCACGAACGAAGAGCAGGACCACGTCGGGCGGAAGCGGCGCGTCCGCCAGGGGCCCGTAAATCACGAAGGCCGGTTGCGTTTGGAGCACCGGAATGGCGGGAATGTCCTCGGGCCGAACGTAGCCGAGGTCAGCGAAAATCTGGAGGGCGTCCCGGCGGTCGGCCTCGTGGGCGGCACTCACCTCGAGGTTGTGGGTGAAGGTGCCGATGGCGCACAGATCGTGGTCGCGGGGGGCGGTCACGAATGTCCGCGTGGCAGCGTCCTGCCAGAATCGGCATCCGGCGGCGACGCGGCCGCTGAAGGCGGGAACGCCAGCCGGAGCCGAATCAGCCAGGGTGATGGCCACCGGTGGCAAGGTGAGCGTGAGGGTACTCCGCAAGCTCTCGGCGATCTCCGTGAGGGTCATGGTGATGACGGTCTCCTTGCCGGGGTGTCGATGTCGAAACTGAGCCGGGTGTGAGCCTCGCGCAGGGCCGTTTCGACCTCGCCGGGTGTCTCAGCCCGCGCGAAGATGAATCCGAGGTATTGCCAACCCTCCGGCAGGGGGACCAGTTCCTGGTCGAGATGCGCCGAGATCACGACGTCCTCGATATTCGGCACGGCCGTGGCGGCGTCCACGCCATGCACGGCCACCAGCCGGCCCGCCCGCGGGATGGGGATCATCATCACTCCCGCCGCTTGCCCGTCGCGCTCGGTCGATGGAAGCGGCCAGCCGAGCGCCTGTCGAAGGATCAGCTCCTCCAGGCTCATACCGGTACCGAACCGCAGGGTCCGTGAGCAGAGCCCGCCGATCGACCGCGCAGCCACCTCGATCACCCATGGTCCGTCATCGTTGAGGCGTAATTCAACGTGGACGGGCCCGCGGTCGAGCCCGAGAGCCCGACAGGCCTCGGCCGTCGCATGGGCGATGGCCTTCTGGACGTCGGGGGCGAGCCGTGACGGCGTGACGTAGAGAGTCTCCTCGAAGAAGGGTCCGTCGAGGGGGTCGGGCTTATCGAAAAGAGCGAGGACGCGCAGCTCGCTGTCGACGAGCAGCCCCTCCAGGGCGACCTCGAAGCCGGGGATGAATTTCTCGACCAGACACGCGTGTTTCGCCTCGTCGTCCACGGTGACATCGTCGCGCCCGAGGATAGCCCGGATGCGAAGGACGGCGTCGGCGAACTGAGCGGCATCGTTGGCGCGGATCACGCCACGGCTGGCTGACAGCGCGAGGGGCTTGAGCACACATGGATAGACGACGTGGCGAGCCAGCGCGCGAGGATCCGCCTCCAGAGACATCAACTGGAACGGGGGCTGACGAACCCCGGCCGCGGCCAGTCGCTCGCGCATGAGCCGCTTGTTGCGGCTGGCCGTGGCCGAGCCGATGGAGTTGGCCCGCAGACCCAGTCGCTCGCCGATGGCGGCCGCCACCACTGTGGTGCGGTCGTCCACCCCCACCACGCCAGCGATCGGGTAGCGATGTGCGAAACGCGCGACGGTGTTGGCGGCCCCGGCCGGATCCGTGAAGTCCAGGGTCAGCAGGCGCTCGGGCGCGTGATGCTCGAAGGTACTGGGGGCCTCCGACGCGCAAACGAGGTCGACCCCGAGGCGGTGCGCGGCGTCGAGGAAGTCCTCGGTTCGGTACGTCGTGGTCGGCAGGAGGAGCAGTAAGCGATCCACGCGCTCCTCACACCGAGCGCTGAGCGCTCAGGCCTTGCCGGGCGTGTAGTATGGGTTGGATCCGGAGGCGTGGTCGGTCGTGTCCACGACTTCGGCCACCTCCGGAATCTCCTCCTTGATGAGCCGCTCGATTCCGGCCTTCAAGGTCACGTCCGACATCCCGCAGCCCTGACACCCACCGCCCAGCTGGAGATAGACCCGGCTGTCCTGGATATCGATCAGCTCGACGAACCCACCATGACCAGCCACCGCTGGATTGATGGTCGAATCGATGAGCTCCTGGACCTTCGCCTTTAGATCGTCGCTCATGGCATCACCCCTCTTGACTCTACAGTCGCCGACTCTCTTAAACTCCTACTGTAGCCGACTTTTCCGTGAGGGCCAACTGGCCCTGGGTAGGCTCTGCTCAGCAGAACCAGGGCTCGCTGAGGCGGGGGGAGCGCGGCCGGTCGCTGGGCAAGCTCAGGGCTGGCTGCGGCGCGCGGCCGGCCGCCCTCTCCGCCAAGCTGCGGATGCTCCCGAAGGTCAGCGCCGGATCCTCGGCGCGAGCGGCGCTTTCCTCGACCCGCGCTGCGACCGCCCGCTGCAGTGTGTCCATCAAGGGGTCTGGGTGCGTCCACTCGTAGTAGAAGTCCCGGGCTACGAGCCGACCCAGATAGGGCCGCAAGGCCGGGCTGTCGGCGAGCAGCGAGCCCGGCGGAACCAGCAACCGGATGGAATACTGGACGGGATCCACAGCGTCGACCAGGCTTTCGTCCTCCACAAAGTCGAGCATCTCCCGGTAGTCGTCGAGCGTGGTCCAGGGCGTGAAGGGTACCCAGGTCGGGCGAAGCGTCATGCCGGCCCCGCGTACCGCCCGCAAAGCTTCGAGGACATCGGCGCGAGAATGGCCCTTGGCCAGCTGGCCGAGCACCACGTCGCTCAACGATTCCACGGCGGACACCACGAACAGGCAGCCGGCGCTGGCTAGCTCGGGCAGCCGTTGCCGGTGCCGGAGCAGGTGCTCGATCTTGGCGGTCACGTCGAACGTCACGTGAGGGAACTCGGCATGGAGATCCCGCACGACAGCGAAGGCGTGGCCGGGGCCGTTCAGGAAGTCCGGATCGCCAAAGGTGATGTGGGCGGCGCCGGCCTCCACGAGTTGCTTCACGTCGGCGAGCACCACCCGGCGGGGCACCACGAAGAAGCGCCCACCGTAGATCGGCGGGATCGGACAGTGTGCACACAGATGCCGGCAGCCACGGCTGGCCTCCACGTAGCCGGCGAGCTCCTGCCGCCCGGCGTGCTCGAGGCGCGCATATTTCTTCAGCGCAGGAAGCAGACGGCGGCTCGGGGGAGGGAAGGGGAGCTTCTCAAGCCTGGGCTCCGAGGCAGTCGCGGGGCGGAGGCTGCCGGCGAGCGCATCGGCGAGGTCGACGAGCGCTTGCTCGACCTCGCCCGAGAGCACCGAGTTGACGCCGTGCTCGCGCAGGTACTCGCCGTTGAGGGTGGCATAGAGGCCGTAGAAGGCAAGATGACACCCAGGATTGACCCCGCGGATACGCTCGGCCACCTGGACCCCAAGCCGGAGGGCCGTGTGCATGGGAACCGAGACGGCAATCAGCCGGGCCCGGCGCACGGTGTCGGCATCGAAGGGCTCGACCGAGAGGTCAAGCACGCCCGGGGCATAGCCGGCACGCTCCAGGAAGGCGGCGGGCCAGGCGACAGCCAAGGGCTGGTGGCCTAGCTCGTAACACGCGATGAGCAGGATCGCGCCTGGCTCTCTCATGGCCCCGAGTTTACGCCGGGCGCGTTGCAACGCAACGTAACCTCCATGATAGTGTAGGCGCCGACGCGCCTCTACCGGACACGAAGGGGGACCGTGATGACCGTCAAGATTGCCTGCCGCCCCAATGGCCCTTACCTGATCGAGGGCGAGGTCGAGGTCCTCGATCCCGCTGGCAACACGATCGACACCACCGGACGTCCGCGGATCGCACTGTGTCGATGCGGCAGCTCATCGACGAAGCCGTTCTGCGACGGCACCCACAACAAGGTCGGCTTTCAGGCCCAGTAGGGCTCACCGTACCTGGCGGCGGGCGTCCAAAAGCTCGGCCAGCACTTCGTTGACGATGTGTATCGTCTCTGGGCCGATCGTGCGCCAGGACCCGGCCACGCGACGCTCCGTCTGCCAGACGGTGGCCGTCAACGGCCGTGGCGCGCCCGGCAAGGTCACCAGTCGTTCCACGGCGAGACGGACTGAGCCGATGCCGTAGGTGCCGGACAGGGGCAGCCAGAATCCGCGGAGAGTCGTGGCGCTCACCGGGCCCACCGCCACGATAAGGCGGATCCTATCGGTGACCGCTTCGTGGATGGCCAGGGGGGGATCTGCCCCCCGCAGGGCCTCCTCCACCCGCGCCAGCAGGTCTTCCACGGACACGGGGTCGATGGGATGCTCGAGATCGACCAGCACGGTCACCCGACGCAAGCTGACCAGACCGCCGGGGGCGTCCGCGGCCGGACTCGGCTTGGCCATACCGAGGGCGATCGCCAGCGCCAGCAGAGGGGCGACGACGAGCGGGCGGGACTGGCTTCGGCCTTGGGCCACGGAGGGGTATTGTAGCGAACGCGGAAGAGGACGGTAGGACCATTCGAGAAGCGAGGGCCAAAAAGATGATGACAGCGGTGACCGAACTGGACACACCCGCCGTGACCGTCGATCTCGACATCATGGCCGACAACATCCGTCGTGTGCAGGCGCATTTGAGCCGCCACGGGATCGGCAACCGTCCCCACATCAAGACCCACAAGATCCCCGCCATCGGTCGCATGCAGATGGCGGCGGGAGCGACCGGCATCACCTGCCAGAAGATCGGCGAGGTCGAGGTCTTCATAGAGGCCGGCGTGAGCGATGACGTCCTGCTGACCTACAACGTCCTCGGCCGGGCCAAGACCGATCGCCTCATGGCCCTGGCCCGGCGGGTGCGACGGCTGGCCGTGGTGATTGACAACGAAGTGGTCGCGCGAGGGCTGGCGCAGTCGACCCTCGATCACAACGTGGATCTGCCGTTCCTGGTCGAGTGCGATACGGGCTTCGGCCGCACCGGGGTGCAGACGCCGGAGGCCGCCTTGTCCCTTGCCCAGGTGGCCCAGGCCCTGCCGCGTCTTCGATTCGAAGGCCTCATGACCTTTCCCAATCGGGAACCGGACACGCGACTGTTCTTCGAGCGCGCCTTGGAGCTGTTCGCTCGGGCGGGGATCCCAGTTCCCGTCGTCTCCGGTGGGGGGACGCCGGGCATCTTCACGGCGCAGACCTTTCCGATGCTCACCGAGCATCGCGCGGGTACCTGTGTCTACAACGACGCCATGGTCGTCGCGTCGGGTACGGCCACCTGGGACAACTGCGCAATGCGCGTGCGGGCGACCGTGGTCAGCCGACCCACCGAGAGTCGCGCCATCCTGGACGCCGGCACGAAGGTGCTGACCTCGGATCAGTACGGCATGAAAGGCTACGGCCACCTGCTGGAGTATCCGGAGGCAGTGATCGGCAACCTGTCCGAAGAGCACGGCATCGTCGATCTCTCCGCCTGCCCGGAACGACCCGCGGTAGGTGAAGTCGTGCACGTGGTGCCGAACCACTGCTGCGTGGTCAGTAACATGGTCGACGAGGTATACGGTGTGCGCAGCGGCCGGGTGGAGACCGTGTGGCCGGTCGCGGCGCGGGGCACGGTCCGCTGAGGGCCTGAAACACCCATGTCCCAGCGAAGCGCCCTCGACCGGGCTCTCGCCTCCGGTCTTCCCGCCTGTGTCAATGTCGCGATCGACGGGGTGGCGGCGCCGGAGTATCGCACGGAAGGTCCCGGAACAAAGCGCTGAGGCGGGAGGTTCTCTCTGGCAGAGGAGGGACCCCCCATGAGCCTCTGTGCCTCCTGCGGATCCGAGCTCTCTGACGGCTCCTCCCTGTGTCGTCATCACCTGTTGTCCGGCGACGATCGGTGGGCGGAGGGTAACCGTATCTTGTGTGATCTCCTGCATCGTGGAAAGGCACCCAGCCGGCTCGCCCGCGACGATCGAGAGGATGAGGTGGCCACGCTGTAGCCTCTGGTTCGGAAGGGGGCGGCCCCCGACGGTGAATCCGGATGGTCCCCCGGGAGTCTAAAGGCGTAACGGGAGGGAGATCATGACAAGCGAGATGGTCGCCCGGCTTCGCATCGTTGATTCCATCCTCTATCTGTCGTCGTTTCTCGAGAATCAGCCCCGGTCTATCGATCGATATATCGACTATTTCGGCGACGGGCACCCCCGGCGCTCGAGCCAAAGCCCCGCAAAGTAGCCCCCCGCCGGCCGCCGGTGGCGCGGCTGACCGCGCGCCGGCGGCGGCGCGTCCATTTCGTCCCTCTCCCCTTGCGCACCGGCCATCCCGCCCGACGTGTCTCCCTGACGTCCGCCGTCGCCGCCTGCGTGCCCGAATGCCAGGCAACGCGCGGGGCAGCGCAGGTGGCGAGGCGTTCGCGCGCGATTTCCGGTACGCTCCGAGAGGGAGGATGTGCACCATGGCGGAGAACACGATGTCCGGGCCCCTGAGACCGGCCCCCCCCTGCACGGTCGTCATCTTCGGGGCGGCCGGCGACCTCACGAAGCGGAAGTTGATGCCGGCCTTGTACAACCTCAAGGCCAACGGCCTCTTGCCTCACCAATTGGCAGTGGTGGGGGTCACCCGCAAGCCCAAGAGCCATGAGCAGTTTCGCGAGGAACAGTCTCAGGATATCCGCGACTTCGCCACCGTGCGGGTCGACGACGCGCTGTGGAAGGAATTGCGCGACGCTTTGTACTACCAAGCGGGCGAGTTCACGGATCCCGACACGTACCGGCAGCTCGCCGCACTGTTGGCCGAGGTGGCACGAACCCACGGTACCGGCGGCAACATTCTCTTCTATCTGGCGGTGCCCCCGAGTTTCTTCGGAGAGATCGTACGTCACCTCGGCGCTGCCGGTCTGGTGCGCGAAGATACTGGCGTGTGGCGGCGGGTGATCATCGAGAAGCCGTTTGGGCGCGATCTCGACTCCGCACGCGCCCTCAATGCGGAGATCGCCGCGGTGTTGAGGGAGGAGCAGATCTATCGCATCGACCACTATCTCGGCAAGGAGACCGTCCAGAACATCATGGTCTTCCGCTTTGCCAACGGCCTCTTCGAGCCCATCTGGAACCGACGCTACATCGACCACGTCCAGATCAAGGTGGCAGAGACGGTGGGGGCGGAGGATCGCGGGAACTACTACGACACGGCCGGCGTGCTGCGAGACATGATCCAGAATCACATGTTCCAAATCCTCGCCCTCGTGGCCATGGAGCCGCCCAGTTCCTTCGAAGCGGACGCCGTGCGTGACGAGAAGGTCAAGGTCCTCAAGTCCATCCGACCCATGAGCCCCGAGCAGGTGCTCAGGGACACCGTGCGCGGACAGTACGGCGAGGGCGAGATCGACGGCGAACGCGCGCGGGCCTATCGCAACGAGGCCAAGGTATCCGCCACCTCGAACACGGAGACATACGCTGCGGTCAAGCTGCAGGTGGAGAACTGGCGGTGGGCGGGGGTGCCGTTCTATCTGCGCTCGGGCAAGCGCCTGGCGCGCCGCGACACGGAGATCATGATTCAGTTCCGGCGCCCGCCTCTCCTCCTCTTCGAGGGCGCGACGGTCGACCATATCGATCCCAATCGTCTCCTCATCCACGTCCAGCCCGATGAGGGTATCGAGTTCCTGGTCAAGGCCAAGGCGCCCGGTCCGGTGGTCAAGCTCACCACGGTGAAGCTGGCCTTCAACTACAGGGACTTCGGGGAGACGGGGGCGGCAACGGGTTACGAACGGCTCCTCTACGACAGCATGATCGGCGATGGCACGCTGTTCCATCGCGCCGATATGGTGGAGGCGGCGTGGAGGATCGCCACCCCCATCATCGACGTGTGGCAGACCATCCCGCCCCGCGACTTTCCCAACTATGCGGCAGGCTCGTATGGGCCTGCCGCTGCCGATGCCCTGCTCCAGCGCGAGGGCCGGGGGTGGTGGAACCCCGCGTGAAGCGCCGCGCCCGCGCGGCCGCGGCCCCGCCCCCCACGACCGCGGAGGAAGGGCGGCTGCGGGAGACGGAGGAGCGGAGCGCGCACTGGCGGCGATGGGGGCCGTACCTGTCCGAGCGGCAGTGGGGCACGGTGCGTGAGGATTACAGCCCCCACGGGGGGGCCTGGGACTACTTCCCGCACGAGCACGCGCGCTCGCGCGCGTACCGCTGGGGGGAGGACGGGATCGCCGGCATCTCGGACAACCACCAGCGGCTCTGCTTCGCCCTTGCCCTCTGGAACGGCCGCGACCCGATGCTGAAGGAACGCCTGTTCGGGCTCACGGGGACCCAGGGCAACCACGGGGAGGACGTGAAGGAGTACTACTTCTACCTGGACTCCACCCCCACCCACTCCTACATGAAAATGCTTTACAAGTACCCGCAGGGCGCCTTTCCCTACGCGGACCTGCTGGAGGAAAACCGGCGTCGCGATCGGCGGGCGCTGGAGTTCGAGCTGCTCGACACGGGTATCTTCGACGGCGACCGATACTTCGACGTGATGGTGGAGTACGCCAAGGCAGCTCCCGAGGACGTGCTGATCCGTATCAGCGCCACCAATCGGGGGCCGGCAGCCGCCGAGCTGCAGCTGCTGCCCACCGTGTGGTTCCGGAACACATGGTCCTGGGGCGCGGGCGCGGAGCGGCCGTCGCTGCGGGCCGGGCGCCCGGTGGCGGGGCATCGCGTGATCGAGATCGAGCACGATTTCTTGCTCCCCCACTGGCTCTACAGCGAGGGGGAACCCGAGCTGCTCTTCACCGAGAACGAAACCAACTGTCGGCGGGTACACGGCGTTCCGGCGGCGCCGCCCTACGTGAAGGACGCATTCCACGACTACCTCGTGGCGGGCGCCAAGGAGGCGGTCAATCCCCAGCTCATGGGTACGAAGGCGGCGGCTCTGTACGTGGCCACCCTCGCCGCGGGGCAGACGGTGACCGTGCGGCTCCGGCTCGTCAACGCTCCCCTTGCCCGCCAGCCCTTCGGCGCCGAGTTCGAGACGATCTTTGCCCAGCGGATCCGCGAAGCGGACGAGTTCTACGCCACGGTGATCCCGCCCACCCTGTCCGAGGATGGGCGCCGGGTGATGCGACAGGGCTTGGCCGGCTTGCTGTGGAGCAAGCAGTTCTACCATTACGACGTCCAGCGCTGGCTGACCGGCGATCCGGCCCCGCCGGCCCCGCCGGCCGAGCGCCGACGGGGCCGCAACCGCGAGTGGACCCACGCCTATCACGAGGACGTGGTCTCGATGCCCGACAAATGGGAATACCCCTGGTACGCGGCCTGGGACCTCGCCTTTCACTGCATCCCGCTGGCTCTCGTCGATCCCGACTTCGCCAAGACCCAGCTGGTGCTCCTGCTGCGTGAGTGGTACATGCACCCCAATGGGCAGATCCCCGCCTACGAGTGGGGGCTCGGTGACGTGAACCCACCGGTCCACGCGTGGGCGGCGCTGCGTGTCTACCGTATCGAGCGGCGGCGGCGCGGCACGGGGGACCGTGTCTTCCTGGAGAAGGTGTTCCACAAGCTCTTGCTGAACTTCACGTGGTGGGTCAACCGCAAAGACGCGGAGGGCAAGAACGTCTTTCAGGGAGGGTTCCTCGGCCTCGACAACATCGGGGTCTTCGACCGATCGGCCCCTCTCCCTACCGGTGGCCGCCTCGAGCAATCGGATGGCACGAGCTGGATGGCCATGTACTGCCTCAACATGCTCGCCATCGCGCTGGAGCTTGCCAGAGAGAACGCGGCGTACGAGGACGTGGCCAGCAAGTTCTTCGAGCACTTCGTGTACATCGCCCACGCCATGTATGACCTGGGCGGGGAGGGTTTGCAGCTCTGGGACGAAGAGGACGGGTTCTTCTACGACGTGCTCAAGGCCGACGGGCTCCATACGCGGCTCAAGGTGCGCTCGATGGTGGGGCTCATCCCGCTCTTTGCGGTGGAGACCTTGGAGCCGGCCATCATGGACAAGCTTCCCGGTTTCCGGCGGCGTCTGCAGTGGTTCATCGACAATCGCCCCGAGCTGAGGAAGCACATCACCACCATGCGGCTGCCGGGGCGCCGCCTGCGGCGCATGCTGTCCATTGTGGGCAGCGACCAGCTCCCGCGCGTGCTGCGCTTCATGCTGGACGAGAGTGAGTTCCTCTCCCCGCACGGGATCCGTTCCGTGTCCCGGGTCCATCTCGCGCGACCGTTCGTGCTGTCGCTGAACGGAATGGAGCATCGGGTCGACTACGAGCCGGCCGAATCGTCGGGCACTCTCTTCGGGGGCAACTCGAACTGGCGAGGCCCGGTGTGGTTCCCCCTGAACTATCTCCTCATCGAGGCGCTCCAGAAGTTCCATCATTTCTTCGGTGATACCCTCACCGTGCCCTATCCGACCGGCTCCGCACGGCGCCTCGACCTATGGCAGGTGGCCACCGAGCTTTCGCAGCGCCTCACCCGCATCTTTCTCCGTGACGGGCAGGGACGGCGACCGGTCTTTGGCGGGGCAGAACGCTTCCAGCACGATCCGCACTGGCGCGACGTGATCCTCTTCTACGAATACTTCCACGGTGACAACGGCGCCGGCATCGGCGCCAGCCATCAGACGGGGTGGACGGGGCTGGTGGCGAAGCTGCTCCAGCAGAGCGGCGAGGCCGAGCAGGTTTGAGCGAAGGGCGGTTCTCCCGGCGACTCGAGCGTGCGCCCGTACGGGGGGCTCAGGCGTAGCGGGCGCGCAGCGCTTCCCACAGCTTGATCTTGTCCCAGGCCGGCTGCGCCAGGCGCTCGAACCGATCGTCATAGTAGGGGTTCGGAAAGAGAACGGTGATCATCTGTTCGCCGCGTCCATTCCAGAGGCGCAGCCCCCAGGTCATGGGGGTGTGGCCCCCGCCGCTCGTCCGGAAGAAGGCGGCTCGCCCCACCCGGCGAATCGCCGCCGCCTCTGGGGTCGTCTCGCGATGATCATTCACGCAGAGGTGAAAGTGCCAGGCCCCGTGATCGACCGTCAGGTAGCCGTCGAGCATCGACAGACGGGGCGCGTCGGGGAAGCGTATCTCGAACACCGCGCCCTGGATGAGGGGGCCGACGGTGAGCTGGGCCCAGTGTTCGGTGAGCAGCTCCATCATCAGCCGCTCCACCTGATCACCCTTTACCGTGACCTCGAAGTACTCGATGGTGCTGCCGTCGATCTCGTGCTCGACCGTCGGTGACGGGCTCGGGGGGCTCATGCGTTTCTCCCGCGCTCTTGTCTAGCACAGGACGGGACCGCCGGCGCCGCGAGTTGCGTGGGCGCCGGCAGCTGGTGTCTACTCGGGGCGCCCATGGGGCACTCCCACATCGCCGCGTTCCTCGCCGTCGCGCTTGGCATCGTCCTCTTCGTGGTGGCCGTGCGGGTGCGCCTGTTCGGCCGGGTCCGCCATGGCTTCTTTCTCGCTCTGATGGTGGCGGTGGCGGGGGTCGGTTTGGCCACGGCCACCTTGCAGGGTCTGTGGGGATACGTTCAGGGTGAGCAGATCCTCTTCGACGAGTTCGTCAAGCAAATGGAGGCGCTGGCCAGCGTCGTGGAAGCTGAGATCAAGGATGATCTGACGGAGGTGACGGCCGGCCTCGAGCGACTCGCCCGTGCCACGCCTCCCGCCGCCGCCCGCCAGAATCCGGGAGCCGTGAGGCAAACGCTCGAGACCGTCCAGGCCTTCGACCCGCGGCTGCTGCAGATCAACGTTCTCGATGCGCAGGGCGCTCTCGTGCTGACGACCGCCACCGGGGGGGCGGGGGAACCGGTGAGCCGGGTCGGCGCGGCCTTTGCGCTGGAGGGCAAGGTCTACGTCTCCGAGCCGTACCGCTCGACGATCTTCACACGATACCTTCTGGCCGTGGGTGTACCGGTACGCGGTGCGGATGGCACGCCCATGGGCGCGCTGACAGCACACTACGACATCCAGGAAGAGTTCGCCCAGCTCCTGGCTCCCGCCCGCTTCGGCAAGACGGGATACGTGGTGCTGGCGGATCAGGAGGGGCGGATCCTCGCCCAGCCCCGTGATCCGGCCCGGGTCGGCGAGGACATCTCGCGCTACCTGGCCGTCCAGAACGCGCTGCAGGGCCGACGTGGATGGGTGCGCAGCATGAACACAGCGGGGGCCGAGCGTCTCTTCGTCTACCGATCGATCGAGAACCCGGCCACCGCCGGGCGTCGCCCCTGGGTCCTCCTCACCGAGGTCGACCCCGACGAGGCCCTCGCCCCCATCAATGCCCTGCGCGCTCAGTTCGTGCTGGGCATTCTGGCCCTCGCGGTCATCTGTCTGCTGGTCGCCAGCCAGGTGTCGCTGTCCCTCCGCAGGCCGCTGGCCAAGCTCGTGCGCTTCGCCAAGCTCGTGCGCGGGGGAGATCTGACCCAGCGCGTGGACATTCCCGGCCGCGACGAGATCGCCGAGTTGGCCGTCGCCCTCAACGAGATGGTCTTGGGCCTCCGGGAGCGCGACCGCGTGAAGGAGATCTTCGGCCGCTACGTCACCACGCAGATCTCCGAGGAGGTCCTGAAGGGCGAGCTGCGGCTGGGGGGGCAGCGCCGTCGGGTGACCATGCTCCTGTCGGACATCCGCGACTTCACCAGCATGTCCGAGAGCATGACCCCGGAGGAGGTGGTGGGCTTCCTGAACGACTACTTCTCGGAGATGGTCGACGCGGTCTTCGAGCACAGTGGTGTCCTCGATAAATTCATCGGGGACGGCTTGCTGGCCGTCTTCGGCTCCCTCGACGAGGAACCGGACCACGCCCGCCGGGCGGTGCGGGCCGCCCTCCGGATGCGCGTGCTCCTGGCCAAGCTGAATGGAGAGCGCTCCATCAGCGGGCGGCTCCCCATCGGCATCGGGATCGGTATTCATACCGACGAGGTGATCGTGGGGAACATCGGCTCCCGTCGGCGGCTGGAGTACACGGTCATCGGCGACGGCGTGAACACGTGCGCCCGCGTGGAATCGCTCAACAAGGAGTTCGGCACCACCATTCTCATCACCGAGGCGACCTACGCCGAGGTGGGGGAAGAGTTCGGATGCCGGCCCATGCCCGAGACCTCCCTGCGCGGGAAGGCCCAGGCGATGCGGGTCTACGAGGTGACCGGTCGCCGGTCGAGCTAGAGCCGCTCGCGCTGCAGATACACGCTCTTGTCCAGGCGCGCGAAGAAGTCCTGGTAGAAGACGGGATCGCTGATCGCGGTGACTTCAACCGGCTGGCCGCGACTGTCGAGCACTTTGCGCTGGAAGCTGACCCGGACCTTCGTGCGTTCGCCGAATTCGGTCACGTTGCCGGTGAAGTCGCGGACTTCGATCTTCTCGGGAATGGGTACCTCGCGTGCCCCGCGGAGGATGACGCCCCCTCCCACGGCGAGGACCGTCTGGCCCGATCGACCGGGAGCGAGGTCGATCTCTCTGGTGGCCGTGATGAGGCCGAGCTCAATGACTGCGTTTCGCACCACGTAGCCGTCGTCCTGGAGGACGTTGAACAGGCCCTTCATGATGAGCTTGGTGTCCGTCGTCTCGAACGTGTAGGTCTGAAACTCCCGCACCTCCAGCTGCGTCTTCGCTGGCTTGATCCCCGCCCCGCAGCCCGCGCCGAGGGTGGCCGCGACGACGAGAGGCAGGAGGCGACGGGCCGTCCACATGGACGTCTGCCTCAGAAGCGGCTCGCGTGATAGGAGAAGGTTTCCACCTGCTGGTTGGCGCCGAACTTGATCACCACCGTCAGGGTGCGCTGGCTCTGGCTGGCTGCCCCCGCCGCGGTGCCACTGCCGAGGAGGAGGACCGTGCCATAGGCATCACTGCGGGAGAAGGTGGCCTCCGTGGCCACCTTGTCGTACACCCAGGTTTCGCGACCAGCCGCATCGCGCGTCACGATGTTGGGCGAGCCGAGGGCGGTGATGACCTCGTCTTGCATGAGCCCGGCCCGGATCTGCTTCTGGACGATGCCGAGCGTCATCTCCCGCGCTGCCGCCGAGCCGAGCTGCTGCTGATGCTGGGCGGCCGTGGCCGTGCAGCCGGCGCCCAGCACGGCCGCGGCCAAGGCGACGAAGCCCCAACGCGCCATAGTGACAGTATACGCCATCCGCCCCTCGCCGCCGGGTCCCGCTGCTACTTCACCTCCACCGAACCCTTCATCTGCGGATGCAGGCCGCAAATGTACTCGAACGTCCCGGGGCTGGTGAAGGCCATCACGGCGCTCTGGCCCTTGGTCAGGATGGGCGAGCGTTCCTTGGTGCTGACGATGGTGACTTGGTGGGGTGAATCGTCATTGTTGACCCAGGTAACCGGCTGGCCCACCGTACCCGCCACCTTGTTCGGCCCGAAGACGAAGCCGGCAATGGTGACGTCAGGCTTGGGAGCCGTGGTGGGGCCCGCCACCCCCCTGAGCGCGGCCAGCGAGATGACGAAGTCCTGCTTCTCGTGGGGCTTGTGGCACTCGAAGCACCCTTTGTAGTTGGCCTTTTCGTTCAGGACGCCGGCCGGGCTGAATACGGCATATTCCCAGTCGCCGTTGCGCAACTCGGGCGGATACTCCGTGCCGAAACCGGCCCGCTTCTCCATCACCGTCAGCGCAATCAGGTCGCCCTTGATGAAGCGGCCGTCGGGACCCTTTACGGGGGTTCCCGCCCCGTCCACCTGAGCCTTGTACTGGACGAGTGTGAGCACGGTGCCGTCCGGCAGGGGCCGGCCCGCCTTCATGGCGTCCACCGCGGCCTGGGAGCTGGCGTAGAGCTCCCGGAACTGCTTGATGTCGTACCGATCGACGGTGGTGTAGAGGACGTGGTCCTTCCAGTTGGCCGGGTACTTGATCTTCTCGGGGCCGGCGCTGCTCGGCACCACCAGGGCCGAGAGGGTGAGGCCGAGAAGGGGAACGAGAGCCAGCTGCCGCAATGTACACCTCATGGTGTGCCTCCTCGAGTTGAAGGTGGGGGCCGCCGGCCCGCTTTCAGATAGTACGGTCGCGCGCGAGGGATGGATGTCACGAGAACGTGAAATCTGCGCATTGCGTTAGGCCACGGCGGGGACGGTCCGGCGTCGGAAATAGACCTTGACGAGCTCCATGGCGACGGGCGACGCGAAGAAGAAGGGCAGCATGAGCAGCCAGTCGTCCAGCGTGAGCGGCACCGTGTCGAAGAACGGCTGGAGGAACGGCACGTAGACAACCAGGAGGACGAGGGTGAACGAGAGGCTCACCGCCCAGATCATCCACCGGTTGGAAAAGAGGCCGATCGTCAGGATGCTGTGGTATTCGGAGCGGGCGGCGAAGGCCCGGATCAGCTCGGAGGTGCACAGGGTGACGAAGGCCAAGGTCTGCGCGGCCTCCAGATGCCCGGGATAGCGCTGCAAGCCCAGCCAGAACACCGACAAGATGGCGATGGCGTCGACGATGGCGACCACGCTGATGCCGATGGCCATGTCGCGATTGATGACCGGCTCCTTCGGCGGCCGTGGCGGGTGCTTCATGATGTCGCGATCGCCCTGCTCCATGCCGAGGGCGAGCGCGGGGGCTCCGTCACTGACCAGGTTCAGCCAGAGGAGTTGAACGGGCCGCAAGGGGATGGGGAGTCCCGCCAGCATGGCCCCGAAGATAATGAGGACTTCACCGGCGTTGCAGGCGAGCAGGAAATAGACGAACTTGCGGATGTTGGAGTAGATGATCCGGCCCTGCTCGATGGCCGCCACGATGCTGGCGAAATTGTCGTCGGTGAGGACCATGTCGGCAGTCTGCTTGGTGACGTCCGTCCCCGTGATGCCCATGGCCACCCCGATGTTCGCCCGCTTCAGGGCGGGCGCATCGTTCACCCCATCGCCCGTCATGGCCACCACGTGGTCGCGCGCCTTCAGGGCCTCGACGATCCTCGTCTTGTGTTGAGGGGAGACCCGGCAACACACGTCCAGCTTGTCGGCCCGGGCCGCGAGGTCCGCGTCGCTGAGCTTCTCGATCTCGGGGCCGGTGAGGACCAGCCCGTCCGGGGTTCGCAAGCCGATTTCCCGGGCGATGGCCTCGGCGGTTTCCTTGTAGTCACCGGTCACCATGACGCTCTTGAGACCGGCGCCCCGTGCCACGCGCACGGCCTCCACCACCTCAGGCCGGGGAGGGTCGATCATGCCGAGGAGGCCGACGAAGATGAGATCGGTCTCGATATCGTCGGGTTGGACACGGTCCGGTACCGCCGTCAGCGGACGATAGGCGACTCCCAACACGCGGAGGGCGTTGGTGGCCATGTCATGGTTCTGCGCCAGCACCTCCCGGCGCTGTTCCTCCGTGAGGGGGACGGCCTGCCCCCCGCGCTGGACGTGGCTGCAGAGATCCAGAATGATGTCAGGCGCCCCCTTCACGAAGGCGACCAGAGGCGGGTACCTGAAGGACGCGCGGGGCGGCCCCTCCCCGGAACCGTCACCGCGGTGGATGGTGGTCATTCGCTTGCGATCCGAATCGAAGGGGATTTCCTGCACCCGTGGCAGGGCCCGCTCCATGTCCTCGCGCCGGAATCCACTCTTGGCGGCCGCCACCACCATCGCCCCCTCCGTGGGGTCCCCCACCATCCGCCAGGAGCGGGCCCCGGAGGCATCGCTCCGTTCTTCCAGCTTGGCGTCGTTGCAGAGGAGCCCCCCATGCAGGAGCACGGTGGCGTCCAGATCCGTCCGCGGGTCGAAGGGCTGCCCGTCCATCAGGAATTGGCCGTGCGGACTGTAGCCTTCGCCGGTAATCCGCAACCGCTTGCCCCCCGCCCATCCCTGCACGACGGTCATCTCATTCTGGGTGAGGGTGCCTGTCTTGTCGGAGCACACGACCGTGGCGCAGCCGAGTGTTTCCACGGCGGGGAGCTTTCGAATGAGGCAGTGGCGCTTGACCATCTGCTGCATGCCCAGGGCCAGACAGATGGTCACAATGGCGGGCAGGCCTTCGGGCACGGCGGCAATGGCGAGACTCACCGCCACCATGAAGAGATGGATGATGTCCTTCTGCTCGGTGGCCAGGTAGTTGAGCAACCCGATGTTGAAAACGTCCGTGAGGTGCGTATCGCGGAGGAGTCCATAGATGAAGACGACCGCGCAGATACCAATGCAGATCGTTCCCAGAACCTTGCCGAGGTGCTCCAGTTTCTGCTGCAGCGGCGTGTCTTCTTCCTCGTAGGACTGGATCATCTCGGCGATGAGACCGATCTGGGTGTTCATGCCGGTGCCCGTCACCAGTCCCTTGCCCCGTCCATAGGTGATCAGCGTGCTCAAGAAGGCCGAGTTGCGACGGTCCCCGAGGGGGATCTCGCTCTCGAGCACCAGTCGGGCATCCTTTTCCACGGGCACCGATTCCCCGGTCAGCGACGCCTCTTCGATCTTTAGATTCACGCTCGACACCAGGCGCATGTCAGCCGGCACGTAGTTACCGGCCTCCAGGAGGACCACGTCGCCGGGCACCAGCTCCCGCGCGGGAAGGGTGAGCTGGGTACCGTCGCGGATGACCTGGGCGTTGGGAGCGGCCATCTTCTTGAGGGCGGTCAGAGCCTGTTCCGCCTTCGATTCCTGAACGACGCCGATGACCGCGTTCAGCACCACGATGCACATGATGGCGATAGAGTCGACATACTCCCCGAGCAGGAGCGCGACGAGCGCGGCCCCGATCAGCAAGATGACCAGGTAATTGTTGAACTGCTCCCACAGCAGCGCGAGAAAGCCCGGCCGTGGTCGCTCCGTCAGCTCGTTGGCGCCAAACCTCGAGAGCCGCGCCTGGGCTTCTATCGGGCTCAGCCCCTGGTCGAGGTCCGACCCCAGTTCTCTGCCTACCTCCTGGAACGATCTGGCGTGGAATTCCCTGTCCTCCACAGCGCCTCCTCTTGGCGACGGTGAACCTCGGGGGTTGGCCCCAGTCAGTCGGGCGAGCTGAGGGACCAGCCGAATTCTACATGACGCGGTCGACAGGAACGGCCCGGAGTGGTCCCGGAGGTTTTCGGGAAGGAGCGTTTCAGCGAACGGCGCCGGCCAGCGGCGGCCGCGGCGAGGTGCGCGAGAGGTAGCGACCGTACCCCGGCTCCTGCCGGAGGCGCCCCTCGCTCAGGATGGTCTGCCCGCGCAGCAAGGTCATCCAGGGGCGGCCCTGCACCGTCCACCCTTCATAGGGGGTGAACCCTGCGATGCCGAGGTGCTGAACCGCCTGGATGGTCGTTTCGCCGTCGGGGTCCCAGATGGTGAGGTCGGCGTCGGCGCCCACCCGGATGGTGCCCTTGCGCGGGTAGAGCCCGAAGATCCGCGCCGGATTCTCGGCCATGACCCGCGCCAGCCACGTGATGGGGAGCCCGCGCTTCACCACCCCCTCGCTGTACATCAGGGGGACCAGGGTCTCCAGGGAGGGGGCTCCGAACGGGATCGGTTTGCCTTGGGTGTCGACGAAGATGTTCTTCCATCCCGGCTCCTTGGCGCTCGGGACCCGCGGCGAGTGATCGCTGGCCACGGTGGCGATGAATCCCTCTTCACTCCCGCGCCAGAGGGCGTCACGGTCGGGGCCGTGGGCTGGACGGAGCGGGGGGCCGATCTTGGCGAAGGGGCCGAAGCGCTCCATGGCCTCGTCGCTCAGCAGAAGATACTGAGGACATGTCTCGGTCCATACGCGTTGCCCCTCGAGCTGGGCCCGCTTGATCCGCTCCAGCCCGAGCTTCGTGCTGAGGTGGACCACGTAGAGGGGACAGCGGGTGAGGTCGCCGATCAGGATGGCGCGATTGATGGCCTCTTCCTCGGTCCAGTCGGGGCAGGTGGGAGGAAAGTCGCGCGGGTGGGTGTGGCCGGCGGCGATGGCGCGGTCCTCGAGGTAACACAGCACGTCGCCGTTCTCGCAGTGCAGCTGGCACAGGCCACCCAGGCTGCCGATGATCTCCATCGCCTTGGCCATGAACTCGTCGGTCACCATGCGGTGGGGCCGCTTCTTGTAGGTCATGAACATCTTGAACGAGGTCACGCCGAGCCGGACAGCCTCCGGGATACCGTCCAGGATGTATGGCTGGTGGTTGAGGATGAAGTGAAAGCCGAAGTCCAGCACGGAGGCGGCGGATGCTTCCTCCCGCAGCCGCCACACCGCATGGGGGAGCGTTTCTCCCACCTGATCGTCGTAGACGACGAACGGCAGGAGGGTGGTCAGCCCGGTGAGCGCGGCCGCCTGGGCCGCCGTCTGCCAGTTGTCGTACTCGGGGCCGATATGCAGGTGGCAGTCGATGAGGCCGGGCAACACATACTTGCCGGCGGCGTCGATGACGCGGTCGGCGGGGGGCAGCAGGCTATCGGGGCCGAGGGCCACGATCTTGTCACCGCGAATGGCGATGGCCGTGCTGAAGACCTCCGCCGCGCCGACGATCTGGCCCCCCACCACCAGGGTATCTACGCGAGGGCTCGACATGGCCGTCATGGTAGTCCCTTCCTACCCCCGGGCGAGGCGTTGCAGGGGGTCACCGGTGAGCCGGGTGAGAATCCACTCGCGCTTGAACTGGACGCCGAGGCTCTCGTAGAAGCCGATGGCCGGCGAGTTCCAATCGAGCACCGTCCACTCCATACGCCCGCAGCCTCGGCGAACGGCGATCTTAGCCAACGCCCGCAGCAGGGCCCGACCGGCGCCCCGTCCCCGCTCTTCGGGCAGCACGAAGAGGTCCTCGAGATACAGCGACGGCCGGGCCATGAAGGTCGAATAGGTGAAGAAGTAGAGGGCGAAGCCGATCGCGGTGCGACCCCGAACACAGATGAGCGTTTCGAAGTATGGCCGCCGCCCGAAGCCGTGTCGACGCAACGCGGTGGGGGTCGCCCGGGCCTCGTGCCCCAGCCGCTCGTACTCGGCGAGCCCCCTGATGAGGTTCAAGATGGTGGGGACGTCGCGGACAGTCCCTCGTCGAATGCGGAGCGGTGGGCGGGCCATACCTCAGGCGAGGGCTCGGTCACGGCGCATGGTCGTTTCGCCTCCGTACATCGCGAGGGCGTATCATAGCGGACCTGTGACTCGGGGGGAACTCCTCGCGCGTGGGCGTGGTCTCTACCATGAGCGCCACGGCCCGCCCAGCGCGCCGCCGCTGCTGTTCCTGCACGGCCTTGGTTCGTCATCGGCCGACTGGAGGTGGCAGGTGGCGGCCCTTTGTCCTCGCTACGCCGTCATCACCCTTGACCTCCGCGCCCACGGCCGCTCCGCACTGGCGGGGGGAACCCTCGCCCACGAACGGCTCTCGGTGGAGGCGATGGCGGCGGAAGTAGACGGTCTCCTGGCCAGTCTGGGGGAGGGCCCCGCCCATGTGGTCGGCCTCTCCCTGGGCGGCTGCGTCGCCCTCGCCCTCGCGCTCGATGCGCCCGCGCGCGTACGCACGCTCACCCTCGTCAATACCTTCGCCCTCCTCCGCCCCGCCGGTTGGCGCGGCGGCGGGCGAATGCTGGAGCGAATGATCCTGCTGGCGGTGGCGCCCATGCCCGTCATTGCCGCTCGCATCGCGCGCAATCTGTTTCCCAAGCCCGAGCAGGCTGACCTCCGCGCAGCGGCGGTGGCGAGCTTGGGCCGCAACGATAAGCGGGCCTACTGGACGGCCGTCCGCGCTCTGGCCCGCTTCGATGCCCGGCGCCGCCTGGGCGAGATCCGCTGCCCGACGCTGTTGGTGGCCGGCGAGCGCGATACCACCGTTCCCCGCGCCTCGCTCGAGCTGCTGCGCCGGCGGATCCCTCATGCGCAAGTGCGCATCGTGCCCGACTCCGGCCACGCGACCCCCTACGATCAGCCGCAGCTGTTCAACGGTCTCCTGCTCGAGTTTCTGGCGGCGCATTGACGGCGGGGGCCCCCCGCGCCCGAGCGCGTCGGCCCCCTCGCTCGGCGACCCTCTCTCTTGACGGCGTTGGGGTTCCATACGAAACTGCGCGGCACGTCGTGGAGCCACACGGCATCACGCGGGCGAAGCGGCCCGCGTCAGGAGAGCGCCCCTGAAGGCGACCGCGTTGTCTCCGCTGCGCGAACGGCGCGTGTTCGAGCGAGTCGTCGAACATGTCCGCGGTGCCATCCTCGCTGGTCGCCTCAAGCCCGGTGATCGCCTGCCGCCCGAGCGAGCGCTCGTTCGGCAGTTTCGCATGGGACGCGGGGCCGTGCGGGAGGCCTTCCGGATTCTGGAGGAATCCGCCCTCATCCGGATTCGCCCTGGCAAAGGTGGGGGCGCGTTCGTGGGGACGGGCACCACACGGGCGGTCACGCGTTCCCTCAGTGATCTCTTGCGCTTCGGGGGTCTGACGGTCGATCACATCACCGAGGCCCGGCTGGGGCTCGAGCGGCTCATCATCGACACGGTGGCGCACCACGCCGGTCCCCAAGAGTTGGAGCATTTGGCCGAGTCGGTCGAGCGGTCGGCGCATCTTTACACCCATGGCCGTCGTGTCGAGCAGACCGAGGAGGATTTCAACTTCCATGTGCTTCTCGCCGAGGCTACCGGCAATTCCGTCTATCCCCTGTTGATCCGGTCGGTGGTGGACATCATGGAGCCGATCGTCCAGCGCACGGGCGTCTCCGACGCCCTCCGGCGTCATACCCTGGCCGCCCACCGGACCATCGTGGGGCATCTGCGCCGGGGCGAAGGGGCGGCGGCCCAGCGTGAGCTTTCCCGCCATCTGCTGGAGATCCACACGCGCATTGCCGGCCATGGCCGGCGTCGCCGCCAGCCGAGCCAGAACTGACGAAGCGCCCGATGGCCAGCCCCCCGCTCCTGGAGACGGAGGATCTGACCCGCGCCTACGGCAGCCTCCTCGCCGTCAATCGGGCCAGCGTCATCGTACGTCGTCAGGAGCTGCGTTCCATCATCGGCTCCAACGGAGCGGGCAAGACGACCTTCTTTCGCCTGATTTCGGGCGAGGTGCGGCCGACCTCGGGCCGTATCCGTTTCAACGGGCGGGACATCACCGGCCTCAGCCAGCACGAGGTGTGTCGGCTCGGCATTGCTAAGTCGTACCAGATCACCAACATCTTTCCGCATCTTACCGTCCTCGAGAACGTGCGTGTGGCCGCCCAGGGCTACGGCCACTCGTTCAACTTCTGGTCACGGGCCGACCGGCTCACCCACGTGCGCGAGCAGGCACGGGCCATCCTCGAACTCATTGGTCTCACCACGAAGGCCACCATGCTGGCCGCCCACCTCTCCCACGGTCAGAAGCGCCATCTCGAGATTGCCATCGCCCTCGCCGCCGAGCCGATCCTCCTTCTTCTGGATGAGCCCACGGCGGGCATGAGTCCTGAAGAGACGGATGAGACGATGCGCCTGATCCGGGAACTGGCGCGGGCGCGGACGGTGGTGCTCGTCGAGCACAAGATGAAGCTGGTCATGAACATCTCCGACCGCATCACCGTGCTCCATCAGGGGCAGGTGCTGGCAGAGGGTACTCCCGACGAGATCCGCGGCAACGAACTGGTACAGCAGACCTATCTGGGAGCGACGCGGTGAGCCTGCTGACGGTAGAGGAGATCCACACCTACTATGGTGAAGCCCACATCCTGCAGGGGGTGTCGGTGACGGTGGCGGAGGGCGAAACGGTGACCTTGATCGGCCGCAACGGCGCCGGCAAGACGACCACGCTCAAGTCCATCATCGGCGTCGTTCGGCCCCGGCGCGGCGTCGTGCGACTGGCGGGCCAGGACATCACCCACCGGCCGACCCATGAGATCATCCAGCGCGGCATCGCCTGGGTGCCCGAGGAGCGTCGCGTACTCCCTAACCTCAGCGTGCTCGACAATCTCCGTCTGGGATATCTTGGCGGGCGCGTGACGGCCCCGGCGCCCCTCCTGGAGGAGGTGTTCAGCTACTTCCCGCGCTTGCGCGAGCGCCTCAGCCAGCGGGGCCGCTCCCTCTCCGGGGGCGAGCAGCAAATGCTGGCCATCGCGCGGGGCTTGGTGGCGCGCCCGCAGATCATGCTCGTGGACGAACCCACCGAGGGACTATCCCCGCTCCTCGTCCAGAGCCTCACGGAGATCCTACGAGAGATCAACCGGCGCGGCACGACTATCCTGCTCGTGGAGCAGACGCTGGAGGTGGCCCTCACCCTCTCGCACCGGCTTTACGTGATGGACCAGGGGCGCATCCAGTTCGAGGGCACCCCGCAAACGCTGCGGCAGAATCCCGTTATCCAGCAGCGCTTCCTCGGCGTCTAGCCAGTACCGCCTGCTCGGCGGCCACGCCGTCATCACCTGCGGCGGGGGCGTCCGTAGGGGTCGTACCCGGGCGCGGTATCCACCGTCTGGCTCATTGCCGTCTTGACCCGCCTCATGATCGATTTGACGCTCCCGGCCGGGGGTTTCTTCACGGTCCGGTCCCGCCGCCCCGAGGGCTCTGGTTCGACCTTGACTGAGGGGGAGTGAATGTGGAAAGTAGGGGCGCCACTCCGTCCCGGGTAGAGCCCACGATCTAGGTGTCGGACCGGGACGCGACCACGTACGCGGGGGCCGTCACGGATGAGGGCGACTGCGAATGTCGGGGAGCCTCACCGCGGGCGGCGCGCACCGGCGCTGCCCGCGACGGTCCCGCGCATCGGGGTTCGACGCGATTGAACGCGCTCCTGCGGATGGCCGAGGGGGTACGGCGGATGCTCGAGGTGGTCGCTCACACCTCCGGCTGGCTGCTCCTCGTCATGGCGCTGGTGACCTGCTTTGACGTGCTCGCCCGCAAGACGGGTCTGCCTGTTCCCCTGACCAAGCTCCAGGAACTGGAATGGCACTTCCACGCCGCCATTTTCTCGCTGTGGATGGGCTACGGCTACGTGATCAATGCACATCCCCGGGTCGACTCCTTCACCGAGAAGCTGGCCTTTCGGCGCAAGGCGTGGATCGAGCTTGCTGGCTGCCTTCTCTTCGCGTTACCGTACGTGGCGCTGGTGGCCTACTACGCCGTGGACTTCGTGGCTACCTCCTACGCGGTGAGCGAGCAATCTGAGAGCCCGTTCGGGCTCACCCATCGCTGGATCATCAAGGTCATCTTTGCCGCCGGGATCTGGCTGGTCCTGCTGGGGATCCTCAGCGTCCTGGCTCGCCTGATCGTCTTCTTGTTCGGAGGGCGGTCGGAAGCCGAGGTCAACCTACAGATCGGCAGCACGACCCTGGAGATCTAGCCCGCAAGAGGAGGCATCGTGCTCGACTGGGTAGCCGACAACCTGGCCCTGATCATGTTCGCGACGATGTTCTTCGTGATCTTCTCCGGTTACCCGGTGGCGTTCGTCATGGGCGGGATGGCGCTGTTCTTCGCCATTGTGGGCTCACTGCTCGGCGTGTTCTCGATGATCGGCCTCTACGACGTCGTGCTGCGTATGTGGGGTGGCGTGGCCGCCGATCCGGTGCTCGCGTCGATTCCCATGTTCATCTTCATGGGGACGATCCTGGAACGATCCGGCTCGGCCATGGACATGCTGAAGGCAACGGAAGTGCTGTTGAAGCGGGTCCCGGGCGCGCTGGCGTGCGCCGTCATGGTGATGGGAACCATCCTGGCCGCGCCCATCGGCGTGGTCGGCGCGGCGGTGGTCACGCTCTCGGTGATCGCGCTGCCGCAGATGCTGGCGTCGGGCTACGACAAGCGACTGGCCGTCGGCACCATCGCCTCCGCCGGGACCCTCGGCATCCTCATCCCGCCGGCGATCATGCTGGTGGTGATGGCGGAGATGCTCGCGACCTCGGCGGGGTCGCTCTTTCTCGCGGCCACCGTGCCGGGCTTTGTGCTCTCGGGACTGTACTTGCTCTACATCATTGGAGTCGCCATATTGAAGCCCGACAGGGCGCCCAAGCTCCCGCCGGAGTACGGGCCGCAGACTCGCGGCGAGTTCTGGACGGCGGTGTGGCGGGGCCTGTTTCCCATGACGGCGCTGATGGTGATCGTGATCGGCTCGATCTTCGCGGGCTGGGCCACGCCGACCGAGAGCGGCGCCGTCGGCGTGCTCGGCTCGATGCTCATCGCTGCCCTGAACCGGCGCATGACGGTGACCATGATGAACGAGGCCATCGTGTCGGCCTGCAAGTCGAACGGGCTGGTGTTCCTGATCTTCCTGGGCGCGACCGGCTTCTCCTACGTGTTCCGGGTGCTGGGCGGCGACGAACTGATGCTCTCGATGCTGCTGAAGTTCGGCATCGATACGAAGTGGGAGATGCTCGCCTTCGTCATGGTTCTGATCTTTCTGCTCGGTTTCCCCTTCGAGTGGATCGAGATCTGCCTAATCGTCCTGCCGGTGTTCGGACCGATCATGATGCGGTACGACTTCCTCGACCATGGGGTGGACAAGAGCGCCCTGATGACGTGGTTCGGCGGGCTCGTCGCGGTCAATCTGCAGACCGCGTTCATGACGCCGCCCTTTGGCGCCACCCTGTTCTACATGAAGGGAACGGCCCCGCCCGAAGTGACCATGACCGACGTCTACCGGGGGATGTACCCCTTCGTGGCGCTGCAGGTCGTCGGGCTGGCGCTCTGCATCTACTTCCCGAGCATAATCCTGTGGCTACCACGCGTGGCCGGCTTCCTCGAGTAGAGAGTGGGAGGGGGCCGTCGAGGCCCCCTCCCATGCCTGCTCCGGAAAACGGTAGGGTCGCCTGCCGAAGCCGGCGCTCGAACGGAGGCGAGGTTCACGGTTGACAACCTCCGTCCTCTACCCCAGCATCCCCACCACACGAGCCCCAGACCCTCAACGCGGAGGTGTGACATGCGATCACGAGCGTTGCGTCTGTCTCTCCTCGTCCTGGCGAGTTCCCTGGCCCTCTGGTTCGTCCTGGCCGGAGACGTTGCCGCCCAGAAGGCCGGAGACGTTGCCGCCCAGAAGAAGGTCCGCTGGAAGATGGCGAGCGCCTTCACCAGCTCGCTCGACGTCGTGGGCGAGAGCGGCCCGATCTTCTCCGAGAACCTCCGGAAGATGTCGGGCGGTACGCTGGACGTCAAGTTCTTCGAGCCCGGCGCCCTGGTCCCCGCGTTCGAAATATTCAACGCAGTCTCCAAGGGGTCCATCGAGGCGGGGTTTACCACGCCCGGCTTCCACGTGGCCCTGATTCCGTCCGCGCCCTGGTTCACCACGGTGCCCTTCGGGCCCGCGGCCGGCGAGTACCTCGCGTGGCTCAAGTACGGGGGCGGCCAGAAGCTGAAGGACGACATCTACGCCCGGCACGGAGTCAAGGGCATCAACTGCATCATGATCACGCCCGAGGCCTCCGGCTGGTTCAAGAAAGAGATCAAGACGGTGGACGACCTCAAGGGCCTGAAGATGCGCTTCTTCGGCCTCGGCGCCCGGGTGATGCAGAAGCTCGGCGTCCAGACGCAGCTGATCCCGCCGGGCGACATCTTCCCGGCCCTCGAGCGCGGGGTCATCGACGCCACCGAGCTGGCCTTCCCCTCCATCGACCTCAAGCAGGGCTTCTACCAGGTCGCCAAGCACTACTACTTCCCGGGCTGGCATCAGCAGTCCTCGATAGGCGAGTTCCTGGTCAACATCAAGAAGTGGGGGGAGCTCTCCGAGGAGCATCGAAAGATGATCGAGGTGGCCTGTGATGCCAACCTCACGTGGACCTACGCCACCAGCGAAGCCCGCCAGTTCGGCGCCATGCGCGAGCTGGTGGATAAGCACGGCGTGAAGATCCACTTCTGGTCGGAGGATATCTTGAGCAGGATGCGCTCCGCGTGGGAAGAGGTGATCGTCGAGGAATCCGCCAAGGATCCGGACTTCAAGCGCGCTCACGAGAGCTACGCTGCCTTTCGCAAGCAGTACGCGATCTGGAAAGAGCACGGCTACCTGAAGTAGTCCCGGCCTGTCTCGCGGGGTCCGGCCGCCCGGACCCCGCCCCTCCGCTTGACACGCTTGGCGCGGGAAGGGTATGAAGTGGCCACCCAAAGGAGGGTGTCATGCGAACGTTGAGGATCGTGGGCGCCGTGATGGTGGCCGTGGTCGTGGCCAGCAGCGCCGGAGCCACCGACGTGGTGCCCGGCAGCACCGTCGAGGAGCGGGCCGTCAATGGCGCCAAGGCCTATCTCAAGAAGGTCGGCGCCGACAAGATCGAGCTGACCATGATGATGGTCTCCCTCTTCGCCAAAGCCCAGCCGAAATACCTCGACGAGTGGGAGAAACTGACCGGGATCAAGATCAAGACGATCGAGTACGGCTACACGGAGATCCCGGCCAAGATCATGGCCGACGCGGTGGCCAAGAGCGGGCAGTACGACATCTACAACCACCAGATGTACATGCTGCCGGACGCGGTGGACGCCGGCGTCATCATGGCCCTCGACGATTACGCCGCTCGCGGGAAACCCTACTTCGACGACATTCCCAAGACGCTTCGCACCGAAATGTACTACAAGGGCAAGCTCTACACGTTCTTCACGGACGGCGACCAGACCATCCTGGCCCTGCGCAAGGATCTGCTGGAGCTGCCGGAGGCGCGCAAGGCGTTCAAGGCCAAGTTCGGCTGGGAGCCTGGCTGCCCGGACACCTGGAAGCAGTGGGAGCAGTTGGCGTCCTTCTTCAACGGGAAGAAGGGCTCGAATTTCTACGGGGTGACCCTCGACAAGGATCTGTACGGTGCGCAGGAGTATCGGGCCCGTGAGTTCGGCTATCGCTGGTGGCAGGGCCGGTATCTCTCCAAGGGCAAGCTCTTCTTCGACCGCAACATGAAGCCGCTCATCGAGGGGCCCGAGGGTGTGGAGACGACCAAAGACCAGGTGGCCCTCACCCGGTTCATGCCCAACGATATCTTCGGCTGGGGCACCCCTCAGAACTACCCGTTCTTCGCCCAGGGCAACTCGTTCTCCATCGCCACCTTCCCCTCTCTGGTCGGCTACTCCCAGAATGCCCAGGGCACCGTGCTGAAGGGCAAGGTGCTGAGCTGCGTGATGCCGGGCAGCATGGTCAAAGGCAAGCTGGTGCGCCGTTCCGTCCAGCCGGCCGGCACCAACTACATGGTCAGCAAGTACAGCAAGCACCCGGAGGCGGCCTACTGGTTCCTGCAGTGGTTCACGGGCCCCGAGGTCGGGAACCGGGCGGTGGCAGACCGTGACGGCTTCTGGGAGCCGTTTCGGGTGGGTCAGATCAACGACAAGAACATCGTCGCGCGCTTCGGTGAGCAGTTCATGAAGGTGACGCTGGAGAACGCCAAGATCGCGGTGCCCATGATCCCGCTCCCGGGCAACCGGGAGTACTTCGACGCCCTCGACGTGAGCCTCCAGGAGGCCTACCACGGCCGGATCAGCGCGGAGGAGGCCATGAAGCGGACGGCGAAGCAGTGGGACAAGATCACCGACGACCTTGGGCGGAAGAAGCAGATCGAGGCGTGGAAGTCGGTCGTTCAGTCGGGCGCCTACTTCGACGCCGAAGGCTACTGATCTCGGAGTTCCATGGCTGATTCTCCTGGCGCCGCCGCCGTTTCGGGGGTGGCGGCGCCCGCGCGCCGCCGCCGCACGCTCGGTCAGTGGCTCGAGCAGGAGCGGGTGTTTCGCGTCATCCCCCTGATCCCCGTCCAGCTGCTGATCCTGACCTTGCTCTTCGTCCCGTTCGTGCTCACCATCTATATCAGCCTGCTCCGCTGGCGGCTCACGCGCGGTTTCTGGACGGAGGCGCCGTGGGGCGGCCTCCGCAACTTCCTCGATGCCCTCACCGATCCCGGCTTCTTCGACGCCATCGGACGGACGTTTCTCTTCGCGGGGACGGCCGTCGTCCTGGAGCTGCTCATCGGCTTCGGCCTCGCCCTCTTGACCTATCGGAGCTTCCGCGGGCGGCGCTTTTATTTCACGGTGTTCTTGATCCCCATGATGATCATTCCGGTGGTGGTGGGCTACGACTTCTCCATGCTCCTCATCGACACGGGGCCGTTGAACTCCGTGCTGAGCGCGTTGAGCGGCCTGGACGTGCGCGTGCGGTGGATGTCCGACTACCGGGCGGCCCAGGCGGCCGTGATCCTGGCCGACGTGTGGCAGTGGACGTCGCTCACCTTTCTGATCTTCGTCTCCGGCCTGGTGGCGCTTCCCGTCGACCCCGTCCGGGCCGCCCAGGTCATGGGGGCCACCCGGTGGCAGGTGTTCCGCTACGTCCAGCTCCCCCTGCTGAAGCCCGTCATCGTCATCGCGGTGGTCATCCGGGCCATGGAAGCCCTCAAGATCTTTGACATGCCCATGCTCCTGACCCAGGGCGGGCCCGGAAACGCGACCGAGACGATCTCGATCTACCTGTTTCGGAATGCCTGGATCTTCAACAAGATCTCCTACGCGGCGGCCGCGTCACTGATTCTGCTCGTCATCTTCACCGCCCTCATTTACCTGAGTATTTGGCTCTTGCGCCGTGAGCGCGCCCGCCTGGAGGCGGAGGCAGCCCGGTGAAAGAGCGGGCGCGTGCCTTCGCCCTCGTCCGGCACGGCGTGTTGATCGTGTGGACGCTCGTCGTGCTCTTCCCCATCGCCTGGATGGTTATGACCTCTTTCAAAGACGCGGGCGACTGGGTGAGCTGGCCCACCCGCTGGGTCCCCTTCGTGGACTTCGAGCCGACCCTCCTGAACTACCGGCAGATCTTTTACTTCGGAGGTTCCACCGATACCGGCGCCCTGCGACGCGAGCAGACCGAGCAGGCCTACAACATCTGGAAAGCCACCTTTGACAGCGTGGTGATCGTCACCATCTCCTCGGTGCTCGCGCTGCTGCTGGGCTCGACCCTGGCCTACGCCATCTCCCGCTTCCGGACGGGCGGCCCGAACTACCCTTACACCATCCTGACCGTGCGTATGCTGCCCCCCATCGTGGTGGCCATTCCCATGCTCATCTACTATGCGAGCATTCCCTACTTCTTTGAGTGGCTCATCGGCCGGCGGGTGGAATTCTTCGACACCTACTACGGCCTCACCCTGCTCTACATCGCCACCACTCTGCCCTACGTCATCTGGATGATGCTGGCCTTCATCGACGAGGTTCCGCGCGAGCTGGAACGCGCCGCCCGCCTCATGGGCGCCAGCCGTCTCGCCACGCTCCGTCTGGTGGTCTTTCCCTTGGTGGCGTCGGGCATGATGGTGACCCTGCTCTTCGTGTTCATCCTGAACTGGAGCGAGTTTCTCTTGGCCCTGACCCTGAGCCAGCCCAAAGTCCTGACTCTGCCCGTGCTGCTCAACAAGTTCCAGTCGGCGGTGGAAGGGCGGCTGTACGGCCCGCAAGCGGCCATCGGCACCGTGGTGACCATTCCCGTCGTCATCTTTGGCTTTCTCATCCAGAAGCATCTGGTGAAGGGGTTCAGCTTCGGGATGATCCGCCGATGAGCGGCGTTCGGCTCGACTCCATTGTCAAACGCTTCGGTCAGCTGGAGGCGGTGCAGGGAGTCAGTCTCGACATCGCCGATGGTGAGTTCGTGGTATTCGTGGGGCCCTCGGGCTGCGGAAAGACCACCACCCTGAACATCATCGCCGGCCTGGAGTTGCCCACGGCCGGTGACGTCTACATCGGGTCGGACCGCGTGACGGACTGGGAACCCCGCGATCGCAATCTGGGGATGGTGTTCCAGAGCCTGGCCCTTTTCCCCCACCTGACCGTCTTCGACAACATCGGGTTTCCTCTGCGCATCAAGGGGGTGCCGGCGACGACTCTCGCCGAGCGTGTGCGGGCCGTAGCGGCCACCGTGAAGATCGATCACCTTCTGACCAAGAAGCCGTCGACCCTCTCCGGGGGCGAGGCGCAACGGGTGGCCCTGGCCCGGACCATCATCGTGCAGCCGGCGGTCTTCCTGATGGACGAGCCGCTCTCCAGCCTGGATGCCAAGCTTCGGGTGGAGATGCGGACCGAGCTGAAGCGTCTGCATGCCTCGCTCGGCGCCACCTTCATCTACGTGACCCACGACCAGGCCGAAGCCATGACCATGGCCGACCGTATCGTGGTCATGAATCAGGGGCGCGTGCAGCAGGTCGGCCCGCCCCTCGCCGTATACAGCGACCCCGCCAATCGCTTCGTGGCTGGCTTCTTCGGCGTGCCGGCCATGAACTTCATCGAGGGTGAGCTACGGGAGGAGGGCGCCGTCCTCATCTTCGAGGCTCCCGCCCTGCAGCTCAACCTCAAACCGCGCGGCCCTGTCCCTCCCCGCCCGGCCACTCTCGGCATCCGGCCCGAGCACGTGCGGCTCACCCCCGAGAGCGACGGCCGGGGGGCCACCGTGAGCCTCACCGAACCGCTGGGCGACGAGACGCTCGTCTTTCTCGACTACGGCGGACCGAGTTCCCTGGTGGCAAAGGTGAGCGCCGAGGACAAGCTGGCCGTCGGTGATCGACGGGGTTTCACGTTCCGAGGGGACAAGATCGTCTTCTTCGACTCGGCCGCCGGCGACCGCATACTCCGCTAGCCGGTGCCGAGCGTGCGCCGGCTACCCTGAGCGGGCCACGTTGAACATGCCCGTTTCGATGCCGAGGGCGTGCTTGCCGATCGTCTCCAGCATCTTGTCCACCGTCGGCGGCATGAGGGTCGAGGTGCGAAGGTCGCGCAGCGCACGCTCAGCTGGGTAGTCCTTGTAGGCGCCGCGTCCGCCGACGACTTGGATGACCTTGGAGGTGACATGGAGGCCGGCCTCGGTCGCGAGGTACTTGGCCTTGTTGGCGAGCTGGCCCCGCTCGACAGGATCCGCCCCCTCCCACTCGCCCGCCGAGGCTTCCAGCACGAGGCGGGCCGCCTCCAGACGCACGCTCATGTCGCCAATGTGGCGCTGCACGGCCGGGTCGCTGGCCACCGCCACGTTCTCGGGCTTGACCACCCGCTTCTTCGAATAGTCGATGGCGAACTGCAAGGCGGCCTCGGCAATACCCACGTAGACGGCGGCGTAGCCGAGGCCGAAGCCCTCCACCACGCCGACTTGCAGGGCAGAGCCAGGCTGGCCGAGGGTGGCGTCGCGAGGGACCCGTACGCCGGTGAACGAGACGGAGGGGCTGTATGTCCCGCGCATGCCGAGAGTGTTCCACTTGCCATCGGTGGTCATGCCGGGCGCCGCGGCTGGCACGAGCGCCTGCAGAAGCGCCTTGCCCATGTCCGACTCGCCGTCGATCGCACACCAGACCATGTAGTACGAGGCGCCGAGGGCCATGGTACAGAAATGCTTCACTCCGTCGATGACCCACTGATCGCCGTCGACCCGGATGGCCGTCTCCACCAGGAGGGTCCGCGACAGGCTCACCGCCGGCTCGCTGCCCCAGCTCCCGAAGAGCCGTCCGTGGTCGACGGCTTCGGGGAAGTAGCGACGCTTCTGTTGCTCCGTCGCGAGAGCGTCGATGAAACGCATGACCGTGGAGTGCATGTGCAGCGTCATCGCGGTGTTGGCGCAGCCCTGAGCGATGGTCCGGATGACGGCGATGTAGGTGGGCATATCCAGGCCCATACCGCCGTGGCTCGCTGGCACCGCGGCGGCGAGGAACCCCTCTCGCCATAGATCCTTCCAGCTCTCGACGGGGTTGGCCCCTTCGTGGTCGTACTGGGCGGCGCGGGGTGCGATCGTCGCGCGCGTGATCCGCGCCGCGCGCTCGACGACGTCGACCTGCATACATTCCCTCCGGGATGTGACGTGGCCGAATCTTAGGGGCCCCTTCACCCGGGTGTCAATCGTGCTAGAGTGCGACCGGGTTCAAGCGCAAACTGGAGAACGACCGATGAGCTTTCCTCTCGCTTCCGCCAGTGCCGCCAGTCTTGGCCTCGACGACCGCGCCCTCGATCGTTTGCATGAGACCGTGACCCGCCACATCACGGAGGGTCGCTATCCAGCCTCCCAGTTCGCGGTGGCGCGCCACGGCAAGCTCGCCGTGTTCGCCACCCTCGGCGACGCTCGCCTCGATCCTCAGCGCGAGCCGGCCCAGAGCGATACCCTGTGGCTGCTGTACTCGAATACCAAGGTCCTCACGGCGTGCGCGGTCTGGACCCTGGTGGAGCGCGGCGCGCTGGCCTTCACGGATCGGGTGGCGGCTCACTTGCCAGGCTTCGAGGCCAACGGCAAGGGAGACATCACGCTCGTCCAGCTTCTCTCCCACCAGGGCGGCTTTCCTAATGCCGACGTCCCCCCCGCCGCCTGGGAGGACCACGAGTTGCTGCGGCGGACCGTGTGTGGCTTCACCCTGGAGTGGACTCCCGGGTCCCGCGTCCACTATCACGGCCGTGCCGCACACTGGACGGCGGCTGCCCTCATCGAGGCGTTGACCAAGACCGACTATCGGGCTTTCATCCGGGAGAACATCGTCGAGCCTCTGGGGCTCGGGGCCGAGGTCCTCGTGGGCGTCCCCGACGCTGCCCAAGGCCGGTGTGTGGACATGCACGAGCCGAGCTCCGACGGCTCCCGCCAGATCCGGCGCGCCGAGGACAACACGGCCGCCTTCCGTCGGGCGGGCACGCCAGGCGGTGGCGGGTACGCCACCGCCCGCGCCATGGCGGCCTTCTATCAGATGATGCTCGGCGGCGGACGGCTGAACGGGGCCCGGGTGCTCTCGACACGGATGGTGGAATACGTCACCCGAAACGTGACGGGGGATCGGGTGGACGGTTACATGGGGATGCCAATGCACCGCGGCCTCGGCCCGCACCTGCGCGGGACCACGGACACCATCCGCGGTCTCGGCGCCCTCGCCTCGTCCCGCACGTTCGGTCACGGCGGCGTCGGGTCATCCTACTGCTGGGCCGATCCCGTGTCAGGTGTCTCCTTCGCCTATCTGACCAACAGCCGTCTGCCCGATCCCTGGCACAGCGCCCGCATGGACACCATCAGCAATCTCGTTCACGCTTCCATCGACTGATTGCCTGCGATCTTGATCTCCGCGATACCCGATGGGGGTGTCGGACAGCGGATACCTGGTCAGGCGGAACCGCGCGGCAGGTGATCGAGCAGAGTGCCCCAGATTCCCTTGGGCAGGAAGAGCACGAAGGCCATGAAGATCAGGCCGACGATGATGGGCCAGGACTCCAGGAAAGCACCGAGGCGGTCCTCCAGCACGAGGAAGGTGGCGGCTCCCACGAAGGGGCCGAAGAACGTCCCCCCCCCACCGAGCAAGGTCATGATGACGGCCTGGCCCGAGGTCGCCCAATAGAGCGCTTCCACGGGCACGATCGTCAGGCGAAGGGCGTCCAGGGAACCGGCTAAGCCCGCGATGAGGGCCGAGAAGATAAACGACACAAGCTTGAGGCGGGCGACGTCATAGCCGCAGGCGGTCGCGCGATCGCTGTTCTCCCGGATGGCCCGGAGGACGGCCCCGAAGGGCGAATCGAGAAGGCGCCGAAGACCGGCCACGGCCAGGGTCGCCCAGGCCAGCGCGAAGTAGTGGAAGGCGATGGGTTTATCGAGAGGTATCTCCAGCCCGAAGAAGCCCAGGGGGAGCTTGGGAATCCCCCGCAGCCCGTCGTCTCCGCCCGTCAGATCCGCGAGGTGGAAGGCCGCGAAATAGAAGACTTGAGAAAAGGCGAGGGTGAGCATGGCGAAGTAGATGCCGCGCCGACGCAGGCAGAAGGCCCCGACGATCGCGCCTGCTACCACGGCGCAGACCAGGCCCGACAGCATCCCGAGCCACAGGGATTTCACGCCGAGCTTGGCGAGCGCGATGCCGGTACCATATGCGCCAAGTCCCCAGAAGGCGGCGTGGCCGAAGGACAGGATTCCCGTATAGCCGTAGAGCAGGTTGAAGCCAAGCGCGAAGAGACCGTACACGAGCACCTGGGTGGCCAGCGAGCGGTAGGGCACCAGGAAGGGAAGGAGCGCGAAGAAGATCACGATGGAAAGCACGGGATGCGCGGCAATCGGCCGGGCTACCGCCGCCACGGCCCCTTTCATCACTCAGCCAGGCCGGGCTCGCCGAAGAGGCCGCTCGGACGGACGAGCAGAACGACCGCCATCACGATAAAGATCACCAACTCCGAGGCCTTGGGGGCGAAGAAGGTCGTGAGGCTGACGATCTCGCCGATCAGGAGGCCGGCCACGATCGCTCCGACCAGGCTGCCCATTCCCCCCACCACAACGACCACGAAGCACTCGATGATCATTTCGAAGCCCATCTCCGCATAGACGCCGCGCAGGGGCCCGGCCAGGACCCCGGCCAGGCCCGCCATCGCGACGCCGAGACCGAAGATGAGAAACCACACGCGGCCGAGGTCAAACCCCAGAGCGCGCACCATCAGCGGATCGCGGGTCCCGGCCCGGACGATGAGCCCGATGTTGGTGCGCTCGAGAAACAGCCAGAGACCCAGCAGGGTCACCGCCGTGACGGCCAGGATGAATAGGCGATAGGCGGGAAAGACCATGAACCCCAAATCCACCCCGCCCGCGAGGGCGGGGGGCGGATCGAGGGTGAGCCCGATCCGCCCCCAGATGAGCTTCACCAGTTCCACGAGGACCAGGGAGAGCCCGAAAGTCAGCAGCAGGGGATCGTCCGGGCTTCGACCGTAGAGCGGGCGGACGAGGAACCGCTCCATGAAGAGACCGAAGAGGCCCACCAGGAGCGGGGCGCCGATGAGGGCGACCCAGAAGTTCTTGGTGAACGTCAGCAGGAAGACGCCGAAGTACGCCCCCAGCATGTAGAGCGAGCCGTGGGAGAAGTTCACCACGGCCATCAGCCCGAAGATGAGGGAGAGCCCGGTCGCGAGCAGGACGAGGATCCCACCCAGGACCAGACCCGTGAAGGCCTGCGCCGCCAGAGTTTGCAGCGAGAAGTCGGCCACCGGCGCTACGCGTACCCCTTCTCGGCGCACGTCCGGTCGAGTGCCTCGTCGGCCGGGACCTTGGCGGCAATGTCGTAGTACCCCCACTCTCCCCTCGCCGGCGAGACTCCTTTGACGATCCAGAGGTCCTGGAAGGCCTTGCGGTCACACTTTCGCCACCACTCCTTGCCCTTGTAGTGATCGTAGATCGGGTTGTTGAGCAAGGCAGTGGCGACCGCGTCCGAGTTGGTGGACTTGGCCAGCTCGACCCCGCGCACGACCTCCATGATCCCGCTGTAGCCGTAGCCACTATAGGAGTCGGGTGTTTCCTTGAAGCGTTTCTGGAACGCCTCGACGTACTTCTTGGCCTGTGGGATCGTGTTCTCGAGCTCCCAGTAGAAGCTGGTGCCCGCGTAAACATCCGCGAACAGATCGGCGCCACCCTCCTTGGCGAAATACACAAAATGCAGCGGCATCATCAGCTTGGTCTGCTTCTTGAGACCGAAGCTAATGGCCTGCTTGGCGAAAGCCACGCTGTCGGTGCCCGGGGCGGCGGCCAAGACGACCTCGGGCTTGGCAGCCAGGATCTTCGGGATGTGCGTGGAGAACTCGGGTTTCCCGAGCGGATATGGCGTGTGACCGAGAACCTTGCCGCCGGCCTTCTCGACCACTGACGTGAACACGGCGTCGTTTTGCTTGCCCCACGCGTAGTCGGCATAGACGATCCACCACGCCTTACCGAGATTCTTCACGCCCCACCCCCCCACGGCGCGCCCGGTGATCGTCGGGTTCAAGGCCTCGTGGAAGGTAAGCGGCCCCGAGTCCGGCTTGGCGCTGATCTCATCCGACTGGCTGATGGAGATGAACAGCTTGCCGGCGGCCTTGGCCTGCTCGTTGATGGCCATCTGCACGTGGGCGGCGAGCCCGCCGACGATGAAGTCAACCTTCTCGTTCTCGATGAGCTCTTTCGTGCGCTGGGCTCCCACCGCCGGCTTGAGCTGATCGTCGCGGAACAGGACCTCGATCTGGCGCCCGAGGACACCTCCCCGCGCGTTCACCTGTTCCATGGCGAGGATTGCCCCGCGCTGCTGGTCGGTGGCAATGGCCCCGAAAGGGCCGGTGAGCGGGAGCGGGAAACCGATCTTGATGGGACCGGAGCTCTGGGCGCGCAGGATCGCCGGGAACGCGAATGTGGCGGCGGTGGCGGTGGCGGTGCCGAGGAAGTAACGACGATCCATAGTGGCCTCCTTGTCACGAATGGTCGCAGGCCGGACCGGTCGCACGCACTGTGCCCCCGGTCAGGGCTCAGGGATCTGGTGCGGCATGATAGGAGCGGCGTCAAGCCAAGTCAATCGTGCCGGATACTCCCCTTCTGGGCTACGATGGCGGCAGCAGAACGAAGGCCGCGAGGGAGGTCGCACATGATCTTCAAGCAGTACTACCTCGGGTGCCTCTCGCAGGCGTCCTATCTCATTGGTGACGAAGTCACCCGGACCGCGGTGGTGGTTGATCCTCGACGCGACGTTGAGGAATACCTGGAGGATGCCGCCGCCGAGGGGCTCAGCATCGAGCACGTCATCCTGACCCACTTTCACGCGGACTTCGTGGCTGGTCACCTGGAGCTGCGCGAGCGGGTGGGGGCGCGCATCCATCTGGGGGCGCGCGCCACGGCCGAGTACGAGTTCTCGCCCCTTGCCGACGGCGATGCGCTCGAGTTCGGCCAGGTGCGCCTTCAGATTCTGGAGACACCCGGGCACACGCCGGAGGCCATTTCCATCCTCGTCTACGATCTGGCCGGCGATCACGCGAACCCGCGGGGAGTCCTCACCGGCGACACCCTGTTCATCGGCGATGTGGGGCGGCCTGACCTCATGGCCTCGGAAGGCGTCACCGCCGAGGAGCTGGCGGCCCAGCTCTACGAGTCGATCCACGAAAAGCTCCTGCGACTCTCCGACGACACCCTCGTCTATCCGGGGCATGGGGCCGGCTCGGCCTGCGGCAAGAACCTCAGCTCGGAGACGGTCTCCACCATGGGCGCCCAGCGACGCGACAACTACGCTCTTCAGCCCATGAGCCAGGAGGCGTTCGTGGCTTTGGTGACCCATGACCAACCGAAAGCGCCGGCGTACTTCGGCCTCGATGCCAAGCTCAACCGCCGCGCGCGGCCGACCCTCGAGGCGGCTCTCGCGCGTGAGCGCAAGCCGCTCTCCCTCGAAGCGGTGTTGAAGGCCCAGCGGGAGGGTGCCCAGGTCCTCGACGTGCGCGATCCCGACGACTACGCGGCGAGTCACCTCGCGGGCAGCACGAACATCAGCCTGAAAGGTCGGTTCGCCTCCTGGGCAGGCGAGCTTCTGACGCCCGGCCGCCCCATTGTGGTGGTGGCTGAACCCGGGACCGACGGGGAAGTGGCCACGCGACTCGGGCGGATAGGATTCGACAACGTACTCGGGTACCTCGACGGCGGCATCGCGGCGGTGCGCAGCCGGCCCGACGTGCTCCGAAAGGGACAGCGGGTCACCAGCGCCCAGCTGGAGGCCAGGCTCAAGGCCGAACCGCTCACCCTCCTCGACGTCCGCTTCCCCGGTGAGCGGGCGGCGGCGTCCATCCCCGGCAGCATCGGCATCCCGCTCGATCAACTCCCCGAACGCCTCGGGGAGATTCCACATCAGGTTCCCGTGGCCGTCTATTGCCAATCGGGCCTCCGATCCTCGACGGCGGCGAGTCTGCTCGAGCAGGCAGGCTTCGTCGACGTGGTCGACCTCATCGGCGGCTACCAGGCCTGGGCTGAGCGAGAATCGGCCAATCGCACTTAGCCATGCAAAGGAGTATGCCGTGAGAGAGAACGCACTGAAGAAGCTGTGGGCTAAGGGAGGGGCCGCCGTCAACGGCTGGTTGTCGATCCCCAGCGCCTTTTCGGCCGAGGTGATGGCGCATCAGGGATTCGACTCGCTGGTTATCGACATGCAGCACGGCGTGGTCGACTACCAGGCAGCGGCCGGCATGCTGGCCGCCATCTCCACGACCCCGGTGGTCCCCCTCGCCCGCGTGCCGTGGAACGATCCCGCGTACGTCATGAAGATCCTGGATGCAGGCGCCTACGGGATCATCTGCCCGATGATCAATAGCCGGGCCGAGGCGGAAGCCCTCGTCCGTGCCTGCAAGTATCCCCCGCGCGGCTATCGCAGCTTCGGCCCCGTGCGCGCGTCCATCTACGCCGGAGCCGACTATGCCGAGCACGCCAACAGCGAGCTGATCGTCATGCCGATGATCGAGACGGCGGAGGCCCTCAAGAACCTCGATGACATCCTCAGCACGCCAGGGGTCGATGCCGTCTACGTCGGCCCCGCCGACCTGAGCTTGGCGCTGGGGTGCAAGCCGAGGCTCGACCAGACCGATCCGCCGGTGGTGGAGGCCCAGGCGAAGATCGTGGCGGCCTGCAAGCGTCACGGTGTGATCGCGGGCATTCACAACGCCACGTCAGGCTATGCGCTCAAGATGATGGAGGCCGGCTATCAGTTCCTCACGCTGGCCAGTGACAGCCGCTTCATGGCTGCCCGCGCTGCGGAGGAGGCGGGCGCAGTCAAGAAGTCGTCCAAGGGCGGCAAACTTCCCGCCTACTGAGACTGGCGGCCGGCCTGGCGAAGGAGGCGCTCGAACTCGTCGACCAGATCGCGGCGATCGAGCGCCTGCTCCAGAAGCCTGAGCGTCGATCGAACACGATCCGGATCGAGCGCGCAGGCTCGGAGAATGGACGCCACGTCGTCGAGATCTTTGAGGCGTCCGGCGAGCACCTTCATGGTGACGATGTCCTCGGCGGCCGCCACGGGAATTCGAACCCCCCCGACGTTCCGCTGTTCGACGCGGCTGAAGAACAGTTCTTCCAGTCCGGGCCCGGCCAGCACGACGTCGACGGGAATTCGGCTCTCGGCGTGTACCAGGGGGAGGACGCGCGTCTGCGCGAGGAACTCTCCCGCATCCGGGACGCGTAGCTCGAAGCCCCGGGCGGCGAGGTGCGCGACCAGGTCCGCATTCGCCAGCGATCCGGCGTCGACGGTGACGTCGACGTCTGCCGTCAGGCGGGCGACGCCATACAGAATGGCCGCCTGGGCTCCGAAGAGATACCAGCGAATACCGAGAGCGGTGAAGGCGCGGTCAAGATCCGCGAGGAGATCAGCGAGGGGCGACGCCGACGAAGACACGCGCGGCGCGATCAATGGCACGCTTGACGGCGAGGTGGTGACTGAGATCCTCTTGACGCTGTTGCTGGGTGGGCCAGTCCGGACGAACGGCGCGCATGTGGCACCACAGGGCCGCCGAAGCCTCGAGGGTAACCACCGCGCCACCCGCCGCGAACTCGCGCACCCAGTGCTCGCGCTTCCGAGCGGCCGCGGTTTCCCAGTCGCGCTGAAGAAAATCGCGCAGATGACGGGGATTCACAGCAGAGAGTTTAGCAGAACGATCTCAGATGAGCGATGCTTGGTGGATGTCGAGCTACCCCTTCGACGGCGCGCTCCTCGCCCGAGCCCGCGTCCATCTGACGTCCTTCGATCGTCGGCGCGTGCCCGTCGATGGCCGACGGCCGGCGGCGGTGGCGGTTGTTCTTCTTCCCGACACCGATGGACGTGCGTGTTTTCTTATCACGCGGCGGGCGGAAACCTTGCGGACCCACAGGCGCCAATGGGCTCTGCCGGGGGGTCGCATCGAGGCTGGCGAGAGTGCCGAGCAGGCGGCAATCCGCGAACTCGGCGAGGAAGTCGGGCTCGTTCTGGACGAGGGTGCTGTGCTGGGACTGCTCGATGACTACGGCACGCGCTCGGGCTTCGTCATCACGCCTGTGGTCGTATGGGCGCCAGGAGACGTCCAACTCGCGGCCGATCCGGCTGAGGTGGCGAGCATTCACCACGTCCCCCTCGACGATCTCGACCACCCCGATATTCCCCGCCTGATCGCGATCCCCGAGAGTGACCGGCCAGTGATCCAGCTACCCATTCTGGGTACCTTAGTCCACGCGCCCACGGCGGCCGTTGTCTATCAGATGCGGGAGGTGGTCATGCACGGCCGCTCGACGCGCGTGCACGACTTCGAGCAACCGGTGTGGGCCTGGCGCTGAGAGGGGCGATGCGGCTAGACCGGCGGTCCTGCCCCATTGATGCCAGCCACCGGCTCATCTTTTGAGCTATATTTCTCGCCGAGGCCTTTTCGAGGCCTCAAAGAATCGGCGTGAGACCGAGGGGCGCCCGGTCACCCGGAGCGGCTCCGAGCGAGGGTGGGCCAGGGGGTCCTTTCGAGGCCCCTAAAACAGAGCGTGAGACCGAGGGGCGCACCGGGTATCTCGGGGCGTCCCCGAGCGAGAGGGGGGCCAGGGGGTCCTTTCGAGGCCCCTAAAACAGAGCGTGAGACCGAGGGGCGCACCGGGTATCCCGGGGCGTCCCCGAGCGAGAGGGGGGCCAGGGGGTCCTTTCGAGGCCCCTAAAACAGAGCGTGAGACCGAGGGGGCGCCCCGGGTATCCCGGGGCGCCTCCGAGCGAAGGGGGGCCAGGGGGGCCCTTTCGAGGCCCCCCTCTTCAAATGAACATACTTGACGGGCAGGTTGCGATAGTGACGGGCGGGGGCAGCGGCATCGGCCAGGCCACCGCCAAAATGCTGGCCGCCGAGGGCGCGCGAGTCGTGATTGCGGGCCGGCGCCGGGATCCGCTGGAGTTGGTCGCCAAGGAAATCCAGCGCGCGGGCGGCAAGGTTCACGTGCGGGCGTGCGACGTTGCCAAGTACGAGGACGCGGTCGGCCTCGTCGCCTGGACCCTCGAGACCTGCGGTAAAGTCGATGTGTTGATCAACAACGCGGGCTTCTCCAGCCGGGCCCGCAACGTTCGATGGGTGCCGCAAGATCAGTGGGACGCGGTGATCGGTGTGAACCTCACCGCCGTCTACGCCCTGACCCAGGCTGTGCTGCCTGGCATGATCGCCCGGGGCGGCGGCACCATCGTGACGGTATCGTCCCTGGCGGCCATCAAACCCGGCCTGATCGGCGGGGCGCCCTACGGCGCCGCCAAGGCCGCGGCCAACAACTTGATGGGACACGTCCACACCGTGCTGCGCGACCAGGGCATCCGTGCCACGGTCATCATGCCGGCCGAAGTCGATACACCCATCCTGGACAACCGACCGCTGCCTCCCGACGCCGCCGCCCGCTCCACCATGATGCAGCCCGAGGATGTCGCCAGCGCTATTCTGCTCGCGGTGACCTTGCCCCCCCGCACGGTGATCGAGGAGATGGTCATCAGTCCCACCCGCACGCGCGACCAGAGCAAGGATATCGAGGTGGCTCGGCACATGGGCGCCTCCGCGTCGTAATGGCGACGTTCACCCTCGTGATCGATGGCCTCGCCGTGGAGGGTCCGGGGCGCGCGGTGGATGGGCGAGCGCGCCTGGTGCCCGACAGGGTCTGGGACGCGCTCGGTGGCATGCCGACAATGGAATCAGATCTGGAAGCGATAGCGACGGGCCTCGACCGACCGCTCGCTGTCGACGTCGAGGAGCGGGTGGCCTTCCTCGGTGTCTCGGCGCGTGCACGGGCAGCGCGCCTGGCTTCCTTGCAAGCGCCGGACTTTACCCTGCCCGATCTCGATGGACACCAGCATTCGCTGGCGGAGCAGCGCGGGAAAAAGGTCTTCCTGGTCGCTTGGGGTTCATGGTGAGGCTGCCGGCTCGACCTGCCAGTCTGGCAGGCCATCTACGAGGAGCTGAAGGAGCACCGCTTCGTGGTTCTCACGGTAGCCGTCGACCGCAGCCCGGAGGCGGCCCGCCCGTGGATCGAGGCGGCTCGGCCCATCCATCCCGCTCTGATCGATACCCCGCACCTGGTGGCCGACCTCTACAACATGGTGAACGTGCCCACGGTGGTCTGGGTGGACGAGGACGGCCGCATCGTGCGCCCCAACGACGTGGCGTTTGGTACGGACACGTTCCGCCACATCACCGGCATCGAGGCGGCGCGGCACCTGGAGCTGCTGCGAGGCTGGGTGCGCGGCGAAATGGCGCCTCTGGGGGAGGTGCAGACGCGCGCGCGCCAGAAGCTGCCGTCGCCCAGCGATCAACTTGCCCGCGCCGAGTTCGGGCTCGGTCAATGGCTTCACGAGCGCGGACGGCCCGAGGCGGCTGGCCGCCACTTCGTCAAAGCTGGCGAGCTGGCGCCGCACGACTTCATGGTCCGACGCGGTACCATGCCCATGCGCGGCCTCGATCCCATGGGACCCGAGTTCCGCGCCATGCTCGGCGACTGGACGAAGGCGGGCAACCGTTACTATCTCCCGCTGGGAGACTGAGATGACGTCCGTTGGGAGACGACGATGACGAGTGCCCGTATCAACGGCATCAGCCTTCACTACGAAATCAGCGGGAGTGGCCCAACGGTGCTGCTCACCCACGGTTACTCGTCGACCGGGCGCGCATGGGCCGACCAGCACGCGGCCCTCGCCCCTCGCTATCGGCTCATCACCTGGGACATGCGCGGCCACGGTGAGACGGAGAGCCCAGCCGACCCTGCCCAGTACTCGCATGCGCTGACCGTGGGCGACATGCATGGGCTGCTCCGCCACCTCGGGGTGGAGCGAGCCGTGATCGGCGGCCTCTCGCTCGGCGGCACCATGTCTCTCGCCTTCTATGCGAAGCATCCGGAGTTGGTGAGGGCCCTGGTCATCTGCGATTCTGGGCCGGGCTATCGCAATGCCACCGCCCGCGCCGAGTGGAACGAGCGAGCGCAGGCGCGCGCGGCCGATCTCGAGGCACGGGGTCTGGAGGTCCTCGCGAGCGGAAGCCGCGACATGCGCGAGGCTGTCCGGCGTCACCGCTCGGCGCAAGGGCTGGCGCACGCCGCCCGCGGCATGCTCAGCCAGGCGGACTCGAGCATCATCGACTCGTTGCCGACCGTGCGTGTGCCGACCCTAGTCATCGTGGGTGACCAGGACACGCCGTTCATCGCCTCGTGCGAGTACATGGCCAAGAAGATCCCCGGCGCGCGGCTGGAGGTCATCAAGGATGCCGGCCACTCGTCGAATCTCGACCAGCCGGCGACCTTCAATCGCGTGCTGCTGGCCTTCCTGGACGGCCTGGCGTAAGCTTCTCGGCCGAGATCCGGCGCGAGGCCTTCACCGGCCCGCGTCGCGTGGGCGGCGCCGGAGTTGGACCGGAAACTGACCGAGGCGCTCAGCAGGGGTTGTGCGCCTGATGATGACGACCGAACGATCTCACGGGAGGAGATGAGCTAGACATGGGCATGCTCGACGGGAAGAACGCGCTGGTCACGGGAGCGGGCAGGGGCATCGGCCGCGGGATCGCCATCGCGATGGCGAAGGCCGGGGCACGGGTGATGGTCAACGACCTCGGCGCGAGCCTGAGTGGAGAGGGCGTGGACACGAGCCCGGCCGCCCAGGTGGTGGCCGAGATCCGCAAGGCCGGGGGTCATGCGGATGCCAACGGCGGCTCGGTGGTCGATGCGCGCCAGGCGGCGGCCATGGTCCAGCAGGTGATCGACCTCTGGGGACGCATCGACATCGTGGTGAACGTGGCCGGCATCCTGCGTGACCGCATGATCTTCAACATGACCGAGGAGGAGTGGGACGCGGTGGTCGCCGTCCACCTCAAGGGCACCTACAACACCATGCGGGCGGCCTCGGTGTCCATGCGCCAGCAGCAGTACGGGCGCTTCATCAACATGTCCTCGGTGTCGGCGCTGGGGGCGCCGGGCCAACCCAACTACGCGGCCGCCAAGGCGGGGATCATCGGGCTCACGTGGTCCACGGCCAACGCCATGGCCAAGTACAACGTCACCGCCAACACCATCATGCCGAGCGGTGCCACCCGCATGATCGACTCCACTCCTCGGGGCCGCGAGGTCTTCGAGCAGACGGGGAAGTGGCCGAGCGAGCAGGCGGTGGGCACCGAGCGCGATCCCGACAACGTGGCCCCCCTGGTCGTCTATCTCGCCAGCGAAGCGGCCGCCCACGTGAACGGTCAGGTCTTTCACTCCTTCGAGTACGGCTACACCCTGCTGGCCCAGCCCCAGGCCGTCCGGCGCCTCGTGGCTGGGCGACGGTTCGAGCCCGAGCAGCTGGCTCAGCTGTTTCCGAAGACGCTCGGGGCTGACCTCAAACCGGCGCCCGCGGTGGGCTTCGGGCGGACCCTGAACGAGCGGCCGGCCGGCGAATGGTCGGATCTCGGGGGTGGTGTCCGCTTCTGGCAGTGGCCGCGCGAGGAGCGGTGAGAACCGTTCTGTTCGTCTGCCACGCCAACACGTGCCGCAGCGTCATGGCGCACGTGCTCCTCGAGAAGATGTTGCAGGAGAGGGCCGTGAACGGGGCAGTGAAGGTATGCTCGGCGGGGGTGGGCAACGTGGCGAGGGACGGCATGATCCCGTCCCTCGACGCACGCATCGTCCTGCGTGAGGACGGCATTCACCTCGCGGAGGACACCATCACCTCGACGGACCTGCGTCGTCATCGCCACCTGGTCAGGGAGGCCGATCTGATCCTGACCATGACGGAGTCGCAACGCGCCACGGTGGCCTCCTTCCAGGAAGCCGATGGCCGCCCGCTCTTCACCCTCCGCGAGTTTGCAGGGGGCAGCGGCGACATCGAGGATCCGGTGCAGCAGGGAGAGGCGAAGTACCGTGCCTGTCGCGACGAGATCCACGCCTGCCTCGAGCGCTCGCTCGATCGCCTGCTGGCGGTCCTGGAAGGTGCCAGCCGAAGGAGCATCAACGACCCAGGGTGAGGCCCTCCAGATCTAGCTCCGGCATGCGTCCCGTCATGAGGTCAGCCACGATGCGCGCGGTTCCGCAGGCCATGGTCCAGCCCATGTGACCGTGGCCGCAGTTCAGGAAGAGATTGCGGTGACGGCCGAGGCCGAGGATCGGCGGTCCGTCGGGTGTCATGGGTCTGAGACAGGCCCGGTACTGACCCCGATCGTAGTCGGCAGCGTCGGGGAAGAGATCGCGGGCCAGACGCAGGATGTTGCCGAAGTCGCGCGGCGTCCAGCCCCAGTCGTAGCCCGCGAACTCGGCCGTCGAGGTGAGCCGCAGGCGGTCGCCGAGCCGTGACCACCCCACCAGCCACTTCTCGTCGACCCCCGGGACGGTGGGCGCCAAGCCACCTGGCTTGAGCGGGAACGTGGACGAGTACCCCTTTGCCGGATAGATGGGAAGACTGATACCCGCCGTGCGAGCGACAACTGGCGCGCCGACCCCGAGGGCGAGAACATAGTTGTCGGCGTGCAACGTGCCCCGGGTAGTGATGACACCGTCGATGTGATCGCCACCTCCGAGGAGCCCGGTGACCCTGGTGCCCACCTGTACCACCACGCCGAGCTTGTCACGACACCTGTCGGCCAGACGCTCCACGAAGACGTGCGCATCCCCGCTCGAGTCTCCGAGATCCCGAATGGCGCCCGCGATCCGACCCTGTACCGGCTCGAACGCTGTATCGAGCTTCGCCACCGCGCGCGCGTCGAGGATTTCCTGCTTCTGTCCATGCTCGGCAAGCAGGGCCATTCTCTTCGCCCCCGCCTCCAGCTCGGCAGGGTCGCGATAGAGATAGAGGGCGCCCCGGGTGACGGCGTGGTATTCGATGGCTTCCGCTCGCACAAGGTCGTTCAGCACCGCCTGGCTGTACTGACACAGGCGCAGCTTGACCAGCGTGTTGTGCCGGGCGCGGGTGCTCGTGCACTCGCGCAGGAAGCGCACGCCCCATGTGTAGAGTCGGAAATCAGGGGCGAGCTTCACGCGCAGGGCCGTCTCGGCGCCGCGGAGCGACTGCCAGAGCATGCGGGGCGCACGTGGTGACGCCCACGCGAACGAATGCCCTGGCGCGATGATGCCAGCATTTCCCGAGGTCGCCTCGAGCCCAAGCGCATCCTTCTCCTCGACCACCGTTACCTCGTGGCCCGCCTTGGCCAGGAAGTAAGCCGTGGTCACTCCTACCACGCCGCCCCCGAGCACGATCGTCTTCATGCCCTCACCCTTCGAGCAGATAGCCGGCGCGCAGCGGATCCTTGGGATCGAACAGGAACTGGCTGAAGCCGGTCAGGTAGGTGGTGCCGGTGATCTCCGGCAGGATCGCGGGGTATCCGTCGACGACCGTCTCGCCGATGATCCTGGCCGTGAAGTCGAGGCCGAGCAGGCCCCGGCTCACGAACGTCGAGCCGGCCGACATGAGTCCCCGGTGATGGAAGAGCGCCATGCGCGCGCATGTGCCCGAGCCGCACGGCGCGGCATCGACCTGCCCCGGACCCCACACGAGCGCGTTTGGTGACACACCGGCGCCATCGGGCAGCTCGTGGACGAGCACGTTGTCGACGCTCGTCTTGCCGATACCGGGCACCTCGACGTGAATCTGTTCGTTGACCGCAGCTCGCACCGCCATCCCCCGCTGAGCGATTCGCCCGGCCATCTCCCGCCGCACGGCGACGCCGACGCGGGGCGCTTCCACGATGGCAAAGACGTTGCCGGCGCCCATGGCGATATCGAGGGGCACCTCCCCGACCCCCTCGACCTCGACGATCTGCGCGGGAAGGACGACGAACGAGGGCGTCCACCGGAGGGTCACCTCGCAGACGCGGTCTCCCTCGGAGCGGGCCGTTGCCTCGACGATCCCGGCCTCCGTGTCAATAACCACCAGGGTCTCGGCCCCTGTGCAGGGCACCATGCCCGTCTCGACGGCTACGGTGGCTGCCCCCAGCGTGCCCTCGCCGCACGAGACGTAGTAACCCCCTGGATAGATGAACAGGAGGCCGAAGTGAGCGCCGGGCGAGACTGGCTCGGTCAAGACCGCGATGAGGAGGCCGCGGTGGCCGCGGGGCTCGAGGCAGAGACCGGTCCGCACGTCGTCGAGGTTTTCCTGGAACCACCGACGCTTCTCTGCGATGGTTCGGCCGGGCAGCCGCCCGAGCCCGCTCGTCACCAGTCGCATCCCGATGCCGGCCGTGTGAAAGTCGACAGTTCCGAGCATCCGATCCGATCGCATACGGCACCTCCCCGCAATGGGAGTCATGAGACTACGCTCTGCGTCGTAGGGACCGCCGCCGGCGGGCGCGAGCCAACATCGCGCCGCTGGTGGTCGAAGTCAAGGCCCCGGGCTCCTTCCTAAGTACGTGCCGTCGCAGACTTTAGTAGGCAATGTGCCGGCTTCCCGAGAAACTGTTGACGACGGACCCGGGCCGGTCGATCCTTATCGCGCAAGGGTCCCGTGGATTTCGATCTACGCCGAGATCCCAAAGGAGGAGTCAATGCGTATCTCTCCGCTGCTCCGCAGCATCGTCTTGGCCGTGCTGCTCAGCCTGACGTGGGTGGGTTTGGCCACCGCGCTGGAAGTCGGCCAGAAGGCGCCTGACTTCACGCTGAACGGTACCGACGGCAAGCCCGTGAAGCTGTCTGACCTGACGGCCAAGGGTCCCGTGGTCATCTACACGTTCATTGCCGCCTTCACGCCCACCTGAACGAAAGAGCTGATCGGCTTCGAGGCGGCTCTGCCGCAGTTCGAGGCCGCAGGTGCCCAGGTCGTGGGCATCAGCACCGATCACCACTTGGCGCTGGCCGCATGGAAGAAGGAACACGGAAGCAAGCAGCTCCTGCTCTCCGATTTTCGCCGCCAGATGGTCCCCGCCTATGGCGCGATGCAAACCAACGAGGCCAGCCCGGTCTACCGCTACGCCAAGCGGGCGTATTTCATCGTCGACAAGACAGGGACAGTGAAGTTCGTGAAGGTGATGGACAACCCGCTCGATCTTCTGGATCCGGCCGAGGTGCTGAAGGCCGTCACGGCCTCGGCCTCGTAATGACCGAGATCCCATGAAGATCGCCGCATAGGAAAGGGGGGACGAGACGAGGCTAGCCGACCACGATGCCCGTTGTTTCGCGGCGTAGCATAGCACCCAGGCTCGCCGCCACCGTGTGGGTGTCTTCGGCGGGAATGACCCGAGGATTCGGCGTCACCTCTCACTCCCGTACCACACCGCCCTCGACGGCGCGCATCTCGAAGGCGGCAGCCATGAGGGCCTTGGTGTAGGCTTCACGCGGCGCCTCGAATATCTGGGCGGCCGGGCCGTGCTCGACCACGCGGCCGTCGCGCATCACGAGGATTTCGTCGGCGAGGGCGCGGATCACCTTCAGGTCGTGGCTGATGAAGAGGTAGGCCAGGCGGTGTCGGCGCTGCAGCTCCCGAAGCAGGTCCACGATCTGGGCCTGGACCGACATGTCGAGGGCGGAGGTGGGCTCGTCGAGCACCACGAAGCGCGGCGTGAGCACCATGGCCCGCGCGATGGCGATGCGCTGGCGCTGGCCCCCCGAGAACTCGTGGGGGTAGCGATCGCGCATGCGCGGATCGAGGCCCACCTCGGCCAGAGCCGTATCGATGAGTCGACGACGCTCCTCGGAGGTGGTACCGAGGCGGTGAATCTGGAGCCCTTCTCCCACGATCTGGGCAAGGGTCAGGCGGGGGGAGAGCGCTCCGTAGGGGTCTTGAAAGACCACTTGAATTTCACGCCGCAGGGGACGCAGCTGCCGGCCGCGCAGCCCCTGGATCTCGCGTCCATCGAACTGGATGGTGCCCCGGCTCGTGGCCAGACGCAGCAAGGCCAGCCCGAGGGTGGTCTTGCCTGAGCCGCTTTCGCCCACCACGCCCACCGTCTGGCCCTCCCGCACGGTGAGGGAGACGCCGTCCACCGCTTTGATGTGGCCCCCGGTGCGCCGGAACACGCCGCGCTTGAGGGGGAACCAGACGCGCACGTCCTGGGCGCCCACGATCACCGGCGACCCGGACACGACTCGGTTGGGGACGCCTCGCGGCTCGGCCTCCACCAGGCGGCGCGTGTAGGGGTGCTGAGGCTTCGCGAAGATCTCGGCGGTGGGTCCCGCCTCCACGATCTCCCCCTCCGTCATGACGCACACCCGGGCAGCCATCGAGCGGACGACGCCGAGGTCATGGGTGATGAGCAGGAGCGCCATACCCATCGAGCGCTGGAGTCGGCGCAGCAGGTCGAGAATCTGCGCCTGGATGGTAACGTCGAGAGCGGTGGTGGGCTCGTCGGCGATCAGGAGGTCCGGCTCATTGGCGAGGGCCATGGCGATCATCACGCGCTGGCGCTGACCGCCGGAGAGCTGGTGGGGGTAGGCGCCCAGGCGCTGTTCCGCTTCCGACAGTCCCACCAGCCGCAGGAGCTCGAGGGTGCGGACGCGGGCGGCGCCCCGCCGCAGGTGCTTGTGCACGAGGAGCACCTCGTTCACCTGCTTCTCGATGGTATGCAACGGGTTGAGCGAGGTCATCGGTTCCTGGAAGATCATGGCGATCCGGTTACCGCGGACGGCGCGGAGCACCCGCTCCTTGGCGCCCAGCAGCTGCCGGCCCCGAAACTCGATGCTGCCGCTGGGGTGACTGGCGACCGGGTAGGGCAAGAGCTGGAGAATGGACAGGGCGCTCACCGATTTGCCAGACCCGCTCTCGCCCACCAGAGCGAGGGTCTCTCCCCGGTCCAGGTCGAAGGACACCTTGCGCACGGCGGCCAGCTCGCCGTTCGGGGTGGAGAAGGAGACGGAGAGATCGTGCACCTTCAAGAGTGGCCCCGCGTGCGCGCTCATGCCACCGTCTTTCGCGGATCGAAGGCGTCGCGCACGGCCTCGCCGACGAAGACGAGCAGACTCAGCATCACGGCCAGGATGAGAAAGCCAGTGATTCCGAGCCAGGGCGCGTGGAGGTTCGCCTTGCCCTGGGCCAGGATTTCCCCGAGCGAGGGGGATCCCGGGGGCAACCCGAAGCCCAGAAAATCGAGGGAGGTCAGGGTGGTGATGGAGCCGTTCAGGATGAACGGCAAGAAGGTCAGCGCGGCCACCATGGCATTGGGAAGGACGTGGCGCCACATGATCACGCGGTTGGCCACGCCGAGGGCGCGGGCCGCCCGCACGTAGTCGAAGTTGCGTGCTCGGAAGAACTCTGCCCGTACCACGCCGACCAGCGCCATCCAGCTGAAGAGCAACATGAGCCCGAGGAGCCACCAGAAGTTCGGCTCCACCACACTGGCCAGAATGATGAGCAGGTACAGGACGGGTAGCCCCGACCAGATCTCGATGAAGCGCTGGAAGGCGAGATCGATCCACCCTCCGAAGTAGCCCTGCACGGCTCCCGCCAGGATCCCGATGACGGAACTGAGGGCAGTGAGGATGAGGCCGAACAGCACCGAGATGCGAAACCCGTAGATGAGCCGGGCCAGGAGATCACGACCCTGGTCATCGGTGCCCAGCCAGTTGACCCGCGACGGCGGCGCCGGCGCCGGCACTGGCAAATCGTAATTGATGGTGCCATAGCTGAAGGGAATGGGGGGCCAGATCATCCATCCCTTCTCCTGGATGAGGCGGATCACGGCCGCGTCGCGATACACGGTCTCGGTGGGGAACACCCCTCCGAAGGTCGTCTCCGGGTACGCGCGAAAGACGGGAAAGTAGAAATGCCCGTCGTAACGCACGAGAATGGGGTGATCGTTGGCGATGAACTCCGCCCCCAAGCTCACCCCGAAGAGGACCAAGAAGATCCAGAGCGACCAGAAGCCCCGTCGGTTCTTTGCAAAGTTGCGCAGCCGCCGCCGGAGGAGCGGGGTCATGCCTCTCGGGTGGCGAAGTCGATGCGAGGATCGACGGCCACGTACATGAGGTCGGTCACCAGATTCAGGATGAGCCCGACCAAGGTGTAGATGTAGAGCGCGCCGAACATGATCGGGTAATCCCGGTTGAGCGCCGCCTCGAAGCCGAGCAAGCCCAGACCATCGAGGGAGAAGATGACCTCGATGAGGAGGGCGCCCGTGAAGAGAATGCTCACGAAGGCGGCCGGGAATCCGGCCACCACGATGAGCATGGCATTGCGGAACACGTGCCCGTACAGGACGCGACGCTTGGCGAGGCCCTTGGCGCGCGCCGTCACCACGTACTGCTTGTTGATCTCTTCCAGGAAGGAGTTCTTGGTGAGCATGGTGAGTCCGGCAAAGCCGCCGACCACCAGGGCCGTCACCGGCAACGCGAGGTGCCAGAAATAGTCCCTCATCCGCTGTGGCCACGTCATGTCCACCCAGCCGTCGGACGTGAGTCCGCGCAGGGGGAACCAGGCCACGAAGCTGCCCCCCGCGAAGAGCACGATGAGGAGGATGGCGAAGAGGAAACCCGGGATGGCGTAGCCGACGATGACGACTCCGCTCGTCCACACGTCGAAGGCGGATCCGTCCCGCACCGCCTTGGCCACGCCAAGCGGGATGGAGATCAGATAGATGAGCAGGGTCGTCCACAGCCCGAGCGAGATGGACACCGGCATCTTCTGGAGGATGAGATCGATCACGCGCTGATCGCGAAAGAAGCTGGTGCCGAAGTCAAGCACCAGGTAGCTGCGGAGCATGTGCATGAAGCGGACGTGGGCGGGCTTGTCGAAGCCGAACTGACGTTCCAGGGCGCGCACCAGCTCGGGGTCGAGCCCGCGCGCGCCCCGGTACTTGCTCGTCACCTCGGACGACGCCGGTTCGGCGGCACGGCCGCCCGCCGTTTCTCCCCCGGCAGACCCACCCAGGCGGGCGGTGGCTTCCACGGCCGTCCCTTTGATATGGGCGATCATCAGCTCCACCGGTCCGCCCGGCGCCGCCTGCACGATGATGAAGTTGATGACCATGATCCCCAGGAGAGTGGGGATCATCAGGAGCAGGCGGCGGACGACGTAGGCGAGCACTTACTTCTTCAGCACCTCACCCCGGCGCTTGGCCAGCGCGGCCTCCTTCTGAGGATCCACCCACCAGGTGCTGAAGCCGAGCCCGTACTTCGGCGTGACGGCGGGCCGACCGAACTTGTCCCAGTAGACGACACGGAAGATGTTGATGTGCCACTGGGGAATCACGTACGAGCCCCAGAGGAGGACACGATCGAGCGTGCGCGTGCGGGTGACCAGAGCCGGTCGGTCGGGGGCCTGGATGACCAGCTCGATGAGCTTGTCCACGGAGGGATCCTTGATTCCGGCCAGGTTGCGGCTGCCGGGGGCCGCCGCCGCGGCCGACCCCCAGTCGTCCCGCTGCTCATTGCCTGGCGACAAGGACTGCGCCCACACCGTCACCACCATGTCGAAGTCGAAGTTGTCGAGGCGGTTCTGGTACTGCGCGGTGTCCACCGTGCGCACCTTGGCCGTCACGCCCAGCCGCTCCAGGCTCTTGGCAAAGGGTAGTGCGATGCGCTCCCAGGTGGGATCGGAGAGGAGGATTTCGAAGGCCATCGGCTCGCCCGTCTTGGCGTGGACGAGCTTCTGCCCCTTCACCACCCAACCCGCCTCCCCCAGGAGCCTCAGCGCCTCTCGCGCCGCCTCCCGCTGATCACTACCGTCCGGGGGTTGATACTCCTTGGTGAAGACCTCGTCGGGGATCTTGCCACGGAAGGGCTCCAGGATTTTCAGCTCGTCGGGGCCGGGAAGCCCGCGCGAGGCGAGCTCCGAGTTGGAGAAGAAGCTCTTGGTGCGCGTGTAGGTACCGAAGAACAGGTTCTTGTTCATCCACTCGAAGTCGAACGCGTAGCCGAGCGCGCGCCGCACGCGGGCGTCCACGAAGATGGGCCGCCGCGTGTTGTACACGAAGGCCTGCATCCCGGTGGGGACCTCGTTCTTGATCCCTTCCTTCTTGAGGAGCCCCTGGGTCACCGCGGGCACGTTGTAGGCCGTCGCCCAGTTCTTGGCCACGTTCTCCTGACGAAAGTCGAACTCACCGGCTTTGAGCGCCTCGACGGCGACGGTGATGTCGCGGTAGTAGTCGTAGCGGATGCTGTCGAAGTTGTCCTGGCCGGTTCGCACGGGTAGCTTGGCTCCCCAGTAGTCCTTGACGCGCCGGTAGGTGATGGAGCGCCCCGCATCGACCGCGTCGATGCGGTAGGGGCCGCTGCCCAGCGGCGGTTCCAGGGTCGTCTTCTCGAAGTCGCGCTTGCTCCAGGCGGTCTTGGAGAGGACGGGGAGCTGGCCGACGATCAGGGGTAGCTCGCGATTCTCGCCGGGACCGAAGGTGAACTTGACCTTGCGCTCGCCCGTCCGCTCGGCCTTGACCACCTGCGCGTAGTAGCTGCGGAAGAACGGCTGGCCCTTGCTCTTCAGGGTCTCGAAGGTCCAGATCACGTCGTCGACGGTGATGGGCGTACCGTCATGAAACCGCGCTTCGCCACGCAGATTGAAGGCCACCCATGACCGGTCGGCGGGCACCTCGATGCTCTCCGCGAGAAGCCCATACTGCGAGAACGGCTCATCCAGCGAGCTGACCATGAGCGTCTCGAAGTAGGTGCCCAGTCCGACTGCCGGCACGCCCTTCACGATGAAAGGGTTGAGCGTGTCGAAAGTCCCGATGGCGGCCAGCTTGACGTCCCCCCCCTTGGGAGCCTCGGCATTGGCATACTCGAAGTGCTTGAAGCCTGGGGGGTACTTGAGGTCGCCATACATCGAGATGGCGTAGGAGGTGGTGACCTTGCCGCCGGGTGTCTGGGCCTCCGCGTAACCCCCGCCGAGCAGTCCGAGGCAGAGCGCAATGCCCAGCACCGCCCGGCACGCCTCGCGCTTCCTGGCCGCCCGCGACCACGCCGGCGCACGATCCTGGATCATCGTCATGTCTCCCTTCTCAGGACTTCGTGGCACTCATGGTAGCGTCTCCGCCAAATCGACGCCATGGGACCGGTCCTTCAGGTGTCCCGCGATGATACGGACCGGACCTGATATGAAACCACCGTCCTACTTCCGACCGTGCATCGTGTGCCATTGCGGTGGCCCCCGCGGCATGGCGTTGACGGCGGGGAGGCGCTCACGTAACGTCCGGACATACGGGTGGGTGGCCGGTCGTTTTGACGGTGCGCCCGGGGTGGAATCGGGCGGGCCTGTTCTGGGAGACCCTCATGAAGCACCAGCTGCGTTTCCTCACTGCTGGGCTCCTCACGGTGCTGGTGATCGCTCTCGACGTGCGCCCGACTGCTCGCGCGGGACCGCCTACGGAGTCCATCCGTGCCGGCACCGACAAGCTCTACGACCTCTTGGTGGAGGGGGGGGCGGGCGGTGCCCCTTCCGGCGACAGACAGGCGGAAGCGCGCAAGGTTCTCGATCAGATGTTCGACTGGCCGGAGATGGCGAAGAGGTCCCTGGGGCAGTACTGGGACGAGCGAACACACGCCGAGCGAGCCGAGTTCGTCAGGCTCTTCTCCCAACTGTTCCAGCGGACGTACCTGTCTCGGATCCAGCTGGCCGATCGCGAACGATTCGCCTATCTGGGCGAGCAGACCGAGGGCGATCGGGCGCGGGTGCGGACAGAGATCTACACCAAGCAGGGACGCCGGATTCCCGTGGACTACGAGAGCCAACGTGATGCGGCCGGGGCGTGGAGGATCTACGACCTCGACGTCGATGGCGTGAGCCTGGTCAACAACTACCGAAGTCAGTTCACCAAGCTCATTGGCCGCTCCTCGTTCGGCGACTTCATGGAGAAGCTGCGGGCGCTCGTGGATCGGCGCTCCGGCTCCTCGCGCCCAGAGGCCGTCGCGCTGGTCGGGGCTGGCGACATCGCCTCCTGCCTCAGCGACGGTGACGAGGCGACCGCGGCTCTGCTCGACACGGTGGACGGAATCGTGTTCACCCTGGGCGATCACGCCTACGAGGCGGGGACACCGATCGAGTTCGCGGCGTGCTATGAGGAGAGTTGGGGTCGTCACCGGTCGCGGACCCGCCCCACGCCTGGCAATCACGACTATCTGACCTCGGGCGCCTCGGGGTACTTCGAATATTTCGGGGCGGCCGCCGGGCCCCCTGACAAGGGCTACTACGCCTACGACCATGGCGCGTGGCGCGTCATCGTGCTGAACTCCAATTGTGCGGAGATCGGCGGGTGCGGTGCCGGCTCTCCCCAGGAACAGTGGCTCCGGCGCGAGCTTGGCTCTCAGCCGCGCGTGTGCACGCTCGCCTACTGGCACCACCCCCGCTTCAGCTCAGGTGCCCATGGGAATGATCCCACCTATGCCGCCTTCTGGCAGGCCCTGTTCGAGCACGGTGCGGACGTCGTGCTGGGAGGCCACGATCACATCTACGAGCGTTTCGCCCGGCAGCGCCCTGATGGGGTGGCCGATCCCGTCCGAGGCCTGCGCCAGTTCATCGTGGGTACCGGCGGTGCGACCCATCATCCATTCATCGGCCCCGCCCTCGCTAACAGCGAGGTCCGCAACGATGATACGTTCGGCGTCCTCAAGCTGACCCTGCATCGGACGAGCTACGAGTGGCGGTTCATCCCGGTTCCCGGACGGGCGTTCACCGATTCGGGTATGGATCGATGTCATTAGCCCGAGCCCCCTGCTCGGGGCGTGAGGTGGCGTTGACGGTCCGGAGCGGCTCGGTTAGGCTCCGCCCATGATCGATCTGATCGTTCGTGGCGGGCAGGTGGTCACGCCCCAGGGTGTGGGGAACTGGGACATCGGGATCGAGGGGGAGCGCATCGCGGCCGTGGTGGCGCCCGGCGTGCTCCCCCTGGGCACGGCGCGGGTGATCGATGCCACGGGTCTCGTCGTGGTGCCGGGAGGCATCGATCCGCACACCCATCTCGCGCACCCCATCATGAGCCATCCCGATCAGCCCGCCATCACTTTGGGGCCCGAGGATGACACGCGCGGGATGGCCTTCGGTGGCACCACCACGCATATCGACTTCTGCTATGTGCGACCGGGCACGACCATTCCCGACGCCATCGAGTCGCGGGCGGCCCGCTGGAAAGGCCAGTCGTATGTCGACTATGCCTTTCACGTCACCCTGTGCGGCGCCCTCGACCTCAAGGTGTTCGAGGACATGGCCGAGGCTATCCGAGAGGGCTACCCGAGCTTCAAGGTTTTCACCACCAACGTGCTGCCCCCCCATCCCAAGCGGTCGGGCAATCGGCTCGACTTCGGCCGCATCCAGTACGCAATGGAACGCGTGGCCACCCACGGTGGTCTCATGGTCGTGCACGGGGAGGACGAGGACCTCGTCCAGTTCAACTACGAGCGCTTCCGCGCCGAGGGTCGACTGGACGGTGCGAACCTGCATCTCGTCCATAACAAGATCTCCGAGCTGCTCGCCTTCCGCCGCACCACGGCTCTGGCCCGCCATACGGGGGCGGCCGTGTATTTCGTGCACACCTCGGCCCGCGAAGGGGTGGAGACCATTGCCGAAGCGCGCGCCAACGGCTTACCGGTCTACGGCGAGACGCTCCATCAGTACGCCTGCTTCAATGCTGAGTACTACAAGACGCCCCGCGGCTTCTGTTCCCACACCTACCCATCGCTGAAATTTCCGGAAGACCAACAGGCGCTGTGGACGGGCTTGGTCAAGGACGGTCTGTCCTGTCTGGCCACCGACGAGTACCCCACCTCGCTCGAGCTGAAACTCCGGGGGCGCACCATCGAAGACGTCACGGGCGGCAATGTCGGGGCCGAGGCGCGCATGGGCATCGCCTACAGCGAGGGGGTGGTGAAGCGCGGCATGCCCCTCCCGCGCTTCGCTGATGTCACGTCGAGCAATGCGGCCCGGATCTTCGGTCTCTATCCACGCAAGGGCGTCATCGCTCCCGGGAGCGATGCCGATCTGGCCTTCATCGACCCATCCGTGAGAAAGACGCTGAGCCGAGCCGACTTCCACGTCACCGACTATAGCCCGTGGGAAGGGTGGGAGGTCTCCGGCTGGCCCGTCATGACCATGCTTCGCGGCACGCTGATCGTCGAGGGCGGCGTGTTGCTGGGCAGTCTCACCGGGGGCCGCCACCTCACGCGCCGGATCGACCCCGTCGTCTTGCAGCGCCCGGTTTGCTAGGCCCAGCCATTATGATGCAGCGCGTTATCGTTCCCCCAGCACGGGGTGGGCGCGGCGCGGGGGCCCGTGGATGGCGAAGCGAGCCCGCGGGAAGAGGCCAGGGGACGCCGGTAAAGTCGCCGAGCGGGAGATGGCCGCTTCGTGTAGACTCTGTGGGCGCCTGGGTGTCGTGTTCAACGGGAACCCGACTCGCCATCAAGCCGCGCCCTGAGCTGCTTCCGGGTTCTGGTCGTGATGACTATCGGAAGGTCATCCAAGGAGCACCGTCCATGGCGGTCAAGCTGTTCGTCGGTGGTCTTTCGTTCTCGACCTCTTCTGATCGCCTGCGGGAGGTTTTCTCGGGCTTCGGCACTGTCGAGTCCGTCACGGTGGCCACCGACCGTGACACGGGCCGCTCGCGCGGGTTCGGATTCGTGGAGATGGCCTCGGCCGGCGAGGCGAATGCCGCGATCGCCCGATTGAACGGAACGGACCTGGACGGTCGTCAGATCCGGGTCGAGATCTCGTCGTCGACAGCCGGGAAGGGGGGACCTCCCCGCCGGAGCGGCGGTGGGGGCGGTGGTCGAGGCCGGTGGTAGCGCGAAGCGCGGATAGGCGGGTGACGAGACGGTGAAGATCGAGGTCGTCGAGAACCAGATCGAGGCTGCTCTCAAACAGCTCAAGAAGCAGATGCTGAAGGACGGCGTCTTCCAGGAGATGAAGCGCCGTGCTTACTACGAGAAGCCCTCGGTCAAGCGGAAACGCAAGCAGGCGCTGGCGCGCAAGAAGCGCCGCCGGGCGGCGCGGCGCTTCCGAGGAGACGAAGACTAGCGCAGACGATGGGTGCGATCGATGTCCACACCCACATTATGCCTCGCGGTTGGGACGCCTTTCTCGCCCGTCACGCTGATCCCCGCTGGCCTCGCATCGTCCGCGAAGAGCGCGGTGGCTGCTCGCTGTACCGAGGGAGCGAGCGCGATCGCGGCCTGACGGAGCAGGTTTTCGATCCAAACCTTCGGGTGGCCGATCTCGACCGGCTCGGGATCGAGCGCCAGGTACTCTCCCCGCCCCCGCTCATGTTCTGCTACTGGGCCGAAGCGGCCGCGGCGGCCGAATTCTGTCGCCTACACAACGACGCCATCGCGGAGGTGGTCGCCGCGAATCCTTCCCGGTTCCTGGGGGCCGCCATCGTCCCCTTGCAAGCCCCCGCGCTCGCCGTGAAAGAGCTCGAGCGGGTCGCACGACTGGGCTTCCGCTGCGTGGAGATCGGCTCCAGCGTGGACGGGCGCGATCTCGACAACGCGGCACTCGGCCCCGTATGGGACGCCGCCGACGCGCTCGACATCGCGCTCTTCGTGCATCCGGCGGCGCCCGTCTTGGGCATCGAGCGCGTCCGTACCTACAACCTCCCGCTCGTTCTCGGTAATCCACTGGAGACCGCGTTGACCATCACGCGCGTCATCTATGGGGGGCTCCTCGACCGCTGGCCACGCCTGCGGTGGTGCTTCGCTCACGGGGGCGGTGCCTTCGCGTTCGTGGTGGGTCGGGTTGACCGCGGGTGGGCGGTGATGCCGGAAGGCAAGGCAGCCGTGCCGTGCCCACCGAGCGCCTACGCGCGACGTTTCTGGGTTGACTCCATCACCCATTCCGGGCCTGGCCTGCGCTTCATCCTCGACACCCACGGTGCCGACCGCGTCGTGCTCGGCAGCGACTATCCGTTCCGGATGGGGTACGACGATCCCGTGAAGTCGCTCGACGAAACACCGCTCGACCCGGCCACCCGCCAGCGCATTCTCGAGACGAACGCCCAGCAATTCCTGGGGCTCCGGCCCGGGCAGTAGGACGGGGGTATACTGCGCCGAGTTCGAACAACGGAGGGCGACACGATGCAGATGCAGGCCGCGGTTTTCCGGAAGGTGCACGCGCCTTTGACCATCGAATCGGTGGAGATCGACAAGCCCACCAGTCGCGAAGTGCTCGTGCGGACAGCGGCCACGGGCGTGTGTCACAGCGATCTCCATGTCGTGGATGGCCACTCGCGGTTCGCGCTCGATCGACCGATCGTGCTGGGCCACGAGGGGGCCGGGGTGGTCGAGGCGGTCGGGGCCGAGGTGACGTCGGTGCGGCCCGGCGATCATGTGGTGGCGTGTCTCTCCGGCTTCTGTGGAAGCTGTGCGCAGTGCCTCGGTGGCCACCCGAATCTTTGCGTGGGCGGGATCGTGACCCGGCCCGAGTCGGCCCCGCCTCGCCTGTCCCAGCGGGGCGAGGCCTTCCGGCAGTTCATCGGCATCTCCAGTTACGCCGAGCGGATGTTGCTCCACGAGAACTCCCTGGTGAAGATCGACCCTGACCTGCCGCTCGACCGCGCTGCGTTGGTTGGCTGCGGCGTGCTCACGGGGGTGGGTGCGGCGCTGAGAACGTCCGGCCTGGAAGCGGGGCAGACGGTGGCCGTGTTCGGCTGCGGGGGGGTGGGCCTCTCGATCGTGCAGGGCGCCCGCATCGGCGGGGCCCGGCAGATCATCGCCGTCGACATCTTCGAGTCCAAGCTCGACATGGCCCGGCGAGTGGGAGCCAGCCACGTGGTGAACAGCGGACAGGATGATCCCGTGAAGGCCGTCCGCGCAATGACGGCGGGGGCCGGGGTCGATCACGCCTTCGAGGCGGTGGGAAATGCGACCCTGGTGCGGCAGGCCATCGAGAGCCTGGCCATCCGAGGCACGGCCACCATCGTCGGGGTCCTGCCACCGGACGCGATGATTGAGTTCCCCTGGATGGCCATCCGACCGGAATGTCGTGTGCAGACATCGCGCATGGGCTCCAATCGATTCCGCGTCGACATCCCCCGCTACCTCGAATTCTATCGCCAGGGCCGCCTGTTGCTCGACGAGATGGTGAGCCGGCGCGGCCACCTCAGTGACATCAACGAGGCCTTCCGGGCCATGCAGGCGGGCGAAGTGGCGCGCACCGTTCTGGTTTTCAATTGATCCTGGGGGCTTCCGAGCCCCCTGGCGCCCCTCGGTCCCGAAGGCCGGCGGGTGAATCTTGTCGTTAGCCTGACTCAGCCCCTTCCTTCGAGGCGCCACACCTCAGGCTTTTCTCTCATCCCTGCTGTGTTGTCTCGGATTTCGCCAGCCAGAAACGCATGTCCATCTCGCGGTACATCTCCGTCGCAGCGGTGAGGTGCTCCTGGGCCTTTGCTCCGTCGCCCGTGCGGCCGTACAGCGTACCGAGGCCGAGGTGGCAGTGGGCGACGAAGGGGTGCATCCACTCGAGGACAGGGTCGAGGAGCTTGCGAGCCTCCTCGGGATCGCGGTCGGCCAGCAGCTCCATCGAGCCCTTGAGGTCGGCAAACAGGATAGTCACATGCTTGCGCTCGCCTTCGAGCGCCCCTTCGAGTTCAGGATGCGCTCGGCGAGGTGCGTCGGCGTGTAAGCTTCGGGCGAGGTGAAGCGCGGGGTCGTGGCGGCTCCCGGGGCCAATCCGGTCGGCGCGGCACACTCCGAGCAAAACTTGGCTGTCGCGGACCGTTGGACCCCGCATGTGGCACACACCCGCCCCAGGGGTGCCGCGCACTCCTCACAGAACTTCGCACCGGGGCGATTTTCGTGTTGGCACCGCGCACACTTCATGATGAGCCTCGGCCATCACGCGTTCGGGGGCGTGGCCCGCGGCTCACCATCCGCGTCATGTAGGAGCGCAGCACGGCGTTCATCCGCGTCTGATAGCGGGGCCCTTGGCCGCGAAACCACTCCAGAACATCGTCATCGATACGGAGCGAGATGGCCCGCTTGGCCGCGGGCACCACCAGCTTCGCCTCGTCCCAGAAATCGTCAGGCAGGTCCGCCAGCTCCTCGGGCGAGGTCTTCATGATCTCGCGCTCCCGAACGACCCCGAGTCGACGAAGATCGACGCGCCCTCGCTGCGGGACCTCAGCGACTCTTGGCTGCTTGACGGTATGCTTTGCGCTCACGACGGTTGCTCCGACGGGCTGAAATGATTCGGCGGTCGACCACGCCGCCGACACTTACTCGGTCCGTGTAACAGACGGTGAGTTCCAGGCCTGCCGCCAGCCCGACCGCGATGATCCGTCGCTCACCGTAATCCCGACGCGTGTCCTCGCGCTCCAACGTAGGCCCCGCGAAGATCAGCGACGCAAAGGCAAAGTCAAAACCCCGTTCCCGGAAGTTGGCGTCGCTCTTCTCGGGGTCCCACGAGAACCGCACGATCTAATATACGCATGTATACACAACACGTCAAGTCCAGCGGTCGCATAACGCGCGGCATCAGGCGCGGCCGAAGGCCGTCGGCTGTATGCCGGGGTTCGGCGGCTGACCGCCGGCTGTCCGCCTCCTCGTCGCAGAAAGAAGGGACGTGAATCTCTGCCGACGCTCACAGGCCCGCGGCACGCACAGCGGCCAGGAGCTCGTCGTCGGTGGCGAAGATGCCATAGCGCGATAGGTTGTCGATGGGTGTCTCAATGTGCGCCCTGCGCACAACCCCGGCCCGATCGATCAGAGCAGGGAGGCGGTCGTACTTTCCCTCGGCAAAGCGGTATTCGATCATGAGGTTGCGCCCCTCGACGTAACCGAGGTCACGGAGTCCTTGGAGGAAGGCTTCTTTCGAGTGGGGGGAAGTAGCCGGATTGTCCCCCAGCCAGCCTTGTCATCTCCGCCCCGGGCCTCCGAAATTTACGTTCGCCGCGCTTTGGGATTGGACCCCACCTCCCTCTGCGGTCGTCCTCGAAGCCTAACGCAGCTTCAGTGGCCGCTGGAAGCTGAAGTTAGGGTTCGAGTCGCTGCCCAGATGGACGTTCTTCACTTCTCAACGACGTGGTGCGCCCGCGCCAGCACGGAGGGGGGGATCGCGCGTCCGAGAGCTTTCGCGGTCCTCAGGTTGACGGCCAACTCGAAGTTGGTCGGCTGCTCGATCGGCAGGTCGGCCGGCTTCGCGCCGTTGAGAATCTTGACCACGTAGGTGGCGGCACGACGAAACAAATCGGGGACGTTCGGTCCATAGGACAGGAGACCCCCGCGATCGACAAACTCCCGCCACGGATACACTGCCGGCAGTCGGTTCTTTGCCGCCAGGTCCACCAGACGCCCGCGCTCGTTGTGGAACATATTGCTTGGCAACACGGTTAAAGCATCGGCGCGCGCCCTCGTCATTTCCGAGAACGCCCTGTCGATATCCGCCGGACTTCTCGCCTCCACGAATTGAAGCTGCACCCCCAGGGCTCGTGCCGCCTCTTCCACTCTCTGCAGCATGTCCCTCTCCGTGTGTGCGCCATGGCCTCCTGGCTGCCAGAGGGCAGCCACCCGACCGACGTCCGGAACGGCCTGCGTGAGCTGTTCCAGACACTTGCCGACTAGTTCCGGGGAGAAGAAGGCTAACCCCGTGACATTGCCGCCCGGCCGCGCAAGGCTGGTGACGAGACCGTTCGTAACCGGGATAGTGAGCGAAACGATGGGGAGTGTCCCGGTCGCTTGCTTGGCGGCCCGGGCGGCAACTGTACTGGGGGCCAGGATGACATCAACCTTGAGCATAGCCAGTTCGGTTGCAAGAGCCGCGAGCCGCTCCGGCTTCCCCATGGCAGATCGATATTCGATCACGAGGTTGCGACCCTCAACATAGCCGAGGTCCTGCAATCCTTTGAAGAACGCCTGGTCGGGCGGCACGTTCGCCAACGCCAGAACGCCCACCCGAGCGACCTTGGCCGCAGGCTGGGCCTCGGCAACCGGGCTGGGAAGCCCACCAAAGAGAAGGGTGATGCTGAGGGCGAGCTTCAGCCTGATCAACACGGTCCCACGCCTTTGAACGTTTTTCGCTGCGTGTTCAATTCGAGCTCAGGTCTCGTCCTTCGAAGCCTAACGGTCGCGCTCAGCGGCCGCAGGGCGAGCGTCGCGGGCCCTCGGGTCCGCTGCAGCGATATCTTGGGCGGCGGGAATGAGCACCATCGCTCTGCGAGTGCCAGCGCGTACACGGTCGGCCTCAAGAGCAATCTCTCATTCGATGACTTGATCAGCCCGTAGCAGTAGCGGCAGCGGAACCGTCAGACCGAGTGCTTTCGCAGTCTTGAGGTTGATGATCAGTTCGAACTTTTCCGGCTGTTCGATAGGAATGTCCCCCGGTTTGGCGCCTTTCAGAATCTTGTCGACGACGTGGGCGGCCTGCCGGTACGAGTCAGGAATATTCGCACCATACGCCATGAGGCCGCCAGCGTCTACGAGTTCCCGTGACCAGTACATTGCCGGCAGGCGGTTCTTCGCCGCGAGGTCCAGGATTCGTCTTTGTTGGTTCCGGAACATTGCATCCGGCAGCACGACGAGAGCACCGACGCGTTCTCTGGTAATGGCTGAGAACGCGTTGTCGAAGTCGGTCGGGCCATGCACCTCCACAACGCGAAGCTGCACCCCCAGGGCCCGGGCTGCGGCCTCTGTCTCGCGCAGCACCAGTGGGTAGGATGGAGTTGAGGAACTCCAGAAGACGGCCACGCGGGAGAGGTTGGGCATGAGTTCCTTTAGCAGCGCGAGTCGTTTCCCGCTGAGATCGGGGTGCATGAGACTCAACCCTGTGACGTTTCCTCCGGGTCGCGCGAGGCTGGCGACGATGCCACTGTCCACGGGATCGGTGACCAGGGTCATGACGATGGGGATTCTCTTCGTTGCTTGCTGCGCAGCCCGAACCGCTGGCGTCGTCGCCGTCACGATGATGTCGACATTGCCGCCCACCAGTTCGGTCGCTAGGGAAGGCAGGCGATCGAGATTGCCCTCCGCCCATCGCTCCTCGAGGACGATGTTGCGGCCCTCCACATAGCCCAGCCCGTGCAAGCCCTGCCGGAATGCGTCGACGAACACGGACCCGATCGAGGGAGAGTAGGGCCACAGGATGCCTACGCGGGGGACCTTACCTCCCTGCTGCGCCTCGACTGCGAGTGGCGCGATGAGCAGCAGAAGGGCGAGGAACGTGTAGGTAGCGCGTGACGTCCTCGCGATTCGCGATCTCACGATTATTTCTCCCCGGGGCGCGGACCGTCCGCCCAACGGGTGCCGTTCAGCCGCGCGGGCCACAACGCGCCGACTCCCGCTTGGCTGAAAGCCGACGTGGCCCGCCTCGGCTGCAACGGCTTGTTAGACGGCGCTCAGATCGAGCCGTCGGCTCATGGGAATTGAATTGTTCGCCTTGACCTCTCCGACCCGTCTGTAACCGCGACGCGCATAGAATGCCTCGGCGTTTGGGCCTCGGTCGACACCCAAAACCGGCCATAGGTCGACACCTGAAAACCGGCCATAGGGGATAGGCGCTCAAGAACGTTGACGCGGCGGGGTGGGCTGTGCTCCCTCCGCCGGCATGACCAACATCTTGAGCGACAACAAACGACAGGAAGTTCTGGCCCTTGGGCGGTTGGGCTGGACGCTCCGGCGCATCGAGCAGGCGACGGGCGTGCGGCGGGAGACGGCGAGCGCCTACCTCAAGGCCGCCGGCCTCGGCGTGCGGCCCCCGGGGCGGTGGGGGCACCCGCTGGCAAATCCGGCCAAAGAGGTGTCCACCGACCCAGAAGCCCTGGCGGCGGGGCTGTCCAGCCCCCAGATCTTGCCGCTCGTGCCAGCGCGCGCGCCGGCGGCCAGCGCGTGCGAACCCTATCGCGAACTGATCCAGGCCGCCCTCGACCGCGGCCGCGATGCCATGGCGATCTGGC
>Ga0187893_10000898_pt1 | contig 74924 bp, 70 predicted proteins | sample MA1701074metaG_FD_139574 | JGI IMG/M metagenome (GOLD analysis project Ga0187893, IMG submission 139574) | White microbial mat communities from a basaltic lava cave in the Kipuka Kanohina Cave System on the Island of Hawaii, USA - MA170107-4 metaG ...
CCGGTCGCGTCGCCGTCTATCACCACGACTCGAAACTGCAGGTCCACGTGCTGTGACCAAAAAGGGGGGGGGTGACATTTTCACTCGGCTGTTAGGGGTGACATTTCTACCTTGCTACAACAGGATATTTCGGAGGACTTCCATGCTAAGGCCACAACGAGTCTCTTTACAAAAGGGGTTCTGTTAACCGGATGGCTCCACTTCCCTTCGCACCCTTTCAAAGGACGGACTCTTAGTCAATTGTCTAGTATGTTCCAGATCCATCGGGGCTAGATTCGTCATCGAAATCATCATGCATTGGGTGAGAACCATACGGTCCATGTTCCCGAGCCGGATAACCGATGTCCTTGGTTGCATCAATGCTCGGATCGTTGGCCCCAAGCTCATCGTCGGCCGGCACTACTTCCTCGACAACTTCAGCGTCGTATTCAGCAAGGAACTCAAATCTTAAGCCCGAGCGTCCGTGATCACAGTGTTTTCCGAGCCAGTGCCTAGGAACCTCCACGATCGGGCCGCTAAGCGGTAGTCCACCGAGAGATTTCCCCTCTTCAAGCAGAGCGGCCAAACACTCTTGGCAATCATTATCAACAAACCTGGCTCGAACCAGTTCCATACCAACCGTACCCTTCGTTACTATTCTAGTGCGTTCTGCATCCCTTGTGCCTTCCAGGGAGTGGGGCCGGGTGCCGCGTCCCTTTGCGCCTTTTCAAATGGTGGGGCCTTAGTCCCTTCCCTGCGTAAATCTGTGTCCCGAGCCTTCGGGACTTGTGGATTCAGTTGAGGGTTCCTCGTCCTGACGCCATCTATCTCATTCATGCTTTAGCGACGCCCCTTCAAGAAGCCCCGATGGGGCATCACCGCTCCGATGACGCCGCTCGCGCGCGATGCTGCCCTGTTCCCACGATGCTTCGTTTCAGCCGAGTCGGTTCCGGCCTCCGCGTTCTCTGGGTGAGCTTTTTTGGCTTACTCGACGATTTCGAAGCGGAACTCTTCGATGACGGTATTGGTGAGCACTTCGCGGGCGATTTGTTCGACGCGCTTCTGCGCCTCTTCGCGCGAAAGCCCGTCCAGCTCCAGGACAAAGAACTTGCCCTGGCGCACGTCGCGCACTTCGGCGTGGCCCAGCGACGCCAGGGCGTGTTGAATGGCTTGGCCTTGCGGGTCCAGCACAGTCTTTTTGGGCATGACCCAGACGTGGGCTTTCATAGGAGACTCACAACTATGAACGCAGAACGCAGAACTCAGCCGTCAGCTTTCAGCCTGCCGCTTATTGGGCGACCCCGCACTCTTCACTAGCCACTCTCCACGTTCCGCTTCTACCTTCTGCCATCCGCCTTCCAACTTCACTGCCATCATACCAGCCCCAGCTCCTTCTTCTTGGCGTCGAAGGCGGTGAGGTAGGCCCGCTTGTCCTCGGCGGGGAGAAAGGCGGCCTCGAAGCTCATCTCCATCAGGCGCATGGTCTGGTCCAGGTCGAAGCCGAGCCGCCGGCAGACGCCGTATTCGTCGAGCAGGGTGGTGCCGAACATGGCCGGGTCGTCGGTGGAGAGGGCGATGTGCGCGCCGCGGTCGAAGAACGACTTGAGCGGGTGCTTCTCGACGCCGGGCGCGGGCAGGCCCAACTGGCGGGCCAGCGCGCCGGTGCGCAGGTTGCTGGTCGGGCAGACTTCGAGCGGGATCTTCCACGCGCCCAGCCATTCGAGCACGCCCGCGTCGCGGCACACGGCCAAGCCGTGACCGATGCGCTCGGCCAGCAGCGGCTCGATGGCGTGCATGATTTGCGTCGGCGAGCCCACTTCGCCGGCGTGCGCGGTGCGGTGCAGGCCCTGCGCCGCGGCGTATTCGTACGCGCGGGTGAACTGGTCGAAGGGCAGCGCCAGCTCGTCGCCGCCCATGCCGAAGCCGACCACGCCCTCGCTCTTGAAGCGCGCGGCGAACTTGGCCACTTCCATGGCGGCCTCGGGGCCGAACTGCCAGGTCCCGTCAGGGAGCCACTGGAGCCGGAGGCCGCGTTCGCGCGCCTTGCGCCCGGCCGCGGTGATGGCCGCGAAGATGGCGTCCGCGTCGAGCTGGCGCAGGTGCATGATGCCGACCGCGACGATCACTTCGGCATACACCACGTTTTGCCGGAGCAGCTGGTCGGCCATGCGCTCGGTGACCAGCGCATAGTCCGCGGGCGTGCGCAGAAAAGAGGTGACCCAGCGGAAGGAGTCGAGGAAGCCGTTGAAGTCGGCGTAGTCGTAGCGCGCCGCGGCATCGGCGAGGGTCACCGTCGAACCGTGGCGCGCCGCCAGCTCCACCACGGTCGCCGGCTGGATCGCGCCTTCCAGATGCAGATGCAACTCGGCCTTGGGGAGCGCGGCGACGACGGCGGCGAAGTCGCGTGTGGTCATGTGGCGGTTACCGCGGGGGCAGAGGCGGCCGGCCAGCGTTGATCCAGGCGGTCAGCCAGTACGAGCCGACGTCGCTGGCCGCGTCGGACATCTGCCGCACCAGGATGGCGCCGGCCTGGTTGTAGAAGCGGTCGTAGTACTCGTCGGTGTAGTCGGGTACGCCGCGGCGCGCGCGGCGGTCGGCCAGCAGGATGTTCTGGATCCAGGTGTGCGAGCTCAGGCAAATCTCGAAGGCGCGGTCGGTGGGATCGCTGACGGCCTCGGCGTCGTTGGGCCGGAGGAAGAGAAAGGTGGAGTAGCGGTCGAAGAGAATGGCGCTGAAGCGCTTGTCCACGCCGGCCTGCCCGGCCAGCTTGCCGTCGGCGTCTTCGGTGGTCTTGAAGGGATCGTGGGCCTCGGCCACGTAGAAGGCCAGCACGGCGGCGAGCTGTTTGGCCTCGTCCCAGTTGTGGGCCTTGAGGGCGTTGGTGAGTTTCTCGCTGTACACGCCGATCTGCCAGGGGAGCAGGCCGTTAGCGTCGAGCACGCGGCGTGAGTGCTTGCGCACGGCGAAGTTGTAAGCGCGCGGCAGGCTTTCGAAGGGGAAGCGGCCGTAGCGGTCGAGGTAGATATAGTGATTGCGCCTTTCCGTGGCGGCGCTCTTGGTGAGCCAGTCGAGCGGCTCGGTGACGTGCTGGTTGATGATGTGGCGGTTGGCTTCGAAGAAGGCGCGGACTTCAGGCGGGAGCGTCTCGATGGCCTTGCTGGCAATCAGCCGCTGGGCGTTCGCGCCCCAGGCATGGGCCGGAGCCGGCGCGAGGCACAGCAGCGCGGCCGCCGCCAGGCACGTTTTGCGCAACGCGGCGCTCATTAACTCCGCGCCTCCTGGCGGAGCCGGCTGTGCTTGCGGCTGTACAGGAAATAGATCAGCAGCCCGATCAACAGCCACACCAGCAAACGCCGCCAGTTCAGGATGGGCAGGCCCAGCATGAGGAACAGGCAGGAGAGAATCGAGAGCGGCGCGATGAGGTACACCAGGGGGACGCGGAAGCCGCGCGGGCGGTCGGGCTGCGTTTTGCGCAACACCAGCACCGCCAGCGACACCAGCACGAAGGCGAAGAGCGTGCCGATGCTGGAGAGGTCCGCGAGCGTGCCGATGTCCAGAAGCCCCGCGGGAATGCCCACCACGATACCGGCCACCCAGGTGGAAATGTGCGGGACGCGGTACTTGGGATGGACGCGGGCAAAGGCGTTGGGAAGCAGGCCGTCCCGGGACATGGCATACCAGATGCGCGTCTGGCCGTATTGATAGACGAGGAGGGAAGAAATCATCCCGGTAAGCGCGCCAATGGTGACCACGCGCTGGATGCCTTCGAGTCCCACGGCGCGCAGGGCCTTGGCCACCGGCGCAGCTTCGCCGAGAAAAGTCGTGTAAGGCTGCATGCCCGTGAGCACGACGGCCACGCTGACGTACAAGATGGAACAGACCAGCAACGTGAGGATGATGCCCCAGGGCAAATCGCGCCTGGGGTTCTTACACTCCTCGGCGGCGGTGGAGACGGAGTCGAAGCCGATGTAAGAGAAAAAGACGATCGCGCCGCCGGTGAGCACGCCCTGCCAGCCGTTGGGCATGAACGGGCGCCAGTTGGTGGGCTGCACGTACTCGACAGCGGCGAAGACGAAAATGAGGATGGCGGCGACCTTGATGCCCACCATGACCGTGTTGGCGCCCGCGGATTCCTTGATCCCCAGCAGCAGCAGCACGGTGACGAACATGACGATGAGAAAACCCGGCAGGTTGAAGTTCCAGCTCCAGCCGGCCGCGGGCGCATAGGCGGGCGAGGTGATCCACGAGGGCAGGTCCAGGCCGAAACTGCTGAGCAGGTTGGTGAGGTAGGCGGAGAAGCCAACGCCCACAGCCATGTTGGAAACGGCGTATTCGAGGATGAGGTCCCAGCCGATAATCCAGGCGGCCAGCTCGCCCATGGTGGCGTAAGTGTAGGTGTAGGCGCTGCCGGCGATAGGAATCATCGAAGCCAGTTCGGCGTAACACAGGGCGGCGAAGCCGCAGACCACCGCGACCAGCAGGAACGAGAGGGCGATGGCCGGGCCGGCCCCGGGGCGTCCCGAGGTGCTCATGGCGTTCTGGCCATGGATCAGGTACTCGAGCACCGGGACGTTCAAAATGGACTCGTACAGCACCTTCTCGCCGGCCGCGGCGGTGCCGGTGAGAACAAAGATACCGGTCCCGATCACCGCGCCGATACCCAGCGCGGTCAGGCTCCACACGCCCAGGGTTTTCTGCAGGCGTTTTTCCGGCTCTTCGGAGTCGGCAATCAGTTTGTCAATACTTTTGGTGCGCCAGAGCTGTGAGCCCACGTCCACCGTCCGTTGGTTCGCGCAGAACTTTACCCTGCCCGCCGTGGCTGCGCAACTTGCATCGGGCCGCGCGCGTCGAGCGCGGCGCGCGTAGGGGCGGCCTTATGCCGCCCGATTCTTGCGACGCGCGGGCGCGGCGGGAGGGCGGGTAAACCCGCCCCTACACTCTTTCGAGATGCGCGAATTTCTCGCGTAGTTTCTTGGCGCCGTAGTCGGGGAAGCTGATGGTCAGGGTGCGGTCGTCGCCCTGGTCTTCGACGGCGAGCACCGTGCCGACGCCGAATGTGGCATGGCGCACGCGCATACCCACCAGGGGATTGCGCTTTGCTGTGGCCCGGTCGTGGCGATCGCTGGAGCCGGTCCCGGAGCGGCGGGAGATGGAAGCCGCAGACGGCGCGGAGCGGGAAGGGAAGCGGCGCGCGCCGCCAAAACGGGGGCGGGAGTACTCGCTCATCTCGAACTCAGGATCGGGCACGTAACGGCGAGATTCGGCAGTGGCCGGGGACGGGGCCCCCTCCGCGTCCATCAATTCGGCGGGGATCTCGGCGAGGAAGCGCGAGGGTTCGGAAGTGGCGCTCAGGTCGTTGCCGTACACGCGGCGATAGAGCGCGCGGGTGAGGGTGAGGGTGTTGCGCGCGCGGGTCATGCCCACGTAGCAGAGGCGGCGCTCCTCTTCGAGCTCGTCGTCGCTACCGGCGGAACGGCTATGCGGGAAGAGTCCTTCCTCCAGGCCGGTGAGGAAGACGTGGTCGAACTCGAGACCCTTGGCGCTGTGCAGGGTCATCAGGGTGACCTGGGCGCCTTCGTCGTAGTCGTCGGCGTCGCTGACCAGCGCGGCGCGGTCGCAGAAATCGGCCAGGGTTTCGCCGCGCGCCGAGCCTTCGGTGACGGCGCTGACCAACTCGCGGACGTTCTCGACGCGCGAGGAGTCTTCGGCGAAGTCCTGCTGCTCGAGCAGGGTCATGTAGCCGGTGCTGTCGAGAAGGTGCCGCAAGAACTCCCCGGGGGGCAGGACGGCGGCTTCACCTAGCAGGTTCTCGACCAGTGCGCGGAAGCCGCGGAAGGAGCGGGGCGAGCCATCGCGCTCGGTGATGCGGCAGAGGGCTGGCCAGAACGAAGCGCCGTCGGCCGCGGCTTCTTCGCGGAGGGCGGCCAGGGCCTTGGGGCCGTTGCCGCGCGGCGGGACGTTGAAGACGCGCAGGAAGGCAACGTCGTCTTCGGGGTTCATGGCCAAGCGGACGTACGCCAGCGTGTCCTTCACTTCCGCGCGTTTGTAGAAGCTGAAGCCGCCCATCACGCGATAACGGATGCCACGGGCGCGCAGGGCTTCTTCGAGGGCGCGCGACTGGAAGTTGGTGCGGTACAGCACCGAGACGCCCAGCCGCAATTCCCCGCGCAACAGGCGCTGGAGTTCACCGGCCACGTACTCGGCCTCGGCGGGAGCGTCGGCGGCTTCGAAGAACTTCAGGCGGTGGCCGCGGCCGCGCGTGGCCACCAGCGTCTTGCCCAGGCGGCGTACGTTGTTGGCCACCACCGCGCCGGCGGCGTCCAGGATGCTCTGGGCCGAGCGGTAGTTCTGTTCCAGGCGAATGACCCGCGCGCCGGGGAAGTCCTCTTCGAAACGGAGGATGTTGCCCACGTCGGCGCCACGCCAACTGTAAATGGACTGGTCTTCGTCGCCCACCACACAGAGGTTGCCCGCTCCCGCCGGCGGAACAGAGAGCAGGCGAACCAGGTCGTACTGGATGCGGTTGGTGTCCTGGTATTCGTCCACCTGGATGTGACGGAAGCGCCCGGCCCAGTTCCGCCGGGCGTCGTCGTGCCGGGCCAGGACTTCGCGGGCCAGCAGCAACAAATCATCGAAGTCTACGGCGCCGTTGCGCCGCAACTGCTTCTGGTAGATGCCGAAGACCGCAGCCACGGCGCGGCCCTTAAGGTCCGGGGCGGAGGCCTGAAGATCGTCCGGTGTGCGGCCGTGGTTCTTGGCGTGGCTGATACGGCTGAGGAACTCGCGCGGGGCGAAACCACCGCCGTCCCGGCCCTGGTCCTTCAGGGCCTGCTTGACGATGCTGAGCTGGTCGTCGTCGTCGTAGATGGCGAAGTCGCGCCGCAGCCCCAGGCGCGGGGCTTCGCGCCGCAGAAGGCGCGCGCAAAATGCGTGAAATGTTCCGGACCAGGGCTCGGCGGCGATTTGGCCGCTGGCCTGCAAGAGCGCTGCGACACGCTGCCGCATCTGCTCGGCGGCTTTGTTGGTGAAGGTGACGCTGAGGATCGCAGCGGCGGGCACGCCCTGCGCAATCAGGTGAGCGACGCGGTGGGTGATGACGCGCGTCTTGCCGCTGCCCGCGCCGGCCAGCACCAGGACCGGGCCTTCGGTGGCCAGCACGGCCTCGCGTTGTTGCGGGTTGAGGTGGTCGAGCAGGGACATGCGCTGCGGTCCGTTGTGAAGTTTCATTCTAGCGGAACGCGACGAGAATTCGAAGGCCGTGCGCGCGCAAGGTCAAGATGGTGGAACGGGAGACGGGAAAGCAACAGAGCTGGGTTCCGGACAACTCGTCACCGGGCAACGGAGGGTTGCCGACGCCCGCCTTTTCGAGGGCAGGCTCTGCGGGGATGGCCCCGGGCGGCACGTTCCGCGAAGTACTTTTCGGTGCGCGGGGCGGAGAGCTTTTCAGCAACGGAGAGGTTTTCCTCTCCCGTTGTGACTTCGCCGCTACCGGCGACGCGAGGACGTTTCCAAAGAAGCGGCTGGCAGGAGCGAAGCGCCGGCGATTCAGCGTGACGAGCAAGTGTGCCCGAGCGTTGACGGCGGTTTCCAGCACCCAATCATCCTGGGCGTCCGGCAAAGTGGGGCGCCAAGGGAAAGCGAGGTGTACCGGCTCGCTGGATTGCCGTCAAGTCGTCCAGCAGATAGCGAACGCTCGCAATCGAAACCCTCGCAGCATTCAAGTGTTCCTGACGGCTGAGGACGGCCTCATATTCCATTATCAACGGCACGGACAGGAGGAGGCGAAAGGCGCCTTTCAGGGCCCGACCAACAAGGCCCGGGAAGCCCCTTGATCGCTGCGCAGGGCCGCGACCATCGCGCTGGTGTGCAAGACAACCCGGATCAAGGCCACGGCGTTAAGATATCGCGGGCGATTATCATATGCCAATGGCTAAAGGCGGAATAGAAGAAAAACCAGCGCGGCGGCAAAGCCGAAGGCGGCTTGGTATTCGCGGTTGTTCAAGTACTGGGCCAGCAGGAAACGGCCGCTGGCGGGCGCCCGTGGCCACGGCGACGGGAGGAAGAGAGGAACGGCCGCAGCATAAGCGGCATAGTTCTCGCCGTAGAGCACGCGCAGCTCGCCGGCTTCGCGGCGCATCACCACGAAGTAGAACACGGCGAAATAGCCCAGGGCCAGCACGGACACCAGCCACGACCAGCGTCCCCAGCATCGCCCGGCAATGAGAAAGCCGACCACCAGCAGCGCGCTGCCGAAATACAGGGGGTTCTGCGTGTGGCGATACGGGCCGGAGGTGGCCAGGCGCTGGTGCTTAAAGAGGTGGCCCGCAGCCCAGGCGCGAATGGCCAATCCACTGAATGCCACCGCCGCGCCCAGCAACAGGGAACCGGGCCGCGGCTCCGCGAGAACCAGATAGAGCAGCGCCGGGGCATAACCCGCGCGCACGCGCCAGCGGGATAGCGTCTGACTATCCATGGCGTCCGTTGCGCAACACGCGGGCCACGGCGTCAAGCACCTGTTCCACCCGGATGGACTGCATGGCCGCGGAGTAGTGGTCGCCGCGCTTGTAGGTCGTCTCCGCTTGGGCGGCGTTGCGAATCACAATGTGCTGTGTGCCCACGGGACCGTTGCGCAGCGGGTCGGTGGGACCGAAGAGCGCAACCACCGGCCGGCCCAGCGCCGCAGCCAGGTGCAGGGGGCCGGTGTCCGCGCCCACGAAGAACTCGCAGCGGCGCAGCACCGCGATGAGCTGGGGGATGTCCATCGTCAGCACCACGGGGGGCGGGTCGCCCGCAACCATGCGGAGCGACTCCGCGAGGGCCTTCTCGCCCGGTCCAAAGCTGACCACCGCGCGCAGGCCGTAGCGCTCGGCCAAACGGCGGTGCAGGTGACCGTACTCTTCGGCGGGCCACAGCTTGGAGCGCCAGCCGCCTCCGGGACTGACGGCGTAGAACTTGTCCAGGCGGTGCTCGGCCAGGGCGCGGTCCGCGAAGGCTTCGGCGGCAGGGGGCGTGGTGAACTCGGGGAAGACGGGCAGGCCGTCGGTAGCGCCCAGCACGTTCGCCAGGGTCAGGTGCATGTGGGCGACGTGAAGGTTCAAGGTGGTCGCCACCGATAGGGTGTAGAACTGCGAGGCGCCGCCTTCGCGGGTCTGTCCGTGGCCAATGCGGCGTGCCGCGCCGGAAAGCCAGGCGCACACGGCGGACTTGTACAGCCCCTGAAAATCTATGGCCCAGTCGTAGCGCGTACGGCGCAGACCGCGAATGGCCTGCCACAGGGCGCCCCAGGAATCGCGGTCGAGCGGCAGGACGTTACTGGCCACCGCGGCGCACTCCAGCAGCGGCGCCCACTTGCGCTCCACCAACCAGTCCAATCGCGCCTGCGGGAAGCGGCGGCGCAGGGCGTGAACGGCGGGCAGGGCGTGGACGATGTCGCCCATCGAGCCCAGGCGCACAATGAGCACGCGCGAGTCCGGCGCGAGCGTGGGCGCAGCTTCAGGCATGGTTGGGCCCGCGCACCTGCGCGATGAGGCCGGTGGTGGAGTGGTCTTTGGGGTCGCCGGCAATGGCCACGCGGATGCCGAGCCGCGCGGCCAGCTCGCGTTCGGGCACCGTGTCCGCGGTGTAGTCGGTGCCTTTGGCGTGGACGTGCGGACGCAGCGTGGTGAGCAGGCGCTCCACGTTTGGTTCGCTGAAGACAACCACGTAGTCCACGGCGGCAAGGGCGGCCACCAGTTCCGCGCGGGCCTGCTCGTTGAGGAAGGGCCTGCCGGGTCCCTTCAAAGCGCGGGCGCTGGAGTCGGAGTTGACGCCCACCACGAGCAGGTCGCCTTCGCGGCGCGCGCCCTGGAGGTAGCGGACGTGGCCCGCGTGCAGCACGTCAAAGCAGCCATTGACCAGCACGATGCGCTGGCCCCGGTCACGATGCCCCGGCAGGCGGGCGGCCAGGGTCTCCAGGGCCAGGATTTTGCCGCGGCTGTTCATTTCGCGGGAGGCGGCGCGCCGGTCAGATCGCTGCGAATGGCGGCCTGCAGCTCCTCTCGCGTGACGGTGGCCGTGCCGCGCTTCATCACCACGATGCCGCCGGCATAGTTGGCCAGCCGCGCGGCCTCCAGGTGCGTGGCGCCGGCGGCCAGCGCCAGCGTGAAGACCGCGATCACCGTGTCGCCGGCGCCGGTCACGTCCACGGCCTGCTCGCTCCCGTGCACGCGTATGTGCTGGGGCTTGCCGCGCGTCTCGAAGAGGGCCATGCCGTCCTTGCCGCGGGTGACCAGCAGGGCCTCGAGTTTCATCTGGCGCAGCGCACGCGCGCCGAGTTGCTCGAGCATGGCCGTGTCGTTGCCGATGCGGCGGTGATACAGCGCTTCGAGCTCCGGCTCGTTCGGGGTGGCGGCGGCGACGCCACAATCGGCGTAGTCGAGCAGGGCGTAGCGTGAGTCGAGCGTGACCAGTTTCCCGGCCAGTTTGCGCACCAACTGCGGCGACACCAGGCCGCAGCCGTAGTCGGATACCAGCAACGCCGCGCCGGAGGAAACAGCGGCGCGGGCGCCGCGGACCACGGCGTCCCGGGCGCGTGCCGGGACTTCCCCGGGCGGCTCGCGGTCCACGCGCAACACCTGCTGGCGCGTGGTGTGGGTCCATCCGGCCAGGAAGCGCGTCTTTGTGGTAGTGGGCCAGCCTTTCAGCGCCAGGACGCCGCGGATGCTGACGCCCTTCGCGCGGAAGCAGGCCAGCAGCGCGCGGCCTGGGGCGTCGTCGCCGACCACACCGAAAGGCAGGACGCGCGCGCCCAGCGTGGCCAAGTTGGCCACCGCATTGGCGGCGCCCCCGGGGAGCACGGAGGTCTCGCGATGGCGCAGGATCAGCACCGGGGCCTCGCGCGAGACGCGGGCGATGTCGCCGCCGACAAATTCATCGGCAACGAAATCGCCCACCACGGCCACAGCTTGCCGTGGGAAGTCGTCTACCAGCTCCGCCAGGCGCGAAAGGTCAACGGTCAATTGCGGCGCTCCACGCTGCGATCCGGAAGTGGAGGAGGTAAAGGAAGCAGAGCATATGACCCATACGACGTGCACCGCGCGCCGGGTGTTTCTCCTCTACTCCTTTACCTCCTTTGCTTCCTCAACCTCGAATCTTCCCTCTCCCATTTTGCCAGAATCCGGGCCACAGCTTCGGCCAGGTCTTCGGCCACCAGGTCAGGCGGGCTCGGCCATTTGCGGCGGTTCCACTGGGACTCGCCGCGGCCGTAGCCGGTCAGCACCAGGGCGCCGCGGGCGCCCACGCGGCGGGCCATGGCAATATCGTCGTAGCGGTCGCTCACCAGCCAGGAACCTCGCAGTTGCAGGTTCAGGTCCCGCGCCGCCTGGCGCAACATGCCCGGGCGCGGCTTGCGACACTGGCAGCGGTGTTTCTTTTCGTGGGGGCAATAGTAGATGCCGTCCACGCGGGCCCCGCCGCGGCGCAACACCGCATTCATGCGGCGGTGGACGGCACGGACGAGCCTTTCCGGGAAAAACCCGCGCGAGACGCCGGATTGATTAGTGACCACCACCACGGGGATGCCCTTGCGGTTCAGGCGGCGGATGGTTGCGGCGGAGAATGAGAACAGATGAAAGCGGCGGAGGTGGTTAAGGTAACCCAGTTCTTCGCAGATGGTCCCGTCGCGGTCGAGGAAGACAGCGCGGCGCGGGGTGGCTCTCATGGAAGTTGGCTTCATTAAGAGGGTCTACCCGCTGTCCCAGCGGTCGCCGGTCACAGCCGCGCGCGGGCGGCGGCGTAAACGCGGTTCACGTCCACGCGGGTCATGCAGCGATGATCCACCGGGCAATGCCGCAGGAAGCACGGGCTGCACGACACCGGCTCGCGGACCAGGGTGAAGGCCGGCGTCAGCGGAGCGGTGCCCTGCGAGTCCGTGGGGCCAAACACGGCCACCACCGGGAGGCCCACCGCCGCAGCCACGTGCATCGCGCCGGAATCATTGCCGATGAAAAGCCGGCACTGCGCGAGCAGCGCGGGCAAATCGCCGATGGCCGTTTGCCCCGCAAGCATCACCGCGCGGCGCTGCATGGAGCCGGCGATGCGCCCGCACACATCGCGCTCCGTCGGCGCGCTGAAGAGTATCACATCGGCATCACAGTCGGCGATGAGCCGGTCAGCCAGGGCCGCGTAGCGTTCCGTGGGCCAGCACTTGGCCGAGCCATAGGCCGCCCCCGGCGCGACCGCGATGCGCAACGCCCCAGGGCGCGCGCCGGCTTCGCGCAAGGTGGACTCGGCGCGTTCCAGGGCCTCGGCAGCCAGGCGCAAGCGGACTTCGCCGGCGGGCGGAAGGACGTCGAGCCAGCCGGCGCGGCGCAACAATTCGAGGTAGTAGTTGGCTTCGTGCGGCGGGATTTCGCCGGGGCGGGGAACGGGCACGGCACGCGTGAGGAGCCAGGAGCGCCCGTCACGCGCATAACCGATGCGTTCAGGGATTCCCGCGCGCAGGGCCAGCCACGCGGCCTCGAAGGCGTTTTGCAGAAGCAGCGCGGTATCGAACTGCTCCGCGCGCAGCTCCGCGGCCAGGCGCTCGATGCCGGCGATTCCTTTGTGCTTCCCCGCGTGGTCGGAGGGGATGATCTGGTCGGCCAGGCCCTGCCCCTGATACAGGCCGGCGACCCACGGCCGCGCCAGGATGGCAATGTGCGCTTGCGGCCAGCGCCCACGCGCGGCCGCCAGGGCAGGGATGCACATCATGGCGTCGCCCACCCAGTTGGTCGCGCGCACCAGCAGCTTCACGGCGCTCTCCTCGCCCGTTTGCGCTCCAAGATGGCCGTCAGCTCTTGTAGGAAGAGTGCCTCGTTATTCGGCACCATGCTGATCTCGCAAACGAAGAGAGGTAGCGCGGTGAACCGCAAACCTCCAAGGTTCCGAGCGTCCTTCTCCGTGCAAATCAAGGCTTCCGCCCCAGAAGTCAGCGCATGGTGTTCGAGGTTCCGGACTTGCCTTGCCGTATACCGATGATGGTCCCGGAAAGTAGCGTGACTCAGGACTGCCATGCCCCAGCGGATCAAGTCATCGCGAAAAGAACCCGGGTTCCCAATCGCGCTGAAGGCAAACATGGGTTTGCCCAGCCATTCGGCGGTCTGGGAGGCGGTTTCGTTAGACGCCTCGTGCCTTACCCGTCGCAGGTGCGTCCGCGCATAGAAGACTGGCGCCTGGGAATAAGCGCGAACCATACGCTCCATAGCCGGGGCGTGGTCCGCGCGCGTAATCACAATCATGTCCGCGCGAGCGAGCCCGCGGAGAGGTTCCCGCAGGCGGCCGGCAGGTAACAGGCGCTGCGATTCCAAAGGATCGGTGGAGTCCAGCAGGACAATGTCGACGTCCCTTGCGAGTTGAAGGTGCTGAAACCCGTCGTCCAGGACAAACCAGTTCACACCGAGAATCTCCAAAGCTCGGCCGTGAGCCCAACGATCGGCCCCCACTCCGATTCTCACTCGTCCTTCGAAACGCTGGCCCATAAGCTGGGGTTCGTCACCGACCAGCGTTACCGGCTTCCCTTCAGGGCCTGGCAGTACCAGAGCCGGCAGGTTCGTGCCCGTGCCTCCCCGATAGCCGCGGCTGAGGATCCCAATAGACTTGCCTTCGCCGTGGAGCTTCTCCGCTAGCCAAAGCACGAAGGGGGTCTTGCCCGCGCCGCCGACGGTGAGATTACCGACGCTTATGACCACTCCTTGCAGGCGCTTCATCTCGCGGGTTCCGCTCATGTACCGCCTGATTCGTCTTCGGACAAGGGCACCATAGACAACGGACAGAGGCCAGAGAAGCGTGGAGATGAAAGGCGGGGGGTTCATTTAGCGCCTCCGCGAGCCGGCGGTCCGGAGGGCGCTTGGGCGACTTCTCCATCGGGGGAGTGTCCGGCAGAGTCAGTCCCCAGGAGCGCGGCAATGCGGGCCAGCGAACGCTCAGTGGCGCCGCGGTTGGCTTCGACCAGGGCCTGAGCGGCGCGGCCCATGCGCTTGCGGCGCTCGTGGTTGCCGATAAGCTCGATCCAGCGCTGGCCCAAATCCGGGCCGCTCCACACCTGCACGGCGGCGAGGTTTTCCAGGAAGAGCCTGGCCATTTCAGAGAAATTCTCCATCGAAGGACCGAAAAATGGCGGCTGGCCAAAGGCCGCCGGTTCGAGGATGTTGTGCCCCCCCGACGGGACCAGCGAGCCCCCGATGAACGCGGCGTCGGCCAGGCGGTACAGGCCCGCCAGTTCACCCACGCTGTCCAGCAGGAATACCTCTGCGGCTTCATCGAGCGGGGCGCCCGGCTGCCGTGTGGAACGCCGCTGCACGTTCCAGCCATCCTGCCGGACAATCTCCGCGGCGGCGTCGAAGCGTTCCGGCTTGCGCGGGGCCAGCACCAGCAGAGCGCGGTTCCATTTGCGTTGGACAATATCGTAGGCGGCCAGCACCGCTTCTTCCTCGCCGGCCACCACACTGCCGGCCACCAGCACCGGCCAGCGTTCCTGACGGGTGATTTGCTCCTCGAGCCACGCGGCGATGGAGCTCTCGGCGGGCGGCGCCAGGTCGTACTTCAAGCTGCCGGTGACCTGGACACGATCAGGGTCCGCGCCAAGCGCGCGAAGCCGCTCCGCGTCGGCCTCCGTTTGCACCAAAAACAGCGCAGCGCCGGCCAGCACCCGGCGGACGAAATCCGTGAACGAATGGGACACTTCGAACACGCGTTGATAATTGGCAAAGGAATGGCCGGATATGCGCCCGTTGACAAAGACCACGGGCACTGCCGCGCGGCGGCATTCCCGCAATACGTTGGGCCAGATTTCCGTTTCCAGGATGATTACCAGCGACGGGCGCAGGGCACGCAGCACTCGTCGCACTGGCCCCGGCCAGTCCAACGGAAAGTAAAAGTGGCCTTCGGCGAAAGCGAGGCGCTCGCGCGCCAGGCGCTGTCCGGTGGCCGTGGTAGTGGAGACCAGCAGCCGGTGTCCGGGAAAGCGCTGGCGCAGGCCTTGCGCCAACGGTATGGCGGCCAGTGCTTCCCCCACAGATACGGCGTGCAGCCAGATGGCCGGGCGGCTGTCCGTGATGTGCACTTCCGGGGGAAGGTAGCCGAAGCGCTGGCGCAGGCTGTGCAAGTACTTGCCCTGCCGCAGGCCCTGCACCAGAAACCAGGGCGCAAGCAGCACGGCGGCCAGTGCCGTCATCAGAGTGTAGAAGAAATACATCCGCGGCGGGTATTATAGGCCACGGAGAACTTAACGCGCGAAGCAGCGAAAACACGGAACCAAGAGACGGTTCCGAAATTGCCCCACAAGCCCGGGAGGGAGAAGTTGATGGCGTCACGGAGGAGCAGGCCAAGAGGCCGCGGTGGGCCGGTACGGCGTCGTCCAGTGGCTGCGCTCTGGGCCGCGAGCATTGTTCTTTGCCCGCTGGCGGCGTTTGGCTGGCAGGATCCGGCTATGTTGCCGGCGCGCGAGTCGCACGAAGGGCTGCTGATCGCCGCGGATCCCTATCACGACCCGGCGCGCTCCAAGGCCAAGTTCGGCAAGAAGCACCCGCAAGACGCCGGCATCCTGGCCATCGAAGTGCATTTGCGCAACGACACCAAGCGCGCGATCCAGATGGACTTGAGCGCGATCCGCCTGCTGCTGGCCCCGCCGGGCAATGCGCGCCAGCGCATCGAGCCGCTGACGCTTGAAGGGATGATCGAGAAGACGCTGTACAAGGAGCGCGGGGGGCCGAACATGGAACGGCGAATTCCTATCCCGCGCCGGACCACCCCGGAAAACCGCCCCAAGGAGTGGAAGAAGTTTGAGGAAGCGGTGCGCCCGATGGTACTGGAAATGGACATCCTTCCGCCGATGTCCTCGGTGCGCGGCTTTGTCTTCTTCAACCTGGGCCGCAACATGAATTGGGCGGCCCACTCGCGGTTGTATTTCCCCAGCCTGAAGTTCGTGGACACCAACCAGGAGCTGTTCTACTTCGAAGTGGACCTCAGCAAGGCCGTGCCACGGCCGTAGCTGGGCGACAGGTCCAACCCGCCTGCCGGGGACGAGGGCGCCAGTTTCGCCTGTGCTACTCTGGGGCCGCCCCATGGCCAACGCGGAAACCAAACAGATCACCGTGAATACGCCTTCGCGGAACTACGCGGTGTTGTACGCGCGGGGGCTGCTGGGCCGGGCCGGCGCGGCGGTGACCAGCTTCGGAGAGGGCGCGGAGGTGTTTGTGCTTTCGTCGCCGCGGGTGTGGCGGCGCTGGGGACGCAAGGTGGAGGGCAGCTTCCGGGCGATGAGCGGACGGGTGCTCTTCGGGGACGGGGAGCCGGGGAAGCGGCTGGAGGCGGTGGAGACTATCTGCCGGCGGCTCCATAAGCTGGGTGCGGGCAGGCGCAGCATCGTGGTTGCGCTGGGGGGAGGAGTGGTAGGCGACGTGGCCGGGTTCGCCGCCGCCACGTACATGCGCGGGGTGCGCCTGGTGCACGCGCCGACCACGCTGGTGGCGCAGGTGGATAGCGCCATCGGCGGCAAGACCGGCGTGAATCTTCCGGAGGGGAAGAACCTGATGGGGGCGTTCTACCAACCCTTGCTGGTGTTGGCGGACCCCGAGACCCTGAGCACCCTGCCGCCGCGGCAGTACCGTTCGGGAATCTACGAGGTGATCAAGTACGGCGTGATCGGCAACGCGGAAGTGTTCGCCTGGCTGGAGAAGCACTTGGAGGAACTGGCCGCGGGCAAGCCGGAAGCCGTGGATTGGGTAGTCCCGCGGTGCATCGAAGCCAAAGCGCGCATCGTGAGCGAAGACGAGCTGGATACCGGCCCGCGGGAACAGCTCAACCTGGGCCACACCTTCGCGCACGCGCTGGAGGCGGCCACGCGCTACCGCCGCTTCCTGCACGGCGAGGCGGTGGGCTGGGGTTTGGTCGCCGCCGCGCGACTGGCGGCGCGGCTGGGCACGCTGGAACAGGGCGAGGCGGCGCGCATGGAACGGCTGACGCGGCGCGTTGGGCCGATTCCGCGCTGGCCGGGCGCGAAGCCGGAGAGGCTGCTGGCGCTGATGCGCCGCGACAAGAAGTCGCGCGGGGGGAAGCTGCGTCTGGTTTTGCCGGCCGCCATCGGCGCCGTCCGCACCGGCGTGGAAGCGCCGGAGGAACAGGTCTTGCGGGTCTTGCGGCAACTGGCGCGCGAAGGGAGGCACAAGGCGAAGCGATGAGCGGCCTCCCCGGAACCATGATGAGCTTCCCGTTGACGCTCACGCATCTGCTGGAGCGGGCGGGGAGGCTCTTTCCGGGCATCGAGATTGTGTCGCGGCTGCCGGACCACGGGCTGCACCGGTACACCTACGGCGATTTCTACCCGCGGGCGCGGCGGCTGGCGGAGGCCTTGCAGCGCGCGGGCCTGCGGCCCGGCGATCGCGTGGCTACGCTGATGTGGAACCACTCGACGCATCTGGAGGCCTACTTCGGCGTGCCCTGCGCAGGTGGCGTGCTGCACACGCTGAACATCCGCTTGCACGCGGCCGAACTGGCGTACATCGCGCGGCACGCGGGAGACCGCTTCCTGATCGTGGACGACGTGCTGCTGCCGGTGCTCGAGACCTTTCGCGCGCCAGCGCATTTCGAACGCATCTTCGTGGCGCCGTACTCGCGCCAGCCCGCGGAGGGCTGGCCGGCGGGCGCCGAGAACTACGAGTCGTTGCTGGCGCAAGCTACAGGCGACTTTGATTGGCCCGCGCTGGATGAAAACAGCGCCGCAACGATGTGTTACACCAGCGGCACCACCGGCGTGCCCAAGGGCGTGCTCTATTCGCACCGCGCCATTGTGCTGCACACGCTGGCCATGGCCTTGGAGGACGCTTTCGGCTTCCGCCAGAGCGACGTGGTGATGCCGGTGGGCTCGATGTTCCACGCCAACTCCTGGGGCTATCCCTTTGCCGCGGTGATGGTGGGGGCCAAACTGGTGTTCCCCGGGCCGTACGTGGACGCGGAGAGCCTGCTGGAACTCTGCGAGCGCGAACAGGTGACGCTTTCGAGCGGGGTGCCTACGGTGTGGATCGGCGTGCTCGACGCGCTGAACAAAGAGCGCGGCCGGTGGAAACTGGCCCCGGGGATGCGCACGGCATCGGCGGGCAGCGCGGTGCCGGAGTCGCTGTTCCGCGGCCTGGATCAGCACGGCATCCACGTGATGCAGCTCTGGGGGATGACGGAAACGGCGCCGCTGGCCACCGCCTGCCACCTGAGCTCGTGGATGGGCAAGCTCGACGAGAATGAGCAATACCGCATCCGCGCGCTGCAAGGCCGCCCCGTGCCCTACGTGGAGACCCGCGCGGTGGCGGATGGGCGCGAAATCCCCTGGGACGACACGACGATGGGCGAGCTGCAAGTGCGGGGACCCTGGGTGGCCTCGAGCTACTACAACTTCCCCGAATCGCACAACCGCTGGACCGACGACGGCTGGTTCCTGACCGGCGACGTGGTGACCATCAGCCCCGACGGCTACATCCACATTACCGACCGCAGCAAGGACCTGATCAAATCGGGGGGGGAGTGGATCAGCTCGGTGGACCTGGAGAACGCGCTGATGGGGCATCCCGCGGTGCGCGAGGCGGCTGTGGTAGGCATTCCCCATCCCAAGTGGCAGGAGCGGCCGCTGGCGGTGGTGGTGGCGCGCGAGGGCCCGCAGCCCACGCCTGACGAGCTGCGGGAGTTCCTCGCAAAGAAGTTCGCCAAGTGGCAGCTCCCCGATGCGTTTGTCTTTGTCGAGGCCATCCCCAAGACTTCCGTGGGCAAGTTCCGCAAGGCAAAAATGCGGGAGGAATACGCCGGCTGGAAGTGGCAGACGTGAACCGCGGCGCCCCATCGCCCGTCCCGGGCACCCAGCCCGAGGGCGTCCGGGACGAGCAGGAAGCGGCTTCCTACATCCGGCGCATGTTCAGCCAGATTGCGCCGCGCTACGACCTGCTGAACCGCCTGCTGTCTTTGTCGTTGGATCGGCCGTGGCGCGCGCGCACGGCGCGCCGCGTGGCGCACATCCTGTGCCGCCGGGATGCGCGGGTGCTGGATTTATGCTGCGGGACAGGCGACTTGACGCTGGCGCTCGTGCGGCAGGCGGAATCGGGGGCGCCGCCGGTTGAGACCACCGAGGAAGGGAAGTCACGGTTGAGCAGCCGGCGGCGCGGCGCGCGCATTTATGGCAGCGACTTCGCCCATCCCATGCTGGTGCGCGCGATCGCCAAGGCCGCGCGGGCCGCGGGCCGGTTCGGCGAAACCGGGCCGCACGCGGAGGCGGGAGCGCTGTCCGGGCCGGTCTTTGTGGAAGCCGACGCCACGCGGCTGCCCATCCGCGACGCCAGCTTCGACCTGATCACCAACGCCTTCGGCTTCCGCAACCTGGCCAACTACGAAGCCGGTCTGCGCGAGATGCATCGCGTCCTGAAACCGGGCGGCGAGTTCGCCGTACTGGAGTTCGCTGCTCCGGAGGGCTCCCTGTTCTCCGCCCTGTACCGCTTCTACTTCACCCAGGTGGTACCGCGCATCGGCGGAGCAGTGTCCGGCAGCGACCAAGCCTACTCCTACCTGCCGGCCTCCGTTTCCAGATTTCCCACTCCCGCGCAATTCCGCGAACTTGTGGAGCGCGCCGGCTTCACCCAGCCCACCAGCGAGTTCTGGATGTTCGGGGCCGTGGCGCTGCACCGCGCCACCAAGCCACGATTCCGCGTTCCACCGGCTCACCCTGGCGTTGATTGATCGATTGAAGCAAGGCAGATGTCTGCATCGAAGGGGAACAGAGTCATTCCAGGCCGAGGGCGCGCATTTTGGCCAGAAGGGCTTTGGAGGAAACGCCCAGGGCCTCGGCGGCCCGGGTCTTGTTCCAGCGGGCATCGCGCAGCGCGGCCTCGATCTTGAGGCGTTCCACGTGGGCCACCGCGCGCGCGGAGACTGCTTCGAGCGGGCCGTCCCAGTTGAAGGTCTCGGGGAGGAGGTCTGTGGGGACGGCGGCGGGCGCGGGTCGCGCGCCGGGCAATTGCAGGGCCTCGGCGGAGATGCTGGCGCCGTCGGAGAGGATGACTGCGCGCTCAATGGTGTTCTGCAATTCGCGGACATTGCCGGGCCACGAGTACTCGGCCAGGCGCGCGCGGGCGTTATCGGCCAGCGCCAGCCCGGGCTTGGCGAATTCGCAGCGGAACTTCTCGAGGAAGTGGTCGGCCAGCAGCAGCACGTCGTTGCCGCGGTCGCGCAGCGGCGGGATGGTGACGGGCACGGCGGCGATGCGGAAGTAGAGGTCTTCGCGGAAGGACTTGGCGGCGATGGCGGCGCGCAAGTCGCGGTTGGTGGCGGTGACGATGCGCACGTCCACGTCCACGGGCACGGTGCCGCCTACCCGCTCGAAGCGCCGCTCCTCGAGCACGCGCAACAATTTGGATTGAATCGCGGGAGGCAGCTCGCCGATTTCGTCGAGGAACATGGTGCCGCGGTGAGCCAGCTCCATCTTTCCCGCTTTGCGCGCGCCCGCGCCGGTGAAGGCGCCGCGTTCGTGGCCGAACAGCTCGTTCTCCACCAAGCCCTCGGGGATGGCCGCGCAGTTGAGCGGGACAAAGGGCTGCTCGCGCCGCGGGCTCAAGTGATGAATGGCCCGCGCGAAAAGCTCCTTGCCGGTGCCGCTCTCGCCGAGCAGCAGCACCGTGGAGTCGGCGGCGGCCACCCGCTGTACCATCTGGCTGGCCTCGCGCATGGCCGCGTGCTCGCCGACGATGCGCGGGAAGCCGTAGCGCGCGGAGTATTCCTCGCGCAGCAGCAGGTTCTCGCGCAGCAGTTCCTGCTGGCGGGCGGCGCGGGCGATTTGCAGTTTCAGGTGCTCGAGGTCCACCGGCTTTTGCAGGAAGTCGAACGCGCCTTCCTTCATGGCCGTGACCGCCTCTTCCACCGAGCCGAAGGCGGTCATGAGGATGACCGGGATGGTTGGATCCGCCTGCTTCACCTCGCGGAGCACGTCGAGGCCGGAGCCGCCGGGAAGCTTGAGGTCGCTGAGCACTACCAGGTAGCGGCGGGCGCGAATCTTGTCGCGCGCGGCGGCCGCATCCCCGGCCTCGTCAATCGTGTGGCCGGCCTTTTCCAGCGCCTTGCGCAGCATGGCGCGGAGCTCAGCCTTGTCTTCGACCAGGAGGACAGGATCCACAATGCCCTTTTATCACAGGCAAGGACGCGGGGGGACCGGGGCCTTCACCAGGGCGGACAAAGAGTCAAATAGCGGGCCCGGAGACCGGGAGGGCATCAGGGGTCGTCGGATCAGAGGGCAAGCTCCGGACGTCAGTTCTGGGGACGCGCCCAACCGGGATGGCCCCCGGCCCTGCGGAGTTCGGTCTCCAGATCCTCGAGGGCCTGCTTGAGTTGCGCTACTTCTTTCTGCTTCTCTTCGATCTTCCGGCGCTGCTCGTTGATCTCCGTGCGGCGGGTCTGTTGGTCGAGGGCCTTTTGCGGGTCGTCGTAATACTGTACCTGTTGCTGGGCGATTTCGCGCTGGAGCACAGCCAGCTCCTTTTCCGCGTTGGCCAGCGCGGTGCGGGCCTCGGAGAAGCGCGTGCGCCAGGCCTGTTCGGAGTTGGGGTCGGCGGCAGCGCCGCCCGTGCCCTGGGCGGCCGCGCCTTCCGTGCCTGCGGCCGTGGCGGATTCGCCGCCAACCACGTTCACGCGGCCGGCGGCGGGCAGATTGTCGTTGGTATAGGTCTTGGCGGCGCCCGCGGTCTTGGAGGCGGCCTTCTTTTCCCGGGCCTTGCGCGCGGCTTCCGCCACGGATTCCTTTTCCTGGGCTGCGGCTGCCAGGGGCAGGGCCAGCATTGCGGCCAGCACCGTGAGCCAGATTCGGTTGCGCATAAGACCACCTTTCCGCGTCCGGCTGGGCCGGACCCGCCTTGCGCTCTCCCTATGTTAGATGCGGCCGGGGGCCGAATCAATCGCCTGCGGGGGGAGCGGGGCGGGCCGGTAGCGTAACGATAACCTCGGCGCCACCCGTGGGGGCGTTGCGCGCTTCCACCGCGCCGCCGTGGTGGACGATGATCTTCTGCACCAGGGCCAGCCCCAGTCCGGTGCCATCGGCCTTGGTGGTGTAGAAGGGCAGAAAAATGCGGGGCAGGTCGGTTTCCTTGATGCCGGGGCCATTATCGGCAAAAGTGATGCGCTGCAAGGCCCGGCCGGCGGGTTCTTCCACCTCACCGCGGATAAGCACGCGGCCTGCGGCGCCCTGGCTGCGGACGGCTTCCCCGGCATTGCGGGCCAGATTGAGGAACGCCTGGCGGAGCAGGCCTTCGTCTCCGGCGCAGGCCGTGAACGCACCTTCGGTGGCAAAGGTGACGTCCGGCATGGCTCCGGCGGCTTCCTCGCGCACGCGGGCCATCAGCGCGTCCAGCGCCACCTCGTCGGTGGCCACGTCCAGGGGACGGGCGAACCGCAGGAACTCGGTGACCACGTGGCTGAGCGCCCGGGTCTGCTCCAGGATGCGCGCGGCGTTCTCGCTGACCTCCGGCTTGCCCGCCTCGGACTGGATCATCTGCGCGTAGCCGGCGATAGTGGCCAGGGCGTTCTTGAACTCGTGCGCGATGCCCGCGGACATTTCCCCGAGCGCGGCCAGGTTCTCCTTCAGCCGCACTTGGCGCTGCAGCGCGCTCATTTCCGTGAGGTCACTCAGCAGGCACACGGCGCCGGTGACCTTGCCGCGGGGGTCCCCCGGCGGCTGGAACACGGGAGAAATGGCCACGCCCAGATGGCGCGGCTCGCCTCCCGGGGTGACGTGGTCGGTCTCTTCGCGCTGGAAGGTGCGGGCCTCGGTGAGGCACGCGGTAATGAGCTCGGTGAGGCGCGAATCGGGGCCCAGCGCCTCCGTGTAACGCCGGAAGGCCAGCGCTTCGACGCCGAGGACCACCCTGGCCGCGGGGTTGGCCAGCGAAATGAGGCCGGCGGTGTTGACCAGCACCAGGCCGGTGGGCATGTCGCGGGTGACGGCTTCGCTCAACCGCTCGGTCTGCTCGGCCCGCCCCTTCTCGGCGCGGTGCAGGCGTTCGAGCTCTTTCTCCTGCTCGCGCAAGCGCGCAATCACCGCTTGCACCGAGGCGGCCATGAACGCGGGGTTTTCCGCCCCGCCGCGCGGCGATTGTGCCGCAAACTCATCCGCGCCGGCGGCATCCCGCCGGCGGCCCCGGCCCAGCGCCACACGGAACAGCCAGCCCACCACGGCGAAGAACAACACCAGCGTCAGCGCCAGCACCCCGCCGAAGATGAGCCATTCCCCCGGCGATTGCGGCATGCGGAATTGAGTGAGCAGGGTCACGCGTCGTCTATCGGAACAACCCGGCGTACCAGCCAAGCATGGCGGGCCCGAAGAACACCACGGCAATGGCCGCTGCGCCGAGAAACGTCCCCAGGGGCAATTCATACCGCCGGGCCAGGGTCCAGCGCAATACAGACTCGCTCCCCAGCTTGCGGCGCGCGGCGCGCGCGGCCACGTCGCGCTTCCATCCGCTGGCAAAGAGTACCAGCACCCCGAGCCCGCCAATCACGGTACCGGAGACGGCCCCGAGCAACAGGGTGAGAAACGTCTGCTTCAGGCCGAGGAAGCTGCCTACCATGACCATCATCTTGACGTCGCCAAAGCCCATGGCCGCGCGGCCGATGATGCGCGAAAACACCACAGCGAAAAGCCACAGCGGCAGGCTGACCAGCGCCGCGCCAAGCAACGCGTCGAACAGGGACAAAGCGCGCTCCGGCAACTGCGCCTGCGCCAGGCGCGCCAGCCATGCTGCGGCGCCGTCGCCCACGGGAACGGCCAGGCTGAACGCCAGGCCGCCGGCGAAGCCCAGGAAGTTGACGGTATCCGGCAGGATGCGCTCGAAAATATCCGTGAAGATGAGCACGATGAGCAGCGCCGCGAAGACCGCCCACTTGGCCGCCACCAGCGTAAGGCCGAAGCGCGCCACGCACGCGGCAAACAGCAGCCCGGTGAGCAGCTCCACCGCGGGATACACCCCGGAGATGGGCGCGCGGCAGGCGCGGCAGCGTCCCCCGAGCAGCACCCAGCTCAGCACCGGGATGTTGTCATAGGGCCGGATCGGCGTCCGGCAGCGCGGGCAACGCGACGCCGGCAACACAATCGAGAGCCCCAGCGGAATCCGGCGGATGCAGACGTTGAGGAAACTGCCGATCACCAGCCCGAACAGGAAAGCGAGCGCGGCGGCCAGAGTCAGCTCAGACACGCCGCCACTGTGCCACAGGCAGGCGGGAGGGACAAGGAAGTGCAATACAGTTGATAGTGGATAGTCCATGGCCGATAGCAGGCGGTCTATCTGCGGACGGTGTTGCTGTGAACTATCGGCTTCAACTATGAACCGTTGGAACGCGCATTTCGACCGTTCGGCGGGGCCGCTTTGACCGGGTGGAGGCACAGTCCCTATACTGACCGGCGACAATGAGCTGGCTGGAACAGGTTATCCGGCGCTACGAGCACAGACGGTGGACCACCGACGATAACCGCCGCGTCTTCCCCTTTGAGTGGGGGCTCGAGCACATTATTCCCAGGGTGAACGGCGCCGAACCGCGCGTGACGCTGGACCGCTGGGCAACCCAGACCATCGCCAACAGCGACGAGTGGTTCGCTACCACGCCCGCACCCGACTACCGCCTCGAAAGCGGGGAATTAACCTTCACCAGCGCCGTGGCTTCCCCCTTCCCAGAGAACAACACAGTGGTGGCGCGTTGGTTCCCGGCGCGCGCGTCGGGGCCGGCGGTGGTAGTGATGCCGCACTGGAACGCCAAGCCGCACGAAGGCGTGGCCATCTGCCGGTGGTTGAATACGCTGGGCATCAGCGCGCTGCGGCTCTCCATGCCGTATCACGACCGGCGCCGAGCCCGCGGACACGAGCGCGCCGACCAACTGGTGGGCACTAATATCGGACTGACGCTACAGGCCAACCAGCAGGCGGTGAAAGACGTGCGCCGTTGCCTGCGCTGGCTGGAACAGCGCGGGTACGGCAAGCTGGGCCTGCTGGGCAGCAGCATCGGCTCTTCGGTGGCGTGCATCACCATGTGCCACGACCGCGCCGTGCGCGCGGGCGCCTTCCTGCACGTGTCCACCTATTTCGGGGAAGTGGTGCGTACCGGCATGACTACCATGCACGTGTGGGAAGGGTTGCGCGGCAAAGTGACGGCCGAAGAGCTGACGCGCTTCTGGGCCCCCATCAGCCCCTATCCCTACATCCACAAGATGCGGGGCACCGGCCAGCATGCGCTGATGATCACCGGGAAGTATGACCCTACGTTCTGGCCGGACCTTTCCGCGCAGGCCATCGAGTCGCTGCGCCGCGAGGGCGTGGAGCACGACGTGCTCACGCTGCCCTGCGGCCACTATTCGCTGGGCATCCCGCCGTTCAGTTGGGCCGCCGGGGGACGCTTCGGGGCGTTCCTCTTCAGCCGCCTCACGTAATTCACCCCGCATTCTCCGTGTCCTCTTGCCTCTATGACCTCTGTGTCAAGCCCTTCTCTGGTGCAGGGGCTGCTTCACTTTCGCAGCGGGGAAAGACCTAACACAGAGGTCACAGAGGCACAGAGGACACAGAGAAGAGGACTAGCGCAGGAGTTGACTGAAGCGGCCGGCGGAGATGAGCACGGCGACGGCGGTGATTTCCGGCCCGTGGGGCCGGTCGGCTTCCAGACGCGGCGCCACACTGCGCACCAGCGCGTGGGCCTTCTGCGCTTCCGTGCCCGTCGTAAGCGGGGACTGCAAGTCGATGCCCTGCGCGGCGCACAGCAGCTCGATGGCCAGGATGTGGGAGAGATTCTCGATCATGGGCCGCAGGCGGCGCGCGGCGCTCATGCCCATGGAAACGTAATCCTCCTGGTTCCCCGAGGTAGAGATGGAATCCACCGAGTGCGGCGTGGCCTGGGCTTTCATTTCGGCGGCCAGGGCCGCGGCGGTCACCTGCGCCATCATGTAACCAGAGTTGAGACCCGGCTCGGGCGCGAGGAACGCGGGGAGGAGATTGGTGGCCGGGTTGGTCATCTGGTCGGTGCGGCGCTCGCTAATGCCCGCCAGCGTGGCCAGGGCAACGGCAAGCTGGTCCGCGGCCATGGCCAGCGGCTGGCCGTGGAAATTGCCGCCGCTCAGGACTTCGCCCGTATCGGCGAATACCAGCGGGTTGTCCGTCGCGCTGTTCAATTCTGTATCCACCAAGTCGGCGATGAAGGCCAGCGCGTCGCGCGCGGCGCCGTGTACCTGCGGCGTGCAGCGCAGGCTGTAGGCGTCCTGGACGCGCGGGTCCACCGCCGCCGAGCGGTGCGATTCGCGTATGGCGCTGCCCGCATTGAGCCGCAATACGTGCTTCGATGTGACGATGGCGCCGGAGAAGGGGCGGGCCTCGGCGATGCGCAGGTCGAACGCCGCGGGCGTGCCCTTTAGCGCGTCGAGCGCCAGCGCCGCGGCCACGTCCGCCGTATCGGCCAGGATGGCCGCGTCGCGCAGCGCCAGGGCCACGAGCGCCAGCATCCCCTGCGTGCCGTTCAGCAGCGAAATGCCCTCCTTGGCTTCCAGCGCCAGCGGTGGAATGCCTGCGCGGTGCAGCGCGTCGGCGCCGCGCAACCGTTCGCCGCGATAGATGGCCGCGCCCTCGCCGATGGCCACGGCCGCCAGGTGCGCCAGCGGGGCCAGGTCGCCCGATGCGCCCACGGAACCCTGCGCCGGGATCAGCGGGTGCACGCCGCGGTTGAGCATGGCGCACAGCGTTTCGACCACTGCCGGGCGCACGCCGCTCAGCCCCCGGGCCAGGGCATTGGCGCGCAGCAGGAGCATGGCGCGCGTCTCCGATTCGCTGAGCGGCGGACCGACGCCGCAGCAATGGCTGCGCACCAGGTTGATTTGCAACTGGCGGATCTGGTCGCGGGAGATGCGTTCGCGCGCCAGCTTGCCGAAGCCGGTGTTGACGCCGTACACAGTGGCGCCGGAGTCGAGCAAGCGCTCGATTACGGCGCGCGACGCGGTCATGCGCTCGGGGGCGGCCGGCGCCAGCGCGACCGGAGTGGCGCGCAGCACCGCGTCGTAGAGCTGCTCGCGCGTCAAACTCAGGCCGTCGATAAGAATGGTGTTCATGCCCTGGCCGGCTCCGTGGGGCTGATCAGAGGTACAAACTTGCGGTACTTCTCGGGCAGAACCCGCGGCTTCCCCTGGCCGTCGCAAATCACATGGCTGGTGTAGCCGGTGGCCAGGCGCTCGCCGGTCGCGTCGCAAAAGACCTCGTAGGCGAAGCGCAGGGTACGGCGCGTGGATTCGGCGATACGGGTGCGCACGCGCAACACGTCGTCGTAGTGCGCGGGCTTCTCAAAACGGCAGTGGACCTCCACCACGGGCAGGTGGCTGTCGTCAGTCTGCTCCATCTCTTTGTAGGAGAACCCCAGCGAACGCAACAGCTCCACGCGGCCTACCTCGAACCACACCAGGAAGTTCGAGTGGTACACCACACCCATCTGGTCGGTCTCGGCGTAACGCACACGCAATGTTGTTTCGTGGGAAAGTTGCACGCGGCAAAGTCTAGCGGATGGGGAAACGGAGGTAAAGGAGGCAGAGGAGGGCTGGAGGAGAGGAAACGCAAGAAGCAGGCCTCAGAATGCGATCGGCAGGTTTCTCCTCTACGTCCTCTCCTTCCTTGAACTCCACTCCTTCCTACTCCCCGCGCCACTGCGGCTTGCGCTTTTCGAGGAAGGCCCCGACCCCTTCGCGGAAGTCGGAGGTGGAGCGGATGGCGGCGTTGGCGTGAATGGCGGCTTCGATTTCGCGGTCCAGCTCGGCGGCGGAGAACTGCGAAAGCAGCGCCTTGGTGCGCGCCAGGCTGGTCGGGCTGTTCTCGACGAGCGCGGCGGCCAGCTCGCGCGCGGCGGGCAGCAGGCGCTCCGGTTCGACAATGGCGCTGACCAGCCCGAGCTGCTGCGCTTCGGCGGCGTCGAACACGCGGCCGGTGAGCAGCAGGTCGCGCGCGCGCTTTTCGCCGATTTGCCGCCGCAAGAACACGGAGACAATCGCCGGGATGAACCCGATGCGCACTTCGGTGTAGCCAAACTTCGCTTCGGGTACAGCCAGGGTAAAGTCGCAAAGCGCGGCGATGCCGGTTCCCCCGGCGATGGCCGCGCCGTTCACCGCCGCGATGAGCGGCTTGGGGAAATCGAAGAGCGAACGGAACAGGCGGGCCATGCGCCGGGAGTCGTCCAGGTTCTGCTCGGGCGCCTGAGCGGCTACGGCCTTCAGGGCGTCCAGGTCCATCCCGGAGCAAAAGGCCTTGCCGCTGCCGGTGAGAATCACCACACGGATGGCCCGGTTCTGCTCGCAGGCTTCCAGGGCGGAGAGCAGGTCGGTGATCATCGCCGTGGAGATGGCGTTGCGCTTCTCTGGGCGCGCCAAGGTGATCTGCGCCAAGTCGCCTTCGAGAGCCAGATTGAGCGTTTGATAGGCCATGAGCGGGAGAACCTTAACACAGAGGTGCACAGCAGGGGAGAGGGGTTAGGAGAAAGGGGAAAGAACGCAAAGGCAAAAGGCAAAGCCCCTTCCCTGGATACGGACTAATGCAGGCGTTGTCAAGCGAACCGCAGAACACAGAATATAGCCCCTGAACGGCGGCGAGGTCGGTTTTTGGCGCGGTCAGTGCACAACTGCGGACGGGGCGTACTTGCGGGCGATGGCGCGAGTTAGTTCGATGCACTCGGCGAGGGCCTCGGGAGCGATGCCGGTCGTGGCGCCTTTCTTGGCCAACGCGGGGAGGACGATTTCGGTGGGGATGTTGCCGACGAGAGTGTCGCCGGCGAAGGGGCAGCCGCCCAGGCCGGTGAGCGCGCTGTCGAAGCGGCGGCAGCCCGCTTCGTACGCGGCGAGGACCTTTTCTTCGGCCCCTTCGGGGCGGCTGTGCAGGTGGACGCCCAGTTCCATGCCTTTGGCGTGAGCGGCCACTTCGCGGAAGAGGTCCCCGAGTGCGGTCGGGGTGGCCGTGCCCACCGTGTCGGCCAGCGACACAGTGCGCACGCCGATACCACGCAGCCATTCGAGCGCTTCGATAACAATCTCCGCGCCCCAGGGCTCGTCGTAGGGGTTGCCGAAGGCCATAGAGATGTAGATGACCAGGCCGCGGCGGGCGCGCTCGGTTTCGATTTGCAGCTTCTCGACCAGGGCGCGGGACTCGGCGCGGGACATATTGGCATTGGCCCGGCGAAAATACGCAGAGATGGAGTAGGGGTAGCCCACCGTGGTGACTCCGGTGCACGCCAGCGCGCGCTGGAGCCCCTTCTCGTTCACGACAATGCCGATGATTTCAGGTGACTGGTAGCTGGTGAGTGGTGACAGGTGGCTCGTGACTCGTGACTCGTGACGGGTGACTTGTGGCCCAGGAGCTTCAGAGGTTCTTGCGTTCAGGGCGCCCGACTCGAGCAGTTCAGCCATGACGGTTTCACTGTCGGCCATTTGCTTGACGTGCTTCGGCGACACAAAGCTGACCGCGTCAATGTGCCGAAATCCCGCCTCTATCAGTCGCTGCAAATACGCAACCTTCTCCTCGGTCGGGATAAACTGCTCCAACCCCTGCCACGCATCCCGTGGACACTCGATGACCTTTACGGAGTCCATAGTTGATAGTTGATAGTCGATAGCAAAAGACGGACCTCGCCGATCATGCCGGACCGCCTTCCACTTTGGTTCGAAGCGCGTTCAGCATCCGCGCGATTTCTGTTACTTCCTGCAACTTCGCGGCAGCCATTTCCTGCGGCAGGTACCCCATGTCTCGACTGAAGGTCAAAAGGTATTCGACTTCGCCGGCCGAGCCTTCGGCAATATTCAAAAACCGCGCATACTCCTGTCGCGTCTTTCTCTTGGAACCTTCAGCGATATTGTTGGGAACCGAAAGAGCCGCGCGTCGCAGTTGCTGGGTTAAGCCAAACTGCTCAACCTTGGGAAACGAAGCAGTAATTCGGCAGACGTCGAGTGCCAAGGCATGGCTCCGTTGCCAAACTTTCAGCTCTTGGAACTTTTGCATGGTCCCCTCCTCTCGGGGAGTGGACTATGAACTATCAACTATCGACTATCAACTACGTTTGAAGGACGCCCGTCCTGAAGTCGCGGACGTCGGGATTAAGGGCGGCGGCTTCGAGGGCCCAGATGAGCGCGTCGCGGGTTTGCGCGGGGTCGATGATGGCGTCCACCCAGAGGCGCGCGGCGGCGTAGCGCGGGTCGGTCTGGTGCTCGTAGGTGGCGGCGACCGATTCGTACAGCTCTTTCTTCTCCGCGTCGCTGAGTTTCTTGCCCTGGCGCTCGAGCTGTTTCAGCTTGATTTCCACCAGGGTGCCGGCAGCGGAATCGCCGCTCATCACCGCGTAGCGCGCCGTGGGCCAGGCGAAGATGAATCGCGGGTCGTAGGCTTTGCCGCACATGGCGTAGTGCCCGGCGCCGAAGCTGCCGCCGCAGATCACGGTGATCTTCGGCACCACGCTATTGGACACGGCGTTGACCATTTTCGCCCCGGCGCGGATGATGCCGCTCCACTCGGCCTCTTTGCCGACCATGAAGCCGTTGACGTCGTGCAGGAAGATCAACGGCACCAGGTTCTGGTTGCAGTCCAGGATGAAGCGCGCGGCCTTCTCCGCCGACTCGGTGTAAATCACGCCGCCGAACTCGACGCGCTTCTCTCCGGTGTGCGGCGCGGTGACGCGCACGTGTTTCTTCTGGTTGGCCACGATGCCCACGGCCCAGCCGCCGATGCGCGCGTAGCCGCACAGCAGCGTTTCGCCGTATTCGGCGCGGTACTCTTCGAACTTGCCGCCGTCCACGATACGCATCAGGACGTCGCGCATGTCGTATTGTTTCGCCGGGTCGGACTGGAAGAGATGGTAGATGTCGTGCGGGTCGTGCGCGGGCGGCTGGGGCGCGGCGTGGCTGAAGCGCGCCGCGGGTTTCGCGCCCATTTTGTCCACCAGGGCGCGGATGCGCGCCAGGCAGGAATCATCGGTGGGCTCGCGGAAGTCAATGGTGCCGCTGATTTCGGCGTGGACGCGCGCGCCGCCCAAATCTTCGGCGCTCACCTTTTGCCCGATGGCCGCCTGCACCAGCGCCGGCCCGGCCAGGAACAGGCCGCTGCCTTCAGTCATCAGGATGTGGTCGCACATGACGGGGAGGTAGGCGCCGCCGGCGACGCACATGCCCATGATGGCGGTGATTTGCGGGATGCCCATCGCGCTCATTACCGCGTTGTTGCGGAAGACGCGGCCAAAGTCGTCGGTATCGGGGAAGACATCTTCCTGCAAGGGGAGAAAAACGCCAGCGGAGTCCACCAGGTAAATTGCGGGGATGCAGTTCTCGATGGCGATGTTTTGCGCGCGGATAACCTTCTTCGCGGTCATGGGGAAGAAGGCGCCGGCTTTGACCGTGGCGTCGTTGGCGATCATCATCACCAGGCGGCCGCACACGCGCGCCAGGCCCGTCACGGTGCCCGCCGCGGGCGCTCCGCCCCATTCCTCGTACATTTCGTAGGCCGCGTAGATGCCCAGCTCGAAGAAGTGCGAGTCCGGGTCAATAAGTTTGGCGATGCGCTCCCGCGCGGTCAGCCGGCCCTTCTTGTGCTGAGACTCGATGGCTTTGGCGCCGCCGCCTTGGCGGATCTGTTCCTCTTCATTCTTAATGGCGGTGAGCAGGTCCACTAGGCGGCGGGAGCTCTCTTCGGGAGCGGCAGCCTGGCGCGAGGTGGGCGTAGCGGTCTTGGACAAGTGGCAGCCTCAGTGGCGCAGAGCGTTTCGAGGACGCGGCCAGTATAGCCCGGAGTCGCGGTCGAAGAAAAACCGCGGGACGTTCCAAGAAGAACGCCCCACGGATGGAAATCAGCGGCGGCCGGTGCGTTCCACGTCGGACATGGCCCGCTCCATGTCTTCGCGGGCGGCGTCGGCGGTGGAGCGGATGCCCTGAATACGCAGCTTGAACTCGTCGGGGTTGGAGGCGCGCATCAAGGCTTCCTCGTAGGTGATGATCTGCCGGGAGTACAGGTCGTAGAGCGACTGGTCGAAGGTCTGCATGCCGTACTGGCTGACGCCGGAAGCGATGGCGTCGCGGATCAAGCGCGTCTTGTCCGGGTTGATGATGCAGTCGCGGATGTAGGCCGTGCCGATCATCACCTCGACGGCGGGAGCGCGGCCGTTGCCGTCGGCGCGGGGCACCAGGCGCTGGCTGACCACGGCCTTCAGCGTGGAGGCCAGTTGCAAACGGATCTGTTTCTGTTCGGGCGGCGGGAAGACGGCGATGATGCGCTGGATGGTCTCCGTCGCGTCGAGGGTGTGCAGGGTTGAGAAAACCATGTGGCCGGTTTCGGCGGCCAGCAGGGCGGTGCCGATGGTCTCCAGGTCGCGCATTTCGCCGACCAGGATCAAGTCGGGGTCCTGGCGCAGGGAGGCGCGCAGGGCCATGGAGAAGCTGGAGGTGTCCACCTCGACCTCACGCTGGTTGACGAAGCCCTTCTTGTCGCGGTGCAGGAACTCGATGGGGTCTTCGATGGTCATGATGTGGTCGGCGCGCGTCGAGTTGATGCGGTCAATCATGGCCGCCAGGGTGGTGGACTTGCCCGATCCGGTGGTGCCGGTGACCAGCACCAGGCCGCGCTGCTCTTCACAGATTTTTTCTGTGACCGCGGGCAACTCGAGCTCTTCAATGGTGCGGATTTTCGTAGGGATGACGCGGAGCACCATGCCCACGTTGCCGCGCTGCTGAAAGACGTTGACGCGGAAGCGGCCCAGCCCAGCCACGCCGTAAGCCATATCCAACTCGGCGGTCTCCTTGAATTTCTGCTTCTGCCGGTTGGTCATCATGCTGAAGGCCATGGAGAGCATTTCTTCGGGGCTGATACGGGGCTGGTCGGTGAGCGGGCACAAGGCGCCGTTGACGCGCAGGTAGGGATGGTTGCCGACTTTGAGGTGCAAGTCGGAGGCCTTGTTCTCGACGGCCTTGCGCAGCAGATCGTCAACACTCATGGCCATGGCGGTTCACCCCTTGCAGCAATGCTCTGCGGACACTAGCACGCGCGGGTGCGCAATTCAAGCAATCGCCAGGGTGCGGGATTCCGCCGTTCAGCGCAATCGGCCCAGGTTGTAGGTGAGCCCGGTAAGCAGCTCGTAGCGGCGCGGGCCCGCGGCCAGCCCGTGCTGGCGCACGGCGAAGTCCACCACCCAGTTGGGGCGCACGCGATAGGTAATGCCCTGGCCGAGTGACACGGCCGCCGGGCGGCGCCTGGGCTTCGCCGTGAGCAAGCCGGCAAAGAAGCCGGTGCGGCTGCGCCAGCCGGCGTCACCCAGCGAGCGGGAGTAGTCGAAAGCGAAGTCGTATTGTTGCGCCGGGTTGGAGGGCGAAGGCGCGGTGGCGCTGGTCCAGGTGAAGTTGGCGGCCACGCTATGGGGGCCGGCGCTGCAAGCGGCCAGTGCGCGCGCGCCCAGCCGGGCCCCGCGGTCGCCGCGCAGAAAGAAAATGGCGCGGGGAGCAACCGCAAAGGAGACGGCGCGCCCTTGAAACACGGGCTTCCGTACAAGCAGAGAAAGCGTGTCGCTGAAATTGGTGTCGCGCCCGGGCGGCGTCGCGATACTGCGCACCGCGTCAAAACTGAGGCTGAACTCTGCCTGCCGGAAGAGGCCGCGCACGTCTGGGGTAAACTTCACTGTCGAGGGAAGCGCAAAGAAGCCGCCCAGCGATGACGTCCCCGTGGCGCCGAATTCCATCTCGAAGGTCCCCGGCGCCGTCGTGGAAGTGTCCGCGGTGAAGGTGGGCCGCTGGGGCGTGGCCCGCTGGGGGACCTGAGAGCTGGTCTGGGCGCGCGCACCCGAAGCAGCAAGAGTGAGGAGGGCGCCAAGACTAGCGCACCAGAGAACACCGTTCCGCCCCGCTGCCCGCAGTTGTCCGCGTGTGGACGCCAAGCGTGCCGGGGATGTATCGTTTCCGTCCGTTCCGCGCGCGCGCAGTCCCGGCAACATGGAAAGGCGAAGAAGTCCGAAAATACGCGAAGAGCTGCCGCCACTCTTCCAATCACCAGTTTAGCGCGATCTTCGGGAATCATGCCCGGCCACGGGGAGCTGGCCGGCCGCCATGGAGTAAGGAGGAGTCATGGAAGAGTTCCTGCGCAAATGGCTGACCGATCCGGCGGTCAACAAACTGGTGGCGGCCTTCCTCAGCGTGGCGTTTGTTTATGGGGTGGTGCGGACGCTGCAGCGTTCTGTTTCCCGCTACGTGGACGACAACGAGACGCGCTACCGCGCGCGCAAGCTCGTGGCCTTCTTGGGTTACGTCGCGGCCTTCCTGTTGCTGGCGGGCATCTTCAGCGACCGCTTCGGGCAATTGGGCGTGGCTCTCGGCGTGGCCGGCGCGGGCATTGCCTTCGCGCTCCAAGAAGTGATCGCCAGCGCGGCGGGGTGGGTGGCCATTTCCTTCGGTGGCTTCTACCGGCCGGGCGACCGCGTGCAACTGGGCGGCATCCGCGGGGATGTGATTGACATTGGCGTCCTGCGCACCACGCTGATGGAGTGCGGGCAATGGGTGAACGGGGACCTCTACAACGGCCGCATCGTGCGCATCGCCAACAGTTTCGTCTTCAAAGAGCCGGTGTTCAACTACTCGGCCGATTTCCCTTTCTTGTGGGACGAGATTACCGTTCCGGTGCGTTACGGCTCCGATTGGGAATTCGCCCGAGAGGTGCTGGGCCGCGTGGTCAACGAAGTCTGTCGGGATTATGCGCTGCAATCGCGCGTCGCCTGGGACGAGGCGGTGCGCAAGTATCAATTGGAAGATGCGCGCATCGAGCCCCTGATTACCCTGGCGGCCAACGACAATTGGATCGAGTTCACCGCGCGCTACATCGTGGACTACCGGAAGCGCCGCTTTGTCAAGGACCGCCTCTCCACGCGCCTTCTGGAAGAGGTGGACAAGTCCGGCAACCGCATCCGCCTGGCCTCCGCCACGTTTGAGCTGACCAATCTGCCGCGCCTGGATGTGCAGTTCGCTGAAGGGAAGGGCAGCATCAAGTCCGAGTACGTTCCCTGAACGCCGGCAACAGGCCGGGCCGCCGCAAATTTCCTGTTGACACGGCTTAGCTTCTTGAGTACTCTGCGTGCGCTGCCGAAACCGCGCAGCGACTTATCCAGAGTGGCCGAGGGAACAGGCCCGACGACGCCACAGCAACCTGGCCCATGCCGAGGTGCTAATTCCTGCCCCCAACGGGGGGAGATAAGATTCTCGGTTACCGCTTCCCGGTGACTGGAAGTTTTTACCTCCCCACATCGGCCTGAGCGCCGGTGTCCGCGCGCGCGCGGGCATGCCGGGCGCGCCGCACCAGCGGCGCGAAACAAGCGCTGCCTGCGCGGATCGCGCTACAAGTGTCTCTCGCGAGACCGAGGAGGAGTTGTGTCGCCCGACGAAACAAAAAGCGGCCCCGTCACCGTGGTGAAACTGGGAGGCTCGGTGCTCACCAGCCCAGGCGCATACCGCCGAGCCGCAAGATTCTTCCGGCGGCGGTTGGATGAGGAGCCGCAGGGCCGCTTCGTCGTGGTGGTTTCCGCGGAGCAGGGCCACACCGACGCCCTGCTGCAAGCGGCGCAGCGCATCGTGCAACGGCCCAATCCGGTAATGCTCGATCTGCTGTGGAGTACCGGGGAATTGCGGTCCGTGGCCCTGTTGACGCTGGCGCTGCACGCCGCCGGGGTGCGCGCCACCGGATTGAATGTGGAGCAGACCGGGTTGCTGGTGCGGCAAAAGTCCAGCGGCGAGCGATCGGTGACGCTGGAAGCAGGCGGCCTGCGCCGCGCGCTCGAGAGGTACCGCGTGGCGGTGGCCCCGGGGTTTCTGGCGCGACGCGGGTCCGGCGCCGTGGTTACCCTGGGGCGGGGCGGCTCGGACTGGACGGCCGTTCTCCTGGCGGCGGGGCTGGGCGCCGATCGCTGCGAGTTGATCAAAGACGTTCCCGGATACTTCTCCGACGACCCCCGCACGGATCCCCATGCCCGGCACATCCCCGCGCTGACGAATGACGTGGCCGTCGCTATGGCTCGCGCCGGGTGCGACCTGGTGCAGCAGCAGGCGCTGGAAGAGGCCGCGCGACGCGGGGTCACCTTGGTCATCCGCAGCTTGGATGAGCCCGTGCTGCAAACCGAAGTCCGGCACATCCAGTTGGATCATGCGGACGCCGCGAATCATCCGGACGGCTTGGGTGCCGCTGAGCCGATGAGCACAGGTTTTTCTGCTTCCCACGTTCCGGAGGACCCCCTTCGAGGGATTCCCCCGACATGAATAGGAGAGAGGCATGAGATTTGCAACCAAGACCATTCACGCAGCGCAACCCAGCGAGCCGGGCACCGGCGCGCTGATCGCGCCGATCTTCCAAACGTCCACCTATCAGCAAGAGGCGCCCGGTGTGCACCAGGGGTTCGACTACTCGCGTACCAACAACCCCACGCGGCAGCGGCTGGAGGCGGTGCTGGCGGAGCTGGAGGAAGTGGAGCACGCCGCCGTGTTCGCCTCCGGCTTGGCCGCAGAGAACGCGGTGCTGCAAGCGTGGCTCAAGCCGGGCGACGAAATCGCGATCCCGCCCGACGTGTACGGCGGCACCTACCGGATCCTGAACCGGGTGTGCAAGCCGGTGGGCTGCAAGGTGCGGCAGGGCGATCTATCGGATCCGGCGGCGCTGGCGGCGCTGCTCACGCCGCGCACGAAGCTGGTGTGGCTCGAGTCGCCGACCAACCCGCGGCTGCTCATCTACGACATCGCGGCCACCAGCCGCGCCGCGCACGAACACGGCGCGCTGGTGGTGGTGGACAACACCTTCGCCACGCCGCTCTTCCAGCAGCCCTTCGCGCTGGGCGCGGACATCGTGGTACATAGCGTGACCAAGTACCTGAGCGGCCACTCGGACCTGATCCAGGGCGCGGTGCTGGCGCGCGATGCCGCGGTCTTCGAGCCCATCAAGTTCCTGCAAAACGCGACGGGCGCGGTGCCCTCGCCCTTCGATTGTTGGCTCACCTTGCGCGGATTGAAGACACTGGAGCTGCGCGTGCTGCGCCACGCGGAGAATGCCGCGGCCATCGCCCGGGCGCTTCTTGGTCACGCGCTGGTGCGCCGCGTGTATTACCCCGGATTGCCCGATCACCCGGGGCACGGAATTGCGCGCCGGCAGATGAGCGGCTTCGGAGGGATGGTGTCGTTCGAGTTGGAGGGGACGGTGGAGGAGGTGGCTGCGTTCGTTTCCACCCGACGTTACATCGCCCTGGGGGAAAGCCTCGGTGGCGTGAAGGCGCTGGTATGTCACCCGGCGCGGATGACCCACGCCAGCATCCCGGCGGAGGAGCGTGCCGCGCTGGGCCTGTCGGATACGCTGGTCCGCCTCTCGCCCGGCTGCGAAAACGCGGAAGACCTGGTGGAAGACGTTCTCGAGGGACTGGCTGCGGTGGAGCGTTCACGCGAAGCCACGCGCGAAGTGCCGGCCGGGGCATGCCGATGAGGCCACACCCGAGAATCGAAGTAGGAGTATTGGGCGCGACCGGCGCAGTGGGCCAGCAGTCTGTGAGTTTGCTGGCTGAGCATCCCTGGTTCCGGCTGACGTGGCTGGCGGCCAGCGAACGCTCGGCGGGCCAGCGCTACGGGGAACTACCGTGGCGCCTGCCGGTGGGCCCGCCGGAGCAGGCCGCGGGTCTGCGCGTGCAGACTTGCCGGCCGGGCCTCTGCCCGCGGCTGGTCTTTTCCGCGCTGGACGCCTCCGTGGCTGGAGAAGTGGAGGACGAATTCGCACGGGCCGGGCACGTGGTGGTCAGCAACGCCCGCAACCACCGGCTGGCCGCACTGACGCCCCTGGTGGTGCCGGAGATCAACCCGGAGCACCTGGCGCTGCTCCCCGCGCAGCAACGGGCCCGCGCCTGGAGCGGCGCCATCGTCACCAACCCGAATTGCTCGACGGTGTTTCTGGCGCTGGCGCTGTCGGCGTTGCGGCGCTTTGAGCCGGAGCGAGTGCTGGTGACTACATTGCAGGCGCTCTCCGGCGCGGGTTACCCCGGGGTGGCGTCGCTCGATGCCCTGGGGAACGTTGTGCCGCACATCCGCGGCGAAGAAGAGAAGATGGAAACGGAGACGCGGAAGATCCTCGGCCGCGTGGTTGATCGAACCGGCGCATATGCAGACCGGGCCGCCACCGCCCCCGCAATCGAGCCGCACCCGGTGGCCATAAGCGCGCAAGCCACGCGGGTACCCGTCGCCGACGGCCATACCGAACTCGTTTCGGTTGCTCTCCGGGCTGGGCCCTCTCTCGCTGATCTGCATGCAGCCCTAGCTGACTTCCGCGGTCGGCCGCAGGAGCTGCGGCTCCCGAGCGCGCCCGATCGTCCCCTGATCTGCCACCTGGCAGCGGACCGGCCGCAGCCCCGGCTGGACGCGGCCAGCTACGGCGGAATGGCCGTGCACGTGGGCCGCGTGCGGCGCTGCCCCGTGTTGGGCTACAAGTTTGTCTTGCTGGGGCACAACACCATTCGCGGGGCAGCCGGCGCGGCCATTCTGAACGCGGAGCTCTTGGCGGCGGAGGGCTGGTTGGGAGAACAGGCTGCGGATCGCGCGGTAGCCATCGAACCAGCGGCGGCGCTGCCCGCTGCCCGCTGCCGCCAAGTCTAGAGGGTGTGGGTGTTGCAGGGCCGTAGAGGCAGGTCTTCAGACCCGCCCCTAAGGGTTTTGCGGGCGAGTTCTAGCGGGTCGCGGCTAGACCACACGCTTCTTCAGGTAAAGCGCGTCATAGAGCCACCCCGCGAAGACGCCGCCGGCCAGCGGGCCCACCCAGTACACGCCGTGGCTGCTCCAATAGTTGCCGGCCAACGCGGGCCCCAGCGCGCGCGCCGGGTTCATGGCCGCGCCGGTGAAGGGTCCTCCGAGAAAGATGTCCAGGGTCACAGTGAGTCCGATGGCCAGCCCGGCCATGCGCGCGGCAGCCCCGTGCTCATCCACGGCCGCGCCGAAGACCACGGTTACCAGAAAAAACGTCAGCACCGCTTCCAGCAGCATCGCCGAGAGATTGGTGATCTCGGGGGCCAGCGACGGGGTCCCCAGCCGCACTGCCCGCCATGTATCTTCGGGGATGACCGCCAGGAGCAGGTAAGCGCCCGCGATGCCGCCCGCCAGTTGCGCCACCCAGTAGAGCAACGACTCCACAGTGTCCATCTTGCGCGTTACCCAGAAAGCGACGGTCACCGCGGGGTTGAAGTGGCCGCCGGAGATGTGCGCCAGCGCCGACACCATAACTGCAATGGTTAGTCCGTGGGCCAGAGCGATGGCCACGATGCCGCCGCCGCCGGCGCCCATGAACTGATTGGCGCAGATCGAGCCCGCGCCGATGAAGATCAGCGCAAAGGTCCCGATGAACTCCGCCGCTAGTTTCTTCGGTAGGCTGTGCACGTTTTCTCCTCCTGCTGGGTGGGCATCTTAGGCGGAGTGCGCCCGCGGGCGCAAGCGGCTCCGCGCGGAGCGGCATTACCAAAGTCCTACAGCGGGAAACGGAAGGACAAGTTGCGCCTGTCCTCCAGAACACTACCCCTGTCCCGCGGGGGCCAGCGTCCCCTGTACCATTGCACCAACCCCGCCGCGCGCCCACCATCTGCACCCGTTGGCCGCGTAACCCGCAGCCGCGAAGGGAGCAGGTGAACGACATGATGACGATCCGCCCGAGATCGATTCGCAATGCCAGGCTGGCCCTGGCCCTGGCGCTGAGCGCGCTGGCTTGTGCCGGCAGCGCCAGCGCTGATCGCCGCGCCGTGTTGCGCGTGAACTCTTTCCCGAGTGGCGCCCAGGTATGGATAGACGGCGAGTACACGCGCAAGAACACGCCCGCCTACTTGAAAGTGGCCGTAGGACGCCGCACGGTAGAAGTGCGCATCCCCGGCTCCGGCTGGATGACCGATAAGCGCGAAGTGGACATCGAGCCCGGCTACAACGACCTGAGCGTGACACTGCTGCCGGTCGCCGTTGGTGGCGGCGTGCCGGGGCCGCAAGGCCCTCCGGGCCCGGCCGGTCCACAGGGTCCCGCCGGCCCGATGGGTCTTGCCGGTCCGCAAGGCCCGCAAGGTCCCGTTGGCCCCGCCGGTGCACAGGGTCCCGCGGGTCCTGCTGGACAGGACGGCGCAGCGGGGCCAACGGGTCCCGCTGGTGCGCAAGGCGCCCAGGGTCCGCAAGGCCCGGCTGGCCAGGATGGCCCCGCTGGGCCGGCGGGCCCGCAGGGGCCTCAGGGTAACGTGGGCCCGCAGGGCCCAATCGGGCCAATGGGTCCCGCCGGTCAAGACGGCGCAATGGGCCCACAGGGACCGCAGGGTCCGGCCGGCCCGCAAGGAGCAGGCGGCGCGATGGGCGCCCAGGGGCCGCAGGGTTCGCAGGGCCCGCAAGGTTTGCAGGGTCCTGCGGGCGCGGACGGCGCGGTTGGCCCGCAGGGTCCGACGGGTCCCACCGGGGCGCAGGGTCCGGAAGGCCCGGCGGGTGCGGCACGTCCGATTCCTCGCGTGGCGCTGCTGCGCTGGGACAACGAAGACTTCGCCACCGGGATGGCCCCGCACAGTGTGGCCTTCGACGGCGTGCACCTGTGGGTGACCAACAGCGGTGAAGGCACCGTCGCCAAGCTGCGCGCCACCGACGGCTCGCAGGCCGGCCTCTATTTCGTGGGCCAGTCGCCGATGGGCATCGCCTTCGACGGCGCCCATATCTGGGTGGTGAATAACGGCGACAATACGGTGATGAAGCTGCGCGGCTCCGACGGCGTGGTGCTGACCACCTTGAACGTCAACGCCGGCCCGATGGGCGTGGCCTTCGACGGCAACCACGTTTGGGTGAGCAACAACACGATGGGCACCGTCACCCGCATCCGCGCCAGCGACGCGTCGTTGCAAGGCGTGTTCGCGACGGGTCAGTCGCCCATGGGCGTGGCATTCAACGGATCGAGCATCTGGGTAGCCAACAACGCCAGCAACAACATCACCAGGCTCCGCGCCGCGGACGGCGCCGTGCTAGGCACGTTCCTCGCCACCGGCGGCCCGGTGGCCATCGCCTACGACGGCCGCAGCTTGTGGGTCACCAACCGCGTCGCCGGCAGCGTGCAGCGGCTTATCGCCGCGACGGGCCAGATGAACGGCACCTTCGGCGTGGCTTCGCCGCAGGGCATCGCCTTCGACGGCGTGCACATGTGGATCGCCAACCAGGGCGCTGCCACCGTCACCAAGATGCGCGCCAGCGACGGGCTGATCCTGGCGGCTCTGCCGGTGGGCGTCAGCCCGATGGGCGTGGCCTTCGACGGCGCCAACGTCTGGGTGGCCAACAACGGCGGCATCGCCGTGGCCAAGCGCTAGGCTCTCGCCACAGCTTTCCTCGTTTCCGGGAGTGTCCTGGTGGCCCCGGGACACTTCCCGTCCCCGCAACTTCACCCACGGAGGTTCCTCCCGCCGCAGCCAGAGGTGCCGCCCGCCGTTGCCCGCGCCCCCGCCCACCCTCGCCCCTCGAATCCGCGTGGGGACGCCCCCCGGGCGCTCCTAACACCTTCGGGACTTCACGAGTTATTTTGATGACCAGGAAAACCATATGACGGCGTCGGGCAGTTCGGTGACGCGGGCGATGGACGCGCAGGGGCAGCGGACCCGGTGAACCACATTGACCCCACCGGCCTGTTGGTAGATCTGCTCGACCTCAAGGACCAAACCGTAGCCCCGGATGTGGGCGAATGCCCGCTCCGGCGCCGAACGCAGTGAGCAGAGCTTAGCGGGCGGTGGCGCCGACAGGGACGTTGACGGGCGTGAGCCAGCCGTGGCGGTCGGCCTTACGGCCGCTGGTGAGCGCGAAGAACTCTTCCTGAAGCTGGCGGGTGAGGGGGCCGCGAGTGCCCTTGCCGACGGTGATGCGGTCAATGGAGCGCAGCGGGACAATCTCCGTGGCCGTGCCGCAGAAGAAGACTTCGTCGGCGATGTACAGCATCTCCCGGGGGATCACCGCTTCAGAGACGGGGATGCCCAAGTCTTCCGCCATCCTGACCACGGTGTTGCGGGTGATGCCGGGGAGCACCGATTCGGAGAGCGGCGGGGTGATGAGCTTGCCTTCGCTGACCAGGAAAATATTCTCGCCGGAGCCTTCGCTGACGCAGCCGTTGACGTCGAGCGCGATGCCCTCGACGTAGCCGTTGGTGATGGCCTCCATGCGGATGAGCTGCGAGTTCATGTAATTGGCGGCGCTTTTGGCCATGGCCGGCAGGGTGTTGGGGGCCATGCGGGTCCAGGAGCTGACGCAAACGTCCACGCCCTTCTCCACGGCTTCGGGGCCCAGATAGGCGCCCCACTCCCAGCAGGCCATGAAGACTTCCACGGGGCAGGGGAAGGGGTTGACGCCGACTTCGCCGTAGCCGCGGATGACGATGGGCTTCAGGTAGCAGGCGGTCATCTTGTTGACGCGCACCAGTTCCGCGCCCACGCGGCACAGCTCGTCCACCGAGTAGGGCAGCGGCATGCGGTAGATGTACGCGGAATTGAGCAGGCGCTGCATGTGCTCGCGCAGGCGGAAAATGGCCGGGCCTTGCGCGGTCTGGTAGCAGCGGATGCCCTCGAACACTCCGGAGCCGTAGCTCACCACGTGGGAGAGCACGTGGATGCGCGCCTCGTCCCAGGCAATGAACTTGCCGTTGTGCCAGATTTTCTCCGTGGCTTGGATCATCGATGCTCTCCGCTCGAGGGATGCGGGCACACGCGCCCGTAACTGGCGACTGCGGAAACGGCGGCCCCGGCCGGTGGAGGTCTGAGCGTGGCGACAAGCAAAATCGTCAAGGGCCTCAGGGCGCGGCAGCCGGAGATTTCTGCGGGAGGCCGCCTCACCACCCGCGAATTATAGCACACCACTTTGCGCGTCAATCGGGTGGCCAGCAGAAATTCCATGTGCGGTAGAATCCACTATGGCGGCTGCCGGGAGCAGCCGGAAACCACGGATGAATCCCGAAACAGTGAGCAGTCAGGAGTTGGGAGTCGGGAGTTAGGAGTGGGAACGTTGACCGGGCGTTGGCGCCAACTGGCAACATGCGTTCGTTCCACTTTCCACCTACCACTTTTCCACCTTTCCTCCCACCTTTCAACTCCCACCGTCCATGTCCGTTCGTTTTGTTGTACGGCCCGAGATCCATGTTCTTCTGTGTTCATCTGTGGTTTCATAAGAGAATGGGCAGCTTGAAACCAGTAGCGCGCGAGATCTTCACGGAGACGCTGGCGGGGATAGACGTGCGCGCCGCCGTGGCGCGCGGCGTGGGACGCGAGGGGACGCGCATCCGCAACGGCGGGGGCTGGCTCGACCTGCGCGACTTCCAGCGGATCAAAGTGGCGGCCTTCGGCAAAGCAGGCTTTGCCATGACCCAAGGCCTGATCGAAGCCCTGGGGAGTGAGTTTCGCCCGGAAGGCGTGCTGAGCATTCCATCCGTGCCGCCGCGCCCGGTGCCGGGCATCCGTGTTTTTCAGGGCGGGCACCCCACGCCGAACAGCGCCAGCCTGGAGGCCGGCGGCGCCGTGCTCGACATGCTGGCGGAAGCCGATACGCGGACGCTGGTCTTCTTCCTTCTGTCGGGCGGCGGCTCGGCGCTGCTGGAGCAGCCGCTGGACCCGGACGTGTCGCTGGTGGATTTGCAGGAGCTGAACCTGCGCCTGGTCACCTGCGGCGCGCCGATCGAGGAGATCAACGCCGTGCGCAAGCACGTTTCCGCGATCAAGGGCGGAAGGCTGGCGGCGGGCGCGCCGGCGGCGATGAAAATCACCTTCGGTGTAAGCGATGTGCCGGAGGGCCGGGATTCGGCGCTGGCGTCGGGCCCTACGCTGCCCGACCCGACCACTTGCGCTGACGCCTACCGCGTTGTGGAGAAGTACGGCCTGCTCGGCAAATTGCCGGCCGCTCTGCGCCCGGCGTTTGAGAAGCGCGCGCTCGTGGAAACGCCCAAGGCCGGCGACCCGGCCTTTGCGCGCTCGCGCTTCGAGATCGTGCTGGGGATGAAGCAGCTCTTCGACGCCGCGCAACACGCCGTCGAAGCGCGCGGGTTCCAGTGCGTGCGCGACAACTCCACCGACGACTGGCTGCTGGGGCGCGCCGCCGACTTCCTGCTGGAGAAACTCGCGGAACTGAAACGCGCAAACCCGGGGAAGGCCGCCGCGGTGATCGCCGACGGCGAAGTCAGCTCCCCGGTCACCGGCAATGGCGTAGGCGGGCGCAACTCGGCGATGGCGCTCTACTGCGTCGAGCGCATCGCGGGACAAAACGTTACGGTGTTGAGCGCGGGCACTGACGGCGTGGACGGGAACAGTCCTGCGGCCGGCGCCGTGGTGGACGGCGAAACCCTGGCGCGGGCGCGGTCCGCCGGCCTTGACCCCGCCGACTTTTCGCAGCGCAGCGACGCGTACAGCTTCTTCCAGCGCCTCGGGGACGCAATCGAAACCGGACCCACAGGGAATAACCTGCGCGATCTGCGAATTCTGCTGCTGGGCTAGCGCAGAACATGGAACGCAGAACCCTGCCCCCTAATTGGTCTCGTCGTCAATGATCAGGCGAAGCTCGCTGCTACCAAGCCGAAGGCAGCAAGCCGGCTGCTCTGAGGCGGTATCGTGCATCTAGCGGACGGTCTTGTTCTGCGTTCAAAGGTCTGCGTCGTAAACCCTACTTTGGCAGGAGGAAGGAGAACTTCACGCCGGCGACTTCGATCACGTCGCCGTCGCTCAGCACGTGCAGCGAAGTAATCGCCGTGCCGTTCACTTTAATGGGCACCTTGTGGCTGGCGATGCCCACCTGGTAGGAGTCTTTGCGCCGCGTGATGACCGCGGCGTTCTTCGGCTTGAACCAGCCGCGCAGTTTGATATTGGCCATGGCGTCTTTGCCGATGAGGTTGAGCTGGCTGGTGAGCACGTAGTCGGGCTGGTCGGTCTTGCCGGAGAGCACGCGCAGGTGCGCCACGGTGACGCGGTCGGCCACGGCCTTCACTTCTTCGGGCTTCTTGAGCAGTTCCTGGCGCTTCTTGGTATCGAGCATCACTGTGCCGTCCAGGCGCGGGGCGGCTACTTTCTTGTGCTCGGCGGCGGACTTGGCCTCAGCGTGCAGGTAGAAGACGATATTGTGCTTGCCGATGGAGATGACGTCGCCGTCGCGCAGCAGTACGCGCTCGACGCGGGCGTTATTGACGAAAGTGCCGTTCAGGCTCTTGTTGTCTTCGAGCACGTACTGGTCGTCTTCGAAGATGATGCGCGCGTGGTGGGTGCTCACGGCCAGGTTGTCGATGAAGACGTCGCAGTCGTGGCCCCGGCCCATGGTCACCGGGCGAAGGGAAAGAGGGTATTCGGCCAGAATGTTCTTCTCGAAACGCAGTTCGAGCTTGGCCATTCTGTGGTACGGCCCCCAGCGCGAAACAATAGCGCAAAACGACCAAGGGGGGAAGAGGGCAAGAAGCCACGGGGGAGAAAGGGCCGAGAGGGCGGCAAGACACGATGGGAAAAGAAAGAATGAAAGGGTCGGAGAGTCGAGAGTACAAGAGAGAAAGAGTCCAAACGGGCCCGGCCAGCGCGTGCTACTGAGTTTCCGGTCTCTTGTCCTCTTGCCCTTTTTCTCTTCTTGTCCGTTCCCGCCGGGGGACCAGCCAGACCCGCCCCCGGACCCCAGCATTTCGCCCTATTCATACCGCAACGCAATGAGCGGGTCGATGCGCGAAGCGCGGCGCGCCGGCAAGTAACAGGCGAAGAGCGCGACCACCGCCAGCACGCCTGCCGTGCCCACGAAGGCCAGCGGGTCCCCGGCCTTGACGAAGAGCACTTCGGTGAGGAAGCGCTCCGCCAGGAACGTCGCCACAAACGTGCCACCCAACCCCACCACGGCGCCCACACCGACAATAAACATGGCCTGCCGCAGCACCAGGCGGATCACGTCGCCGGGACGCGCGCCCAGCGCCATGCGGATGCCGATTTCCTGAGTGCGTTGGGCGACCGAGTAGGACATCACGCCGTGCACGCCGATGGCCGCCAGCGCCAGCGCCAGCAGGCCGAACACGCCCAGCATGCTCGCGCCCATGCGCGGCGCCCAAAGCGCCTGGCTGAACAATTCGCTGGTGGTGTTGACGTTGTTGAGCGGCATCTGCCGGTCGAGCGACTGCACCGTGTTGCGGACCGTGCCCACGGCCGCGGACGGGTCGCCCTTAGTGCGAACGTGCAGCGTCACCTGCGGGGTGTCGTGCTGGAGCAGCGGCATGTAGAAGAAGGGCTGCGGCGTTTCGCCCAGGGTGAAGTACTTGGCGTCGCGGGCGATGCCCACGATCTCCAGGATCCACGGCTCGCCAAAGCAGCGGAAGCGCTTGCCGATGGGGTCCTGCTCCGGCCACATGTTGCGGGCCATGGTTTCGTTGATGATGGCCACCATGGGCGCGCCTTCGCGATCCGCTTCCGTGAAGGCGCGGCCGCGCAGGATGGGGATGCCCACCGTCTGGAAATAGCCGGGCATGACGTGGTTCAGCGCCGTCAGCTTGCCGTTGCGCCGGTCGTTCATGTCCATGCCTTCGGGGAAAACGGTACGCTGGAAGGCCCCGGCCAGCGGGCCGATCCAGGCCACTTCGGCGGATTCCACCATGGGCAGGGCGCGCACACGGTCGGTCACCTGGCGGAAGAGGTCCAGAGCCTTCGCGCGGGTGAAGCCTTCGGCGCCGGTATCGAACGAGAGCACCATCATGCGCTCGGTCTCGAAGCCGGGGTTCACCGCCTGCGCTTCCTGCATGCTGCGGAGGAACAGCCCGGCGCCCACCAGCGCCACCAGCGAAAGCGCCACCTCCGCCATCACCAGCACGTTGCGCAGGCCGAACCTCCGGTGCGCGCCGCTCGGTTGGTTGCTGCGGTCCTTCAACGCCACCGCCAAATCGGGGCGCGACGCGCTCAGCGCCGGGATCAACCCGAACAGCAGCCCGGTGAACAGGCTGGCGCCCACGGTGAACGCCAGCACGCGCCCGTCCAGCGGCAGCGTCAGCGCGTCGGCTTGCAGGAAGGGCGGCCGCAGCGACCACAACACGTCGCGGCTCCAATACGCGAAGAGCAGTCCCAGTCCTCCGGCGATAAGCGCCAGCAGGAGGCTCTCTGTGAGCAACTGCCGCACCAGCCGGGCGCGACTGGCCCCCAGCGACAGGCGCACGGCCACTTCGCGCTGCCGAGCCGCGGCGCGCGCCAGCAGCAGATTGGCCACGTTGGTGCACGCGATCAGCAACACCACGCCCACGGTGAGCATCAGGCTGCCACCCGCGGCCAGGATGCCGGTGCGGAACTCGGGGCTGAAAAACGTGGCTTCGGTGAGCGGGCGCAGCGTGGCGCTGCGCGAGTCGTTCTCCTTGGGGAAGGCGTCCTCGAGTTGCTTGGCGATGGTCTTGGCGGAGGCGTCTGCCTGGCCAATGGTTACGCCGGGCTTCAGCCGGCCCGCAATGTTCAGCAGCAGCGCGCGGCGGTCGTCAAAGAAGTCGCGGAAGACGCCGGTGGTGACTTGCGGCCACATGGAAATGGGTACCCACATCAGCGGGCCGCCCACGGCGTTGACGCCGCGGAAGTTTTCCCGGGCCACCCCCGCCACCACGAAGCCCTGGCGGTTGATGAGGATGGTTTTGCCGACGGTGCCGGGATCCGCGCCGAAGCGCCGCTTCCACAGCGCGTGGCTCAACACCACTTCGGGATGCGCCCCCAGTTGCTCGTCCTCCGTGGCGGTGAACGAGAAGGTGCGGCCCACTACGGTCTTCACCCCGAGCACGTCGAAGTAATTCCCGGTCACCATTTCGCCGAAGATCTGCTCCGGCTCGCCGTTGGAGCTCAGGCTCAGCGCCACGCCCTGATACGCGGCCAGCCCGGCGTACGACGGGTTCTGGTCGCGGTGGTCGCGAAAGTTGGGGTACGACGTGCCCATGAAGTTCTGGAAGCGCGCGGTGTTCTTCGTGTCCGTGGTGAATTGCGCCACCAGGCTAGAGGGGTCCTGAACCGGCAGCGGATTCAGCAGCAGCGCGTTCACCAGCGTGAAAATCGTGGTGTTCAGCCCGATGCCCAGCGCCAGTGAAAGCACCGCCACCGCCGTGAAGAGCGGGCTCTTCACCAGCATGCGGACGGCGTAGCGCAAATCGTTCGTGAAGTCGGCGAACATGGTGGTCAGGCCTCCTCTGCGTTCGATCAAGCCGTGGTCCGCCGCGGGGCGCGGCGGCAAGGGCCGCTGCGCGGCGCCGATTTCACGGGCGATGAACTCCGGGTCGTCGAGCTCGGCCAGGGCCAGGCGCGTGGCCTCGTCGTGGCCGGCGCCGTCGCGCAAAGCGCGCTGGTACCGCTCGTTGAGGTCCAGGGCCAGCTCCTCGACGATTTCCTCCTGGCGCCCGAGGTCGGGCGAGAGGTGCGGCAGCTTCTCGCGAATGGCGCGCTTCCAATCCATGGCTTTAGAAAAGAGAAAAGCGAAAAGAGCCATCAAGGCACAGCGGGCCACACTTTGTGCAAAGGCCGGGAGGACCCATTCCCTGCGCTACGCTGGCGCCCGGGTTATCCGCGCCACCGCCAAGACGAACTGCTTCCAATTGGCGCGTTGTGCGATCAGCACTTTGCGCCCTTCCGCAGTGAGCCGGTAGAATCGGCGGCGGCGCTCCCCGGCGCGCTCCACCCAGCGGCCGCTGATCCAGCCGCGCTTCTCCAGGCGATACAGCAGCGGGTAGAGCGAGGCCACGTGCAACTGCACCACGCCCCCCGAGCGCTGCTCGATCAACCGCCCAATCTCGTACCCGTGGCGCGCGCGCTCCTCCACCAGCGAGAGCAACAGCAGCTCCGTCGAGCCCTTCTTCAGTTCCCGGTCCAATACCCCAGTCTTGTCCATATATGCCTTTGACGTATATCTACGCAAGTCTCTTCCAGAAAGTTTCGGAGGAAGGAGAGGAAGTCGGGAGGTCAAGGGGTCAAGAAGTCGGGACACACCCGACAGGGGATGTAACCAGCGTAAGATAAAGCGTAAAGCCAGAGTCTCAGGATAGTTGGGCGATTCTCGACTTGCTGACCCCTTGACTTCCCGACTTCCTGTCGACTTAGCGTGCACCTCAGAGCAGCGACTTGACCCAGCCGCCGTCCACCGGGATGGAGCAGCCGTTGATGTAGCTGGCGCGTTCGGAGGCCAGGAAAGTGACCAGGGCGGCGAACTCCTCGGGCTTGCCCAGACGGCGTAAAGGAACCTCGGCGCTCCACTGCTCGAAGAGTTTCTCGCGGGGGACTCCGGCGCGAGCGGCCAGGGTGTCACCCAGCTCGTTGAGCCGTTCGGTGAGCGTGTAACCGGGGCAGACATTATTGACGGTGATGCCGTCGGGGCCGTACTCGTTGGCCAAGGTGCGTGCCAGGCCGGCCACCGCCGCGCGGATGGAATTGGAGAGGATCAGGTTCTGCACCGGCTGCTTGACGGACATGGAAGTGATGGTCAACAGACGGCCCCAGTTGTTTTTCTTCATGCGCGGCAGCACTTCGCGGGCGAAGTAGATGGTGCTGAGCAGTGTCAGGTCCACGGCCTTGCGCCAGTCTTCGATGGACACGTCGGCGAAAGGCCCCGAGGGTGGCCCGCCGGCGTTGGTCACGCAGATGTCCACGCGGCGAAAGTTGTCTTCCACCTCAGCCACGAAGCGGGCGACCGCGGCCGCGTCGGTGACGTCCAGCGCGCGGAAGAAAGGCCCGTGCCCCGTGGCCTTCTGAATCCGCTCCGCGGCGGCTTGCAGGTTCTTCCCATCGCGCGAGCAAATAGCCACGATGCAGCCCTCACGGCTCAGCTCCAGGGCCACGGCGCGCCCCAGTCCCTGGCTGGCGGCGGCCACGATGGCGACTTTGTCTCGCAGTCCGAGGTCCATGGTCCACTCACTTTCGCAAATAGGCGTCGGTCTTGTTGATCCAATCCTCGCGGCGGGGCACGAAGACGTCCATGTCCAGGGTGTCTTCCAGCGCTTCGGCGGCATGGGGCACGTGCGGCGGAATGATGAGCAGCTCCCCGGAGCGCAGCGTCACGCGGCCGTCGTCGAAGATGAGCGTCAGCGCTCCACTCACGATGTAAGTGAACTGTTCGTTGACGTGGGAGTGCCGGGGCACGATGGCGCCCTTCTTCAGGTACACCTGGGCAACGGTCAGGCTCTGGCCGCTGATCATGCGGCGGGCGATGGCGGCGCTGAGGGTTTCGTGCTCGATGGCGTCCCACGAGGTCTTTTGAATCATCCGACGGCCTCCTGTGCGAGCGGTCATGGTGTAACGGATGTGGCGCTCCGTCAACTAGGAGGCACAGCCAGAAGTGGCTGGGCCACCGGGACAAAATGGATTGCGCCGGGCGCACGGCTCGCATAAGATGCGCGCAGGAGCTTGTGTCGCGCACCCGGAGCGGTTGCGCGCCGGTCAGGAAGGTCGCCATGAGCGTGCAGCCCAACATCGGCAATGCCCACCGGCTCTTCTATGTGCTCATGGGCATGGCTTCGATGCTGGCCGGCTTCTTCTACATTGACGAAGGCTGGCTCAAGGTGTTGCTGCCTGTGATGGGTGCCGGAGCGGTGATCGAAGGGCTGGTGGGGTGGTGAGGGACGTGCGCGCTGCTCGGTCGGAGCAGCAAAGGGAAATAGGCCGGTGATGGACCCGCTCGATGGGGTTGCCGGTGTAGGACTTCTGGTGTTGCTGCCGATTCCGGTGTACTGGCTGGGAGTGCACCCGTTCGTTCCCCGGTGGCGGCGGAAGGGGAGCATAGCCGGCCTGTGGGTGAGCGCAACCGTGGCCGGTGCGCTTGCCGGCTGCTTCCTCTACTTCTTCCATGACCGCCTGCTGGCCAGCCGGAACGTGCCGCTGGGAGCGAAGACCCTTGGCGCCGGACTGATTATTCTGGCCTTGGGAGTTTTCCGCCGGGTGGGCCAGGAGTTGGGGGGTGGCCGGTTGGTCGGCAAGGCCGAAGTAACCGGCACGGGAGAGCTGCGCACCCAGGGCTTGTACGCTCGGCTGCGGCATCCATCGTATGCGGCGCAGATGTGCACCATGGCGGGCCTGGGATGCCTGGCCGGGACGCGGCACTTCTGGCTGGTGGCGGGGGTGTGGTGGGTGATGCTGCTGGCCGCGATTCGCCTGGAAGAGCGCGAACTGGCGGCGCGTTTCGGCGTGGCGTATGAGGAATACCGGAAGCGCGTGCCTGCGTTTTTGCCGCTGGGGAAGTAGGCGCGGCGCCGAGAACGAGGAAACAGGGAGGTGGCGATGCGAAGGCCGGGGATGCTGGCGGTCGTAGCCCTGTTCGGGGCCGCCGCAATGCACGCGCAGATGGGCAAGCGGGTGGCGCTGCAAGCGGGCTCGCCCGAAGACAAAGCGCTTCAGGAGATCAGCGCCGCCCCGGATGCGGCGAAGAAACTCGAGCTTCTAGACAAGTTCGCCGCCGAGTTTGCGCAGGCCGACGCGGTGCTGTTTGCCTACGAGATGTACGTGACCCATTACGCCGGCGAGAAGAACTACGCCAAGGCCTACGAATTCGGCGAGAAGCTCCTGGCCAAGGACCCGGACAATTTCAACGGCGCATTTGCCCTGTTCCGCGCCGCGCAGGAGCAGGGCGATCTGGCCCAACTGTTCAAGTACGGCGAGGTCATCGCCGGGATCGTGGGCCGGTTCAAGGCCGCGGGCGCGCCCGAAGGCGAGGATCCCGCCGTGTGGGCCACGCGCAAAGCCGCCACCCTGGCCGATACTGCAGACAACGTCAACTATATCCAGTACGCGCTCTTCAGCACCGCCTACCAGGCTAAAGACCCTTTGGCCAAGGCGCAGTATCTCGAGCGCTTTATCGGCGCGTTCCCCGATTCGCAGTTTGCCGCGGTGGCGGCCACGGTCACCGCGGATGCTTACCGCCAAGCCCGGCAGCCGGCACGGATGGTCGAGTTCGCGGAGAAGGCGCTGGGGCGGAACCCGGATCATGTGGGTCTGCTGGTGGTGCTGGCCGACTACTGGACCGAAGGACCATCTGCGGAACAGCTCCCGAAGGCCGAGCAGTACGCTACCAAAGCCCTGAGCCTGCTGGCTCAAGCGCAGCCGCCCGCCAACATGACCCCGGAACAATGGGCCCAACAGAAGGCGCTGCAAGAGGGCCTGGCGCGCGCCGCGATCGGCCAGGCGCAAATGCACACCAAGCGATACACCGCGGCGGTGGATGCGTTCAAGGCCGCCGCGCCGCTGCTGAAGCCGTACAACTTCTACTACGGCCGCACGCTGTATCACCTGGGGTTCGTGCTGGGACAACTGAAGCGCGTGGGCGAAGCGCGGCCGGTGCTTCAGGAAGCGGCCGCGGTGGACAGCCCCTACCGCGGCCTGGCGCAGGAGGCCTTGGGGAAGCTGGGCACCCCCGCCAAGGCGCCCAGGAAGCGCCCGTAGCGTGGTGAGGACCGCAGCAGTGTCTGACCACATCAAAGAGGGCCACGGAGTGATTCCCGCGCGACACGCTTATCGCGGGTTCGCGCCGTGCGCGGCTTTGCGCGAGCACGTACAGTGCTACTGGATACGCCCGGCCGCGGGAGGGGAAGGCCGTAGTCTGCACCGCGTTCTGCCCGACGGCTGCATGGACATTGTGTTTCAGGTCGGCGAGCCGCGGGGTGCGGGCGACGGACCGGTGGGGCACAGCGGGGGCTTCGTGGTCGGCGCCATGACGCGGCCGCTCCTGGTGGACGCCGGCAGCCGCGCGGAGTTCTTCGGCGTGCGCTTCCGGCCAGGAAGAGCGCGGTTGTTTCTAGACATGCTGGCATCGGAGCTGACCGACGGCAGCGCGGGGCTGGAGAACTTCTGGGGCGGGGAGGGCCGTTCGCTATACCACCGGCTTTGCGAACTGAGCAGTGCCGCGGCGCGGGTGCGCGAAGTCGAGAAGCAACTGCTGCGCCGGCTGCCGCGCCATCCGCGCGCCGACCCCTATGTCGAAGCCATGGTCGAGCGGGTGCTGCGCAGCCGGGGCAGCGCTCCGGTTGCGTCGCTCGCGCGCCTCGCGGGCGTAAGCCGGCAGCACCTGGGCAACCTGTTCGCCGCTTGGGTGGGCGTGCGGCCCAAGCTTTTCTCGCGCGTAATTCGTTTCCAGGCGCTGCTCCAACAGATTGGGACCGCGAAAGCCGTGGACTGGAGCGCGGCCGCGGCTGACCTGGGTTACTCCGACCAGGCGCACCTCATCGCCGATTTCCGCGCGCTCACCGGGGTCACGCCGGAGCGGTACCGCGCCGGCGCATGACCACTTTCCATTTTTCCAATACGAACGGGGGGGGCGGCTTGTAGTCTCGGCACGGAGGAAGCGATGCGTGATGCGTAGGGACCTGCGTTGGGCCGGGGCCTGCATCCTGGCGATGGCGGTGTGCGTCGCGGCGGGAGCGCAGGCGCCGGCGAAATCATGCGCGGAGGGGAAAATGAGAATCCTGCGGCAGACACCGATCCTGGTGGTGGACAAGATTGAGCCCAACCTCGAATTCTACGAGAAGCGGCTGGGGTACCAGCGACTGGCGGAGGTGCCACACGGCGGCGCGCTGGGTTTCGTCATGCTGGAGCAGAACAGCAACCATTTGATGATGCAGACGCGCGCCAGCATCGCCGACGACCTGGGCGCGTCTGCTGCGGACGCGACCAGCAGGGATAAGCTGCTCGACTCCATGAAAGGCCGCATGGTGGCGCAGTTTGTGATTGTGGATTCGATAGAAGCAGCCATGGAATGCGTGCGCGGGTTGAAGCTGCTGGTGCCGTTGCGGACCACCAACTACGGCATGAAGGAAATTGTGGTGCAGGACACCGCGGGCTTCCCCATCGTGTTCGCACAGGAAGTGGCCGAAGCGAAGAAGGAGTGAGACGCAAGAACCTGTGATCGCGTCCGCCCGGCGAAGGCGCGGGCGTCCCGCACAGGCTGATCGCCTGTGCTCCAAGGGCGGCGTTGCCGGGAGCGCGCGGCTCGCTTAGAATAGAGCCAGCCGCGCGGAGAGGTGTCTGAGCGGTTGAAAGAGCTCGCCTCGAAAGCGAGTGTGGGGGAAACTCCACCGTGGGTTCGAATCCCACCCTCTCCGCCATTTGAGGAAATGATATGGCGGCCGATTCCATTCTGATGTATCTCCCGGGCATCGTATTTCTCATTGCCGTGAGCCTGCTGGTGGCTGTCCCGGCCGCGCTGCTCGTCAAGCGGCGCGGAGTGGCAGTGCTTGCCGCGACGGCGGTCTCCACGATTTTTCTGCAAACCTGGTTATTCCTCGACCTCGGGAGCATTGATCCGCCGTTCCTGGTGTTGCTCACCGTCCTCAACCTGCTAGTGGCCCTGGTTTCCCAATATGTTGTGTCCAAAGCGCGCGCGGCCTATTAGGCCTGTTAGAGGACGCGGGGTGCGAGCGCGATCCGCCAGGCCGGCCCCCACGTTATTGATACCGGTTATCGCTTCATTGCGAGGCTCACCTGCGCGGGCCGAAGAAGGATTGCAGCAGGGCGGCGCACTCCGGAGCAAGGACGCCGAAGGTGACTTCGGCGCGGTGGTTGAGTTGCGGGTGGTCGGCGATGGCGAAGAGCGTGCGGACGGCGCCGGCCTTGGGGTCGTCGGCGCCGTACACCAGGCGGGCGATGCGCGCCTGCACCACGGCTCCGGCGCACATGGCGCAGGGCTCGAGGGTGACGTAAAGCGCCGCGCCGGTGAGACGGTGGTTGCCCCCGGCTTGGGCGGCGGCGCGCAGCGCGACCATCTCGGCGTGAGCGGTGGGGTCGCAGTCGCGGATGGTGCGGTTGCCGGCGCGGCCGACCACCGCGCCTTCCACCACCACCACCGCGCCGATGGGCACTTCCCCGGCTTGGGCGGCGGCGCGGGCTTCGTCGAGGGCCGCGCGCATGAACTGTTCGTCGGTGCCGGGCATGGCTCCAGCATAGCAGGGGAGCCGCGACTCGTGATCGGTGATTCGTGATTCGTGGCAAGAGTTGGTAGTTCATAGTTAACAGTTCACAGCCGGACCGCTGGCGACTGAAGTCGACAACTGACAGCGCAGGACGGACCTACAAGAATAGCGCACTCTAAGGTTTGACTTTTGGAGCGGGGAGCGGCAGACTAGGCGACATGCTGAGCGAAGCGCTGCGGCGCATTTTCCTGGTGGACCTGGTCAGGGGGCTGTGGGTCACCTTCAGGTATCAACACCCCAAGAACATCTACACGGAGCAGTACCCGCTGGAGCGGCCCATGGTGGCGGAGCGCTACCGCGGGGCGCCGCGGCTGAACATCAACCCGGACACGGGCGAGACGCTGTGCATCGCCTGCAACCTGTGCGCGCTGGCCTGCCCGGAGAACCTGATCGTGGTGGGCTGGGAGCGGGACGAGGCCACGCGGCGCAAGGTGCTCACGCACTTCACCTATGACACATCGCGGTGCATGTTCTGCGGGCTGTGCGAGGACGCCGGCCCGACCGACGCCCTGGAATTGACCCAGGATTTCGAGCTGGCGCACTACTCGCGCGAAGGGGCCATCTGGGACCGCAACCGGCTGGAACAAGGGCCGACGCCGGCGCATTACACGGAATAGGAAGCTGTCAGCGGTCAGCAGTCAGTAGTCTGCGAACGCAAGAACTCGAACTAAGAACGCGGAAGCAGAAGCCAGTTCTACGCGCACGGGGAAGACACAGGGCACCGAGGCCGGCTGGAAGCCGGCGGAACGAAATGACCAGGCGCACCGGCTGCAAGCCTGTGCTACCTGGAGACAACCGGCACAGGCTACAAGCCTGTGCGACTTAGCCGCATGGAACTGCGCAAAGATCCCATCACCAAAAGCTGGGTGGTCATAGGTCACCGGGAGAACCCTCCGGTGCCGCCGGAGCCGTGTCCCTTGTGTCCGGGGAACGACGCGGAGAGCAAAACCATTTACGCGCTGCCGCAGAGCGGGGCGTGGCGGGTGCGGGTGAGGCCGCACCTGGACCCGCTGTACCGCATCGAAGGGGATCCCAACCGGACGGCCGAAGGACTCTACGACCGCATGCAGGCGGTGGGCGCGCACGAGATTATCGTGGAGACGCCGGAGCACGGGCGGCAACTGGCGCAACTGGGCGATGAAGAGATCGAACGGGTGCTGGAGGCCTACGCCGCGCGCATCCTGGACCTGAAACGGGACGCGCGGTTCAAGTACGTCACCGTGTTCAAGAATCGCGGGCCGCTCTCCGCGGAGGACTGGGCGCACTCACACTCGCAACTGACCGCGACGACGTTCGTGCCGCGACGGGTGCTCTACGAGCTGCGGTCGGCGCGGGAATACTTCCAGCAGAAGGACCGCTGCGTGTTCTGCGACATCCTGCGGCAGGAGGAAAAGCAGGGGGCGCGGATCGTGGATTCGCAAGGGGACTATGTGACGTGGTGCCCGTACGCGTCGCGGGTGCCGTATGAGACGTGGATCATGTCGCGACGGCACAACCACGTCTTCGAGTCGCCGCGGCCCGGGGTGGTGCGGCGCAACCTGGCCGCGCTGGTGGGGCGCACGCTGCGGCGCGTCGAGCGCATCGCCCAGGCCTACCACCTGGTGCTGCACACGGCGCCCAACACGCTGCAAACCAAAGGGGAGCTGACGGAATACTGGAAGACCATCGCCGACGACTTCCACTGGCACATCGAAATCCTGCCGATCGTCGAAGTGCGCAGCAAGTCGTACAGCATCAAAGAGGTGTACTTCAATGCGCAGACGCCCGAAGAGGCCGCGGACCGGCTGCGGCAACTCGACCCCACGCCGTGAGGTATTGAGTGATTGGGTGACGCGGTGCTTGGGTGATTGAAGCGCGCAGGAGCGCCCAGTTGGCAGTTCCAGAGAGCATTGGCCAATCCCACGGGAAATCGCGCAATCACACCATCGCGAAATCACACCATTCCGCCGGCCGCATCCTGTGGAAGCTGCTGGTGGTCCTGACGCTGGTGATTACGCTGGCGGTGGTGTACCTGCTGCGCGAACCGCTGATGACGGAAGCGGCGCGGCTGTTCATTGTGGACGAGGCCTTGCAGCCGGCCGACGCTATCGTGGTGCTGGGCGACGACAACTACCCGGGCGACCGCGCGCGCCGCGCCGCGGAGCTCTACCAGGGGCGCTGGGCCCCCAAGGTGGTGGTCAGCGGGCGGTACCTGCGCCCCTATGCCAATGTGGCCGAACTGATGAAGCGCGACGTAATGGAGAGCGGCGTGGGGGAGGGCGCGGTCGTGCCGCTGGCGCACTTCGCGGCCAACACGCGGGAGGAAGCCTACGCGGTGCGTAACTTGATCCGCGAGGAGCGCTGGCGGCGGGTGATTGTGGTGACGTCGAACTACCACACGCGGCGCAGCCGGTACATTTTCCGCCGCGCCTTGGACCACGACGTAGAAGTGCGCGTGGCCGCGGCCGGGGACCGTGACTTCATGCCCGCGGGTTGGTGGAACTCGCGCGCCGGGGTGCGCATTTTCTTCCGCGAGCTGATGGCGTGGCCCGTGGCCGTGTGGGAGATGTGGGACCCGGAAGAGCCGCCCGCGGGCGCATCAAGGCCGGCCCAAGCCGCGCCTTAAGGGCAGAAGGCAGAAGGCAGAACCCTTCGCCGGGAGAAGGTTCGGCTTCGGCTGCTCTACTCATACAGACTTCTACCCCTACCTTCTGACCCTTGCCTTCTAACTTCTTGCTTTCTGCCTTCAAACTTCTACCTTCTACCTTCTACCTTCTGCCTTCTACATTCAGCTTCCTAGTCTCCAGCATTGCCAGCCTGTAGGGCGTGGGTTATAGTGCTTTCGCCGCACGAACATTCCCCAGGAAGTCCTCTTCGGCGCGGTTCAGAATCTTCTGGAGGTTTCGTTATGTGGGGTAAACAGTCCCAGTCCAAGCCGCCCGAGGCCGCGCCGTCGCCGCCTCGTCCGCCAGAGCCGCGTGCGGAAGCGCCGGCAGCGGCTGCACCGGCGCCGCGAGCCACGGCAGAAGGCGGGGCCGGCACGCGCATCACTGCGGGCATCGCGATCCGGGGCGACATCACCGGGCGCGAGAGCCTCTACCTGGACGGGGACTTGCGAGGCAGCGTGAGCTTGAACGACGCCAGCGTGACCGTGGGACCCAACGGGCGAGTGGAAGCAGACGTGACGGCCCGGGAGATCGAGGTCCATGGCCGGGTGCACGGGGCGCTGGAAGCGCGGGAGCGGGTGCGTATCGGGGCCACGGGGTCAGTGCATGGGGAGATCGTCGCGCAACGACTGGCCATCGAGGACGGGGCTGTATTCTGCGGGACAGTGGAGATGTTGCGGCCAGGAGAGGCGCGGGCGAGCCGGTCGCCTGCGCCGGCCCGCGCGGCAGCCGTTGCTGCCGCAAGCGGGAGCCGGGGCGCGTTCTCCGCGAGTGTTCACAAGCCGGAAGCAAACTCTGAAGGGAGCGATTCCGCAGCCAGCGCTGGGGCTGCCCTGGAAGTGGAACCGGCGGCGTCCTGAGGGTCATGCCACTGCTGGACAAATTCCGGGGCGGAGACGACCGTGCGCCTGCGCGGCTGGCGGCCGGGACCGCCGCGGCGGGCGCCGCGCCCGCTCCAGTGGGCGCCAGCCTGCGGGCGTCGAACGGGTTGAAGGACTTTCTGTGGCTGGTGGGCGATGTGAAGGGCGGGCGCCTGCTGGACCTGGGCCCGGTGTCCCAAGCCACGGTGAGCTTTTTCACCGAGCGCGGCTTCAAGGTGTACACGGAGGACGTGCTGCGCGGCTGGAAGGAGTTTCTCGCCGCGGAGGAGAAGCGTTTGCGGGCCGCGCCGGTGGCGGAACTGGGCGGCGCGCCTCCGGAAGAGTTCAACAAGACGGCGCTGGCCGGGCGGTTCGTGTCGGCCAACGTGACCTATCCGGCGGAGACGTTTCACGCTATCCTGCTGTGGGACCTGCTGGATTACCTGGACGCGGAGCTGCTGCCGCCGCTGGTGGCGCGGCTGCACGCGCTGATGCAGCCCGGCGGGGTGATGCTGGGACTGTTCCACAACCGCAAACCCGAAGCGTTTCACCGTTACCGCGTGGCTGATATGGCTAACCTCGAGCTGGCGCCTGCGCCTGTGCTGTTGCCCCATGCGCGTCAGTTCCAGAACCGAGACCTGATGAACCTCTTCAGCGCCTACCGTTCGTCGAAGACGTTTGTGGGGCGCGACCAGATCCGCGAGGCGCTGTTCTTGAAGTAAGAAGTGAGAAGGCAGAAGGCATGAACAAACTTCCCTGGCTTCAACCTCGGATTTGGCTCATTCTACGCGCATCTGCTAGGCTAATTCACGAGCGGAGAGGTGTCCGAGCGGTTTAAGGAGCACGCTTGGAAAGCGTGTGTTGGGGAAACTCAACCGTGGGTTCGAATCCCACCCTCTCCGCCATTGTGTTGGCGAAGACTAAGCCGCGAGGGAAGCCAGACCATACCGGGGAGGGAAGCGCCCATGGGCAAGGAAGAACTCAACACGAAGAAGAACACTGCGAGCGTGGCGAAGTTCCTGGCCCGCGTGAAGCTGGCGGAGCGGCGCGAGGATTGCTGGCGCGTCCTGAAGCTGATGGGGGCGGCGACGAAGGAGAAGCCACGGATGTGGGGCCCGAGCATCGTGGGCTTCGGCACGTATCGCTACAAGTACCCCAGCGGACGGGAAGGGGAGTGGTTCCTCACCGGCTTTTCGCCGCGCAAGGAGAACCTTACCCTCTATTTCATGTCCGGCTTCGGCGGCCACCCCGAGGCCATGCGCAAGCTGGGGAAGTTCAAGACCGGCCAGTCCTGCCTGTACATCCAGTCGCTAGAGGATCTGCACCTGCCTACTTTGCGGAAACTAATGAAGGACTCGATCCGGGTCACGCGGGAGCGTTTCGCGTAACCGGCGCGCCCATCCACAAGATTATTGCTTGTAGCCAATCTTGCGGAGGAAGTCCTTGCGCTGCTGGGCGTGGGCGGGGGTTTCCGCTCCTTTAGGGGAAGAGCCGTCAATCACGCCGAGGACGCCGCGGCCCTGCTCGCTTTGCGCCACGATGACTTCCACCGGGTTGGCGGTGGCGCAGTAAATATTGCAAACTTCGAAGCAGTCCTTGATGCGCCCGAGCACATTGATGGGAAAGGCGTTGCGAAGCAGCACCACGAAGGCGTGCCCTGCGGCGATGGCTTGGGCGTTGGCCACGGCGGCGGCGCGCAGTTCGTCGTCGTTGGCTTCGACGCGCACCAGGCACGGCCCGGAGGCCTCGTTGAAGGCGATGGCGAATTTGATTCCGGGAACCGAATTGACCATGACTTCGTACAAGTCTTCGACAGTCTTGATGAAATGAGACTGGCCCAGGATGAGGTTGGCGCCTTCCGGGATGGTCATGCGCGCAGTGGAGAGCTGCATGGACGGCCTCGCTTTCGGGATGGTGCGGCAGGGAATGTTACAATGACTGCTGCGTCTTCAGGGAACCACATACGATGCTCCTGCAAACCGTACAGCAGGCCAAACGGCTGATCAGAATCGTGATCGGGTTCACTTTGCTGCTGGCCGGGCTGGTGATGCTGATCACGCCGGGCCCGGGATGGGCGGCCATCATCGGCGGGCTGGTGCTGCTGGCGGCGGAGTTCGCCTGGGCCCGCTGGCTGCTGAAGAAAATCAAGGAACGCGGGATTCAGCTTCGGGACGCAGTTCTCACCGGCAACAAGACCGATCCGCCGGCACCGAGGGCGGTGACAGGCGACAAACCCTCGGCGCCTGCGCCCCAAGTGAGCGAGTAACGATTTTCTTTGACGGGCAGACGGGGTCGCGCTTAGAATACCGATGTCCGGTCCTAAAACGGCAGCATAATTCCTTCTTTGAGGAGGCGCATGTGTTGAACCGGGTCGTTGTCACGTGGGGCAGGTGCGCCTCGGTTCTCGAGTAGCCAGCGGCGCTCCTTCCCCCTGAATCCTCGTTCATCCCGCGGGACCGCAAACGCGGCCATTCGCAGGGGTGTTCCGATTCCCAGACCACCGGCGAGTGAGCCCTTCCCACGGCGGACCGTATGGAATATGCATGCCGCGGCGGGGGCCCCTTCGCGGACGTGCCGCCGGAACGGCGTGCGAGGAGAGATTCAGTAATGAAGCTGCATGAGCTCGGGTGGAACGCGCGGTTTGAGGCGCAATGGGCGGCGGAGCCGCGCGCGGGCTGTGTGCCCGCGAGAGTGGTGTCGCAACAGCGGAAATTCTTTCGCGTGGCGGGGGAGTTCGGAGAAGTTTGGGCGGAAGTGACCGGGCGGCTGCGGCATGAAAGAGGCGGGGCCGGGGACTATCCCGCGGTGGGCGACTGGGTAGCGTGCGAGGGGCGGCCCGGCGAGGAGCGCGGCGCCATTCACGCGGTGCTGCCGCGGCACAGCAAGTTCTCGCGCGCGGCCGCAGGGAAGCGCACTGAAGAGCAGGTGGTGGCGGCCAACGTGGACACGGTGTTCCTGGTCACGTCCCTGAACCGCGATCTGAACCCGCGGCGCATGGAGCGCTACTTGGCTCTGGTGTTGGAGAGCGGGGCCGCGCCCGTGGTGGTGCTGAACAAGTCGGACCTGTGCGAAGATTCCGGCGCGCTGGTGACGGAGATGGAGCGCGTAACGCTGGGCGTGGCCGTGCACGCGATGAGCGCGGCGACCGGCGACGGTGTCGAGGCACTGGCAGCCCATCTGCGCGCGGGGGCGACGGTGGCGCTACTGGGCTCGAGTGGCGTGGGCAAGTCCGCCCTGCTCAACCGGCTGGCCGGGCGCGACCTGCAGGCGGTGCGCGAAATTCGCTCCGGAGACGACCGCGGCCGGCACACCACTACCGCGCGCGAGCTCTTTCGCCTGCCGGGTGGCGCGCTCATCATTGATACGCCGGGGCTGCGGGAATTGCAGTTGTGGGAGGCCGGCGAAGGCCTGGGGGCGACCTTCGCCGACATTCAAGAACTGGCCGCGCAGTGCCGTTTCCGCGACTGCACGCACGCGAGCGAACCCGGCTGCGCCGTGCGGGCGGCCATCGCGGACGGCTCACTCGACGAGGCGCGGCTGGAGAGCCTGCGCAAACTCGAACGCGAGCAGGAGTTTCTGCTGCGCAAGCTGGACGTGGCCGCGCAGCAGGCGGCCAAGCAGAAGCAGAAAGAATTACACAAGCAAATCCGGGAGATGTACAAGCGCCCGCGAGGGGAGCAGAGGTGAGACGGAACTTAGAACTCAGAACGCAGAATAGATAGATGCAGATGCAGAAGGCAGAACCTCAGCGCAGGCAAGGGGCCGGGTGAAGAGGCCGAAGGCTGAGAGCTGATGGCTGAAGGTTACCGCTGAAAGCTGTCGCTGAAGGCGTGGGGTGGGTCTGGGGCAAAGGCGGCGTGATGAAGACAGTGCATGCGGATTTGGCGCTGGCGCGGCGGCTGGAGGGTAACGACGCTAGGGCCAACCGCGAAGCGGTGCTGGCGGCGGCGCGGCGGCGACCGGAATCGGGCGCGGCTGCCGAAGCCTTCCTGGGCGGCTGGGCCATGTACGACGGGCCGCAGTCGCCGCTGACGCAGTGCTTTGGAATGGGATTGAATGGGGCGGCGGAAGATAGGGAAATGGAGGCGTTGGAGGAGTTCTACAAGCGACGGGGCGTGGCCTGCAATATCGAGCTATGCGCGCACGCCGATGCGTCGCTGGTGGCGTTGCTGGGGCGGCGCGGCTACCGTCCGCTGGAGTTCTCGAACGTGCTGGCGCGGACCATGCCCCCGGGGCCGTTGCCGCCGCAACCCCCCGGGCTGGAGGTTCGCCGGGTGACGCCGCCAGAGATGCCGCTGTACGCCAGGGTCATCGGGGAAGGGTTTTTCGGCCCGGTGAAGCCGCCGGGCCTGGAATCTTTTTTCAGCGGGGCGTTCGGGGAGATGGCGGGTGGGCACTCCTACATGGCCTGGGTGGGGGGGGAAGCGGCCGGGGGAGGCTCGATGTCGTTGTTTGACGGCGTGTTGAACTGCTTCGGCGACGGAACCATCGAGGCGTACCGCGGCCGGGGGATTCAATCGGCGGTGATCGCGGTGCGGCTGGCGGCGGGGGTGGCGGCGGGAGCGGAGCTGGCCATGGCCACCACCATGCCGGGCACCGTGTCGCAGCGCAACTACGAGCGCTTCGGCTTCCGCGTGGCCTACTCGCGGTGCAAGTTCACCCGCGACCTGGTCTGAGTTCACTCCGCGGCGCAGCCACTCCTGGCTGTGCACATCCAGATTGCGTTCGGGCAAGTCCGCACAGGAGGAGTGCCTGTGCCACTAGTTGAGGCGCGCTTCGATAGCGTGGACGATGGTGCGCACCACCTTGACGCGGGCCGTGTATTTGTCGTTGCCCTCGACCACCGTCCAGGGAGCGTAGGGGGTGCTGGTGTTCTGGAGCATGTCCTCGACGGCTTCGCTATACACATCCCACTTGGCGCGGTTGCGCCAGTCCTCTTCCGTGAGCTTGTAGCTGCGGAAAGGGTCGGTTTCCCGGCTGCGGAAACGGCGCAGTTGCTCGTCTTTGGTGATGTGCAGCCAGAACTTGCAGATGACCATGCCGGTGGAGTGCTGGTGCTCCTCGAACTCATTGATTTCGCGGTAGGCGCGCCGCCACTCGTCCTGGTTGCAGAAGCCTTCCACGCGCTCCACCAGCACGCGGCCGTAGTGGCTGCGGTCGAAGATGGCCAGGTGGCCGGCGCGCGGCAGGTTGTTCCAGAAGCGCCAGAGATAGTGGTGGGTTTTCTCCGCGCCGCGCGGGGCGGCATAGGTGGAAACGGTGAAGCCGCGCGGGTCGAGCATCTCGGTGACGCGCTTGATGGCCCCGCCTTTGCCGGCGGCGTCCCAGCCCTCGAAGACGCACCACACCGGGACCTGCTGGCGGAAAATCTCAAAGCCCAACTCGCGCAGGCGCACCTGCGCCTTGCCGATTTGCTCGCCGTATTGCTTGCGCGAGAGCTTACGGTTCATGTCCAGGGTGTTAAGCATGGGCGGCCTCCCGGTTGCGGGATTTGGCGGCTGCCGGGTCCTCGCGGGTGGTCTTCTGCTCCTCTTCGCGGGCCAGGACGGCGTCGCGGGCCTTGCGCGCTTCGCGCTCGTCCTTGGTGGCGGCGCCGGCGGCAGCGGTGCGGCTGACGGCCGCGGGGAGCTGCTGCCGGTGCGCAAGAGTCTCCTCGATGCGGGCCACCAGCGTTTCAAAGACCTTCACGCGGGCCCAGCGCGAATCGTTGGCCTCTACCAGCGTCCACGGCGCGTGCGGCGTGCTGGTGCGAGCCAGCATCTCTTCCACCGCGTCGAGCCACCGATTGTACTGCCGGTGGTGGCGCTTGTACTCCGTGGTGATTTTCCAGCGCAGCAGCGGGTCCTTCAGCGTTTCACGGAAGCGCTTCTTCTGCTCTTTCTTCGAAATGTGCATCCACAACTTGATGAGCACCTGGTTGTCGTCGGCCAGCCAGCGCTCGAACTGGTTGATCTGCGCGTACGCGACGCGCCAGACCTTCTTGCGCACCAGCTTGTCGCAGCGCTCCACCAGCACGCGGCCGTACCAGGAGTGATCGAAGACGGCCATTTCGCCGTCGTTGGGCAGGCGCGTCTGATAGCGCCACAGGAAGTGATACCGCTCTTCGAGCGGAGTGGGCGGCGAGCCGGGGTACACCCGGAAAAGGCGCGGGTCCAGGCGCTCGACCAGTTTGCTGACCACGCGGCCCTTGCCGGCGCAGTCCCAGCCCTCCAGGCAGACGAGCACCGGCAACTCCGCCTGCTGCGCGGCATACTGTAGACCGCGCAGGCGCTCCTGAAGAGCTTTCATCTGCTTACGGTAAGCTGGCTTGGAGAGCCTCTTTCTTAGATCCAGCGTTTCGAGCATAAAGGTGCTCCGCGGGCGGGGCGATGGGTAGGTTGTACCACAGGTCGGGGTGAAAAGGCAGGGGTCGGAAGGCGGAAGGCGGAAGGCGGAAGGCGGAAGGCCCAGACCCTGGGAGGGAAGTCGTTGATTGGCCTCGGTTGAAGCAGAAGGCCAGAGCCAAAGGCCAAAGGAAAAGGCAATGACCCCAGGTGGGACCTCTTGACGGCCCGGTCTAAGGGGCGCCGGCGGCGGAGGCGCCCAGTTTCTTGCGAATGAACTCGACGATGTCGAGCGTCGAAGTGCCGGGGAGGAAGACTTCGGCGATGCCTGATTGTTTGAGAGCAGGGATGTCCTGCTCCGGGATGATCCCGCCGACCAGCACGGTGACGTCGGTCATGCCCTGCTGGCGCAGCAGCTCCATCAGCCGCGGGCAGAGGGTATTGTGCGCCCCGCTCAAGATGGAGAGGCCGATGACGTCCACGTCTTCTTGCGCCGCGGCGGAAGCGATCATCTCCGGGGTTTGGCGCAGGCCGGTGTAGATCACTTCCATGCCGGCGTCGCGCAGGGCGCGGGCGATCACTTTGGCGCCGCGGTCGTGGCCGTCCAGCCCCGGCTTGGCCACCAGCACCCGTATCTTTTTTTCAGGCATGTCTTCTCTGTGCCCTCTGTGCCTCTGTGTTGGGCCTTTCCGCATATCGTTCGTGGTCAAACAAGAATCGGCGAACCCCTTCCTTGAGAACGGCAACGTTGAAATTGAGGAGCAGGCCGATCCGGCAACCGGAAAGCCTCAAGTAAGTTAGCACTACGGCTTCATGAACCGGAGCAATCGCTTCGACCGCCTTGAGTTCAACCACCACCCGATCCTCGACCAGCAAGTCCATTCTGTAGCCGCAGTCGAGTTTCACGTCCTTGTACACGACGGGAATCGGCTTTTGCCTTTGAAAGCGCAAGCCGCGAAGGGACAGTTCTCTTGGCAGGCACTCCTCGTACGCGGACTCGAGAAGGCCCGGGCCGAGGAAGCGGTGCACCTCAATTGCAGCGCCGATAATGGCATGGGTCAGTTCGGCGTCCGTCATGCGGCAAAGCTTAACACAGAGGTCACAGAGGCACAGAGATCACAGAGAAGAACTGCGCCACGCATTGAAAGCTGGCTAGGTTGGAACGCCAAGACTATTTTTCCCAGAGGCCGATGACGCGGGCGATGCGGCCGTCGGGGGCGAAGTCGTAGACGTTGGCGCCGCGGCCTCTGACCGAGCCGTCGGCGGTTGCGATCCAGCGAGCCACGGCGGTGCCCTGGCAGTGCTGCACGTTGCCTTCGCGCTGGAGCCGTATCCCCGGCATGAAGATGACCACCGCCGCGAGATGCGCGTGCAGGTCCTCCAGGCCGAAGGTGGCGCTGTACTGGTCGCGGAAAGTTACGTCGGGGGCGACGGATTCTTCGAGCAGGCGCTTGCGCGCGGCGGCGTCGGGCTCGCCCCAGGCGCGGAGGAGCGCGTCCACGCGCGCGGCGGCCCCGGCGTTGGCTTCGCTACAGGCCACGGTGGAGAAGACCGCCAGGTTGTAGCGCCAGCCCTGGATGTGCAGGTCGCGGGACTTTTCGTCGGCCACGTCGTGGCGGAGGTGGAGGCGGGTCCAGCCGGAGACGTCGTCGAGGGTAACGGTGACCCGCGAGCCGCCCGGGGGAATGGTGTGCTTGGTGTCTTCGTAGCCGTAGGTGAAAACGATGCGGCGGCCGGGATCGACTTCGAGCACTTCGCCGCTGGCCACCACCCCGCCGGGATGCTTGATCAGTACCCGGCCGCCGATGCGCACGTCGATCTGTGAGCCGGCGCCCCACCATGCGGCGAACCGCGTCGAGTCGGTGAAATAGCGGAAGACGGTTTCGCGGCGCGCCGGGATGATCACCGTGCGTTCGAGAGAGAAGGGAAGCTCAGGCATGGCGGTTGGTCTCCTTTGGCGAAGTGTGCTTGCGTCGGCTCCTGCGTCGAGGGGGCGAGCCGGGCGGGTCTGAAGACCCGCCCCTACGTTGACGGGGCCGCGGGCCGCGGCGGGCTTCTTCCATCTCCGCCAGTTCCTTCAAGCGGGCCAGGGCGTCGTCCCACATGGATTCCAGCCAGCCGCGCAACGGGCCCAGGGCGCGACGGCGGGCCAGATAGTAGCGAAAGCGACCGTGGTTGCGGCGCGACACGAGCCCGGCGCCCTCCAGTACCCGCAAGTGCTGGGAGACCGCGCCAAAGGTCACCCCCGGCATGGCCCGGTGGATTTCGCCGGCGGAACGCTCCGCGCGCCACACCAGGCGGAGGATGGCGCGGCGGCGGGGGGCAGCCACGGCTTGCAGGGCGCGGGTCACGGCAACACTTTAGTATAAACTAAAATGTTTGTCAAGCTGTTCCTTCTAAGGCTTTCAGCCGTCCGCCCTCAGCCATCAGCATCCGGGTTAGAGCGGACGGTGCGCGCCGCCGGGAGGTCACCATCCACACCTGGCGGGAAGGCTGAAAGCTGAGAGCTGAAGGCTGAGAGCGTGCCGGGCTTACGAAGGCGCGTGCAGGCGCGGAGCCAGTGGCAGGAGCAGCGCGGCCAGGTCTTTTGGCGCAGTCACCATCGGCAGGTGGCCGGTGGCCAGATCGTGGCACTGCCAGCGCGGATTGGCGCGTGCTTCCTGGGCGGGCGCTTCAAAGAGGCCCATGGCCGGTTTGCTGCAATAGACGAACGTGCGCGGCAGTGCCGCGGCCGCCGGGTCGCCCGTGGCGATGGGGTCGGTGAAGGGCTTGAGTGGCATGGGCGTGAACCGGTGGGTGCACCAGCGCAAGTCCACTTCCACGGTCAGACCGAGATCGGCCAGCGGGAAGGGCAGCGGGGCGCGCCAGCCGTCGCCCTTTTCGCGCGCCAGTTGCTCGATGTGGGCGCGGATTTGCGGACCGGCCAGGTGGAAGGCCGACTGGCCGTTTTGCGGGACAAACGCGTCCACGTACACCAGGTGCCAGATCTTCTGCGGGATGCGTTCGGCCACGCCCGTAATAACCATCCCTCCGTAGCTGCTGCCCACGAGCACGATGCGGTTCAGGTCTTCGTACTCGATGACGCGGACAATGTCCTCGATGTGCGTGTCCAGACCGACCGCCGGCGTGGCCAGGTGGATGCGCTCGCCCAGCCCGGTCAGCGTGGGCGCAAAGACTTTGTGGCCGGCCTCGCGCAGGATGGTCCCTACGCGTCCCCAAATCCAGCCGCCACCCCACGCGCCATGCACCAGCACGAATGTGCCCATCCGGATCCTCGCCGTAGGGGCGGGTCCATTCTGCCCGCCCTGTGTAGCGCCCGGTCGCGAAGTGCGCGGCCGGGGCCGGTTGGCGATGAGACTAACACACGCAGGGTCGCGCGACGCGTGACGGCCGGTTCAAGAGCCGCCCCCCGGCGAATATCGGACAGGGGCAGGTCTAAGGCCGATCCCATATTTTCCTAGACAGGAAGATACATCTTTGGTATAAGCCCGTCATTCTGCGCTCGCGAGGAGGTTGCCATGGCCCTGTACGCCTTCGATGGCACCTGGAACGAAGACCAGGACGGCCACAACCAGGACACCAATGTGGTGAAGTTCCGCGACGCCTACCTGGAGAACAAGGACGCATACTTCCCGGGGCCGGGCACGCGGTTCGGCTTCCTGGGAAAGTTCTTCGGCGGTGCGTTCGGCATGGGCGCGCGGCAGCGGCGCAAGAAGGCCTTCGACCTGTTCCAGAAGAAGTACGCTGCGGGAGACACGGCCATAGACATCATTGGCTTCAGCCGCGGCGCCGCCATTGCCCTCGACTTCGCCAACCGCATTCAGGAAGAGGGCGTGGTGGACCGCGCCACGGGAAAAAAGGTGATTCCGAAAATCCGCTTCCTGGGCCTCTGGGACACGGTGCCGTCGTTCGGACTGCCCAAGAACTTCCTGGGCATTCCGTTCCACGACTGGAACATCGGCTGGAAGCTGAAAGTGCCGGCGAACGTCGGGCGCTGCTACCACGCGCTGGCTCTGGACGAACGCCGCGGGAGTTTTGAGCCGCAGTACACGCCGGAGCACTACGAAGTCTGGTTCCGCGGGCACCATTCGGACGTGGGCGGCGGCAACAAGAACCCGCAGCGCAACGACATCGCCCTCTTCTGGATGATGAAGAAGGCGCAGGCCGCCGGGGTGCAGCTCGACGCGGCGGAGGTGACACGCGCAGCCAACGGCCGCGACGGCAAGGCCAAGCTGGTCCCTCCGGTTGATTTGCAGAAGGACAAGCCCCGGCGGATTCCCTCGCAGGCCCGCATGCACTACACGGTGGCCCAATGCACAGTGAATTGTCCCGCCACGGTCCCCGCCGACGCCCGCGCAGAAAGCGCCGCGGACGAGGCCAGTCCGTGAAACGCCCGGATGGCCTGACGACTCCGCAGCCCCGATTCATCTACAATTGGCGGCCACTTGGGCGATTCGCGGGAGGAGCGATGGGCAAGAAGAAAGCCATGGACGCCAAGAAGGTGCAACAGCAGCTCGAGGCGGCCAAGGCCAGGCTGCAAAAAATGATGGACGAGGTGGACCCCGACGACGTCACGCCCGGCGACGTGCAGAACGCCAAGGAGTTCGCCGAGCAGATGCAGGAGATCAACCGCGGCCTGCGCGAGTCGCTGAAGCGTGCCATGATGGCCGACGGCAAGATCAAGCCCGGCGAGACCCTCACCTTCCAAGGGAGGCGCGTCTTTCTCACGCCGCGCCCCGGCTGCCCCGAAGGCAGCATGGACCCCGACCACTACGACCTCACGTACGAGTACATCTCCTGAAGAAGTGATTCGTGACTCGTGATCCGTGACTGGTTGCCCAGTTTGGCGAGAGACGTCGGGACGATTGGGCTCTCTCTTTTGATTAGAGAACCACACAGCGGCGCCCACCATTGCCACGACCCTGGAATTGATGGTTCGTCGGGGAGACAAATAGGGCAAGGCCTGGCAAATCGCGGACCACGAATCACGAGTCACGAATCACGTGATGGCGACTTCTTCGTAGGTGCCGAAGACGTCGCGGAGGGCGTCGCAGATTTCGCCGAGGGTGGCGTAGGCCTTCACGGCTTCGTAGATGAAGGGCATGAGGTTGTCTTTGCCTTTGGCGGCGGCGCGGAGGGCGGCGAGGCGGCGCTGGACCTCGTCGCCGCTCCGCTCCTTACGCAGCTTGGCCAGGCGTTCGGCCTGGCGATGGGCCACCGTTTCGTCAATCTGCAAGATGTCGAGCGGCTTCTCTTCGGCCACGAAGTCGTTGACGCCGACCATGATCTTCTCTTTGCGATCGAGCGCCATCTGGTAGCGATAGGCGGCCTCGGCGATTTCGCGTTGCGGGTAAGCGCGCTCGATGGCCGCGACCATGCCGCCCAACGCGTCAATGCGCTCGATGTAGTCCCACGCGCCGCGCTCGACTTCATTGGTCAGCGCTTCCACGAAATACGAGCCGCCGAGCGGGTCCACCGTATTCGTCACGCCGCTTTCGTGGGCGATGATCTGCTGCGTGCGCAGGGCCAGCGTGGCGGCGAACTCGGTGGGCAGGGCCCAGGCCTCGTCCAGCGAATTGGTGTGCAGCGACTGCGTGCCGCCCAGCACTGCGGAGAGCGCCTGCAACGCGGTGCGCACTACGTTGTTGTAGGGCTGCTGCGCGGTGAGGGAGCAACCAGCGGTCTGCGTGTGGAAGCGCAGGGCCCAGGAGCGCGGGCTCTTCGCTTTGTAGCGCTCGGTCATGGCCTTGTGCCAGATGCGGCGCGCGGCGCGGTACTTGGCGATTTCTTCGAAGAAGTCGCTGTGGGCGTTGAAGAAGAAGGAGAGCTGCGGGGCGAACTGGTCAATGTCCAGGCCGCGGCGCAGGGCCCACTCGACGTATTCGAGCCCGTCGCGCAGGGTGAAGGCCAATTCCTGGATGGCCGTGGAGCCGGCCTCGCGGATGTGGTAGCCGCTGATGGAGATGACGTTGAACTTGGGCGTGTGCTGGACGCCGAACTCGAAGGTGTCAATCACCAGGCGCATGGAAGGCTCGGGCGGGTAGATGTACTCCTTCTGCGCGATGTACTCCTTGAGGATGTCGTTTTGGATGGTGCCGCTGATCTTTTTCCAGTCGGCGCCCTGCTTTTCCGCGACGGCCAGGTACATGGCCCAGATGACCGCGGCGGGGGAATTGATGGTCATCGAAGTGGTGACGTCGGCCAGGCGGATCTGGTCGAAGAGCACTTCCATGTCGGCCAGTGAGCTGATGGCCACGCCGCATTTGCCCACTTCGCCTTCGCTCAACGCGTGGTCGGAGTCGTAGCCCATCAGCGTGGGCAGGTCGAACGCGGTGGAGAGGCCGGTCTGGCCCTGCGCCAGCAAATGGCGGAAGCGCTGGTTGGTGTCCGCGGCGGAGCCGAAGCCCGCGAACTGCCGCATGGTCCACAAGCGGCCGCGGTGCATGGTGGCGTGGATGCCGCGAGTGTAAGGCGGCTCGCCGGGATAGGCGAGGTCGCGTTGCGCATCCCAGCCTTCGAGGTCCGCGGGAGTGTACAGGCGGCGGATGGGGTAGCCGGAAATGGTGGTGAAATCTGAGGGCCGCTCAGGGGACTTGGCCAGCGTGGGCGCCAGCGTCTTTTCTTCCCACTGCTGCTCGCGCGGGGAAGCGCTGCGCTTCTCGCGCTCGATGACGGCGGATTTGGTGTCCTTGGTCATGGCCTGTTCCTAGTGGCGAGTGCCGAGTGATGAGTGACGAGTGGCCAGAAAGGCTTCACATCGTGCCTCGGGGATCTAGCCACTAGCCACTAACCACCAGCCACACTCTTTTCTGTGACGCGCCCTCATTCGCGCCCGTTCCCTGCGGTTGTTTCCAATTCTACGGCAACGCGTCTTGCGCGTCGAGTGGCACGAGCGCCAACTATTGGTTGAACGTCGAGGTGACCGTGCCGGTCCAGAAGAAGTCGCCTGGGGCACGATGTAGGATTATTTCAGCGTAATGGCCAAGGTCAAAGGGGCTGCCCATAGTGCACCGAATGTAGGTCAGGTTCTGAGTATTCAAAAACACACTAAACACCTGCGGGGCAGTGTTGGCAGCGAGATTGTGATAGGCCGTGAACACGGTACTGCCCGAACTACTCGATAGTCCGAGGCAAACCGAGTTCTGGGTGAACGAAGTGGAAGCGACCACGCGCAACTGGAAGCCACCGTTGGTGCCATCTCTCTCAAGTTGCAAGTTGTCCGTCCTGGCCACAATGCTGCCCAGTGCGGTGGTCGTACTGTTAATGCGTCGAACGGTGACACCGTCATAGACGTTCGTGCTCCCTGTTGTCGGGGTGAAGACGGTCGGACCCTCGGAAGTGCCCCCTTCGGTTCCAGACCGAACCAGCCCCACGTTACTGATCGTTCCGTTGGCTTGCATGGAGGCAATGAAGCCTCCGGCGCTGGTGTTCCATAGGGTGAGCGGCGCGGTTTGCGACGCAGCGCCGCGGATCAAAGAAGCTACGGTGCCCGGAACGGCGTTAAACACCTCGAAGCGCGCGCCGGGAGCGCCTCCTACACCCAGGCTGGCATTCACCGTCTGATTTGCAGTGAAAGTGTTCGCGGTGCCGAGGCGCGGAACCACCGTCGTATCAATGCTGATGGTGCCGGAAGTGGTGATGGGGCTGCCGGGGGTGGCGGTGAGACCCGTCCCCGCAGCGATGCTGGTGACGGTTCCGCTCCCTCCGCCGCCGGTGGCGGCCGTGGCCTGAGTAGTGCCATCGGGGAAGCGGAAGCCGCCGGTGGTGCTCTCGACCACGCCGGCGACGGAGAGCCGCTGGCCGGGGGCGTTAGTGCCGATGCCGACGTTGCCGCTTTGGAGGATGTTCATCACGGAAGCGCCGCTGCCGTTGAACAGCCGGAGGTCGTCCACGCCGGGGGGCAACTGAAAAGTCCAGCGGCTGGAAGATGCGGATTGAAACGACAGGTGCGAGCCGGCGCCGGGGTCGGCGCGGTCGATTTCGATGCCGGCTTCACCGCCGCCGCCGGTGGCGCGGACAGTGAGGCTCGGATTGGCATTAGCGCCGTTGCCTTCCACGAGCACGTGGGCGTTGGGGAAAGTGCCCCGCACGTGCAGCGTATTGCCCCCGGCCGGGGTGTTGGTGCCGATGCCCACGCGGTTGTTGGCGGCGTCTACGAAAAGCGTGTTGGTGTCCACGGTGAGGTTGGCGTTGCCAATGGTGACGGCGGCGTTGAACGTGGTGCTGCCGTTGAAGGTGTTGGTGACTCCCAATCGCGGCACCACGGTGGTGTCTATGCTGACCGTGGGCGCGGGACTGGTGGGATTGGTCACCAGGATGCCAGTGCCGGGGATGATGTCGGTGATGTCGCCGCCACCACCGCCACCACCGCTCTGGTCGGTGTCGCACTGCCAGTCGGTGCCGCCGGGGTTCATTTTCATAATCTGGCTGGCCGTGCAATTGGGCAACAGGCCGGCGATGCGCCCGTTGGATTGGAAGAAGCCGTTTGCGGTGACGGAGCCGGCGGAAGTGACCGCGCCGCTCTGCGTCACACTGAAGACCGTGGCGCTGGCGCTGTTCAGCCCCTGCAGGAGCGGACCCGTGCTCGTGTTCTGGAAACGGCCGCCGGCGCCAGTGGCGCTGGTGCTGTTTCCATAGACGCCAATGAACCCACCGGTCCCGGACACACCCGTGCCCCCGGAACTGGCGGTAGCGAATCCGGCCACGCCGATGGTGCTGCCGCTGCCCGCCCCGGCCCCGCCGGAAACACCCGTTCCGCTCGGGGCATTGGCAACGCCGGTTACGCCGATACCCCCGACTGTTGAGGAGTTCAGAGCCACACCGCGCACGCCCGCCGCTCCCGCCTCGGTACTGTTTGTGATGCCCTCGACGCCATGCACACGATTGCTGGTGGGGTTGGTGGCGTTGCCGCGGATGGCCGCAAAGGCGCTCTGGGAGCCCGTGTAGATCGCAGAGATGGCGTGGCCGCTGCCGTTCTGGGTGACATCCAGGATGGGGGAGGCGCTGCTGGCGGCAAAGATGTTGTTCGAGGTGAACGTATTCTGCGACCCCATCTGCGGGACAACGGTGGTGTCTATGGCCACGGTGCCCGAGCCGGTGATGGGGTTGGGCGTGGCGATGATGCCGGCGCCCTGCGTGATGCTGACGCTTCCGCCACCGCTGGTTAGATCGGCGTCGCACTGCCAGTTGGTGCCGCCGGGGTTGACCTTCATGATCTGTCCGGCGGTGCAAGCGCCCAGCAGGCCGGCAATGCGCCCGCTGGCGGAATCGAAGAAGCCGGTGGCCGTGGTGGCGCCGCTGCCGGCCACGTTGAAGACCGTGACGCCAACGTTGTTCTGGCCCTGGAGGATGGGGCCTGAGCCGGTGTTTTGGAAGCGTCCGCCAGGCCCAGTGCTGCTGGTGGAAATGCCGGAGACACCTACCAAGCCGCCCTCGCCGCGGACCCCGGTGCCATTAGGGCTGGTCGTGGCAAGTCCGATTACGCCGAAGTTCGCACCGCTGAGCGATGATGCGCTGCCCATGACGCCTGCGCCGTTCGTACCACCGGCTAAGCCGCGGATGCTAGTTCCCGTCGGCGTGCTGACAAAAGAGTGCAGGCCGAAGCCGCTGCCGTTCTGCGTGATGTCCACAACGGTCGAGCTGTTGTTGGCGTTAAACGTATTCGCCCCGGTGAAGGCGTTGGCCGCGCCGAGTTGTGGCACGACGGCGGGGTCAATGGCCACAGTTCCGGAGCCGGTGATGGGGTTGGGCGTGTTGAGGATGCCCAGTCCCTGGGAAATGCTCACGCTGCCGCCGCCACCGCCGTCGTCCACTTCGCAAACCACTGTTCCATTCTGATTGATCACCCGGATGGATTCCCCGGGTGGGCAAAAACCGGTTACGCGCTGCTGCGCCTGGGTGAAGTCCACCGAGAGCGTGCCGGCGGTAGTGATGGGCCCGCCGGTGAGCCCGGCGCCGCTGTTCACCTGCGTGACACTGCCGCCTCCGCCGCCGGGAAACGTCTGGCCCGAGGCAAAGGCGATGATACCGTCGCTGCCGATGCTTAGCCCGGTGTCCGCGGCGCCCGAGCCGCTGTTCCATTGCAGCTTGAGGTTGCCGGTGGGCGTGGGCGTGTTGTTCCCCTGAGGGGTGGCCAGCCAGCGGAAGTCCTGCTGCACCGGCGCGCCGCTC
>Ga0187893_10000899_pt1 | contig 74904 bp, 54 predicted proteins | sample MA1701074metaG_FD_139574 | JGI IMG/M metagenome (GOLD analysis project Ga0187893, IMG submission 139574) | White microbial mat communities from a basaltic lava cave in the Kipuka Kanohina Cave System on the Island of Hawaii, USA - MA170107-4 metaG ...
TCGACCAACGACCTGGTCATCGTCCCGAGCCCGTCGGTCGAGGACACCGAGGTCACGATCGAGGTCTACTACGACTTCTCGCTCGAGAACGGCAAGATGCACGTCACGCCGCACCTGATGTACATCAGCAACCCGGGCGGGACCATCGGCTGGATCGACGACAGCCTCTTCATCCTCGGCATCCGCATCTACGTTCCGTTCTGATCCGGTGCCAAGGGACGTTTCCGATCGACCGCTACACTCGATCCGAATCGATCTGATCCGCGGCGCCCCTCCTCGCGAGGGGCGCCGCTTTTTTTATTCGCGGGTCCGCGGGCGCGCCGGCCGAGGGAACCACGGCTCGCGTTTCGTATCGTAGGGGCGTGCAGACCCTGCTACTGGGCCGCCACGGCGCCACCTCCTGGAACGAGAGCGGCTACTGTCAGGGCCGCCGCGACGTGCCGCTCTCCGCCGTCGGTCGCCGCCAGGCCGCGGCGCTCCGGGGGGCGATTGGCCCCTCCGCTCCCGACCGCGTCTACGCGAGCCCGCTCGCGCGGGCGATCGAGACCGCGCGCATCGCCTGCGGAAGCGAACCCGTTCCGCTGCCCGACCTCGCCGAGATCGACCGCGGGCACTGGGAGGGCCACGAGGTGGCGGAGATCCGTCGCCGGTGGGGCAGGCTCCACGCAAGCTGGTATGACGACCCGGCCGGGCTCGCGATGCCCGGCGGCGAGCGCTTCGACGATCTCTGGGCCCGCGCGGGCAAGGTGCTCGATCTCTTCGCGGCCCTGCTCGCCGAACTCTCCGCCTCGGCCACGGAGGGCGCCGCGGCGACGCTCTTCGCCTGCGGGCACAAGGCGATCAACCGCGCGCTGATCGCCCGCGCGCTCGGGCGGCCCACCCGCGGCGTCTGGCAGATCCCGCAACCCCAAGCCTGTCTCACGGTCCTCGTCCGCGAGGGCGACGGCTGGCGGGCGGAGCGGATCGCGGACGTGGCGCACCTTTCGCCCGACCTCCGCTCCGACTCCTGAGCCCGGAAGCGCGCGGTCCGGTACGATCTACGCGTGACGGTTACCTGCGCCTCCGGCCTCTCCACCGAGGCCGACGCCGAGCGCGCCCTCGACGAGGTGATGCGCGAGGCGGGCATGGTCGGCGCCGACCTTGCGTTGCTCTTCCTCTCCGGCGCGCACCGCGAGAACGCGGCCAAGTTCGTCGCCGGGGTCCAGAGCCGCATCGGTCCGCGCCACCTCATTGGATGCAGCGCGCAGGGAGTGATCGGCACCCGGGCCGAGGTGGAGGCGGGGCCGGCGCTGGCGCTCTGGACCGCGGCGATGCCTGGCGTCGAGATCGAGAGCTTCCACCTCGTGGCCGAAAGCGCGGGGGGCGCCGGGGGGGAGGGGGAGGCCTCGCCCTTCCGCTTCCGAGGCCTCCCCGCCTGCGGCGATGGCGAGACGCTGCTGCTGCTGCCCGACCCCTACACGGTGCCTGTCGAACCGCTGATGGCGCAGATCGGCCCGGGCACACGGGTGATCGGGGGGGTTGCGAGCGCCGGCTCGGCGCCGGGACAGAACCGCCTCGTGCACGGCCAGAAGGTCTTCTCGGTAGGCGCCGTCGGTGCGCGTCTGCGCGGGGCCGAGATTCGCCCCGTCGTCTCGCAGGGGTGCAGGCCCATCGGCCGCCGCTTCGTCGTGACCAAGGCGCAGGAGAATCTCCTCGTGACCCTCGCGGGGCGTCCCGCCTTCGAGCAGCTCCAGGAGGTTCTCGGGGATCTGACGCAGGAGGATCGGAGCCTCGCCCGGCGCGGCCTGCAGATCGGCTTCGCGCTCGACGAGTACAAGGAGCAGCACGGCCACGGCGACTTCCTGATCCGCAGCGTCTTCGGCGTGGACCCGAAGAGCGGCGCGATCGCGGTCAGCGACCGCTTCCGGGTGGGCCAGACGGTGCAGTTCCAGGTGCGCGACGGCGCCTCCGCCCGCGACGACCTCGAGAGCCTCCTTCGGCGCGTCTCGGCGGGGGACAGGGCGAAGGGGGCGCTGCTCTTCTCGTGCAACGGGCGCGGCACGCACATGTATGGCGCCCCCGACGGCGACATCGGTGCCGTGCGAAGCGTGCTCGGCCACGTCGCGGCCGCCGGCTTCTTCGCCGCGGGCGAGATCGGGCCCGTGGGGGGGACCAACCACCTCCACGGCTTCACGGCGAGCCTGGCGCTGCTCTTCTGAGGCCTCGCGCGCGACGATGCCGAGCCCGGCCTAGTCGACGCCGCCGACCTGGCCCCGGTCGATGCGGACCTTCAGCGTGCCGAGCAGGCGCTGCACCTTGTCCTCGACCCGGTTCAGGTTGATGACGTTCTCGAGGATGATCGGGCGCTCCTCCCCCTCGGGATCGAGCACCAGCGTCCCGGCGCGCAGCAGCAGGTGCTCGAGGACGTCGGTGATCTCCTTCTTCATCTTGAGGCGCTGGGTCGGGTAGCGCTGCACGTCGCCGAGGAAGCCGTGATGGTGGAGGATCTCGTTGGGCTGGATCTCCCAGTAGTTGAAGCGCGACGCGATGAACACGAGCAGGTAGATGATCGAGAAGAGCGCCGCGATCACGTAGTAGAAGACCTTGTTCATCAGGAGCTGGAGCCCTCCGAGGAACTGGCCCACGACGTCGAGGAAGCCCATCTGGATGCCCGCGAAGACGAACGCGATGACGAAGAACGCGATCGCGACCGACCGGATGCGGCTGAACTCGAACGAGATCACGAGGATGTTGAGCGCGAAGATGGCGAGCCAGATCCGCCCGAGCAGGTGGCCCGTCTGCACCTGCTCCGCGCTGAAGGCGAGCGCGCCGTTCGCATCGGTGACCGAAGCCTCCGGATGGAGCAGGCCGCAGACGAGCGATGCGATCCACGTCAGGTAGAGATAGACCACCTTGGGGTAGGGCCGGATGATGACCTGCGTGGTCTCCTCGGGCGCGGGGGGCGGGGCGTCATCCTTCGGGGGCTGGGATTGGGCCATCCGGGCGAGGCTAGCATGGCCCCCCCGGAGGCGCAATTCCGCCGGGAAGCGGTTACGATCTGCGCCATGTCGCGGCAGGAAGAGGTCCCGGGGTGCCGCCACCACATCCACCTCTCGGAGCCCCGCCAGCCGCCCACGCCGACCCAACTCTGCTCCTGCCCCGGCGGCCTCATCCACATGCACGACTGCCCGGTCCTGCTCGGGCGCGGCTGCGCGCACTTCGCGCCGGTCGAGGGGGCGCCGGCCGGCCTCAGCGAGCGGGAGCACGAGGCGCTGCGCCAGAGGCTGATGGAGGACTTCCTCGACCAGACCTACCGCCACCGGGTGCAGGCGCTGGCGCCGGAGGGCAGCGCATGGCAGCGCCGGCGCGCGGAACTGCACGAGCGCTATCGCGACCTCCTCGAAGGCGAACTCTCCCAAGAGACCGACCCGACCCCCGAGGAGCAGGAGGCGTACGAGCGCGAGCGCGAGACGCTGATCGCGGCGCGGAGGGTGCGCGACGAGGAGCGGAGGGCGCGCGAGGAGAAGACGAAGGAGGAGCGGGCGCAGGAGCGCGCCCGCATGGGGATCCGCACCGTCGTCGAGAAGGCGCGCGACACCGTCGAGGCGCAGGGCAACGTCGCCGCGTCGCTGCTCGATCCGGTGGCGCCTCCCCCCGAGGCCCCCCAGGAGTCCCCCCCCGCGGGCGGACGGGGACGCTCGCGCCGGAGGCGTCGCGGCCCTCCCTCCGGCGAGTCCCCCGCATCGGGAGGGGAGCCGCGCCGCCGGCGTCGCCGCAGGCGCAGGGGAGGCGGGGGGGGTGCGGGGGGGGGTGCAACTTCCGGAGGGGGAGGGGCTCCGCCCGCTTGACCGGGGGCGCTCCAAGTGCAAACTTCCCCCCCACCCCATGCCGCGCCGAACCGACCTCAGCTCCATCCTCCTGATCGGGAGCGGACCGATCGTCATCGGCCAGGCGTGCGAGTTCGACTACTCCGGGACGCAGGCGGTCAAGGCGCTGCGCGAGGAGGGCTACCGGGTCATCCTCGTCAACAGCAACCCGGCGACGATCATGACCGATCCGGAGCTTGCCGACCGCACCTACGTCGAGCCGATCACGCCCGCCGTCGTCGCCGACATCATCGCCCGGGAGCGTCCCGACGCGCTGCTGCCGACGATGGGCGGCCAGACCGCGCTGAACGTCGCGATGCAGCTCCACAAGGGCGGCGTGCTCGACAAGTACGGCGTCGAGATGATCGGCGCGAAGCCCGACGCGATCCACCGGGCGGAGGACCGCGAGGCCTTCCGCGACACGATGCGCGCCATCGGCCTCGCGACGCCGCGCTCCGCGCTCGCGCGCAACATGGACGAGGCGCGCAAGGCGCTCGAGGAGATCGGGTTCCCCGCGATCATCCGCCCCGCCTACACGCTGGGCGGCAGCGGCGGCGGCATCGCCTACAACATCGACGAGTACGAGAGCATCTGCCGCAACGGCATCAGCCTTTCGATGGTGAACGAGGTCCTCGTCGAGGAGTCGGTCCTCGGCTGGAAGGAGTTCGAGCTCGAGGTGATGCGCGACCGGCTGGACAACGTCGTGATCATCTGCTCGATCGAGAACGTCGACGCGATGGGCGTCCACACCGGGGATTCGATCACCGTCGCGCCGGCGCAGACGCTGACCGACCGCGAGTACCAGCGGATGCGGGACGCGTCGATCGCGATCATGCGCGCGATCGGGGTCGAAACCGGGGGCAGCAACGTCCAGTTCGGCGTCAACCCCGCCGACGGGCGCCTCGTCGTGATCGAGATGAACCCGCGCGTGAGCCGGTCGAGCGCGCTCGCCAGCAAGGCCACCGGGTTCCCGATCGCCAAGTTCGCGGCGAAGCTCGCCGTCGGCTACACGTTGGACGAGATCCGCAACGACATCACGAAGGAGACCCCCGCCTCCTTCGAGCCCTCGATCGACTACGTCGTCACGAAGGTCCCGCGCTTCACGTTCGAGAAGTTCGTCGACGCCGACCCCACGCTGACGACGTCGATGAAATCCGTCGGCGAGACGATGGCGATCGGCCGCACCTTCAAGGAGTCGCTGCAGAAGGCCCTGCGGGGGCTCGAGACGGGCCGGGGGGGGCTCGGGGCCGACGGCAGGGACCCCGACCCCGCGACGGTGGACGAGAGCCAGCTCCGGAAGAAGCTCGTCGTCCCGAACGCCGAGCGGATCTTCTGGGTGGCCACCGCGCTCCGCCGGGGCATGAGCGTCGAGGAGGTGTCGGACCACACGAAGATCGATCCCTGGTTCGTCGGTCAGATGCGCGAGATCCTCGACCGCGAGGAGGAGGTTCGCGCCCGGGGCGGGCTCGGGCAGATCGACGACGATCTGCTGCTCGCCGCCAAGCGGGACGGATTCTCCGACCGCCAGATCGCCTGGCTGACGGGGACGACCGAGGAGGCGGCGCGGGCCGACCGCCGCCGCCGCGGCATCCGCCCGGTCTACAAGCTCGTCGACACCTGCGCGGCCGAGTTCCGCGCCTACACGCCCTACTACTACTCGAGCTACGAGATCGAGGACGAGATCGAGCTGTCGTCGCGGCCCCGCATCGTCATCCTCGGCGGCGGGCCGAACCGCATCGGGCAGGGGATCGAGTTCGACTACTGCTGCTGCCACGCCGCCTTCGCGCTCTCCGAGATCGGCATCGAGACGGTCATGGTCAACAGCAACCCGGAGACGGTCTCGACCGACTACGACACGAGCGACCTGCTCTTCTTCGAGCCGCTCACCGTCGAGGACGTGCTGCACGTCGTCGAGCGCGTGAAGCCGATCGGCGTGATCGTCCAGTTCGGCGGCCAGACGCCGCTCAACCTCGCCCACGCGCTCGAGGCGGAGGGCGTGCCGATCCTCGGCACGTCGGTCGACTCGATCGACCGGGCCAGCGACCGCAAGCGGTTCCAGTCGCTGCTGCAAGAGTTGGCGATCAAGCAGCCGCGCAACGGCACCGCGACGAGCGTCGAGGGTGCCGTCGCGCTCGCGACGGAGATCGGCTATCCCTGCGTCGTCCGCCCCTCCTACGTGCTCGGCGGCCGCGGCATGGAGACGGTCTACGACGAGGAGGCGCTGCGCCGCTACATGACGCTCGCGGTCGAGGTCTCGAACCGGAAGCCCGTGCTGATCGACCGCTTCCTCGAGGAGGCCATCGAGCTCGACGTGGACGCGGTCTGCGACGGCGAGCGGGTCGTCATCGGCGGCATCCTCGAGCACGTCGAGGAGGCCGGCATCCACAGCGGCGACAGCGGCTGCAGCCTGCCCACCTACACGCTGCCGGCGCCGGTCCTCGCGCGCATCCGCAACCACACCGGGCGCATCGGGCGCGCGCTCGACGTGCGCGGGCTGATGAACATCCAGTTCATGGTGAAGGCGGGGGAAGTCTACGCCCTCGAGGTGAACCCGCGCGCGAGCCGCACGGTGCCGTTCGTCGCGAAGGCGATCGGCGTCCCGCTCGCGAAGATCGCCGCGAAGGTGATGGCGGGGCGATCGCTGCGGGAACTCGGCTTCCTCGAGGAGACCCTGCCGCGCCACGTCAGCGTCAAGCAGCCCGTCTTCCCCTTCGCCCGCTTCCCCGGGTCGGACATCATCCTCGGCCCGGAGATGCGCTCCACCGGCGAGGTGATGGGCGTCGCCGCGGAGTTCGGCGTCGCGTTCGCGAAGGCGATGGACGCCGCCGGGCAGGTGCTGCCGAAGGAGGGGACGGTCTTCCTCTCGGTGCGCGACAGCGACAAGCGCGGCATCGCCTTCCTGGCGCGCAAGCTGACCGACCTCGGTTTCAAGATCGTCGCCACCGGAGGGACCTACGAGGCGCTGACCCGCGCGGGGATCGAGGTGCAGCGCACGCACAAGGTGGGGCAGGGGCGCCCCGACATCCTCGACGCGCTGAAGAACGGCGAGATCAAACTCATCATCAATACCCCCTCCGGCAAGGGCGCGCACACCGACGAGGGGCGCATCCGCCGCGAGGCGGTCGGCCAGCGCGTGCCGATCGTCACGACGATCAGCGGGGCCGCCGCCGCGGTGAACGGCATCGCCGCCTTGCGCGCCCGGGGGCTCAGCGTGAAGACGCTGCAGGAGTATCACGCCGAGAGCGCCGTCGCGAAGGCGACCTGAGCGGGTCCGTTGAGCCTCGTGGACGTTTTCGCCGGGTTCGTCGGCGCGGTTCCCCATCGAGAGGTGGCGCTCCCTTGGGGTCGCGCCGCCGTCTGGGACCTCGGCGACGGCCCCCCCGCGGTGCTGCTCCACGGCATCGCGGGCTCCCGGCGGATCTTCTTCCGCCTCGCGCCGCTCCTCGCCGAGCGCCGTCGCGTGATCGTGCCCCCGCTGCGGGGCGACGACCGGCCGCGCGACGACTTCGGGTTCGAGGAGCTCCTCGATGACCTGGGCGCGCTGCTCGAGGCCCTCGACCTGCGCGGCGCCGCCCTCGTGGGCACGAGCTTCGGCGCTGCGCTCGCGCTCGCGTACGCGGCGCGCTCCGACCCGCGCGTCGCCTCCGTCGTCGCGCAGGGCGCCTTTTCGCACTTCCGGCTGAGGCTCCGGGACCGCGCCCTGCTCTCCGCGACGCGGGTGCTGCCGCAGGAGCTCGGGGCCGCCTACTTCGCCCGCCGCGTCCTGCGCGGGCGCGAGACGCGGCTGCTCGAGGCGAAGGCTCCCGGGCTCGGCGCGCTCCTCGCCGATTGGTCGCGCAAGACCCCCTTCCGGACGCTGCGGCGTCGGATCCGGCTCATCCACGAGAACGACCTCGGCCCGCGCATCGCGGCCGACCGCACGCCGCTCACCCTCGCCCACGGCGCCCTCGACCCGGTCGTGCCGCCCCGCCATTTCGAGCGCCTCTGCCGCCTCCGGCCCGACGCCCGTGCGCGCCGCTGGGAGGGGGAGGGGCACCTGGTCCCGCTCTCATCGCCGCAACTCATCGCGGGCCTCCTCTGAGTTCCCCCGGATCGACGAAGAGGATCCACTCGACGTCCACCGCCGCGCCGCGGCCGACGGCGGCAAGCGTCGGCTGTGCGGTCCCCGTCAGCGAGAGGACGCCGCCGGCGGGCAGGCGTGCCGCGAGGCCGAGCCCCCATTCGCCCTTGCGGCAGTAGAGGAGCGTCCCCGCGGGCATGCCGAAGGCGACGCGGAGATCGCGCTTTCCATCCACGGCGCCTTCGCTCGCGTGGGCGGGGCAGACCCAGCGGTCGAGCGCATCCCCCTCCCAGCGGCAGCCCGCGACGATGCGCTCCTCGCCGTCGATCCGCGCGCTCTGCGCGACGGCCCCCGAGCCCCCCCGCCATTGCAATCTGTTTTCGAAGCGAGGGCCGTGGCTGCCCAGCTTCCCGGCGAGGCGGAGAAGGATGGTTGTGGGGTCCGGGGCCTCGAACTCGACCGATCCGCCCGTCTTGTCGCCCTTCGGCGAGAGCGCCACGACGGAGAAATAGCGCCCCTCCCCCGGGGTCTGCCATGCGCCCCCGACCTGCCGCGCCACCGAGACGACCGTCGCCGAGGGCGGATCGACCTCGAGGCGCAGCAGGTCGGTCTCGACCGTGATGCGCGAGGGGCTCTCGCGCACCAGCGCGGGGCCGACGCGCCGCTCCGCCCCCGCGGGAAGGAGTTCCGCGAGCATCGCCGCGAAGTCGCGCGCGCGATGGGTGGCGTAGGCGGGCGGAAGTTCCCGGCGCAACGCGCGGTGGCCGAACCAGGCGTCCGCCGCGGCCGCGCGCCGCGCGTCGGGCGCGAGCGACGGGTCGCGGGCACGCGCGAGCAGGCGCTCCACGCTGCCGACGCGGAACGGCAGGCCGACCGCCTCATCGACGAAGAGCAGCGCCGCATCGCGCAGGTCGCCATGCGAGCGGACCGTCCGCGCGCGCACGTCAAGGGCTCCTTCCCACGGCGCCCGCTCCGGCCGGTACTCCGGCTCGCAGAAGATCCGCGCCTCCCGATAGGATCCGCCGCGCAGCGCGGCGGATCGGAAGCGCGCCGCGTTGGCGCGGATCGCCTCATGGCAGGGCCACGGCATGCCGCACCACGGGGCGGGGGCGGCGTCGATCTCGAGCAGCACGCGGGCGCCGCGCGCCTCCCACGCCCGGACGATCGCCTCGAAGGGCTGCCCCTCGATGCCCTGCAGCCCCGACGCATCGCGGCCCGGGCGCAGGCGGACGCGGATGTTGGGCGGCACGCCGCCCTGCGGTGGCCGCAGCGTGAGGCCGTGGGCGAGGATCTCGATGACGCGGCCGGGGAATCGGGCCGCCGCCTCGCGCCAGAGCAGCGCGTAGGCCTCGGCATGGCCGAGGGCCTCGCTCTCTTCGCACCAGACCGTCGTCACCTCGGGCCAGAGGCCGAGGCGATCCGCCTCGGGATGCGCGTCGAGCCACGCCCCGACCGCGTCGAGACAGGCGGCGCGGGCCGGCGCATGGGTAAGCGCGAAGTTGCCGCGGGCCTCGCGGCGGCCGTTGCGCAGCGCGAAGTACTCGGGGTGCTCTGCGTGGAGCGCGGGCGAGAGGAAGTCGTCAAAGGAGGTGCTCGCGACGCCCACCAGAAAGCCGAGGGCCTTCGCGCGGGCGAGGTCCGCGCCCTCCGCGGCGCCAAGGCCGATCGCCATGAACCCGGTCGCGGGCAGGCCCGGATCGAACCGCACCCCGTCGATCCAGAGCTCGCGCTCCCTCGGGCGCCGCACCGGTTCGAGGAGGAGGCGGTCGTGCCGCGCGACTTCCGGAGGGGAGCGGTCGAACCTGCATCCCCACGCCTCGAGGATCTCGTGTGCCGCCCGGACGAGGTCGCTGCCGCGGACGAGGGCCCCGCCCTCCCGCTGCCCGACGATCTCGTAGCCCGTCAGATCGCTCGTCGCGAACCGGAGCGCCGGGAGCTCGCCGCCGCTCGGCAGTGCGGTGCCGGTCATCAGCACGACCTGCGCGCGCACCAGTGCTGCCGCGAACTCGGCTGCCTCGCCTCCGTCGGTCTCCACGCGGACGCGGGCGGCCCCGTCGGAGACGATCTCCACCCCGCCGGGCAGCAGCAGGAGCAGGAGCGCCGCGCTCAGCTCCCCTCCTCGACGCGCGCCGAGAGGATCCGGTCGGTCGCCTCGAGCGCCGCGACGACATCGAGGCCCTCGGTCACGCGCCCCGCGGCGAGCAGCGGCCGCGAGAGGTGGGCGTGCCCGGCAGCGAGCAGGATCCGCGGAAGCACGGCGCCCGAGGCCGCATCGAGGGCGAACGAGACCGTTCCCGCCCACCCAAGGCGCGTGCGCTCCTCCCGCTCCGGCAGGTCCTTGGTCGCGCCGATTACGAACTCAGTGCCGAGGCCGCCGGTGGCCGCGGAGGCAGGCACGCCGTCGAGGCTGCCCGCGCGTGCGAGTGCCAGGAGTGCGACGGCAGCGCGCGGCTGCTCGCGCAGGAAGGGTTCGATCGCGACCCTGCCCTTCGTCGTTTCGAGCAGGACCCTCCCCCGCGCCCCCTCCAACGCGACGCGACGGAACTCCTCCTCCTTCTGCCAGAGCGCCGCCACGTCGCGGAAGGCGTCTCCGATCACGGCCGGGATCTTCGGCGAGAGGATCTCGTCGAAGTGGCACTCCTGCGCGAGGATCGCCACCCGTTCCTGCACCACCGGGGGGTAGTTGGCGGCGTAGGGGAAGCGCTGCAGGAGCCTGTCGAACGCGAGTGCCGCGTCCCCGACCCGGTTCGAGCGCCGGAGCAGGTGGGCGAGGTAGCAGTGTGCGAAGAAGTCGTCTCCGTCCTCGGCGATGCAGCCTTCGAGGCGGCCACGGAGATCGAGGATCTTCGCGTTGTCCTTCTGCCCGTCGAGCGCCTCCCCGAGCACCGCACTGCGAACGTCTCGGCGCAGCGTCTGGTCGAGCCACTCGCGGAAGATGTCCATTTCGAGTCCGCGGCGGGCATCCTCCTCGGGCGTCTCGAAGAGCGGGTCGCCGGGCTGCCAAGAGACCTCCAGAACCGGCCACGCCGACGGGGTCGCCGCCGGTGCGGGGGCGGAGGCGAAACGCGCCGTGCCTCCGGCGTCGGTCGGCAGGCCCACTTCAAGCAGGAACCGCGCCGGCCTGGCGGACACCACGTTGAGCGCCTCGACCGAGAGAGCGACCTCGGCGCTCCAGGAGGCGGTCTTCCGGAAGACCCGCGATCGGAAGAGGCATCCGTAGGGCCCCTGCATCGTCGCCCGATCGCGCTGCGCGAAACTCGCGCGCCGCGCGATCACCGGGGCGATGGGCGCCGCGCGGCCCTGCGGGAAGAAGGAGGCCGGGTGGAAGGCGTGCCAGCACCAGGTGTAGCCGCCCTCGTCGGCGACCACGAAGTCGATCCGCTCGCCCTGGTAGGGGCCGTCGATCTCGATGGCAATGAAAAGCGAGCGGCCGTGGGAGCGGAGGAACGCGGTCCCTTTCGCCGCCGCGAGCCGGGCGGCACCCTCCCACTCGCTCGGCGAGATGACGCCGTCCACAAGGGGCGCTGGGCCTCCGGGCACGTCGAGGGGCAGGGCGGGGGCAGCGAGGCCGACGAGGAATGCAAGAGGGGCGAGGCGATGCATGGGGGTCCGGGGGATCAGCGTACCCCGGGGAGTGGAATGCGGAGGCTCCCCGTTGATCGCACGAGGCTCGCTCACGGGGTGGGGGCGGGCCCACCCTCTCATGCATCCGTCGGGCCGGACTTGCTGGCCTGCTTCGGCTTCGCCTCGTGCCTCAGCGTGCAGGGAACAGGGCCAGGTCGGGCGGAGCGCTGGCCGCACAACACGTAACTTGTTACAAGTCAACAACTTAGCTCATCGTGATCCACCCCAGTCCCGAAAACCGATAGGGAAGCCGGAACTTGGCTTGGGTTTGGCGTAGACTATCGTGGAAGCCAATAGGTAGGCACCGGCGCGTTGGACGCGATCGATGCCCGTTCAGGAGGATATGTGATGACGTTTCGTCGTATGGCGCTGATCGCCGCCCCCGCCCTCGTGGCCATCGCGGCGATGGTAGTGCCGGCCAACGCCGGCTGATGCGGTCGCTCCGGGGCCAGTATGGCTCTCATCCGGATCGACTGGCGCGCGAGCAGCACCGTGGCACCGAAGGCGGCCGCCACGGGCGACGCGGAAGAGGCGGCCGGCGCGAACACCGCGACGCGCCTCGAGCGTCCGATGATGGTCTTCATCCCCGGCGACGACGAGACCGACAGCGCGATGCGCAAGGTGCAGGACGTCGTCTTCGCGAACGAGCAGTTCGCGATCGGTTCGAAGTTCTTCGACACCGTGAAGATCGGCGCCGGCGAGGCGCTGCAGGATCGCGTCCTCGCGAGTGCGGGTCGGGAGACCCCCCGCATCGTCTTCGTGAAGCGCGACTATTCGGTCCACTCGGTCCTTGAGGGCAAGGGCATCTCCGCGGGCAAGCTCGTCAAGGTGATGGCGCAGGTCGTCCGCGACGAGTACGACGACAACTTCGACTCGATGATCCGCGAGTACGGCAAGCTGCTCAACGAGCGCGACCGCCTCGAGGGCAAGCGCGCGGCGCTCGCCGACCAGCAGGCGCGCCTCGCCGAGAAGCCCAATGCGAGCAAGGCGAAGAAGCTCGAGCGCGATGCGAAGGAGCTCGAGGAAGAGACCCAGAAGTGGGAAGCCGATCACAAGGCGCTGATCGGGTTCCGGCTGAAGGGCGGAAGCGACAAGCCCTCCGCCTGACCGGCGCCCGCTCCCGAATCGACAAACCGGGGCTGCCCCCTCGCGGAGGCAGCCCCTTTTTCGTTACTCTCATGGCCCACGCGTGAAACCCCGTGCGACCACCCCCCCCGCAACCGAGCCGCTGTCCATCCGCCAGCTCGAAGTCTTCGTGGCGCTCGTCGAGAGGGAGTCGTTCACGAAGGCCGCCCGCCAGCTCCGGCTCTCCCAGTCCACCGTGAGCGGGCACATCTCCGACCTCGAGAGGCGCCTCGAGGTGCGTCTCGTCGACCGCGACCGGAGCGGCGTGCGCCCGACGGCGGCGGGTACCGCGCTGCTCCGTCCTGCGCGCGAGGTCCTGAAGGCGGAACGGGGAGCCCGCATGGCGATCGAGGAGCTGTCGGGGCTCCTGAAGGGGCACCTGCTTGTGGGAGGATCCACGATCCCGTCCAGCTACCTGCTGCCGGCACTCTTCGCGCGCTTCCACGCCGCCTACCCGGGCGTGGCCCTGCAACTCGTGACCGGGGACTCGAAGGAGGTCCTCGACAGGGTAGCGAGCGCCGACATCGAGATCGGCGTCGTCGGGTCGCCGCCCGGGAAGCGCGACCTGCTCGCGGACAGGATCGGGGAGGACATGCTCGTACTAGTCGCGCCGCCCGCGCATCCGCTCGTCGAGAGGCGATCGCTGACGATGGCGGACATCGCGGGGACGCCGCTCGTGATGCGCGAGGAGGGCTCCGGCACGCGCACCGCCACGGAGAAGGCGCTGCGCAAGCTCGCGGGAACGGAAGGCGCCCCGGAGCTCAACATCGCCTGCCAGGTGGGCAACACGGAGGCGATGTGCGCGGCCGTCCGCCACGGGCTCGGCATGGCGTTCGTGAGCTCGCTCGCGGTCTCGGAGGACGTTGCAGCCGGCCGTCTCGTGGCCCTGAAGCTGAAGGGGTTCGACGTCCGGCGGCCCTTCCTGCTCGTCTCCCGGCCGGAACACCTCGTGAGCCCCGCGGCGCTCGCCTTCCGGACGCTGGCGCTGCAGGCCCGTTGACGCGCCTCCCGGCGCCGTTGCGCGACCCGCCTGGAGTTGGGAAAATGCACACCTTCCTGTGCAGTTTCTCGACGCTCTCTCGGATCGACCCCTCGTGGGTGACGGCGCGATGGGAACGATGCTCTATGCGATGGGGGTCCCCGTCGACCAGTGCTTCGAGGCGCTGAACCTGAGGCGGCCGGCTCTTGTCGCCGAGGTGCATCGGCGTTACGTGGAGGCCGGCGCCCGGCTGCTCGAGACCAACACCTTCGGCGCCAACGCGGACCGCCTTGCCCGGCACGGCCACGACGGGGAGGTCCGCGAGATCAACCTTGCCGCGGTCCGCCTCGCGCGCGACGCGGCGCAGGGCAGGGGCGTCTTCGTCGCGGGGGCGATCGGCCCGCTCACGCCGGCGTCGACCCGCGCCGGGGGGCTCGCCTGCGACGAGAAGCGGCGCCTCTTCCGCGAACAGGCGAGCGCGCTGGCGGAGGGCGGCGCGGATCTGCTGATCATCGAGACCTTCACCGACCTCGCGACGCTCCGCCTCGCCTACGAGGGTGCCCGCGAGTGCTGCGACCTGCCGATCGTCGCCCAGATGGCCTTCCTCGAGCGCTCCGGCAGCTTTTCCGGCGACGAGCCCGTCGCCTCGCTCACCGAGATGTGGAGGATGGGAGCCGACGTCGTCGGGATCAACTGCGGACGCGGCCCCCGGCTCATCCTCGAAATCCTCGAGGACTTCGCGCCGCGCACCGGCCACCCTCTCTCCGCGTTCTTCAACGCGGGCTCGCCCGACCTCGTCGAAGGCCGCTACATGTACCTGAGCCAGCCCGGCTACCACGCCGAGATGGCGGCGCGCATGGTCGATGCCGGCGTCAACCTCGTCGGCGGATGCTGCGGGACGACGCCCGAGGTGATCGCGGCGATCGTGGCGCGTCTCGGGGCGAAGAGGATCCGGGCCCGGCCGAAGGTGCCGCTCCCGGCGCAGCCCAAGGTGGAGGCCGACGCGCATGCCGTGCTCCCGCCCGGCCTGCTGGACGGCCCCGATTCGGAGCCGTCGGTCATCGCGGAGCTCGATCCGCCGCGCGGCCTCGCGTTCGGCGCCGTCGTCGAGGGGGCGGCGCGCCTGCGCGAGGCCGGCATCGACCTCGTCAGCGTCGCGGAGAACCCCCTCGCCTCGCCCCGCATGGGCAACCTCGCGATGGCGGTGCTGATGAAGCGCCACGCGGGCGTGGAGCCGCTCGTCCACTTCACCTGCCGCGATCGCAACCTGATCGGGCTCCAGTCCGACATCATGGGGGCGGCCGCGCTCGGACTGCAGTACATCCTCTGCATCACCGGGGATCCCGTGCCCTTCGCCGGCGAGTTCGGCGCCAAGGGTGTCTACGACGTCACCTCCTTCGGCCTCATCCGGATGGTCGCAGGCCTCAATCGCGGCGTGAATGCCGCCGGGGCCTCGATCCAGGTCCCCGCGCGGCTGCGCATCGGCGTCGCGTTCAACAGCAACGTGCGGCATCTGCACACGCAGGTCGAGCGGCTGCAAGCCAAGCTCGGGCTGGGCGCGCGGTTCGCGCTCACCCAGCCCTGCTGGGATCCCGAGCGGATCGCGGAGATCTACCGCCAGACGAGCGCTCTTCCCGTGCAGCTCTACATGGGGGTGATGCCCTTCGTGTCCGAACGCAACGCGGAGTTCCTGCACAACGAGGTCCCCGGCATGACGGTGCCCGAGGAGGTCCGCGCCCGGATGAAGGGGCTCTCGGGGGCCGAGGGGAGGCGCGCGGGGATCCGCATCGCGGAGGAGCTGCTCGACGCGATCGCCGGGCACAGCTCGCGCGCCTACGTGATCACGCCGTTCAACCACTACGAGACGACGGCGCACCTCGTCGAGTACTTCCACGCGCGCGTGCGCGCGAGGCGGCGGGGCTGATGGCGCTCTTCGGGAAATCGAAGTCGGACGACGCGGCGCTCGCGTCGCGCTACAAGCACCTCCTCGCGGTCGCGAAGACGCTCGCGTCCGAGCGGGACCTCAAGAAGGTCCTGACGCTGGCGATCGACACGATCGTCGGCCTCGCCCGCGCCGAGCGCGCCTTCCTCTGGCTCGGCGCGGCCGACGACGGGTCCGTGGCCATCGCCCGCAACCTCGACCAGGAGTACATCAAGAAGCCGGAGGGGAAGCTGAGCCGGTCGATCCTCGGCCGCTGCATCGCGAGCGGCGACATCATCCTCACCGACAACGCCTCCGAGGACGCGAACTTCCTCGGCAGCGCGAGCGTGGGCGAGATGAAGCTGCGCTCGGTGCTCTGCGCGCCGCTGCGCCTCCACGGGGAGACGATCGGCGCGATCTACGTGGACCACCGCTTCCACCAGGGGGAGTTCCGCGGCGAGGACATCGCGCTTGTCGAGGAGTTCCGCGACCTCGCCGCGATCGCGATCGGCAACGCGAGGCTGTTCGAGGAGAACGAGCGCCAGCGCGCGCGGCTCGAGGAGCTGAACGGACGCCTCGCGAAGGAGGTGGCGGAGCAGAACGCCGAGATGGACGCCTACCGGAAGCGGCTCCGCGAGCTCAAGCCCCGGGACCGGTACAAGTTCGACTACCGCGAGATCATCGGGAGCTCGCCCGCCATCCGCGAGATCTTCGCGGTGCTCGACCGGATCATCCCGATGGGGTTCCCGGTGCTCATCCAGGGCGAGAGCGGCACCGGCAAGGAGCTGATCGCGCGAGCGATCCACCGCAACGGCCCGCGCAGCGGCAGGCCCTTCCTGACCGAGAACTGCAGCGCCGTGCCCGAGTCGCTGCTCGAGAGCGAGCTCTTCGGCCACGTGCGCGGCGCCTTCACCGGCGCCGACCGCACCCGCGACGGCCTCTTCCAGCGCGCGCACGGCGGCACGCTCTTCCTCGACGAGATCGGCGACATGAGCCCCGGCATGCAGACCAAGCTGCTGCGCGCCTTGCAGGAGGGGGAGGTCCGCAAGGTCGGCTCGACGCAGACGGAGCGCGTCGACGTGCACATCCTCTCGGCGACCAACCGCGACCTGCGCGAGGCGATGGCGGAGGGGACGTTTCGCGAGGACCTCTTCTACCGCCTCAATGTCGTCGGGGTGCGCATTCCCCCGCTCCGCGAGCGGCGCGAGGACATCGAGCCGCTGCTCGACCACTTCCTCGCGCTCGCGTGCGACGAGGCGGGCTGCCCGCGCAAGAAGTTCTCCGCCGCCGCGCTCGCGCTGCTGACGGCCCATCCCTGGCCGGGCAACATCCGCGAGCTGCAGAACGAGGTGAAGCGGATGGTCGCGCTCGCCGACGACGTGATCGGGCCGGAGCTGCTCTCCGGCTTGCAGGCCGGCGTCCCGGTGCCGGCCTCGGGGGGGCGCGGGGGGCTCGGGGGGCGCTCGATGCGCGATATCGAGAGGCAGGCGATCGCCGACACGCTGAAGCTGACCGCCGGCAACAAGGCGGAGACGGCCAAGCGCCTCGGCATCAGCCGCCGCGCGCTCTACGACAAGCTCGGCAAGTACGGGCTGAAGTGAGGCGCCGGAGGCGCGCCTCCGCTCAGGCCGACGCTCCCGCCGTCTTCTGCTCGAAGCGGGAGCGGTTCTGCGCGCGGCGGAGCGCCTCGTCCCGGTCGAGGTCGTGGGAGCGGACCAGCTCCTCGAGCGAATCGTCGAACGAGCGGAGACCGGCGACGCGTGCGCCGTGGAAGAGCGCGGGGATTTCGGCCTCCTTGCCCGCCCGCAGCATGTCGTTGGCGACTCGCACGCCGCAAAGCCACTCCGCCGCGGGGACGAGCCTCCCCTGCTTGGATGGGACCAGCGTCTGGTGCATCGCGAACCGGAGCGCCTGGGCCAGCATGCCCCGCAGGCGCCTCTCGGAGGGGCCCCGGAGCAGCGCAACGAACCGGTCGAGGCCGGAGATGAGGCTGTGGGCGTGCATCGCCGCGACCACGCAGGCGCCCCCATCGGCGGCCTCGAGCGCGAGCGAGGCGCACTCCGCATCGGCGAGCTCGTCGATGCCGATGACATCCGCGCCGAGCCCGATCGCCATCGCGACGCCCGCCGCGTGGCTCGGCACGTCGTGGCCGACCTGGAACGCGTGTACCACCGACCTTCCCGACTCGATGGCGAGGGACGCCGGCGCCTGCAGCGCGAGGATGTAGCGCTGGGACTTGCAGGCGGCCGAGGAGAGCAGCGCCGCCAACGACGAACTCTTGCCGCCGTCGCGGCCGCTCATCACGAGCACGAGCCCCGGAGGGCCGAGCACCGAGCGGACCGCAGGCTCCGGAATCCTCAGGCGCTCCGCGTCCGGGCCGGGGTCGGTGAGACGGACGAGGAGCGCCGACGGGCCGTCGCTCGTGCGGCTGAGGCGGACGAGAAAGCGCGCGCCCCCCGACGCCGCCACGAACTCCGTGTCCCGATCCCGGGCCCACGCGTCCACGCGGCCCAGCCGGGTCAACTCGTCGAGCATCGCATCGAAGGCGCCGCCGGCGGGCAGCGGATCCCCGTTCGGGATCAACTCCCCCTCGACGCGCCAGAAGGGTCGGTCCTTGGCGCGGAGATGGAGGGCCGTCGCGTCGCCCTCGGCAAGTGCGAGCAGATAGGGCTCAATGGCTTCCACGGATCGGTTCCTTCGCGGCGTGGGCGAGGCGCCGCAGGCGCTCGGGATCGTTCGCAGCCTCGAGGGCGTCGGCGAGCGCGATCCTGCCCTTCCGCAGCAGTCGGGAGAGGGACTCCTCCAACGAGAGGATGTCCTCGGAGCGGCTCGTCTGGAGCACCAGCGCGAGTTGGGCGAGCTTGTCGTCGCGGATCAGGTGCGCGATCCCCGGCGTCGTCTTGACGAACTCCACCGCGAACGAGGACTCGGAGCCGCCCCGGCCCGGGAAGGCGCGCAGCGTGAGGGCGGCCCGGAACGAGAGGGCGAGCAGCGCACGTGCCGCCGCGACGCGTTCGACGGGAAAGCTGTCGAGGATGCGTTCGAGGGAGTGCTGGGTGCCGGTGGTCGGGAGCAGGCCGAAGACGAGGCGCCCCCGCGATGCCGCGTCCAGCGCGACTTCGACCGTCGCCGGGTCGCCCAACTCCTCGACGTAGAGGACGTCCGCGTCCGAGCGCCGCGCGGCGTCGATGCCGGCCGCGAAGCTCGCCACGTCGCGACCGACCTCCCGCCGGGTGAACCGGGCCCTGCGCGCCGGATAGGGCCGCTCCGCGCTCCGCTCGACGGTGGCGATGTGGCAGGAGCGCGAAGCCGAGATCGAATCGAGGAGCGATGCCACCGTCTCCGCGGCGAGCGCCTTCGCGATCCCGCCGGCGATCACGAGCCCGTCGCGCGCGTCGGCGAGTTCGCGCACGCCCGTCGGAACCGGCAGGCTCGCGAGCGGCGCGGGATGGGACGGCATCGTTCTCAGCAGGGCGCCGATGCCGCCCGCGAACCGGTAGAGGTGGGCGCGCACGCGCCCCTGCCCGCGCAGTTCGAGCGTCGTCGCGACGCTTCCCCGCGCATCCAGCGCCTGGATCGTCTCGGGGGGAAGCGCCTCCGCGAGCATCTTCTGGATCTGCGTCGCCCGCAGCGGTGGACCCTCGAGAAGCTCCGTCAGGGAGTGCGTGCGAAAGGCCGGAGGCTGTCCCGGGCCGAGAAGCAGCGAGTCGGCCCCGTGGGCCGCGCACTCGCGCAGGAGCCAGCCGATCTCCGAGGGGGGCGGCTCTGGCGCCGATTCGACGGCCCCTCCCGGCATCGTGCGGCGCATCGCCTGCTGGATACTCAGCAGATTCGCGAGGGAGACCCCGGTCAGGTGCCCCTCGCTGAGCAGGATCTCCCCGAGCCGGCGCCAGGTCTCGCTGCGGCGCTGGAGGTCGAGACACTGATCGAGCTGGCCCTGGGTCAAGAGCCCGCGTTCGATGCAGAGTTTGCCGAGCGCGTAGGGATCCATGCGTGCTCCTCCCTATCGGCAACGCCCGCGAATGGGCTGTACGGCTTTCGCTCACCGTGCTTTCCCCTTACGCGAGGACGATGGGGGGGCTCGGGGGCCGGACGCAACTCCTTGCATTGAAGCCACTTAGGAGTTCGCCCCTCGCGCATCCGCGGCACGGGATCTGCGCACTGCCCTCCATGCCCCCGCCCTGCCCGTTGCGAAACCTCCTCCTCGCGCTCCTTGCCGCCGTCGCCGTCGAGGCGGGCGAGCCCGAGTCCCTCGCCGAGCTTCTCCCCCCCGGCGCCCCCCTCTATTTCGAGGCGAGGACTCCCACCCTCGAGGAGAACCGGCTGCAGGCCACGATGCGCTGCTTCGAGGAGCCCTCGCTCAAGCGCGTGCTCGACCGGATCGCCGACGCGGAGAACTCCTTCACCTCGGTGTCGCTGCCTTTCCGCCGCGGGCGCCTGCTGTTGCAGACCGACGTCCGGCAACCGTCGATGATGATGACGATCCGGTGGCTCGACGAGAAGGGGGAGCACAAGTTCCGGATGCAGAACCGCGTCGCGATCGGATGGGTCGGGCTGCTCGACGGCGTGATCCCGGTCGATGCCGTCGCGGCGCTGGATGTCGACACGGCGGCCGAGAACGCGATCGGCACGCTGCAACGCATGATCGCCGCGGCCTCCCTGAACATGCGCGACGACGCCGAGTCGACGATCGAGCAGGAGGTGGAGCGGCTCTTCTCCGTCGAATCGCACCGCGAGCGCCGCTATGTGAAGGGCACGCTCCACGGCGTGTCCTTCTTCCTCGTCCCCCTGGGGCGGCTGCTCGTCGTGGCGACGGGGGAGGCGCGCGTGCGGGACATGATCGACCGGACGCTCGACGGGAGCCTCCCGTCGCTCGCGACCGACCCGCGCCACGTCGAGATCCTCGCTGCCCGCGCGGGGAGCGGGACGGTGACGCTGCTGCTCGAGGCGCACTTCGACCGGGCGCTCGAGGCGCTGAAGGCGCGATTTCCCGCCGAGAGCGCCGCCGTGGCGATGGGCCTCGAGAAGGCGGGGCTCGGCCGGCTGAAGGCGTTTACGAGCGTGACGCGCGCGGACGGGGCGGGACTCTCGTCGACGACCTCGGTGCTGATCGACGGCGAGCGCACCGGGCTGGGGCGGCTCTTCGCCGGAGGCGCGCCGGTCGCGTTCGACGGGCTCTCGTTCGCGCCGCAGGAGTCCTACTACGCAAGCTGCGGCCGCCTCGACCTCTCGCAGATCCATCAGGCGGCCCTCGAGGTGGGGGGGATGCTCGTCGCGATGCGCGCGGCCGCGTTCGAGACGCAGACGGGGATCAAGTTGCGCGAAGACCTCTTCGACCTGGCCGGCCCCGACGCCACGCTGATCATCGCCCCGTCGCGGGGCCTCATCCCCGATGTCGGGCTCGTGCTCGGCAGCAGCGACCCCGCGCGCCTGGAGCGGACGCTCGTGAAGCTGCTGGAGACCGTCGACTGGCCTCCCGGCACCGGGGTGGGCCAGGTCCAGTACGCGGGGGGCGTGGCCCACGTCGTGCCCCTCGGCCATCGGCGGCTCGGCGGAGTCCCGCTTGCGCCGACCTTCGGCGTCGTGGGGGGAAAACTGCTGATCGCGCCCTTCCCGCTGACCTTCCAGCACCTCAGCGCGGTCCAGCGCTGCGAGTACCCCGACCTGACGAAGAACAGCGACTTCGCCTCGTTGCGGAGGCGCGTCCCGGCGGATGCGCTCTCGATCTCCTATCTCGACCTGCCGCGGCTCGTCTCGTTCGTCTACGACACGATGATGCCGCTGCTGCAGGGGATGGTCTCGGAGGGGCCGCAGGCGCCCCCGCTCTACGAACTGCCGGACGCCCGGGTGCTGGAGCGCCACCTCTTCGGACGCGTCGGCTGGACCCGAGCGGATGCGCGCGGACTGCACTGGGAGGCGTACTCGTCGATGGATATGAGCGGGTTTGCGATCGGCGCCGTGGCCGGGGCCGCCACGACCTTCACGATCATCCGCGGGCCCGCTCCGAGGGTCGAGCAGCCGGCCGCCGAAGGGGCCGCCGATGCCGAAAGCGGCCCGCAACGCGACCGCGAGGCGACCCTTTGCGAGGCGCGGGTGCGCCTGCTCCGCGGAGGGCTGCGCATCTGGCGCGACCGGAAGAACGCGTTCCCCGAGTCGCTCGAGGCGCTGCGCGAGCAGCAGGTCGCCGAGGAGAACTTCACGGTTCCCGGCGTCGGCAAGCCCTACGTCTACCTCGGCCCCGCGGGGAAGGGCGGCGTGCTGCTGCACGGCCATCCCAACGGCCGCGACAGGAAGGTCTGCATCGTGACCACCGACCTCGTCGTGCGCCGCCTCACGGAGGCCGAACTGGAATCCCTGCTGCAGCGCGAATCCGATCGAGCAGGCCGGTAGCGCCTTCGCCCTCCTCGCCGATTCTCCTCGCCGATTCCTCGGCGAGCAGCGTCGCGTGGTCGACGAGCGCCTTCATGTCCTCGAAGGCCTCGGCGGCGACGCGCCCCGCCTGGATGGCGAGCACCGCGTAGTTCACCGCCTGCGGCAGGTCGTTGCGCACGCGCGAGACGAGCGACTGGCCCCAGTAGGTGTAGGGGAGAAGGCGCCGGAACCCGAGATCGTCGGCGGCGTCGAGCGCCCCCCGGGCCCCCTCCGCATCGCCGCTCCCGAGGCGGGCGATCGCGAGCACGAGGTTCGCCATCGCGCGCTCCTCGCCGCTCGCCGCCGGCGCGTCGAGCCGCTCCAGCGCGCGGCGGGCGAGCAGCGCGTGCGGGGTCCCCTCCTCGCCCGCCAGCGTCAGCACGCGCTCGACATAGAGGCGCACCGAGGCGGACTCTGGGGGCGACATGTTGCCCCAGAAGCGGGTCAGTCCGCGCAGCACCTCGTCCCGGCGGCTCGCGAGGTCGGGCAGGATCGAGCGCAGGTCGACGAACTCGCCCAGCTGCCCGCGCACGTTCACCAGCGCGAGGATGATGCGCGAGGTGAGCCACCGCTCGCGCAGCGAGTCGCTGCGCGCGTGGGCCGCCGCGAGGTGGGAGCGCGCTTCGGCGAGGTGCGTGCGCGCCGCGGCCTCGTCGGACTCCCCGCGGGAGAGCCCCTCCGCGGCGAGGCCGAGCAGCAGTTCGCGGAGGGCCAGTTCGACCGGCGGTGCGTCGCCGGGCGGCGCGTCGGCGAGGTGCCCGAGGGTCTCGCGGTAGCCGCCCGCCTCGTAGGCGAGGCGCGCAAACACGAGGTGGGCGAGGAAACCATCCGCCGGAAGGCGCTCCGCGAGCCCCCGCGCCTCCTCGAGGCGCCCGAGTTCGATCAGGCCCGTCAGGTGCCAGAGGCCGCCCTCCCGGCCCGCGGCGTCGAGGTCCCGCAGCACCTGCGGCCAGTCCACCTCGATCGCTTCGAGGCCGTTCTGCGCGCGCCGGAGGCTCAGTTCCGCGATCAGGTCGGTGGGGCCCGGCTGCCCCGGGAACTCGCGCTCGAGTTCGGTGGCGGCACGGATCGCGTCGTCGAGGTGGTCGCGCGACTCGCTGTGAATCTCGTTGATGCGCACGCCCATCCGCGCGAGGCGCCGCGTGTCCGACACCTTCCGCGTGAGCACGAGGCTGATCAGCAGCGTGACCGCCGCGAGGCTGCCGAGGGCGAAGAGCAGCCGGTGGCGGCGCACGACCTCGAAGGCGAGGGCGATAGCGCCGCGCGGCTTCGCGAGGATCCGCTCCCCGGCGAGGAAGCGCTCGAGGTCGGCGGCCAGCGCGTTCGCGTCGGCGTACCGGTCCGCCGGCCGCTTTTCGAGGCAGCGCAGGACGATCGTCGCGAGGTCGATCGGGACCGCGCGATTGAATCTTCGGGGGGTCGGGGGGCGCTCCTCGAGCACCGCGGTGATGTAGGCCTGCACCGACGGCGCCTCGAGGGGGGGACGCCCCGCGATCGCCTCGTAGAGCGTGGCGCCGAGGGAGTAGACGTCGGTGCGGCCGTCGAGCGGCTGCGCGCCCGGCAGGATCTGCTCCGGGCTCATGTACTTGGGCGTCCCGACGATCGCGTCGGTGGACGTGAGGCTCGCCGACTCCGTCAGGCGCGCGAGCCCGAAGTCGGTGACGACGACGCGGCCGGCCCGGTCCACGAGCAGGTTGCCCGGCTTGATGTCGCGGTGGATCACGCCCCGCCCGTGGGCGTGGGCGATGCCGCGCGCCGCCTCCATCGCGACCCGGGCCGCCTCACGGACGGAATCGCGGTCGCGGCCCTGGTGGGCGCCGAAGGGCTTGCCGTCCACCATCTCCATCGCGAAGTAGTGCGTGTTGCCCACCGCCCCGACCTCGTAGATCTGGATGATGTTGGAGTGGCGGAGCCGCGCGACCGACTCCGCCTCGCGGTGGAACCGCTTCACCTGCTTGGCGTCGAGGCAGATGTTGGCCGGGAGGACCTTGATCGCGACCTTGCGCTTCAGGTCCTCCTGGAAGGCCTCGTAGACGACCCCCATCGATCCCCGGCCCAGCTCCGAGATGATCACGAACTTGCCAAGCCGGTCCCCCGCGAGATGGAAGGCTTCCGCCGAAGGGAGTTCGTCCGCCATGGTCCGGGGCAGTGTATCCGGGGAATGGTCGATCCCTTCCGCGCCCGCACCGTTCCTACCCCGGGGGGGAGAGCCCCATTCGGAGTAGAATGCCCTGCCCGGCGATGGACGAAGACCTCGAAGCGCGCGTGCGGGAGGTGCTGCTGCGCCTCGCGCCCTCCCTCAGCGTGGACGGCGGGGGGGTCGAGCTGGAGCGGATCGAAGGCCGCGCGGCCTACGTGCGCCTCGTCGGGGCCTGCATCGGATGCCCGGGGGCCGAGATCACGCTCCGGTACGGGATCGAGAGCGCGATCACGGCCGAGGTGCCGGAGATCGAGCGCGTCGTGCCGCTCGGCGCCGAGGAGAAAGCAACATGAGAATCTGCGACCCGCACTGCCACATGTACGCCCGGACCACCGACGACTACGAACGGATGGCGAACGCGGGCATCGTGCGCATCCTCGAGCCCGCTTTCTGGCTGGGGGAGCCGCGGCGGTACCCGGGCTCCTTCTTCGACTACTTCCACCACCTGCTCAACTTCGAGCACCAGCGCGCGAAGCAGTACGGCATCGACCAGAAGTGCGCGATCGCGCTCAACCCCCGCGAGTCCAACGACGACCTGCTCCGGGAACAGGTCATCGCGAAGCTGCCGGAGTTCCTCGCGCACCGGAACTGCGCGGCGGTGGGGGAGATCGGCTTCGACGACCTGACCGCCGCCGAGGAGGCGTCGATCCGCCGCCAGCTCGAGGTCGCGTTCGAGAACGGCAAGAAGGTCCTCGTCCACAGCGCGCACCGGAACAAGCTCGAGTCGATCCGCCGGACGATCGCGATCATCAAGGAGATGCGACTCGACGAGGGGAAGATCCTCATCGACCACAACACCGAGGAGACGATCGGCTACGTCCGCGGCGAGAGCGCGTGCTGGGCGGGCCACACCGTCTACCCGGTGACCAAGCTCTCCCCCGAGCGGGCCGCCGACATCTTCGAGGCGCACGGCGTCGACCGGATGACCGTCAACTCCTCGTGCGACTGGGGGCCGAGCGACCCGCTCTCGGTTCCCCGGACGGTCCGCGAACTGCGGCGTCGCGGTTTCCCCGAGGCGGACATCGAGAATCTCGTCTGGAAGAACCCGAGCACCTTCTATTCGTGGGAGTAGCGCTTCAAGTACGGCGCGGTCGCGGCCGATCTAATCCACTGCACCCGACATCGGGTGGAAGAAGGGGAATCCCGCGCCAGGATGGTCGGGGTTCGCACCCGGGAAGAATACGAACGGATCAGCGAGCGGGCGCCGCCTGCGGCCAATCGAACGGGGCCGTCGTGCGCGGGATGCTGCGGCGCACCGCGGATCCGCACCGTCCCCCGGGCGCGAGCGCCGGCTCCGGCCTCCGTCGGCTCACGCGACTGTTCGCAGCAGTGTTGCTTTGCGCGGCGGAGGTTGGCGCCGGCGGCACCGAGCCGGCGTACGAGGAACTGCTGCGCGACGTGGTCCGCTCGGATGGCGTCGACTACGCGCGGCTGGCCGCGCGCCGGGGGGTGGTCGACGCCCATCTCGCCGCGCTGGAGACCGCGGACCCGGGTGCCACCGCGCCGGAGCAGACCGCCTTCTGGATCAACGCCTACAACGCGCTCGCCCTCGAGCGCGCCCTCGACGCCCGCGAGAAGGTCGCCACGGACGGGACGCGGACCATCGGCGGCCGGCGCCTCTCCCTCGACGCGATCTTGGACGGGATCCTCCGCTCCGGCGGCGCGGATCCGCGCGCCCTCTTCGCGATCAACGACGGCACCCGGGCCTTCCCGCCGCTCGCACCCGACCTCTACCGTGGGGATACCCTCGACGTCGTCCTGGCGCAGCAGGTGCGGGCGTTCCTCGCCGACCCGTCGGTGAACCGGTTCGATCTCGCGCGCCAGCAGGCGGAGTTGAGCGCGTTCCTCTCGCGCTTCCGCGCCGACATCGAACGCCGCCACGCGGGAGAGCCGCAGCCGCTCAAGCTCTTCCTCGCCGACCACGCCCCGCGCGACGAGATCGCCCGCTCGCTGCGGCGCGGCGACTGGCTGCTCCGCTTCCTTCCCCCCGACCCGTCGTCCAACGAGGCTCGGGATGGGCGGCGACCGGGGGAGGGCGCGGCGGTGCACCCGCTCTGGATCGCCCTCTATGTCGGAGCGGCGGCCCTGCTGCTGGCCGTCGTCTTCGCGAAGTCCCGTCCTCCCCCCGAGCCCCCCTCCCCTCCGGCGACGGAGCGGGGCGGCCCGTGGGAGGGGTGACCCGATACACTGTCCGGATGGATGTGCGCGAGAGCGTGCTCGAAGTGATCGGCGCGACGCCGATCGTGCGTCTCCGTCGCGTGACCGAGGGCATCGCCTGCAGGGTCTGTGTCAAGCTCGAGAACAAGAACCCCGGCGGCTCGCTGAAGGACCGGATCGGCCCGTTCATGATCGAACAGGCCGAGCGGCGCGGGACGCTGAAGCCCGGCGGGACGGTGGTCGAGTCGACCTCGGGCAACACCGGCGTGGGGCTCGCGCTCGCCTGCTGCGTGAAGGGCTACCGGCTCATCTGCACGATGCCCGACAAGATGAGCCAGGAGAAGATCAACATGTTGCGCGGCTACGGCGCGCGCGTCGTCGTGACGCCCACCGCCGTGGACTACGACGACCCGCGCCACTACGTGCAGACGGCGAAGCGCATCGCCGCCGAGACCCCGAACGCGATCTACATCGACCAGTTCAACAACGCCGACAACCCCGCCGCCCACTACGCGCTGACCGGCCCGGAGATCCACAGCCAGCTCGGCGGGCGTCTCGACGCGCTGGTGCTTTCGATGGGCACCGGGGGCACCTTGACCGGGGCCGGGCGCTACCTGAAGGAGAAGATCCCGGGCCTGCGCATCGTCGGCGCCGACCCGCACGGCTCGATTTACACGTCGCTCGTGCGCACCGGCGAGAAGGGGCCGACGCAGGTCTACAGCGTCGAGGGGATCGGCCACGACTACGTCCCGGGCACCTGCGACGTCACGCTGCTCGACGACTGCATCACCGTCTCGGACCGCGCGTCGTTCCAGATGGCGCGGCGGCTCGCGCGCGAGGAGGGCATCTTCGCCGGCGGTTCCACCGGGACCAACGTCGTCGCCGCGCTCCACGTGGCGCGCCACCTGCCCGCCGAGGCGGTCGTGCTGACGCTCGTCTGCGACACCGGCGAACGCTACCTGAGCAAGCAGTGGAACGACGACTGGATGCGCGACAACCAGTTCCTGCAAGAGACGGGGTCGCTCACCGCCGAAGGGATCGTCGGACAGCGGGGCCGGGACCTCGAGCCGATGATCGCCGTTGAGGGGGACGCGACCGTTCGCGAGGCCATCGAGCTGATGCGCGCCCGCGACCTCTCCCAGCTTCCGGTCCGCGTCGCCGGCGCGCTGGTCGGCTGCATCGCCGAGAACCGGGTGATCGACCTCCTCTTCAGCGGGGACGACCTATCCGCGCTGCGGGTCCGCGAGGTGATGGGCCCGCCGCTCGCGGTCGTCCCGAAGGACACCACCGCGGAGGAGATCGCCGCGATCATCGCCCGCGGCCAGAAGGCCGTCCTCGTCGACCGCGGCGGCGGCGACCTCGTCGTCGTGACCAAGTTCGACCTGATCCGAGCGAGCGCCCCATGAACGAACACCGCTTCGGCACCCGCGCCATCCACGCGGGACAGGCCCCCGACCCCACGACCGGCGCCATCATGACGCCGATCTACCAGACCTCGACCTACGTCCAGGAGGCCCCCGCGAAGCACAAGGGCTACGTCTATGCCCGCGGTGACAACCCGACCCGGCGCGCGCTCGAGGGATGCCTCGCGTCGCTGGAGGGGGGGAAGCACGCGATCGCCACCGGCAGCGGCCTCGCCGCCAGCACGATCGTGCTGACCGATCTGGGGTCCGGGGCCCGCGTCGTCGCCGGCAATGACCTCTACGGCGGGACCTACCGGCTCTTCGAGCGCGTCTTCCGGAAGCTGGGCCAGACCTTCGAGTACGTCGACTCGACCGACCTCGACCAGGTCGCCGCGGCGCTGGCGAGGAAGGCGGACCTGCTCTGGCTCGAAAGCCCGACGAACCCGCTGCTGAGGGTGACCGACCTCCGCTTCGCCGCGTCGCTCGCGCGGGAGCGCGGCGTGCCGGTGCTCGTCGACAACACGTTCGCGTCGCCCTACCTCCAGCGGCCGCTCGCCCTCGGCGCCGACGTCGTGCTGCATTCGATGACCAAATACCTCGGGGGCCACAGCGACCTGATCGGCGGCTGCCTCTGCCTCTCCGACGACGCGCGCGCGGCGCGCTACCGGTTCCTCGTCAACGCGACGGGGCCGGTCCCCGCCCCCCTCGACTCCTTCCTCGTGCTGCGGGGCCTGAAGACGCTGCACGTGCGCATGGACCGCCATTGCGACAACGCGGAGGCGCTCGTCGCGTGGCTCGGGCGGCAGCCGCGCGTGAAGCGCGTCTACTACCCCGACGCGGCGCGCTACCCGGGGCAGATGGCCCGCGGCGGCGGCATGGTGAGCCTCGAACTCGACGGCGGCGTCGAGGAGGCGAAGCGCTTCTGCGCCTCGACACGCCTCTTCAGCCTCGCCGAGAGTCTCGGCGGCGTCGAGTCGCTGATCGAGCACCCCGCCTCGATGACCCACGCAAGCATCCCCGCGGAGGAGAGGCGCAAGGCCGGGTTCTTCGACGGCCTCGTCCGCCTCTCCGTCGGCATCGAGGATCCCGACGATCTCCGCGAGGACCTCGCCGCCGCGCTCACCGCGCTCGGGTGAGCCTTGCGCCCTACTCCGCCGCCAGCGTCGGGTCCGGCGTGATCTCGAGGACCTCGTAGTCCACCCTCCCCTCGTCGGGCAGGTCGATCTGCGCCTTGGTGCCCCGCGCCTTGCCGAGGAGCCCGCGGCCGACCGGCGAGAGGTAGGAGATGATGCCCTTCGACAGGTCCACGTCCCACGGCCCGAGGATCGAGAAGGCCTCGAGGCGGTCCCGGCTCACGTTCCGGAGTTCGACGCGCGTTCCGATGACGACCCGCTCCGTCGAGACGTCGGCGGCGTTGAGGATCGACGCCTTCTCGAGCGCGTCGCGCAGTTCGCCGACGCGCCGCATCAGGAACTCCTGCTTCTCGAGCGCCGCCGTGTACTCCGCGTTCTCCGAGATGTCGCCGAAGCTCGCGGCGCGGCCGAGATCCTCGGCGTTGGCGGGCACCTCGACGTCGACGAGGTAGCGCAACTCCGACTCCTTCTTCCGGTAGCCGGCCATCGTCGTCCAGATGACGTCGTCGCGGGGCACTACGTCACCCGCGCGGTCCGCCGCCACCGCCGCCGGCTGCGTGAGGTTGGGGTGCACGTCCTCGAGCACGTCCACCAGCGCCTGCTTCGCCTGGTCCGTGAAGCCGCGGTTGCGCTGGATCTTCGTCAGCAGGAAGAGGCAGTAGTCCACCGGCTTGTTCTCGACGAAGGCGCGGAAGGCCTTCATCCGCCGGGAGGTGAGGAAGGCGCGGAGCTGCCGCAGGAATTCCTTGAGGTCGGCGTCCCCGGAGCGCTTCTGCTCGAGCCCGATCTGGTTCGCCAGCGTCAGCAGCTTCTCCATCGCCGTCGTGTCCCGCTCCGCCGGCGCAAGCTCCGGCGGGATCTCCCCGGCGAGGAACCCGCGCACATACCAGAGGAACGCGTTCGGCGCGGCCTGCGGCTGCGCGCTCAGCTCGGTGAAGAAGGCGATCAGCAGATCGGGGCGCCGTTTCCGGAGGTGTCCGTAGAGCGACTCGAGGATCTCCGGGTCCCCCGACCGCAGGAGCGCGTTCGCGCGCTCGGTCCAGTCGCCGCTGCCCGTCTCGACGAGGTCCTCGACCGCGTGCTTGCGGTCGGCGGGCTCGAGCGGCGCGAGGAAGGGGACGATCTTCTCCACCGCCCCCGGAATCGCGCGCGCCTCGGCGCGCGCCTCGTCGGCGCCCGGCCCCTTGATGTCGGCCTTCAGATAGAGCAGGGCGAGCCTGCCCGGCGTGTTCGCGGGCGCCTTCGCGAGGCTCTCGTCGACGACCTCGCCGACCGCCTCGCGCAGCGCTTCGGTGAGGTCCAACGTGCGGAGGTACTCCCGGGCGGTGGCGCAGCGGCGCAGCGCGTCCGGCGCCGCGCGCATGCGGTCCTTCACCTCGTCCTCGATCGTCTTCGCCTTCGCGCGCAGTTCGATCAGCGGCGAGGATCCCTTGCCGATGCGGATCTTCGGGTCCTGCAGCAGCGCCTTCTTCGCCCGCCCCCACCAGCGGCTCCACTGCACCTTGGCGAGGACGTCGGGCACGAACTCCTCCCGCGCCTGCTTCAGCGTGGCCGACCCTCCGCGCGAGGCGAGGTAGAGGCGGAAGACCTTCGCCGGCTCCTCCTCGATCAGCTTCATCAACTCATCGCGCCGGTAGTGCTTGTAGACCCCGATGTGCTCCGGGTCGAGGCGCTGCAGGATCTTCGTCGCGGAGAGGATCGAGATCCTGTGGTTCTTCTTGCGCTGGAAGTCGACGACCAGCGCCTCGCCGGCGGCGTCGAACTCGGTGACGATGCCGTACTCCCACCCGCCCTGGTGGAAGACGTGGGTCCCTTCGGCGAACGTGAGGTAGCGGTCGAGGTTCTCGACCTGTTGCCGCAGGCTTCCGGCGGGGTCGGACTCGATCCCCGACTTCGCGACGAAGTCCGCGAGGTGCGGATTGCCCTCGTGCAGCTTCCCGTAGAGCGTGACGAGGAACTCGCGGAGCCCCTCCACCTTCTGGCTCGCGCGAAGCGCCACACGCGCCGCCGCGAGCGCGGAAGCGCCGTCGTCCCGCTCCAACTGCGTCTGGGCGAGGGCGAGACAGAGCTCGCCGGCCAGCGTGCCGCGGTCGTGCCGAGAGAGCTGCTGCGCGGCGCCCAGCAGGTACTCCTGCTCCTCCGGGTGGAGGCTCGCGCACTCCCGCCACGCGGCCTCCGCCTCGGTGAAGTCGCGGTTGGCCAGCGCGCTTCCGATGCGCGAACGGAATGCCTCGACGGCCATGGGGCCCTCCCTGAACTTGCCTGTTCTTCCCGAAACGACGACGGCCCCGCACCACAGGCGGGGCCCTCCTATCCTTGCACGCGGACCACGGAGTATATGTCGGTGGGGGCTCGGGGGCCAGTCCCCCTCGGGGGGCAGGAGGACGAGGAGCCCTCATCCTCCCCCCCCGCCCCCCCCCTTCCGGCGCTCCAGGCGGCGCCGGCGGCGCTCCTCTGCCTCGCCCATGCGCCTCTTCTCGTCGGCGGTGGAGGCGCGGAGCGGCGGGACCGGCGTCGGGCGCCCGGTCTCGTCGAGGGCCACGAAGGTGAGGTAGGCCGAGGCGCAGTGGCGCCGGGAGGCGGTCTGGAGCGCCTCCATTTCGACCCGCACGCCGACCTCCATCGACGTGCGTCCCACCTGGTTCACGCTGGCGAGCAGCACGAGGACGCTCCCCATCGGAACCGGTTCGTGGAAGGTGATCCCGTCCACGTCGGCGGTGACGCAGGTGGTGCGCGCATGGCGGCGCGCGGCGATCGCGGCGGCAATGTCGATCAGGTGCATGACCCTACCCCCCATGCAGTTGCCGAGGGGGTTGGTGTCGTTGGGGAGGACGATCTCGGTCATCACGACGGAGGATTCGCGGACGGTGCGTGCTTTCATGGGAGTGCTCACCCGGACCAGGGGGGGCGGTAGCCCCGCCCGAGGCGCAGGATCTTGTCGATGAGTTGCCGGTAGCTGATGCCGGCGTCCGCCGCCGACAGCGCGAAGTCCTCGTCGCGGCTCAGGTCGGGGTTGGGGTTGGCCTCGAGGACGAAGAGGGCGCCATCCTCCCTCATGCGGAGGTCGATCCGGGCGTAGCCGCTCAGATCGAGGGCGCGGTAGATGCGGTGCGCGAGGCGCCGGATGCGCTCGACGTGGCCTTCCGGCAGGTTCTCGGCGAGGCGCGACGTGATCCCGTGCTTGCGCTGATAGGCGACGTCGAACTTGACGCGCGCGGTGGCGATCCGCGGCGCCCCCTCCGGAAGGTCGTCGAGGATCAGTTCGCGCACCGGAAGGGCGTGCAGGCGGACGTTCCCGATCACGCCGACGTAGATCTCGCGCCCCTTGATGTACTCCTCCGCGATCGCGTCGCTCGCGACGTTCTCGTGGATGAACTCGACGCGGGTGCGGAGCTGCTCGTCGCTGTGGACGATGGAGGCCTGGCTGATCCCGGACGAGGCCTCCTCGGTGAGCGACTTCACGAAGAGCGGATAGCTGAGCGCGCCCGGGCCCCGCACCCGCCGGCGTCGGGGGAAGACGAGGAAGCGGGGCGCCGGGACGCGGTGGTAGGAGAGGATCTTCTTCGTCAGCGCCTTGTCGCGGGCCAGCACGAGACCGCGGGGGTTGCAGCCGGTGTAGGGGCGGCGGAGCAGTTCGAGGTAGCTCACGACGTGCTGGTCGAAGTGGACCTGCCCGTGGAACTCCTCGAGCATGTTGAAGACGACGTGCGGCTTCCAGCCGGAGATCGCCTCGTCGATCGGCGCGAGGTCGCTCCGGACCTCGAGGCAGCGGGTCTCGTGGCCGAGGCGCGCCAGCGTCGCGAGCACGTCGCGCTCCATCTTGATGTCGGCGAGTTCCGCCTCCGACAGGGTCGAGACGTCCTCCGGGGGACGTCCCCCCTCCGAGACGAGGGAGAGCACGCGCATCCCCTTCACAGCGCGATCCGGCGTCCGCCGCGTTCCAGGTAGTGCATCACCTGGACCGTCAAGAGGACGGCCGCCTCCTGGCGTACCTGCCGCTCGGTACGGCGGACCCGCAGCTTGAGCCGCCGGCACTGGTGGATCATCGCGCGAAGGAACTGCTCGACGACGTAGGGGTGCTCGCCGGTCCACTGCGCGACGGTCCAGAGCAACTGCGGCTCCATGCGGGTCAGCAGGGCCGCGGCCGAGCCGTGCCGCGTGCCGCTCTCGCCGAAAAGGCGGAGAAGGTAGCGGTCGAAGGGCTCGGGGTGGTCGATCCCGTACGCCTCCCGCTTCTTCCGGTAGTGCGAGCGGAGCGTCCGCCGCACCTGCGAAAGCGGTTCGGTCTGCTCCCGCGTCCGCACCGGCGGCGCCCTCCCGGCGAGTTCGCGCATCGCGCGATCGACGTATTGCAGCTTCTTCAGCGCCGGCCAGCCGCGGTAGCGCTGTTTCCACCGCGATGCGGGGCGAAGCCAGACCGCAAAGGTCTCCGCGAAATCCTCGGCGGGGTGCGCCTGCGCGTACCACCAGTCGAGGTGGAGCACGAAGTCGCGGCGGAACGGGTTGGGCCGGTAGAAGGCGGGGTAGGGACGCGACGCCCGGCCGAAGATCTTCTGCCACGCGCGCTTGCGCCGCAGCCGGTAGGCGTTGTCGATCGCGTGGCCCGCCTCGTGGCGGAGGATCCGCATGCAGCTCTCGCGCGTCCCGCCCTCGACATCGAGCATCTCGCGCCGCTCGAGGCGCATCAGGCGGGGATGCGCCAGATAGAAGGGGATCGCGATGCCCGGCACGCCGTCGGGCGTGAACCACTCCGTCGAGAGCCACGCGTGCGGTCGCACGCGGAGCCCCCGTCGCGCGAGCTCCCGGTGCAGGCGGTCGACCATCGACTGGAGCCACGTCCCTTCGATGCGGACGCCGAGATCGCAGAAGCGCAGGTCGAGCAGCTCGTCGTCCTTGAGGGAATCGAGCGAGGGCCTCTGCGTGCGACTCGTCTTGCGGCGACCTGCGATCACGGCGCGACCGACCTTTGCGGACGCGCGCCCATTACACACGACGCCGTCGACATCCTTCGCGTGTCCGGTCGCTTTCTCAATTTGAAAATTCCGTGCGCGTGCGCTTCTCAGATTGAGAAGATGTGCGCACGAGGCGCGGTGCGACGCGTGCGCGCCTCCATCGCGCGCGCAAGTGTCGCGTCGCGCGCGCGCGCGCGACGCGTCGCCAACGCCGCCGAATCGCGTGATCGCGTGCGTTCTGCACGGAGAACGCCGATCGCGCGACGCGCGGCGGACGCCTATCAAAATGAGAATGCGCGACGGCGCGTCATGCGACTTCGGACCCGTTTCGCGCCGGTTCGTCCACACATTCGATTGAATCGAGCGTGTGGCACGGATCTTGTAAAGGAGGGGTTCGTACGCTGGACCGATCGAATCCACGTGTTGAAAGGAGTCTCTGGAATGGCCGCACGCAAGAAGGCAAAGAAGAAGGCGACGAAGAAGAAGGCGACGAAGAAGGCCACGAGGAAGAAGGCCACTCGCAAGAAGAAGAAGTGAGAAGGTCGCTGCGACGCGGAGCCGTCGCAGCAACTTTGGGCGGAGGGAGGGGGGGACCCCTCCCTCCGCCCTTCGCATTTCGGGGGGCGCGGGGGGAGGGTGGTCAGCTCTCCCCGGACCCCTCGCCGTTCCCGCGTCGCTCCGCCTCCTCCATCTCCTTGAGGCGGCGATAGAGGGTGGCGACGCCGATGCCGAGGATGCGCGCGGCGGCGTCCTTGTCCCCTCCGAGAGCGCGCAACGTGCGCTGGATCGCCTCCTGTTCGAGGTCGGCGAGGGACTGGCCGAGGCGGAAGGGGATCATGCCGCCGAGCGACTCCTTCCCCACGGCCTTCTCGGGGATGTCCGCGCAGGTGATCAGTTCCCCCGTGGCCAGCACGACGGCCCGCTCGATCACGTTCTCGAGTTCGCGGACGTTGCCGGGCCAGTCGCAGGTCTGGAGCCGGTCGAGGGCCTCGGGGGCGATCCCCTTCACGCTCTTTCCGGTGAGCAGCGTGTACTTCTCGAGGAAGTGCTGGACGAGCAGCGGGATGTCCTCCCGCCTCTCGCGCAGCGGCGGGACCGGGATCGTGATCACGTTGAGCCGGTAGAAGAGGTCCTCGCGGAAGCGACCCTCGGCCACGGCGCGGGGCAGGTCGGCGTTGGTGGCGGCGACGATGCGGACATCGACCCGGATCGTCTCCGTGCCCCCCACCCGCTCAAACTCCCCCTCTTGCAGCACGCGGAGCAGCTTGACCTGCGTCTGGAGCGGGATCTCCCCGATCTCGTCGAGGAGGATCGTCCCCTGGTCGGCCAACTCGAAGCGGCCCTTCCGGGAGCGGACCGCCCCGGTGTACGCCCCCTTCTCGTGGCCGAAGATCTCGCTCTCCAGCAGCCCTTCCGCCAGCGCGGCGCAGTGGACCTTGATCAGCGGGCCGTCGGCCCGGGGGGAGAGGCGGTGGACCGCGGCGGCGAGCACCTCCTTGCCGGTGCCGCTCTCGCCGGTGAGCAGCACCGTCGACTTGACCGGGGCCACCTGCTCGACCATCGAGAGGCACTCGCGGAACGCATGGGAGCGGCCGATGATGCGGGCCCGCTCCTCCTTCCCCTTCAGGTCGGCGCGCAGGCGGCGGTTCTCGATGACGAGGCGGCGCGTCTCCAGCGCCCGGGCGGCCGCCTTCTTCACGTCGCGCATCTTCACAGGCTTCTCGATCACGTCGAAGATGCCCTGCTTGATCGCGCTGACCGCGGTGTCGACGTTCGCGAAGGCCGAGATCATGATCACGACGGCGCTCGGGCGCACGACGCTCGCGGTCGACGCGAGGCGCAGCCCGTCCATGCCGGGCATCTTGTAGTCGGTGATCACGAGGTCGACCTCCTCGTCCTGCAGGATCGGGACCGCCTTCGACCCGTCCTCGGCGGTGAAGATGGTGTACCCCTCCCGGGCGAGCCCCCGCTTCAGCGTCTCCCGCGTGTTCTTGTCGTCGTCGACGACGAGCACGGTGGGCCGCTCGGCGATCATCGCAGCCCTCCCCTCTCCCCCGCCTCCTCGCGCAGCCGCGGGAGCAGCACCGTCGCCTGCGCGCCCAGCGGCTTAATCGACCGCAGCGCGACCGCGCCCTCGTGCGCCATCACGATCTCGCGGATCAGGTAGAGGCCGAGGCCCGTGCCCCGCTCCTTGGTCGAGAAGAAGGGCTGGAACAGTTGCGGCTCCGCCTCGCGCCCCACGCCGTTCCCCATGTCCCGCACCCAGAGCTTCACCTTGTGCATCAGCCGGCGCGTGCCGACGACGACGCGGCCTCCCGCCGGCGAGGCGTCGAAGGCGTTCTGCACGAGGTTCACGAGGACGCGGCGGATCATGTTGCGGTCCGCCCGCACGTTCGTCTCGCCCCGCGCGAGGCGCACCTCGAGCGCGAGCCCCCGCTTCGCCGCCGCCTCCTCGGCCTCTTCCGAGAACTCCTGTACGACCTGGTTCATGTCGAGCCGCTCGAAGTTCGCGCTGCCGAGCTTGCTCAGCGAGAGGTAGTTCTTGATGATCTCGTTGAGCCGCTCGATCTCCTCGCGCATCACGCGCAGGATCTCCTCGATCGCCGCGGGCACCCCCTCCGCCTCGCGCAGTTCGTCCTCGAGCAGGTCGGCATTCAGGAAGAGCGCGTTCAGCGGATTGCGGATCTCGTGGGCGACCGACCCGGCGATCTTGGCCATCGCGCCGAGCTTCTCCGTTTCGAGGAGGCGCGAGCGGATGTGCCGGATCTCGGTCAGGTCGCGGAAGACGACGATGAGCCGGGGCTCCGGCCCGTCCGCCCGGGCGGCGACGATCCGGACCGGGATCGTCGAGCCCTGGTGCGAACGCAGGTCCACCTCGCGCGCGCGCGCCATCCCCTCACGGACTGCGATCGTCGCGAAGCCGTCCGCCTCGGCGGGGTCGGCGAAGAGCCCCCGGAGCGTCGTCTCCCGGAGCCCCCGGAGGCGCAGGCCGAGCACCTCGCGCGCGGCGCGGTTGGCGTGCTGGACCTGCCCGTCGAGCCGTGCGGTCAGCACGCCATCCGTCAGCAGCGCCAGCAGCCGCCGGTGGACCGTCGCGATCTGTTGGCGCCTCTCGAGGTCCTCCGGGCGCGACGGATCCTCCCGGTCGGCGAGCGCGCGGAGCGCCGCGTCCGCCGCCCGCTCGCGGTCGGCGCGCTCGTGCGGCCGCGCCTTGCGCCCCCGGGCCCCCAGCCTCGCGCGCAGCACGAGGTCGAGCACCTCCCGCGTCGGAAGGTCGTTCTCGAGCACCGCCGCCCGGGCCGCGTCCGCGTCGCCGGCGAGCAACGCCGGGATCAGCGTCGCGAGGAATCCGCTCGCCCGGTCGAAGGGCGCGGCGACCTCGCCGCGCGCATCGAGATCCGCAAGGCAGCGCGACAGGACGCGCTCGGTGCGCCGCATGTCGCCCGCCCTCGGAAGGGTGGCGCTGTCGCTGGCGATGGGCTTCAGGTGGGGACTCCGCATCGATTCTAGTCTGGGACGACGACGCGAAGCCACGACCGAATGGACGAACTTCCCCGGCGGACCGATCTATGGGGGAAGGGACGTACACTCTTGCCGTGGGTCGCACCGCACTCCTCGCGCTGCTGCTGCTGTCGGCGGCGTGCGTCGAGCGTCGCCTGCACATCCGCACCGACCCCGAGGGCGCGGCGGTCCGCGTCAACGGCCGCGACGTCGGCCCCTCCCCCGCCGTCTGGCGCTTCCACCACTACGGCACGGTTCTCGTCGAGGCCTCCCATCCCGGCCACGAGCCGGAGCAGCGCGTCGTCGAGCTCAAGACGCCCTGGTACCAGCGCCCGGTCGCCGACTTCTTCGCCGACGTGCTGCTCCCGAAACGGATCCGGGACGACCACGAGGTATCGATGCGCCTGACGCCGCTCCCCGACATGACCGAGGAGCAGGTCGCCGCGGGGAGGGAGCGCCTCGCCGCCGCCGCCCGCACGGCCCGAAGCGAGGCGCGCAAGAGGCCATGAGGCGGGTGCTGGTCTTCGGCCTCGGGCGCTTCGGCGGCGGCGTCGCGGCGGCGCGGTACTTCGCCGGCCTCGGGGCCGAGGTCACGGCCACCGACAGCGCCGACGAGAGGAAGCTCGCCTCGTCGATCGCCGGGGTCGCGCCGCTGGGCGTCCGCCTGCGGCTCGGCCCCCACCGCGAGGAGGACTTCCGGAATTGCGACACGCTGGTCGTCAACCCGGCGATCCCCTTCGACCACCCCCTCGTCGACCTCGCGCGCCACCGCGGCGCCGAGATCGTCACCGAACTCGGCCTCACGCTCCGGGAGCTGAAGGGGCCCGTCGTCGGCATCACCGGCACCAACGGCAAGTCCACGACCTCGACGCTGATCGCCTCGATGCTGAAGCGGAGCGGCCGGAGCGTCGCGCTGGGCGGCAACATCGGCCACTCGCTGCTGAACGAGGCGCGCGACCACGCCCCCGGCACCGTCGCGGTACTCGAAATCTCGTCGTTCCAGCTCCACTGGCTCGAGAGCGGGCTCTTGCGGCCGGTGGCTGCCGTCGTCACGAACGTCACCGGCGACCACCTCGACCGGCACAAGACCTTCGAGCACTATGCGGCGTCGAAGCGGCGGCTCGTCGATGCGGTGGCGGGGGGGGGGACCGTCGTCCTTTGCGAGGACGACCCCACCTGTCGGGGCTATGGTCAGGGGGCTCGGGGGCAGGTGCGCTGGTTCGGCGCCTCCGCCACTCCCCCGCTCCCCCTCCGATCGCTCCGCCTCCCCGGAGCGCACAATCGTCTCAACGCCGCCGCCGCCTGCCATGCGGCGCTGGCGGCGGGCGCCACGGCCGCGGGGTGCGAGGCGGCGATGGCGGCCTTCGAGCCCCTCCCCTACCGGCTCGAATCCTTGGGCGAGGTGGGGGGGGTGCTGCGCATCAACGACTCGGTTTCGACGAGCCCCGAGGCCGTGGCCGCCGCCGTCGCCTCCTTCGACCGCCCGGTCGTGCTGCTGACCGGCGGCCGGGACAAGGGGCTCCGGCTCGAGCCGCTGATCGAGTCGGCCCGGCGGGCCCGGGCAGTGGTCGCCTACGGGGAGACGGGGCCGCGGCTCGCCCGGGAGATCCCCGGCGTCGCGCTCGAAGAGGGGTTCGACGCCGCGGTGCGCCGGGGGATTTCCCTCGCCCGGCCGGGGGATGTGCTGCTGCTCTCCCCCGGCTTCTCCTCCTACGACGAATTCCCCTCCTTCGATGTCCGGGGCGATCGATTCCGGGAGCTTGTGGGCGAATCCACCCGATAATAGACAGAGAGATGGGCAAGCTCTGCCAGTACTGCGGCAAGCGCGAGGCGAAGATCCACTTCACCGACGTGAGCAAGGAGGGGAAGGCGACGGAGATGCACGTCTGCGAGCCCTGCGCCCACGAGAAGAACATGTCCCACGCCTTCCCGTCCCTGTTGACGCACATCGTCAAGGGGGGATCGCAGGCGCCGCGGGGGGAGACCGACACGGTCCCCGCCGCCTGTGCCCAGTGCGGCCTCACCTACGCGGAGTTCAAGGCGAAGGGTCGGCTCGGCTGCCCCGCCTGCTACGAGACCTTCTCGCCGGTGCTCGTGCCGCTGCTCGAAAAGGTCCACGGGTCGGCGATGCACACCGGGCGCATCCCGGAGCGGCTCCGGAAGAGCCTCGTGACCGGCGGCGAGATGACGAAGCTCGAAGCCGAGCTCGCCGAGGCGATCACGGCGGAGGAGTACGAGCGCGCGGCGCGGCTGCGGGACCGGATCCGCAGCCTGACCGGGGAGCCGGACGTTGGAACTTGACGACCTGATCGGCCAGAGCGGGGAGTGGCTCAAGGGTTCGGGCCCCGACAGCGACATCGTCATCTCGAGCCGGGTCCGGCTTGCACGCAACCTCGCCGGCTATCCCTTCCTCACCCGCGCCTCGGCCAGCCAGCGTGCGGAGATCCACGAGGCGATCCGGAAGGCGCTCGAGGCGCGCGGCCTCACGCAGAACGGCCACTGCTACGTCGATCTGGCGCAGAGCCCCGAGGCGACGAGCCGCTTCTTGCTCGAACGCCACCTGATCTCCCGCGAACTCGCCAACGGGACGGGGGGGAGGGGGGTGCTCTTCAACCGGACCGAGATGCTCGCGGTGATGGTGAACGAGGAGGACCACCTCCGGATGCAGGCCATCCGGGCGGGTTTCCAGATCCGGGACGCCTACGAGGACATCCGGGTGCTGGATGCACACCTCGACGAGGACCTCGAATTCGCGTTCGGGAAGGAGTTCGGCTTCCTGACGGCGTGCCCGACCAACGTCGGGACCGGCATGCGAGCCTCGGTGATGCTGCACCTCCCGGCGCTGGTCTTCACGAAGCAGATCGACAAGGTCTTCGCGTCGGTCACGAAGATCAACCTCGCGGTGCGCGGCTTCTACGGCGAGGGGACGCAGGCCTCGGGCGACTTCTACCAGATCAGCAACCAGATCACCCTCGGCATCAGCGAGCACGAGGTCCTCGAGCTGCTCGGGCGCGTCGTGCCCCGCATCGTCACCTACGAGCGCGAGGTCCGCGGCCACCTGATGCAGCGGGAGCGGGTCAGCCTCGAGGACAAGATCTGGCGCGCCTACGGCCAGCTCGAGCGGGCGCGGACCATCACGTCCGAGGAGACGATGGACCTCCTCTCGTCGGTCCGACTCGGCGTGAACCTGGGCCTGCTCGAAGACGTGGACATCGCGACCGTCAACGAGCTGTTCATCCTGACGCAGCCTGCGCACCTCCAGCGCCTCGAGAAGCGCGACCTGAGCGCCAGCGAGCGCGACGCGACCCGGGCCGAGTTCATCCGCCGCCAGCTCGGACTGGACCAGTGAGTTCGGCCTGCGGGCCGCCGGTCCTCATGGCCGCCCGCGCCGGGGCCGGGTTCACCGGGGACATGGTGTCGATTTGGCACGCTCCGGTCCCCCCGGCCCCCCCGGGAGTCGTCCGCTGCGACTGCCCCATTGCGCTCCAACGGCGCCGCCGGGGCGGATGCGAGCGCGGAGATCGCGATTCGTCCGATATACTGGGGTAATGCGCAGCGAGGGGTCCCCTCCGGTATGCCATGTGCGACGGACCGATCCGGCCCCATAGGAACCCCCGGAGACAGCGATGTTCGACCGCTTCACAGACCGCGCGAGAAAGGTGATGGGCCTCGCCCGCCAGGAGGCGCAGAGGTTCAACCACGACTACATCGGCACCGAGCACATCCTGCTCGGGCTCATCCAGGAGGGATCCGGGGTCGCCGCGGACGTCCTGAAGAACCTGGACGTCGACCTGAAGAAGATCCGGCAGGAGGTCGAGAAGCTCGTCTCCCACGGCACCACGATGGTGACGATGGGCCAGCTGCCCTTCACGCCGCGCGCGAAGAAGGTGCTCGAACTCGCCCTCGAGGAGGCGAGCAACCTCGGCCACAACTACATCGGCACCGAGCACCTGCTGCTCGGGCTGATCCGCGAGCAGGAGGGCATCGCCGCCCAGGTGCTCCAGAACATCAAGGTGAGGCTCGAGGACGTCCGCGAGGAGGTTCTCGAGCTGCTCGGCGCCGAGGTCGGCCAGGAGACCGAGGAGGAGGCCGAGCCCGCCACGCCGCAGCCCAACAGCAAGTCGAAGACGCCGGCGCTCGATGCGTTCGGCCGCGACCTGACCGACCTCGCCCGCGAGAACAAGCTCGACCCGGTCATCGGGCGCGGGCCCGAGATCGAGCGGGTGATGCAGATCCTCTCGCGCCGCACGAAGAACAACCCGGTGCTGATCGGCGAGGCGGGCGTCGGCAAGACGGCCATCGTCGAGGGGCTCGCGCAGATGATCGTGAAGGGCGAGGTGCCCGAGATCCTGCGCAACAAGCGGCTCGTCGTGCTCGACCTCGCGATGATGGTCGCCGGCACGAAGTACCGCGGCCAGTTCGAGGAGCGCATCAAGGCGGTCATGACCGAGGTGCGGCGCAGCAAGAACATCATCCTCTTCATCGACGAGCTGCATACGCTGGTCGGAGCGGGGGGGGCCGAGGGGGCCATCGACGCGAGCAACGTGCTGAAGCCCGCGCTGTCGCGCGGCGAGCTTCAGTGCATCGGCGCGACGACGCTGGACGAGTACCGCAAGTACATCGAGAAGGACGGCGCGCTCGAACGGCGCTTCCAGCAGATCATCGTCGAGCCCCCGAGCAAGGAGGAGGCGTTCGCGATCCTGAAGGGGCTGCGCGAGAAGTACGAGGCGCACCACCGGGTGAGCTACACCGACGACGCGCTCGAGCAGTCCGTCGAGCTCTCGTCGCGCTACATCCCCGGCCGCTACCTCCCCGACAAGGCGATCGACGTCATGGACGAGGCGGGCGCCCGCGTGCGCCTCTCGGCGATGGCCGCCCCGCCCGACCTGAAGGACCTCGAGGGCGAGGTCGGCAAGCTCGACAAGGAGAAGGAGGAGGCGGTCGCGGGGCAGGACTTCGAGCGCGCGGCGCGGCTGCGCGACCAGGTCTGCAAGCTCCGGAAGCAGAAGGAGGCGGTGCTGAAGGAGTGGCGCGAGTCGAGCCGCGAGGTGGACGTGAAGGTCGATACCGACGTGATCCAGGAGACCGTCTCCCGGATGACCGGCATCCCGCTCACCCGCCTCGAGAAGGGCGAGGCGGAGCGCCTGCTCCAGATGGAGAAGGAGCTCCACAAGAGCGTCGTCAGCCAGGACGAGGCGATCCGGAGCATCGCGAAGGCGGTGCGCCGCGCGCGGGCGGGCCTCAAGGACCCCCGCCGCCCGATGGGCACCTTCATCTTCCTCGGGCCGACCGGCGTCGGCAAGACGCACCTCGCGAAGGCGCTCGCGAAGTTCATGTTCGGCGACGAGGACGCGCTGATCCAGATCGACATGTCCGAGTACATGGAGAAGCACAACGTGAGCCGGCTCGTCGGGGCGCCCCCCGGCTACGTCGGCTACGAGGAGGGCGGCCAGCTCACCGAGAAGGTGCGCCGCCGGCCCTACAGCGTCGTCCTCTTCGACGAGATCGAGAAGGCGCACCACGACGCCTTCAACATGCTGCTCCAGATCATGGAGGAGGGGCGCCTCACCGACTCCTACGGCCGCCAGATCGACTTCAAGAACACGGTCATCATCATGACCAGCAACATCGGCGCCGAGCGGCTCGGCCGCCAGGACAGCCTCGGCTTCCGCAAGCAGGGCGAAGAGGTCACCCACGACAAGCGGAAGGAGATGCTGAAGGGCGACCTCGAGCGCCACTTCCGGCCCGAGTTCCTGAACCGCGTCGACGACATCGTCTACTTCCGCCCGCTCGACCGCGAGGACCTGAAGAGCATCATCGACATCGAACTCGCCCATGTGCACGAGCGGCTCGGAGCGAGAGGCTACAAGCTGATCCTCACCGACGCCGCGAAGGAGACGATCATCGAGTTCGGCTACAACCCCGAATTCGGCGCCCGGCCGCTGCGGCGCGCCATCGAGCGGCTGGTCGAGGACCCGCTCAGCGAGGACATCCTCCGCGGCCGCTTCCCCGAGGGCAGCACGATCGTCGTCAGCGCCGAGGAGGGCAAGCTCACCTTCGAGCAGCAGAAGCCCGAGCCGGCGGCGGTCTGAGGCCCTCCCGGATGCACGGAAGACGCTAAAGCCGGAACAGGAAAGGGGTTAGGGGGCCGGGAGAGGCCCTGATCGCTTGCTTCCGTCGACGCGGACGAGGGGCTCACGCTCACGAACTACTAATTTGACATGAATTAGTAGTTCGCCAGTAGCTCGCGTGAAGCGTCCGAAAGTCCCGCGCGTTTCCCCGCGAACGTCTTGACCGCCGTGGGCCACGCGCGAAAGCAGGTCCACAAATCTGGGGCGGCGTGAGGTGTCAAGGCCGCGTCGACTTGCCCGCGGCGTGATCGCGCAGCGCCTTCGCCTCCAAGCCATCGAGTCTTCCGGCCGTCTCGTCGGCTTCGAACTGGCGGTCCCAGAGTTCCGCGTCGACTTCGGCGTGTCAGCGACGGAAGACCGCAAGCTCTTCCGGGCTGAGGTTCCGGATCTGCTCCTCCAGCTTCTCGACGGCGCTCACGTGGCGTTCTGCTCCGTCCCAGAGTATACCCTTACACGGGCGGGTGCTGGCCCCCGGCTGATAGACTGCACTCCCGTGCCCCCCCGGGATCCGCGCCTCGCGCGGCTGCGCGCGCTGCTCCGCGAGCGCGCCGTCCAGTTCGGAGAGTTCACCCTCGCGAGCGGCGCCAAGTCCGACGTCTACATCGACGGCCGGCTGCTGACGCTGAGCGCCGAGGGGGCCAAGCTGGTCGCGGGGATGCTGTGGGAGAGGATCGCGCCGCTCCGGCCCGACGCCGTCGGCGGCATGACGATGGGCGCCGACCCGATCGTCGGCGCGCTGCTCGCCGTCGCCGACACCCCGCTCCTCGGCTTCCTCGTCCGCAAGGAGCCGAAGGGGCACGGCACGAGGAAGAGCGTCGAGGGGCCTCGCCCCGACAAGGCGCGGCCGAGGGTCGTTCTCGTGGACGACACCGTGACGACCGGCGGCTCGACGTTGAAGGCCATCAAGGCGGTGCGCGAGGAGTGGAGCGCCGAGGTTGTCGGCGCGTTCGCGATCGTCGACCGCGAGACCGGGGCCCCTGAGGCGTTCGCGCAGGAGGGCGTCCCGTTCGAGGCGCTGTTGCGCCTCGGCGAACTGCGATAGAGTTCGCGCTGACGATGGGCTGGCTCACCGACCCCCAGGCGTGGATCGCGTTCCTCACGCTGACCGTGCTCGAGCTCGTGCTCGGCATCGACAACGTCGTCTTCATCTCGATCCTCGCCGGCAAGCTCCCGCCCGAGCAGCAGGGGCGTGCGCGGCGGCTCGGCCTCGCGCTCGCGGCGCTGACGCGCGTCGTCCTCCTCCTCTCGATCTCGTGGCTGATCGGACTCACCGCGACGCTCTTCTCCGTCGCCGGCCGCGAGGTGTCGGGGCGCGACCTGATCCTGATCGCCGGCGGGCTCTTCCTGCTCGCCAAGGCCACCCGCGAGATCCACTCGAAGCTCGAGGGCGCCGAGGAGCACGGCACACCCCGCGCCCCCCCGGGGTTCTCCGGCGTCATCGTGCAGATCCTGCTGCTCGACGTCGTCTTCTCCTTCGACTCGGTGTTGACCGCGGTCGGAATGGCCGACGAGCTCGGGGTGATGGTCGCCGCGGTCGTCGTCGCCGTCCTCTGCATGCTCGCCTTCGCCGGCGCGATCAGCCGCTTTGTCGACGAGCACCCCACCGTCAAGATGCTCGCGCTCTCCTTCCTGCTGCTGATCGGCACGGCGCTGATCGCGGAAGGGCTCGACGTGCACATCCCGAAGGGGTACATCTACTTCGCGATGGCCTTCTCCGTCTTCGTCGAGATGCTGAACCTGAAGCTGGCGAAGAAGCGCGGCCGGGCGCCCGTGAAGCTGCGCGGGCCGTCGGAGCCGCAAGCGTGAGCGACTGGCACCGCCTCGGCCGCGTCGCGGACCTCGCGCAAAAATCGCTGCAGCAGGTGGTCGTGGGGACGCTGCCGATCGCGCTCTCGTTCCGCGACGGCGAGTTCGGCGCGATCTCCGGCGTGTGCAACCACGCGGGCGGCCCGCTCGGAGACGGCCACCTGAGCCCCGAGGGGTACGTCGTCTGCCCGTGGCATAGCTGGCACTTCCACCGGCGGACGGGCGAGGCGCGGCCCGGCATCCCCGCCGCCGTGCCGCGCCACGAGCTGAAGATCGAGAACGGCGACCTCTGGATCGACCTCGCGCCCGCGACGAAGCGCGTGCAGCCCGCCCACGCCCCCCATCCCCTCGCGCGGGAGCCGCGGCGGGAGCCGGGGCCCCTGCGCGTCGTCGGCATCTCGACGACGGCGATGAACCGCACCTTCCCGCGCTACTCGACATCGGAGGACCTGCTGAGCGTCGCGCTCGACCACGCCGCGGCATCCGGCGCGCAGTCGAAGCTGATCCGCCTTGGCGCGCTCGACTTCCGCAATTGCGAGGGGTACTACAGCAAGAGCGCCCACGCGTGCACCTGGCCCTGCTCGATCACGCAGGCCGATCCGGAGGACGGACTCGCGGAGGTCTACGAGGCGCTCGTCTTCTGGGGGGACGTCGTGCTCGTGGCGACGTCGATCCGCTGGGGCGCGCCGAGCTCGCTCTACTTCAAGATGATCGAGCGGATGAACTGCATCCAGAACCAGGTCACGATCCGCGACCGCGTGCTGATCCGGAACAAGGTCGCCGGCTTCGTCATCACCGGCGGGCAGGACAACGTGCAGGCGGTCGCGGGCCAGATGATGATGTTCTTCGGCGAGCTCGGCTTCCTCTTCCCGCAGTTCCCCTTTGTCGCCCACAGCCGCGGCTGGGCCGCCGAGGACATGGAGAACAACATCGCCCGAGTGAAGGGCGACCACGACCTGCGCGACGGCACGCGCGCCCTCGCGTCGCGCTGCATGGAGATGGCGAGCGCTTGCATCGCCAGCGGCGACGGCCGTGGCCGCATCGACCGGGGCGGCCGCAAGGCGCATGCGGAGCGGTAGCCCGGGGGCGGCACGCCCCCAAGCGCCCGGAGCGCCGATGCGGATCTGGAGCCTGCACCCGAGGTACCTCGACGCCCGCGGGCTCGTCGCCCTCTGGCGTGAGGCGCTTCTCGCCCAGGCGGTGCTCCGCGAGGAAACCGACGGTTATCGCCACCACCCGCAACTGCGCCGCTTTCGCGAGCGGCCCTCCCCCGTCGGCTCCATCGCAGAGTACCTGCGCGGCGTGCACGTCGAGTCGGTCGCACGCGGCTACCGCTTCGCGAGCGGCAGGATCGGCCGCGGACGCGCGGAGAGCCGCATCCCGGTCACGCGGGGCCAACTCGAGTTCGAGTGGCGGCACCTGATGACGAAGCTGCGGGTGCGCGACCCCGAGCGGCACGCGCGCCTCGTGCCGATGAAGGTGCCGCGGCCGCACCCGCTCTTCCGCATCGTGCCCGGCGACGTCGCGCCGTGGGAGCGCGGCGCCCCTGCAAAGCGCCCCCCGCACAGGGTGCCCCGGCGGGGGTAGGATGGCGAGCCGTGACGTGGAGCGTACGGTGATCCTGCGGCCCGCGATCGCGGCGCTGCTCTGCGTGGTCCTCGCCTCCTGCCGGTCGGGTGGCGATGGCGGCACGGGCGGGCGCGCGGCACCCTCGCTCGCGGAGTTCACCGGCGGAACCTGGCGGCTCGTCGTGGACCGGACGTGGGACGGCCTGGCCGGAAAGGTGCAACTCCCCTCCGACGCGCTGCCGGAGTCCGCCTACGCGGCCGTGGCGGAAGTGCCCGCCTACCGCATCGTCGTCTCCGCCGGCGGCGACGCGGTCGAGATCGGGGAGGATCCGCTGCTTGGGCGGCGCACGAAGCAGACCGATGCGCTCATCGAGTACAAGCTCGGGAAGGGCACCTTCGCGGGAGGGAGGTTCGTCGTCAGGGCGGGAGGAGACGGCCTGCAAGGGGAGCTGACGATCTACGGCTCCGGCCGCCCCATCGTAAGCAGCGAACGCGGCCCGGTCCTTCCCGCCCGCTGAGCTACGATGGGGTCCTTGCGTCCGCTGCTGCTTCTCCTCGTGCTCGGCACGGCCCCGCTCCGCGCCGACACCGTCTCGCTGAAGAACGGCAAGAAATTCGAAGGGAAGGTCATCTCCGAGGGCAGCGAGGTGCTCGTGCACACGTTCAACTCGGGCCTCGCGCAGGCGACCTTCGGCCTCGAGAGGGTCCCCGCGGACAAGGTCAAGAAGATCGTCCGGACCCTCCCCGCGCCCCACCAGGAATTCCAGCTCAGGCTCCGTTCCGCCGAGACGGCGGAGGCGCTTCTCGAACTTGCCGCCTGGTGCGAGACCGAGAAGCTGAAGGAGGAGCGCCTCGTCGCGCTCGAACGCGCGCTCCAGATCGACCCGGAGAACGCGACCGCGCGCGCCGCGCTGGGCAGCCGCGCGAGCAAGACGCCCTGGGCCGACCGGCTCGCGCTCGCGCGCCGCTTCGTCGAAGGCGCCGAGGATCGCGCCGCGCTGCTCGCCGAGGCGAAGAGGGACCCCTCCTTCCCGTGGAGCGAGCGCGAGCTCTGGCGCGCCGCGCGCTCGGCCCCGCAGCCGAAGGGCTACCAGCAGAGCCGCGCGCTCGCGATGCGCAGCGACGAGCTCCTGCCCAACGCGCGCTACACGCTTTTCGTCCCCGACGCCTACGACCCGCTGCGCGCAACCCCGCTCGTGATCGGCCTGCACGGCGGCGGCGCCGGCGGCGCCGACGGCAAGCTCGTCGTCGGAAGCGGCGACCAGGCGATCAGCTTCTACCAGGGCGACTGCGACAAGCGCGGCTGGATCTGCGCCTGCCCGACGGCGCTGCGCGCGGGCTGGGGCGCCCGCGAGAACGACGACCTCATCGACGCGCTGCTCGACGAACTTCGCGCGCTCTACAACATCGACGAGCACCGGATCTACCTCGTCGGCCATTCGATGGGCGGCGGCGGCACGTGGGCGCAGGGCAACCGCCTCGCCGAGGTCTGGGCCGCGATCGCGCCGGCCGCCTCCTTCGGCGTCGAGGGGATCGACCACTTCCGAAAGACGCTGACCGGCTTCTACGTCTATCACAGCGACAATGACAGCCGCTGCGCGTGCCTCCCGGTGCGCAACGCGATGATGACGCTGCCCGGCAGCGACGCCGACTTCGTCTACAGCGAGATCCCCGGCCAGGACCACGCCTTCCCGCGCGAGGTCGTCGAGGACATCTTCGCGTTCTTCGACGCGCGGCTGCTCGCGACGGGCCCCGGGCGGTTCCGCCCGCAGGTACGCCCGCTCTCCTCGTTCCTCCGCAAGGAGAGCCGCGACGAGAAGAAGTACCTGCCGCCGCTCGCCGCCGAGGGCGAGGAGGAGGCCGGCGGGCTCGGCACGCTGCTGAAAGAGCTGAAGATGGGTGGGGGCGCGGGGGAGGCGGCGGCCACAAGGCTCGTTGCGCACACCGACCCGAAGACCTCCGCCGCCGTCGCCCGGCTGCTGCTGAAGCCGAACACGCCGCCCGACGTGCGCCGCTACGCGGCGCGCGTGCTCGGCGACCGGAAGGCCGCCGACCAGTTGGATGCGATCGGCCGCATCCTGCTCCTCGAGAACGACGCGGAACTGCTGCTCGAGGCGCTGCACGCGATCGCGAAGATCGCCGACCCCGCCGCCGGCGCGCCGCTGCTGAAATTCCTGCGCCGGCGCGGCGACTACCTCGCCGAACGCCGGCAGGGTCGCCAGCTCGATCAGAGCGACTGGGCGACGATCCTGCCGCCGATCTCCCTCGCCTGCTCGATGCTCGGGAGCTTCAGGACGCCGAAGGCGGCGAGCCTGATCAGCACCGTCGCCCTCGAAGAGATCCTCCTCTCCGACACGAGGGTGGTCTACGACACGAAGAACCAGAACCCGCTCCCTGCGGCGCAGCGGCTCGCCGCGGCCGCCTGCGCCGCCCTGGCCCAACTCGCGGACGGTGCGGCGCTCCCCGCGCTCGCAAAGATGGCCGAGGTGGGGGGCGACGGCACCGGCGCGACCCGCCGCATCCTCCAAGGCGAGGTCGGGGAGATCGGCCAGTGGCCCAAAGACCCCGAGATCCGCGGCCATGTGCGCGAAGCGATCGACGCGCTGACGTCGCGATAGCCGCTGTCGGTGGGATGTACAGCCGGTGGCCCCCGCGGCGGCGGTGCGGGGCGCCCCGCCCGCTCGGCCCGCCCCCTCCCGCTGGCGTGCCGGTTGCTGGGAGAATGGGGGTGATGCGCACCCTTCTGCTGCCCCTGCTTCTGCTCCCGGCCTGGGCCGGCGAGGAGGCGCCCGTCGACATCGGCCTCGTGCTCCGCGAGTCGAAGGAGTTCAGGGCCAAGTGCGAGGAGTTCCGGATCTCCTACGAAGCCGGGCAGGTCCGGGCGCTCGGCCGCATCAACCAGCGCGGGGGACCCTGCGAGTACCTGATCACCGTCGCGCCGGCAAAGGCGCACGAGACCATCGTGCTCCTCGACAAGGGGGAGCGGCCCGCCGCGAAGGAGGGGGCGGAGCGGCGGCCCGAGCCGCTGAACGGCCTCGCGGAGACGCTCAACAACGCGTTCCTGGCCGCGGGGTTCAAGAAGGGGGAGGCGCTCAAGTGGAACGAGGAGACCGGCGAGGTCTTCGCGCCCTCCGGCGAGACGGTCCACCTCTACGCCGAGTGGAAGGACGAGAAGGGGGCCCTGCGGCGCGCGCGGATGAGCGACTGGCTCTGGTGCTGGGAGACCATCGACCCGATGCGCCCGGGGCTCTACGTCTTCACCGGCTCGGTGCTCATCGACGAGGGCCCGCCCGACCACAAGAACTGGCTCGGCTGCGAGGTCGACGGTCTCGTCGCCGCCGTCCTGAGCACGAGCACGGCGATCCTCGACCACCGCGAGGAGGGGGGGCTCTCGAACGGCGCCTACGAGGCGATCCCCGCCCGAGTCCCCGCGGTCGGCACCCGCGTCACCTGCGTCTTCTCGCGCGTGGAACTCGACGCGACGGAGAAGTACGAGCCGCTGAAGCTGACGCCGGAACTCGAGGCCGAGAAGAAGAAGAAGGCCGAGGAGCGCGCCGCGCGGGAGAAGGAGAAGGCCCTGGCCCCGGGGAAGTGATGGACCGCCCGAGCGCCCTCTCCCTCGTCCGAGGCGCCCGCCGCCGCCTCGAGGCGGTGCGCCGGCTGCGCGGCGCCGCGCGGGGCGCCCTCGCGGCCGTCGTCGTCGCCCTGCCGCTCTCGCTGACCGGCCGCGAGGGGGCGGGGTGGGCGGTCGCCCTCTTCGGGGCGCTGGCCGGGGCGCTGGCCGTCGCGTTCCGCGGACGCATCTCCGCGACCGACGCCGCGCTCTTCCTCGACAGCGAGCTGCGGACCCGCGAGCGCCTCGTCACGGTCCTCGGCCTGCCCCCGGGCCCCCTGCCGGACCACCTGCTCCGGGAGATCGCGCCCGGCGCGCGGGTGCCGCGCTGGCCGTTGCCGCGGGAGATCGGCTACCTGCCGGCGGCGCTTTTCGTGCTCTTCGCCGCAGGCCTCGTCCCCGCGGCGGCGCCGGTGGCAACTGTTCCAACTGTTGCAACAGCCGCCGAGACGCCCTCCGCGGCGGCGCCCGCCGACGCGTCGCCCGCGCTCGCGAAGCTCGCGGCCGGCGAGGCCGTCACGGAGGCCGACCGCGCCGCGCTGCTCGCGGCGATCGACCGCACGCTCCCCCGCCCGGAGGAGCGGGCGCGCGCCCGCGCGGCGCTCGCGGAGGCGCTCGGGGGAGAGGGCGCCGCCGCCGGTGACCTCGAACGGATGCTCCGGGGGTCCGGGGGCGCCGGGCGCCCCCCGGCGCCCCCCGAGGCAAGGGAGGGGTCCGGCGGCGCGGACGCCGCTTCGCGCGGCGCGGTCGCCGTGGCGCCCTATCCGGACGAACGCGAATTCCTGCTCGCCTACCGGCGCCATCTCGCCGAAGTGAGGGATCGATGAAGAGTCGCACCGGGGTCTGGCTCATCGGGGCCTGCGGCAACGTCGGCACGATGACGGTCGCGGGCGGCCGCGCGATCGCGCGCGGCCTCGCGGGGCGCACCGGCCTCGTTACGGAACTGAAGGAACTGCGCGACCTGCCGCTCGATGCGCTCGATGCGCTCGTCTTCGGCGGGCACGAGGTCAGCGGCCGCACGCTGCTCGAGTCGGCGCGCGACTTCGGGAGGCGGGCGGGGGTGCTGAGCGACCGGCTGATCGACGCGCTGTCGCCCGATCTCGAGGCCGCGCAGCAGGAGATCCGGGCAGGCTTCTGCGGCAAGCCCGTGCGAAGCCTCGACCGGACGCGCCGGCCGGAGCAGGGGCCCCTCGCCGTCGTGCGGGGCATCCAGGAGGACCTGCGCTCCTTCCGCGACCGCAACCGGCTCGCGGATGTCGTCGTCGTCAACGTCGCGACGACGGAACCGCTGCCGGAGCCGCGGCGCGAGTGGGACTCGCTGACGGCGCTCGCCTCCGCCCTCGCCGACGACCGCGCCGAGGTCTTCCCGCCGTCGATGCTCTACGCCTATGCGGCGCTCGACGCGGGCTTCCCGTACGTCAACTTCACGCCGAGCACCGGCAGCAGCGTGCCCGCGCTGGAGGAGCTCGCGCGGACGCGTGCGACCGTCCACGCCGGGCGCGACGGCAAGACCGGCGAGACGCTCGTCAAGACGACGCTGGCGCCGCTCTTCGCGCTGCGCAACCTGAAGGTGCTCGCGTGGGAGGGGTACAACATGCTCGGCAACCCCGACGGCGAGGCGCTGCGCGACCCGCAGACGCGCGCGAGCAAGGCGACGAGCAAGGACCGCTCGCTGCGCGCGATCCTCGGCGAGCAGGCGGGCCACAGCAGCGTGCACATCGACTTCGTGCCGAGCCTCGACGACTGGAAGGTCGCCTTCGACTACATCCACTTCGAGGGGTTCCTCGGCGCGAGGATGGCGATGCAGTTCACCTGGCAGGGGTGCGACAGCGCGCTCGCGGCGCCGCTGGTGCTCGACCTCGCGCGGCTCTCCGCGCTCGCGCATTGCCGCGGCGAGATGGGCCACCTCGACCACACCGCCTGCTTCTTCAAGGACCCCTACGGCGTCGAGACGCACGCGTTCACGAAGCAGTTCGACCTGCTCCGCGCCTACGTCTCGCGCTGCGGCCCGGGGACGGCCCCTTCCGCCAAGAGCATCGCCTGAGCGGCCGGCCCGCGTCCGGGACGCTATACTAGAGCCTCCTGGGAGGATCGCTGATGCGCAGTTCGCTCGTACTGCTCCTGTTCGCGGGACTCGTGCTGGCCGAGGGGGAGGGCGAGGCGCCCGTCGCGAAGAAGCGACTGCGGGGCCTCGTCGAGGGGAAGTTCGTCGACGAGTACTTCGGCATCGTCTACGAGGCGAAGGGCCTCGCCCCCGGCTACGGCATGGGCTCGGGCGGCCAGCTCTTCACCGGAAAGGGCGACGACGGCGTCGACATCGAGATCAGCCTGCAAGAGTCGCCGCAGGCGCTGACCAGCGCCCAGTGGCACGACCTGCTGAAGCGGAACTGGGAGAAGGACGGCAAGAAGCGGATCGAGATCGAGCACGGCAGCGAGCCGATCTTCTGGTCGGTCTATGTCGAGGAGAGCCTCGCGGGCTTCAAGCGCCATCACGCGTGGCGGGTGTTCGCGCGCGGGTTCCAGTGCTTCCTCGTGCACGCGCAGGTGCAGGAGAAGACCGAGCACAGCGGCGAGCAGTTGAAGCAGGCGCTCGGCAACTTCAAGATCACCGCGGAGAAGTCCGACTCGCTCTTCGCCGCGCACCTCGTCGCGAAGCAGCAGGGGATCGAGCCCGACGCCCCCGCGGCGCTGCTGACGGCGGCGGCGCTCTACACCAGCCAGAGGGGGCTCGAGAACCCCGCGCTCGCGCTCAAGGCCGCGCTGCTCGCCGAGAAGCACCTCGACGGCTTCAAGCCGGACGATCAATGGAGCCTCATCCACTACCGCGGCCTCGCGGAACTGAACCTCGGCGCCAACGAGGAGTCGATCCCGACCTGGAAGAGGGCGATCGAGCTCGCGAAGGGGACGGCGAACGCCGCCGAGTCCGAGAGCAACAGCCGCTACAACCTCACCTGCGCCTACGCGAAACTGAGCCGGCTCGACGAGGCGTTCGCCGAACTGAAACTCGCGTTTGCCGCCGGCGTCGGCGAGCAGGTCGCGAAGCTCAAGGAGTGGGCGAAGGAGGACGGCGACCTCGAGGCCATGCGCAAGGACCCGCGCTGGCCGGAGCTCTACCCCTCGTAGGCCTCGTGGCCCGGGAGGGGCGCCCCGGCGCCCTGCCCTAGGAACCGGTGTCGAGGGCAACGCGGTCGTCAAGGCGCGGCAAGGGTTCGCCGGAAAGCGGTTTCCACGCGAGGAGCGCGCCGGCGAGCGCCGCCGCGGCGAAGGCCGGATCGTGCGCATGGCCGAGCATCGCGCCGGCCGCCCATCCGGAGGAGAGGCCGAGGAGGAGGGCGAGCGGGCGGTGCCGCAGCGCGGCGCCCCCTAGCCCCCCGGCGATCGCCGCGGCGAACGCGCAGACGTAGCCGAGCCGTCCCAACGGGGGGAGCGCCATGAGCGTGCCCGGGACGGCGACGGGGAGGAGGAACCTGAGCGCCGCGAGGCGACGCAGCGGCGCGTGCAGCAGCACGCCCAGCGTAACGCCCAGCGAATTGGCGACGACATCGAGCAGGCTCGGCGTGCGCGGCGGCAATAGCGCCTGCGTCGTCTCGATCGCGACGCTCAGCAGCAGGCCCGCGGCCACCGTCCGCTTGCCCGGGGCGAGCACCCCGAGGGGCACGAACAGGAGCACGTTGGCGACGATGTCGAAGGCCAGCAGTGACGGATGCGCCGCGCCCGCCCATGTGAGCGGTCGCGCCGTCCGGGCGAGCGGCGCGAACGGGTAGAGCGTCAGCGCGAGCACCCCCGCGAGCCAGAGGCCGAGCAGGCGCGTCATGCGCGAGCGAGCTCGAGCGAGGTCGCCTGCGAGGTCGCCTCGGCCCGGCCGCGCGCCTCGGCGATGTCCTCGTCCGCGACCTTCATGAATTCGCGGACGACGGCGGGGTCGAATTGCGCACCGGCGCAGCGCTCGATCTCCCTCCGCGCGTTCTCGAGCGGGATCGCCTCCTTGTACGTGCGCTTGCTCGTGATCGCGTCGAGGGCGTCGATGATGCTGAAGATGCGCGCGCCGAGCGGGATGTCGTTGCCGGCGATGCCGTAGGGGTAGCCGCGGCCGTCCCACCGCTCGTGGTGGTAGAGCACGATGTCGGCGGCGCCCTTCAGGAACTTGATCCGCGAGATCATCTTGTAGCCGATCAGCGTGTGCGTGCGCATCGTGGACCACTCGTCCTCGGTCAGCTTGCCGGGCTTCAGCAGGATGCTGTCGGGCACGCCGATCTTGCCGACGTCGTGCAGCAGGGCGCCGTAGGAGAGGTCCATCAGCTGCTCCGGCGTCATCCCCATGCGCTGGCCGAGCAGCACCGCGTAGGACTGCACGCGGCGGCAGTGGTGCTTGGTCTCGCAGTCGCGCGACTCGATCGCGCTGACCATCGCGTCGAGGGTGGCGTCGTACGACTCGCGCAGGTCGCGCAGCAGGTCCTCGAGGAGCTGCGCCTGCTGCTCCAGCGTCTTGTTCTTGCGGATCAGGTCGATCGTCTTCTCGACGACCTTGGTCTCGAGGCTCTTCTTGTACTGGATGTTCTCGAGCAGCAGGCGGCGACGCTCCAGCGCGCGGCGCACCGAGATCGTCACCTGCGAGATGTTGAAGGGCTTGACGATGTAGTCGTAGGCGCCGAGCCGGATCGCGTCCACCGCGACGTCGATGTCGCTGAACGACGTGATGACGATGATCGGGAGCTGGTCGGTCATCGCGCCGAGGTTCTTCATCAGCGTGAATCCGTCCATCACGGGCATCTTCACGTCGGTCAGCACGAGGTCGAACTGCTCCTGTCCGATCCGCTCGCAGGCGACCTTGCCGTTCTCCGCCTCGGCGCAACGGTGCCCCTCCTGCTCGAGCGTCTCGCGCAGGATCTCGCGGATCATGGGCTCGTCGTCGACGACGAGGATGCGATAGGGGCCCGGCATTTCCCGTATGGGCGCAATGCGCCCTACCCCTTATTGGCGGTTTCGCGGCGGGACTTGAATCGGGGACCCGTCACCCGCTTCGCGGGCTACGGGTCCCGAGGGCGGCGGTCACCCCTTCTTCGTCTTGAAGGTGGAGGCGAGCAGGCCGATCGCAGCGAGGCCGACGACGATGCGCACCGCGTCGGTACCCGTCGTGCGTCCCGACCCCACCGTAAGCGTGAGGGCGTCCTTGTCGAACATCGACAGGGCCACCCAGTTGAGGGCGCCAAAGACCGCGAGCAGCGCGAAGAGTGCCTTCATCCCCTATCCGTTCGGCTGCGCCCCGCCCGGACTGAAACGTCGCGAGTGCTACCTTGACCCCATGTGCCCCCGCGCCCCCTGTCTCCTGCTGCCGCTCGCCGCGGTCGCGAGCCCGCAGGAGGCGCATGGGATCTCCCGGAACTTCGCGGGCACCCCGCCGGAGCGCCTCGCCCGGTCGGAAGCGGCCCGGGGGAGGGGGGCGGGCGGCGTTGCCATCGAACGGGGGCACATCGAGGCAGTGTGTGAGATGCCTTCCTGCATGCGGACCACCCTCGACATCAATGACGAGATCCTCCGGATGGCGAAGCGGCGCGCGAGGCAAGGGAAGACGAGCTTGCGCGCCGTCGTGGAGGCGGCCCTCCGCCACTTCCTCGGAAGGCCGAGGAGGCGCAGATCCTACAGCCTCCGCCGGCCTTCGGACCGGGGCCGTCTCAGGTCCTGCGTCCGGTTGGATGATCGGGATGCCCTCTTCGATCTGATGGACAGCAGCGGGTGATCGCGCTCGCCAGAACGACGCGGCCGGTCAGGTGCCTTGCCGCGTCCACCGGCAAGGGTAGGTCGTAGAGAACCGACGGAAGCCGGCGCGCTCGAGAATCGGGCGGCTCGTGGGCAGCGCGTCCACGCAGAGGTGGTCGAACCCCCGCTCGGCGGCGTCCCGGGCGCGCGCGGCGACGAGGGCACGGTAGAAGCCGCGTCCGCGGTGGGCTCTCCGCGTGGCGCCGCCCCAGAGGCCGACGAAGCGGCCGCCCGCGGGGAACGTGGCGCGGGCGCAGGCGACCGGGAGCGCGCCCTCGTAGGCCACGTAGGCCGTCAGCCCCTCGTGATGGTCGCGCAGTTCGCGTTCGATCCAATCGAGCCAGCTCCGCTTGGGCCAGACCTCGAGGGCGACGGCCACGAAGTCCGCGATGCCGGCCTCGTCGCGCACGCGATCGACCCGCACGTGGCGCCAATCCTCGCAGAGCGCGCCCGCCTCGGCCACCGGGAGGATCATCAGCGCCTCGGCCTCCTCGATCCGGAAGCCCGCCGCTTCGAGGCGGCCCCTCAGGTCGGGCGGCGAGTCGTGGTCGTGGACCTTCCACTCGAAGGCGCACCGCACCCTCTCGAACTCGCCGATGACGCGCCGGATCGCGCCTTCGATCTCGTCGTCGCCGTGGTGGCTGTACGAGACCAGCCCCTCCGAGCCCGAGAGCGGGAAGTGGAGGACCGCCGAGCCGCTCTGCTCCCGGCGGAAGCCCGGCACGTCGACCTCTCGCCGTTCGCGGTCGTACGCGGCGAGGATCGCGGCCGCGGCGGCGCTGTCGTCTCTCTCCATGGTCGCTTGGTCGGAGCATAGCGCACGGCGGGCCTCCTGTCGCCGCGATCGGCTGGACGTCGATCCGATCGACGCCGCATACGGTCGGGGGCGGCGATTGGCGTCCGCCTACACGATCACGATCTTCGAGACCGCCGACGCACCGGGCCAGATGTGGATGCCCGGCCCGGGCTCGGGCGGCTACCGCGAGTTGTGGCGGCGCAGGTTGGAGCCGGTCCGGCAGGCCCCCCCCGCGCCCCCCTCTACTCCACCGCCGGCGCGGCGGCCGGCGCCACCGGCACCATCTTTCTCCGCGCGGCCCGCCGTCTCAACCACTCGTTCCGCAGCGTCCCGCCGCCGAGATAGAAGAAGCCCCACGCGACGGCGATCGTCAGCGGCGCGCCGAGGCCGTGGCCGCGGGCGAAGAGCAGCACGCAAGAGAGGAGCAGGTAGAGGCCGAACGCGATCTCGACCGCCGCCTGCCCGAGCGCGGCGGCGGCCTTGTACGAAAGCGAGGGCCTGTCCCCCTCCTTCGGAGTGCGGACGAAGCCGGTCTTCACGCCGAAGAGCGCCTCGAGCACCGCGCGGCATGAGTTCACCATCAGCGACATGCCCAGCCCGATCGCGAGCGGGATCTTGAGCAGCCGCCTCGGCGTGAAGCGGCGCGCGTCCCACGCGGCGGTGAGGTAGAAGCCGAAGATCGCGAGCACGACGAGGTTCAGCGCGAGGAGGTCGAGGAAGGTCAGGAATGCCGTCGATTCGAAGGTGCCGCGCACGAGCACGATCGGCAGGTGCAGGATCGTCAGCACGCCGAGCATCAGGAACGCGAAGTGGCTCGACAGCATCAGCGTCGCCTCGAGCTTCGCCTTCAGCGGGATCCGGGCGCGCCAGATCAGCGGCAGGTGCTCGCGCAGCACCTCCGTGTAGCCCTTGGCCCAGCGGTGCTGCTGGCTCTTGAACGCGTCGACGTCGGCCGGGATCTCGGCGGGCACCGTCAGGTCGCGCAGGTAGACGAATTCCCAGCCCTTGATCTGCGCGCGGAACGAGATCTCGGTGTCCTCGGTGATCGAGCAGGCCGACCAGCCGCCCGCGTCGTCGATGCAGGAGCGCCGCCAGACGCCCGCGGTGCCGTTGAAGTTGAAGAAGCGGCCGGTGCGGTGGCGGTAGGTGTGCTCGATGATGAAGTGGCCGTCGAGGAAGAAGCCCTGCAATTCGGTGAGCAGGTTGCGATCGAGATTCAGGTGCTCCCAGCGCGCCTGCACCATGCCGACGCGCGGCTTGCCGAAGTAGGGGACGATCTCGCGCAGGAACCCGGGTCCCGGCACGAAGTCCGCGTCGAAGATCGCGACGAGGTCGGAGTCGTCGCGCAGGAGCCCCGCCGCCAGCGCGCCCGCCTTGAACCCCTCGCGGTTCCCGCGGCGCACGTGCTCGATCGCAAGCCCTGTCGCGGCGAGAGCCGCACACGCCTCCGCCGCGATCTCGACGGTCTCGTCGTCGCTGTCGTCGAGCACCTGCACCCGCAGACGGTCGCGCGGGTAGTCGAGCCCCGCCACCGCGTCGAGCACGCGCCGCACCACCGCGCGCTCGTTGAAGACCGGGATCTGCACGAGCACGCTTGGCAGCCCCGCCAGCTCCCCCTCCGGCGCCGGATTCGCGCGCCGCGTCCGCAGATAGCAATAAAGCATGTGCGCGCGGTGCAGGCCGTACGCCGCAAGAAGCACCGAGAGCGGCACGTAGAGTCCGAGGAGCAGGATCTGGGCGACCGTCACGGGAAGTCCCCTAGGATATCGGATGCGTGAAGATCGAAGACTTCGATTACGACCTGCCGGCGGAGCTGGTCGCGCACCACCCCTGCGAGCCCAGGGACGCGGCACGCCTGCTGCTGCCGGGCCCGCCGCCGCTCGACCGCAGGGTCCGCGACCTGCCGGACCTGCTCCGGCCCGGGGATCTTCTGGTCATCAACGACACCAAGGTCGTTCCCGCAAGGCTCTTCGGAAGGAGGGGGACCGGGGGGAGGGTGGAGGTCCTGCTGCTGCGGCGGGAGCCCGGCGGAGACCGCGAGGCGCTCGTGAAGGCGCACCGGCGTCTGCGCCCGGGCGAGGTGGTGCAACTCGACGGCGGGATCGAGATGACGCTGCTCGGGCGCCCGCGCGGGGACGCGGTCTGGCGGATCCGCCTCGCCTGCGAGGGCGACCTCGACCGCGCCCTCGACGAGCACGGCCACCCCCCGCTGCCCCCCTACATCAAGCGTCCCGACGCGGCCATCGACCGGGAGCGCTACCAGACCGTCTACGCGACGCACCCCGGTTCCGCCGCCGCGCCCACGGCGGGGCTTCACTTCACCCCGCACCTGATGGAGCGGCTGATCGCCGCCGGCATCGCGATCGCGCGCGTGACGCTGCACGTCGGCTACGGCACCTTCCAGCCCGTCGAGTCGATCGAGGGCCACCGGATGCACGAGGAGGAGTTCGAGGTCGGCGAGGAGGCGGCCCGCGCGATCCGCGAGCGCACCGGGCGCCTCATCGCCGTCGGCACGACGAGCGCGCGCGTGCTGGAGACGCTCGCGCGCGAGGGCGGCATCCGCGCTTCCCGCGGGCGGACCGGCCTCTTCCTCTTTCCCGGCGAGCCCTTCCTCGCCGTCGACGGGCTGCTGACGAACTTCCACGTGCCGAGGAGCAGCCTCCTGCTGCTCGTCTGCGCGCTCGCGGGCCGCGAGCGGATCCTCGCCGCGTATTCCCACGCGATCCGCGAGCGCTACCGCTTCTTCAGCTACGGCGACGCGATGCTTATCCTGTAGCGACGATGGGCGACCGCGAGCGGCATCGCAAGCTGTGCGAAATCCTCGACGAGGCGAACCACCGCTACTACGTGCTCGACGACCCGACGCTCAGCGACGACGAGTACGACGCGCTGCTGCGCGAGCTGAAATCACTCGAAGAGGAGCATCCGGAGCTGCGCACGCCGGACTCGCCGAGCCAGCGCGTCGGCAGCGCGCCGCTCTCCGAGCTGCCCACCTACCGCCGCGCGCTGCCGATGCTCAGCATCGAGAACTGCATGTCGGAAGGGGAGTTCCGCGATTGGGTCAAGGGCCTCGCCATCTTCCTCAAGCGCGAGGAGCAAATCCGCTTCTTCGTGGAGCCGAAGATCGACGGGGCGAGCCTCGAACTCGTCTACGAGAAGGGCGCGCTCGTCACGGCGGCCACGCGCGGCGACGGCACCACCGGCGAGGATGTCACGGCGCAGGCGAAGACGATCCGCACCGTGCCGCTGCGCCTACGGCCGGGCGCGCCGCAGGGGCGCCTCTCGATCCGCGGCGAGGTGTTCATCGCGAAGCGGGCGTTCGAGGAGCTGAACGCGCGCCTCGAGCAGGAGGGCGCGGAGAAGCTCTACGCGAACCCGCGCAACCTCGCCGCGGGCTCCCTGCGCATGCTCGACCCGGCAATCACCGCCGCGCGCCCGCTCGAGTTCGTTGCGCACAGCATGGGGGAGACGACGCTTCCGTCGCAGTCGGCCTTCTACGAGGCGGCGCGGGCCTGGGGCTTTAGGGCCGCGCCCGACGGGAGGATGGTGGAGGGGCCCGGGGAGGCGGAAGGGGCCTACCGGGAGCTGCTCGCGCGCCGCGACGACCTCCCGTTCGAGATCGACGGGATGGTCGTCAAGGTGGACGACCTCGCGCTGCAGCAGTCCCTCGGCTTCCGCACGCGGTCGCCCCGCTGGGCGGTCGCGTGGAAGTTCCCGCCGGTGCAGCGTGCGACCGACCTGCTCGAGATCGAGGTGCAGGTGGGGCGGACCGGCGCGCTGACGCCGGTCGCGATCCTCGCGCCGGTCGAGATCGGCGGAGTGAAGGTTTCGCGCGCGAGCCTTCACAACGAGGACGAGATCGCGCGGCTCGCCGTCCGCCCGGGCGACCGCGTGCTCGTGCAGCGGTCGGGCGACGTGATCCCGAAGGTCGTCAAGGTGCTGGAGAGCCGCGGCAGCGCCCCCTTCGCGATGCCGCGCGCCTGCCCCTCCTGCGGCAGCGAGGCCGTTCGCGGCGAGGGCGAGGCCGCCTCCCGCTGCCCGAACCTCGCCTGCCCCGGGCAACTCGAGGCGCAGCTGCGCCACTTCGCGCACCGGAGCGCGATGGACATCGAGGGGCTCGGCATCAAGCTGATCCGCCAGCTCGTCGCGAGCGGTCGCGTGAAGGGGATCGCCGACCTCTATTCGCTCGACGCGGAGACGCTCGCGGGCCTCGAGCGCATGGGGGCAAAGTCGGCAGGCAACCTCGTCGCCGCGCTCGAGGCGAGCAAGCGCCGCCCGCTCCCGCGCCTGTTGAACGGCCTCGGCATCCGGCACGTCGGCGAGCGCGTCGCGGAGGTGCTCGCGCGGCGCTTCCCCAGCCTCGAGCAGCTCGCGTCGGCGACGGAGGAGGACCTACTCGAGATCGACGAGATCGGCCCCGAGGTCGCCGCGTCGGTGCGCGCCTTCTTCGACCGCCCGGAGAACCGCGAGACGATCGCGCGGCTGGTCGCCGCCGGCCTCGCCCCCGCGCCCCCCGAGGATCGCAAGGGAGGAAGGCTCTCGGGAGAGGTTGTCGTGCTGACCGGAACGCTCGGGGCGCTCACGCGCGACGCCGCGAAGGCGCGGCTCGTCGCGCTCGGCGCGTCGGTGGGATCGGCCGTGACGAAGAAGACGACGCTCGTCGTGGCCGGCGAGAAGGCGGGCAGCAAGCTCAAGAAGGCGGAGGAGCTCGGCATCAGGGTCGTCGACGAGGCGACCTTCCTCGGAATGATCCGGTGATCGGCTTCCTGCTGCATGCGCGCGCGGCGCGACGCGTGCGCGCGCTCGGGCGCAGCGCGGCGGACGCTCAGCGCGCGACGCTGCGGCGCCTGCTGCGGCGCGCGGCGCGCACGCGGTTCGGCGAGGCGCACGGCTTCCGGGCGATCCGGACGCCGGAGGAGTTCCGCGTGCGCGTGCCCGCGCAGGACTACGCGTCGTTGCTGCCCTACTTCGAGCGCGCGCGGGACGGCGCGCGCGACGAGGTCTGGCCCGGCGCGCCCGTGGTCTTCGCGATGACGAGCGGCACCACCGGCGGCAACAAGTTCCTGCCGCACACGAAGGCGTCGCTGCGCTCGGCGATGGCGGGGAGCGGCGACGCGCTTTCCGCCTACGTCTCCCGCGCGCGCGACTTCCGGCTGCTTTCGGGCCGGATCGCCTTTCTCGGCGGCAGCCTCGCGCTCGAGCGCTTCGCCTCCGGCATGCCGTGGGGCGACAACACCGGCATCCTCGCGGGCCGCGAGCCGCTCTGGGTGCGCCCCTTCCGCTCGCCGTCGTCGAAGGTGCTCGCGATGCCGGGCTGGGAGGAGAGGCTGGCCGCCGCGGCGAGGGAACTCGCCGGGGTCAGCGTGCGCCTGCTGCTCGGCGTGCCGTCGTGGACGCTGCTCTTGATCGACGCGGTCGAGCGCGAGGCGGGCGCGAGCATCCGCGACGTCTGGCCGCGCTGGAGCGGGTTCATCCACGGTGGGATGGCGTTCGCGCCCTACGCCGACACCTACCGGCGCCGCGCGGGCGCGGGCATCGTCTACGTGGACACCTACAGCGCGACGGAGGGCGGCATGCTCGCGGTGCAGGACCGCGACGGCGATCCGTCGATGGCGCTGCTCCCGGACCGGGGCGTCTACTTCGAGTTCGCGAGGGCCGACGAGCCCGAGGGCCCGCGCGTCGGCGTGCACGAGGTCGAGACGGACATCCCCTACCTCGTGCACGTGACGACGGAGCAGGGGCTCTGGGCCTACCGGATCGGCGACATCGTGAGGTTCACGAGCGTCGATCCGCCGCGCCTCGTCCTCGCGGGCCGGCAGCGCTCGTTCCTGAACGCGTTCGGCGAGCACGTGAGCGAGGAGGAGATGGACCGCGCGATCGCGGGCTCCGCGCGCGAGAACGGCGGCGAGGCGCGCGAGTACGCCGTGCTGCCGGAGTACCCCGACCATCGACGGTCCAAGGGCCGCCACCTCTGGCTCGTCGAGTTCCAGCGCCCCCCGTACAGCCTCGATCGGTTCGCCGCCGCGCTCGATGCCACACTGGCAAGTGGAAACGACGACTACCGCACCCACCGCGCGGGGAACGCGCAGCTCGAGGCCCCCCGCGTGCGCCTGCTGCCGCAGGGCGCCTTTTACGCGTGGATGCGCCGCCGCAACCAACTCGGCGGCCAGCACAAGGTCCCGCGCGTCCTCGACGCTACCCTCGCCGGCACCCTTCTCGGTGAGGCTGCGGGCGAGGGTGGGGGGGGGCCGGAGTGGCGAAGCTGAGCGGGGCGCCCCCCGGATGACCTTTCGCGGAGGCCATCCGGGAAGCGGCACATCGCCGGAGACCACTGCCGCGATGATCGCAAGCGACGAACCGGGATCGGGCGCCAAGCGACGACCGAGATGCCAGCGTTCACCGGCGCGCTCCAAGATCAGCGCGCGCGCCGATCGGCTGACCTGTTGCCCTCCGTCCGCGATGCGGCGCGGGGAGTCTCGACCTGGCCGCCCAGACCCGGTGCCGTCCACGTCCGCCCTCTCCCGGGCCTCCGTCGCGGGCGGGGGTCGCAGCCGACGGAAGCGCGTGCGCCCGGGGGGAGGGCTGCGCAGTGGGCGGGGCGCCAAGGCGCGTCCTTCCACGGGCCGACCGAGGATGGATCCGCGACGCCTTGGGCGCCCTCCCTATTCCCCCTCCGCGAGCAGGTCCATGCCCTCGCGGCATGCCAGCAGCGGCAGCGGTTCCTTGCGCGCGAGGGACCCCTCCCACTCTTCGAGGGTGTAGGGGTGGAGGTCGAGCGGGAGCGGGCTCTCGCGGAAGAGGTCGAGCAGCGCGGGAATCCGGTCCATCCGGCGCGGGGCCCCTTCGCGCAGGACGATCACCAGATCGGCATCGCTGCGCGGCGTGGCACGGGCCTTCGCGAGGCTCCCGAAGAGGATGACGCGAAGGAGGCGCGGGTCGCGCCTCCTCGCCTCGCGGGCGACCGCGCGCAGCCTGGTGAGCGCCTCCTCCTTTCGCAGGTAGGTGGCGCCGGCAGAATCCGAGGAGGAGCGTTGCGAGCTCGATCGCATGGGAGGAGTCCTTCTCGATGAAGTAGTCGGCCGGCTTGCCCTGGTCGAACCCGTTCGGATAGCCCGTCGGGATGTAGTACTTGTCGAGATCGCGCCCGGCCTCCTCGACCGGCGCGGGGGCCTCGATCGGCGCGGGGAGCGCCCGGACCGGCGCGAGGACCGAGTGGCCCCACGGCTCGCCGCCGCGCGACAGGATCAGGGCCTTGACCGCCTCCTCAGCCGCCTGCTGGGATGCGAAGCAGGCCCAATCGTGGTCTCCCACGGCTTGGGAGTGGCGCGCGTGCTCAAGGTCCCTTTCCGCCTGCCCAAACCGGTCTCCTGCACGGTTGGCCACAGCCAGAGTATAGCGCGCAGACCACCCCGTAGACGCGGCCACCCGGTCCGGGGAGGGGTCCGTAGCGGTCGAGCTGGAATGGGGAATGCCGTTCCTTCCCGCGATCCTCGCCGATCCCACGGGGGGGACGTCGCCATCGCGCGCACCACATCGCGATGAGCCAGCCTACCTCGCCCGGAGTGCGATCACGGCGCCGAGCAGGCAGAGGATGGCGAGCAGGCCCTCGAAGAGGTGACCTTTTGACTTGCTGGCATCTACGGCAAGGCCGCCCTCGGCGCCGAGGCGTGCGAAGTGGAAGACCTCCGAGTTGGACTCGGGCAGCGGGATCCGGATGCTGATCCGCCCCTTCGCGGTGGAGGGCCCGACGCCTTCGCCGGCCCTGCCGAGGAACCCGGGCTCGTTGTCGTCGAGTCTTCTCCCCACTCGGAGATCAACGCCGGTTTCTCCGGCGTCGACTTGGCCCTCCCTGCCCTCATCGACGAAGAACGTGGCGAAGCCCAAGGTCGTTTCCCCGCCGGTCGTGTCGAAGGTGACAACTGCAGACTGGTCCGCCTCCCCCCCGTTCTTGAAACGGGCGCGCGCATCGGCATGCTCTGCGCGCTTGCCGCCCCCGCCCCCCCCCGCGCCCCCCCCGATTCCGACGGCGGAGTTCTCGGCCTGCCCGCCGAAGAGCGGCGCCTCCGACTCCTCGTCGACCTGCTGGCCCATGTCGGACTGCTTCCTGAGCTTCTCGCCGAACTCCTGCAAGTCGCGGTTGTCGGAGGCCTTGTTCCGGTCGAGATAGGCGTCGTTGACGCCCCAGTCCTGCACATTGCGGCGGCTCTGCTCCTGCTGCTGCACCTCGAGGGCCTTCCCCGCCTGCATCTCCTGCTGCGACGCCTCGCGCAGAAGCGCGAGCGCCTTGTTCTGGGAGTCGATCTGACGGCGCTGGTCGCTGTCCGCGGCGACGGTCTGCACCCTTTCGGCGGCGCGCAGCGCGTCCTCTTCGAGCTGGATCGCGTTGCTGAGCGCACGCAGGGCCTGCAACGAGCTGCCGCGCTCGACGACGGCGTAGTTCTCCTTCGCCTCCTGGTAGATGTCGGTCGCCTCGCCGGCGGCAAGGTAGGCCTCGTCCACCTTTTCCATCTTGGTGTCGAAGTCGTAGGAGAAGCCCTTCGGCACGTGGAGCGTCAGCGTCGTGCGGCGCACGTCGATGTTCTCGATGCGCGGGAGTTCGACCGGGAACTCGCCGTCGCCGACGCGGCTCACGCGCGTGGCGTAGACGAGGTCGACCTCGAAGCTCGGCGAGCCGACGGCGAGCTTCCGGAGCGGCACGAGCACCGCCCCCTGCTCCCCGAGCGGGCGCACCCCCTCGCCGGCGACGAAGACGCTGTAGAGCGTCGCCTTCGCCGGCAGGCGCAGCCTGAGGAACTGCTCCGACCGGTTGAAGACGCGGTAGGCGACGTGGACGCGGGTCCATCCGGAGAGGTCGACCACCGCGGTGGCCGCGGCGCGGTAGATCACCGCGGCGGCGACCTCCTCGAAGGAGTGGCGCTGCACCTTCACGTCGATCGCGTAGGGGCCGCCGCTGCCGACGAAGACGCGGGCGACGGTCTGCGGCGTCGTCTCCGGAGGCGCGAGCGGCAGGTCGGCGAAGTCGCCGTTCTCGAGGTTCGTGGCCGACGCGACGCGCACCTCGCCGTCGGGGACCTTCTCGACCGCGACGTAGCGGCGCACGCGCGAGGCGCCCTCGGGCTCGATGCCGCGCAGCGGTGCGTCATAGGGCTGGAAGTAGGTCACCGCGACCGCGACGCTGCCCCGGGTCGGCGTGCGCAGCGCGAGCGTGAAGCGCCGCCCGCCCTCGACCGCCTCCGACCGCTCCTCGCGGAGGTCCGGCATGCTGATCAGCGCCTCGGACTCGCCCGCGACGGGCACGACGAAGGAGACCTCGTCGACGAGGCCGCGCTCGACGTGGAAATTCACGAGCGCCTCGACGCGGAGCCGGTCGGCGAGCGGCACCACCCGCGAGACCGTCAGCGCCTCGACCTCGCGCCGCTCCTCCCGCGTCTTCATCAGGAGACGCCACGGCACCGCGACGAAGCGGTAGGAGCGGCGCAGCCGCCCCCAGCGGACGTCGCCCGCGTTCGCGACGTCCTCGGGCAAAAGCCCGGTCGCCTCGACCTCGTCGAGTTCGAGGCCGTCGGCGACGGCGACGCGGATGCGGCCCGACTCGCGGACCGCTCCCGGCAGCAACACCGCCGGCGCCTCGAAGGGCGACGCGGTCCCGCCGCGCCGGCGCAGCACGACGCGATAGCTCTCGGCGCCCTTTTGCGGCACGAGGCGCTCCATGTGGAGCGTCGCGTCGCGCACCCACCAGTCGCGCAGGTTGCCCTCGGCGGAGAGGACCTCGTAGCCCGCGGGCACCCGCAGCGGCACCGTGTAGGGGCCGGGGCCGCGCTCGACCTCGACGCGGAGCGTGACCTCGGCGGTCGCGCTCTCGCGCTCGACGAGCAGGTCGACGGCGTCCTCGGCGCGCAGCCGCGTCTCCTCGAGGAAGATCCGGTAGCGGAGCCGGTAGGGGCGTACCGCGAAGCGGTGCACGCTGTGGACCGCGCCCCTGTCGGAGGCGGCTTCGAGCTTCTGCGGCGCCTGCTCGGTGCGGCCGCGCAAGAGCCCCTGCGTGTCGAGCAGCTCGATCTTCAGGTCCGGCAGCGTCTCGATCGCGATCACGCCCGCGTCGCGGACGACGCCGAGCGGCTCGACCAGCGGGAACTCCTCCTCGCGCTCGCGCGCGGCGGGCCGCTCGGCCCGGATCTCGACGGTGACCGAGGTGGTCGCGGGCTTGCTCAGCGCGACCGAGAGCACGCCGTCGGCATCCACCGCCCATCCGGCGAGGTCGGCGCAGCCGACCGCGCGCACGATCAGGTCCTTGCCGAGGCGCACGCGCAGCCTGTCCACCTGCCCGCCGGCGATGCCGTAGCGGATGCGGGCCGCAAGCCCGGTGAACCCGTCCCGCGCCGCGATCACCGCCTCGGTGTCGGCGCGCAGTTCCGCGTCGGCCGCCGCGAAGGACTCCGTCTTCGGCGTCCAGGTCGCCGCGACCGTCGCGACCGGCCCCAACTGGTGGAAGCCCCGCGCGCCGGCGCCCAGCGCCGCGACGTGGACCTCGTGGCCGGGGCGGTCGTGGGTCAGCGCGAGCGTCGCGCCGGCCGCGGGCACCACCGGCACCGCGAACGAGCGCGCGTCGCCCTTCGCCTCGAGCCGCGGGCGCAGCGTCAGATCGAGCGCAAAGCGCCCCTTGCCCTTCAGCACGAGCAGGTAGCCCTCCTTCTCGACCGTCAGCGTCGCGGGCTTGCCGTCGAGCATCGCGCCGGTGACGGCGACGCCGTCGAGGCGCAGCGGGATCCGCTCCGCCTCCGGCGTCTCCTTGACGATGGCGTAGCGCGCGCGCAGCACCACCTCCTCGCCCTTCAGCTCCGCCGCGTACTCGGCGGAGGAGAGCGCCGTCGCGCGGCCGGCCAGCTCCGGATAGGCGCGCTCGCGCAGCCGGTGGTACTCCGACGCGGGCAGGAAGACCCGTTCCACGCGGCCGGGGTCGCCGCCGCTGTACGGGACGAAGACCTCCTCCTGCGCCCCCGCAACCCCCGCGAGCAGCAGCAATGCCGCCGCGGCCGCCGCCTGCCGGCGGTGCCGGATCCAACGGAAGAGCCGCCGGAACTCGAGCAGCAGGCAGAGGCTCGCCGCCACCGCCGCGCCGACCGCGAAGTCGGCCGGCAGCAGCGAGGCGCCGGCGAAATGCAATGATGCAACAATCAGTACGGTTGCAATCAGCGTGCGCAGGAGCGAGACCCGCGCGCCGACCACGAGGAAGAGGCCCACGGCGGCGCCGATCACGTAGCCGAGGTAGCGCCGCACCGCGAAGACGTCCGACCGCGCATACGAGATCGTGACGGCGCCGCTCGGCGAAAGGCTCTTCAGCACGTGCACGTTGTCGGGCTTGAGGAACTGCACGTCGAGGCTCAGCAGCGCACGCTCGGGACGCTGGCGCGGCGGCGGCACCGGCGCGCCGGGCTTGGGCGTCGGCGCCCTGCCCTCCCCGCCCTTGGCCACCTCGAAGGCGGCGCCGGCCGCCGGCGGCGTCTTCGCCGGCGCGGCGGGGTCGGAGAGGGGCGCGGGGGGAGGCTCGAAGTCGGAAGGCTCCCGTTCGCCGGGGGTCGCGGCGCCGTTGGGTCCGCGCCACTCCTTGTCGGCGACCTCCTTCTTGCGATCCACGGCGCCATCCTCCATGTCTCGGTCGCTCTCGATCCCCTCGAGGCTCTCCCGGGCCATGTCCTTCTCGGACTCGGCGGGGGCGTCGTCGGAGCGCGCGACCTCGTCCAGCGGGGCCTCGGCGGCCCTGCCGCCCGACAGGAGCATCCTGCGCTGTCCGCCGGGACGGCTGTGGCGCGTCGCGGTCTCCGAGCGCGGCTCGCCGGCCGGGGCCGGGCCCTTGCCCTCGGCAAGGACCGCACCCGCCGCGGCCCGGTCGAGCGGCACCAGTTCGCCGACGAGCCCGCCGAGGATCTCCGCGACGCCACTGCGCTCGCTGTCGGTGGTCGGGACCATGTCGCCATCGTGGCCGGTCAGCGTGTAGCCGCGCGGCAGGTGGAGCGTGTAGCTCGTCGAGAGCACGTCGATGTCGAGCACCGGGCGCGCGATCGTCACGTCGCCCTTGTCGTCGAGGGGTTCGACGCCGCTCTCGTAGACGAGGGCGACGACAAAGGGCGCCTCGCGGTCCTTGCTGCGCGGCAGCGCGACCTTGAGGCGGCCCTTCTCGAGCAGCGGCTTGCTCGGGTTGCCGTCGATGACGACGCCGAGTAGCGACGAGCCCGGCGGCAGGCCGAAGAGCAGGAAGGGCTGGTCGTTGTTGCGGATCCGGTACTCCGCGCGGCAGCGGAGCCTCCCGTCGTGGGTCAGCACGCCGTAGATCTCCGCGGAGAGCGCGACCGCCTGCACGACCTCGTGCGGATCATGGCGTTTCGAGCGGATCGTCACCGCGTAGGGGTGGCGCGCATAGGCGAAGACGTCCAGCGGAGGGTTCGCGGGGGGGAAGGGCAGTTCGTCGACGTCGGCGGAGCGGAGCCCCGACGCATCGACCTTGATCGCGGTCGTCGCGCCCGCCTCGATGACGAGGAAGCCGCGCTCCTGCGCGTTGGGAATCGTGATCTCCGGCACCGAGCCCTCCCACGTGTCGGCGTCGAAGTTCCTGTCGAAGGAGACGTCGAGGCGGTAGGGGCCGCGGATGCGCTTTTGCAGGATGATCGTCCAGACCTCGGGGTCACTCCCCTCCGCCGGCGGGCGCCGCTCCTTGATCATCGGGCCGTCGAAGTGGACGAGCTTGCCGGTCCCCTTCGGCAGCGCGACCTTGAGTTCGCGCACGCCGGTGCGCTGGATGTCGAGCAGGATCGCGGCCCGGAGGTCCATCCGCCGCTCGCTCGGCTTCACCTGCTGCACCACCGTCGCGCCGATCTGCGGCAGGTGGCGTTCGAGGCGGAAGCGCGCCGCGTAGCCCGGCTGGTCGAAGCGCCACGTGTAGAGGATCTTCTCGTTCTCCGGGAAGCCCGCGCGCAGGATCTCCGGGATGCCGACCGGGCTCAGCCCGTTACTCCCCTCGACGCCGACGCGGAAGGCGGGATCGCTTGCGACGACGAGATGTCCGCTCTCCTCGTCGAGGCCCGCGCGCAGCCCGGCGAAGTCGAGCGTCGCGGCGCCGGTGCCGGGCACCCAGTCCACCTCGTCGGTCTCGAGCAGCAGGTCGATGGCGTGGCCGCCCAGGGCGAGCCCCTGCGGGAAGACGAGGACGACCCTGCCGTCCTCCTCGTAGCGGTGCTCGACCTCGGCGCCGTCGAGCTGGAACTGCCGCAGGATCCACCCCTTCGGCAGCGTCGGCTCGAGGCGGAAGAGCGGAGTGCCGGAGATCGAGTAGAAGAGCCGCGCCCGGAGGCTCTTGCCCCCCTCGTGCAGGTAGAGCAGCGCCTGCGTGATCGCCCGCGTCTTCGACGCGACCTTCTCGACGGTCGCACGCACTCTGCTGCCCTCGGACCAGACCTCATAGAGCGCGATGTGCTCCGCCGGGAGCCTGTCGAGCCGGCGGGCGCCCTCGGCCGCGAGCGCGGTCACGCGCACCTCGGGCCTCGACAGGATGCCGACGGTCCCGCGGAAGCGCACCGCCCCCTCGACCCGCGCGATCGGGATCCCGACCTCGCCATCCTTGTCGCGCGGCATCTCGGCCTCGATCGTCAGGTCGGCGCGGCCTTGCAGCGGCTCGACGAAGACGACTTCGAGCCGGTCCGCGGTGCCCGGGCCCCCGGGCCCCCTGACGATCCGCCAGGTCTTGAGCCCCTTGCCGCTCACGGCATGGAGGATCTGCCCCGGCTCGAGAAGGAGGTTCACCTGACGTATCGGCGAGCGCAACACCTCGAGCGCGAGGTTGGTCGCGACGAGCGTCCGCGCGTCGCCGAGCGACGCGGTGGCCTGGAACGCCGCGCTCAGGATCGGGTCGAGCGCGCGCGCCGGCGCGAGCGGCCGCATCCAGAGCTGCAAGAGTCCCGAGCCGTCGGGATAGGCGACGACGGAGCCGCCCTCCGCGGGCGAGCGGAAGGCGCGGACGATCGGCCCGACCTCGCCTTCGGTGTCGGGCGGCAGCGCGATCGTCACCGCGTGCGCCGCGGCCGGAGGCAGCCGGAAGGCGGCCTTCTGGATCCCGCCGTCGGTCGCGAGTTGCGCCGACAGCGAGGCGGTCACCATGAAGGTGCCCGCGCCCCCGAAGCGCAGCGACTCGCCGACGAGTTCGCCCCCCTCGACCGCGATCCGCTCGAGCGCGACGTTCTCGAGCCGGAAGGGGATCTCCACCGGCCGGTCGCCGTTGACGATCGCGACATAGGAGGTCTCGATCCGCAGCACGCCGCCGTCGGACTTCGCGGTGGCGGCGCCGCGCACGAGGCGACCCGCGAGCGGCGGCTGCGCCTCGTCGGACTTCTCGTGGGTGCGGGCGAGATCGAGCAGCTTCCTGTACTCGTCCGCCGAGATCAGGAAGCCCGCCCCCTTCTCGGGGAAGAGCGTCAGCAGGTCCTCCGCGGGCGCGTGGACGTAGACCTTCGGCTCGCCCGCGGGGGCGAGCGCGACCAGGGCGAACAGGAAGAGGATGGCGCGGCTCATGAGGCCCTCCGGCGCTCGCGCACCCAGACGACGAGCGTCGTCGCGGCGGTCGCGGCGAGAAAGACGTTCCAGACGGGCGTCCACCCCCGGCCGCTGAAGGCGAGGAGGAGGAGCACGAGGAGGAGGAGCGCGCCGCCCGAGGCGAGGGGCCGGAAGGTGCGCGACAGGAAGATGAGCGCCCCCGCGCCCCCCAGCAATCCGAGCAGCAGGAAGACGATGCGGGCGCCGGTGGAGATGTGATGGATCACAAGCTCGCCGTTGCCGGTGCCGTTCGTGAAGAGGCTCTTCAGGCTCTCGCGCTCGGTGTACATCGGCACGAAGTCGTCGAACTTCGGCAGCGGCGTGCCGATGCGCGCGCCGGCGGTGCCCGGGGGCACGCCGGGCTCGAGATAGCGGCTGATCGCGGCGATGCCGCGCGCGAGCCAGCTCCCGTCGGCGCCGTCCGCGCCGGCGGGCGTGACGTTGCCCGTGAAGGATGTGACGCGCCACGCGTTGGGGTAGTGGACCTCCCACGAGAGCAGCATCTGCGCCGGCGCGGGGGAGTCCTCGTAGCGCGGCAGTTCGGGGCCCGTGAAGCGCGTCTCGCGGAAGAGCGCGCCCGACGTCCCGATCGGGTGCTTGTAGGCGATGGCGACCTTGAAGGTCGCGTCCTTGCGCAGGCCGGTCAGCAGCGGCACGAGCAGGATCCGGTTCTGGCCGATGCGCGGCTTCTGCGGCTTGCCGGAGACGAGGAGTTCCTGGACGTCGTGGCCCTCGGGGAGTCGCAGCGCGAGGAACTGCCGATCGTTGTTGAAGACCTCGAACGTGGCGGTCGTGGTCGCGGTGTCGTCGCCGGCGACGACGGTCTTGATGTGGACGTGCTGCACGACGAGGTCGGCGACCGGCTGGTACTCGTGCTTCTCGAGGCGCAGCGGGAAGGGGAGCGGCGGCTCGAAGCGGCGCAGCGCGAGGAAGACCTCCTCGCTCCGGAGCCCCTCGGGAAGCTCCGCCGGGTCGATCTGCTCGTAGTCGCTCGTCGGCGTCTCGACCTTGATGACCGGCGACTTGCGGATGGCCGCGTAGGTGTGCGCGCGCTCGACGCCGATCGGGACGACGGCGGGGATCGCGACATCGCGGCTTTCGTTGGTCTTCAGCGCCGAGGGGAAGACCTGGTCGTACTCCGCGTGCAGCAGCACCTCGCCCAGCGCGGGGCTCTGCAGCGTGACGGTCCACGTCACCGTCGGCACCTTGCCCTCCTCGATCGGGTCGTCGCTCGGCTGCTTCTCGCGGAGGTTCCTCCCCTCGATCTTGACCGTGTCGACGACGCTCTTCGGCATCCGGAAGCGGAAGGTCTCGACGCCGGTGTACTCGACCGCGTAGGCGAGGTCGGCGCGCACGCGCACCCGCGACTCCTCGGCTTGCAGCGTGTAGCGCACGTCGCAGGTCACCTTCGGGTCGCGCGCCTTGACGGTGAAGGAGGCCTTCGCCTCGCCCCCGCGCCAGCGCCACGCGAAGGCGAGCGGCTGCGCCGACTTCCAGCGGTCCTCCGCGGCGAGCTTCTGCGGCTCGAGCGGCACGAGCCCGGTCGTCGTCGCGACCGCTTCGATGCCCGGGTCCATGTAGATGCCGAGGGTGCCCTCCTCGCGGTCCACGCCGAGCACCTTGAGAAGCGGCACGTCGAGCTTGCCCTGCGCGAGGTCGAGGGGCGCCTCGGCGGAGATCGGGATCGTGAACTTGCCGAGCCTCCGTCCCTTGAGCTCGAGCGTGAGGATGCGCTTGCCCTCCTCGGTGCTCTCGCGCCAGCTGTCGATCAGCTTCGGGTCGCCGATGTCGGTCAGCGCGATGCCCTGCGGCACCTCGAGGCGGATCGTGAAGAGGCCCGCGCGCTCGACGGTGAACGCGAGCGCCTCGTTGAGCTTGATCGTCCGCCGCTCGACGTCGAGCCGCGCGCGGGTGAAGAGGCTCACGAGCGGCGCGATCCTCTCGGTCTGCACCGACAGCGTGTAGGGCATGGCCGGGAAGCGGAAGCCGAGCGAGCGCTCGCCCCCCTTGATCGACTCGGGGAGCGTGTTGAGGTCGATCTGGAAGACGTTCTCGAGCGCGATCGGGCGCACGCCGACGCCTTCCGCGCTCGCGACTCTCAGGTAGCCGCTCTCGCGTGCCGCCTCCTCCAGCCGGAAGGAGGGGATGGTGAGGGGTCCGGGGACCTCGATCGCCCCCTCGAAGCCGACCGCGAGCGCATACTTGCCCGTCACCTCCGCGTGCAGCGAGACGCGCAACTGCCTCCGCGCCGCGTCCTTGAACCCCCAGGTCTTGATGTTGCCGCCGGTGACCTCGAGCACCTGCACCTTGTCCGGGACCGCGATCGCGAACTCCTGCGTCGGCGAGCGCAGCACCTCGATGTCGAAGTGCGCGGTGCCGCGGACGGTGCGCTCCTCGATGCGGACGTCGAGGGTGTCGGCCGAGAAGAGCAGCGGCGGCTCCTTCTCGGTCTCCTCCGGCTGGAAGCGCCAGGTGAGCTTGACCGCCTCCTGCGGCCCGAGGAAGGAGAGGAGCACGGTCTCCTCGCCCTCGGTCGTGGTCGTGTGCGCGCGGGCGGGCTCGATCGAAACCTCGGTTCCCTTGCCCGGCACGCGGAACGTCAGCCGGTGCAGCGGCACCGACGGCAGCCCGAAGGCGGTCGTCGCGTACTCCTTGCCCCTCGCGACGCCGGCGACGAGCCGCAGGTCCACCTTGTGGCGCCCCTTGCCGCGCAGGATCAGGTCGTACCCGGAGGCGGCGGGCGCGAGCACGCCCGGCGCGCCGTCGACGAGCACCTCCTCGAACGCGACGTCCTTGAACGCGAGCGGGATCTTCTGCCACCCGTCGTCGAAGACCTCGATTTCGATCGCCGCCGCGAACGACGCGATCCCGGAGGCGATCTTCCCGTCGTAGGAGGCGGACTCCACCGTGTAGGGAACCGGCGGCTTGCTGCCGTCCACCTTCGGCCCGTACTTGAGCTTCCAGAGTTCGAGGAACTCTTTATACGGCACCATCACGCGCTCCTTGTCGGTGCCGAGGACCTCGTTCAGCTTCTCGTAGGGCACATAGATCTTGTGCAGGTCCGGCGTCTTCTCCTCCTGCGCGAGCGCAAAGGAGGGCAGGAGCATCGCAAGGGCAAGCAGTTTCCGCATGCCCCTAGCATGCACCCCGCCCGCACCTCCACAGTCAAAAGCGGGTCACGACCCGACACTCACCTACGAGGAAGTCCCCTTCACTTGAGAACTGGCCTTTCGCGGGTTTCCCGAGGCCGGTCGCCCCGCCTGGTGCGCGCCGCCCGGGGTGAGAGGGAAGCGGCCCGACCGACCGATCCAAGTGGTTGTGAGTCTACTTGTCAGAGGTCGA
>Ga0187893_10000900_pt1 | contig 74893 bp, 60 predicted proteins | sample MA1701074metaG_FD_139574 | JGI IMG/M metagenome (GOLD analysis project Ga0187893, IMG submission 139574) | White microbial mat communities from a basaltic lava cave in the Kipuka Kanohina Cave System on the Island of Hawaii, USA - MA170107-4 metaG ...
CGGCTGCACTTCGGTTTGGGCGAGGCCCGGCGTGTAGATCTGCTCGAAATACGCTGGCCGAACGGGAGCGTGGAGCGAATTCGGGACTTAGAGGCGGACCGGACGCTGGTGGTGAAGGAGGGGACGTTGACGGGAAAGTAAAAAGGCTAAGAGTAACATGGACGACGCCCTATGGAAAAATCAAAAAAATCATGTGGGGCCTTGACGCCTGGGGGGAGCGGGTATAGACTTACGACGTTTCCGCTAATCCAATAAGAATCATATTCCCTGGCAAGAAGGAGCAGATGAGATGACGCATGAGAGCGCGGAAAAACTGTCTCGCCGGAGTCTGTTTGGGGGTGCGGCGCTGCTGGCCGCCTCTTCCGCAAAGCTGTTGCAAGCCCAGACAAGACCGACCTACGTCTACACCGGATGCTATACGGCCCGAGGCCGCGGCATTTATCAATACACGATGGATCCGGCCACGGGCAAACTTACGCTGATGAATGTCACTCAGGGAGAGCTCAATCCCTCCTACATTGCTCTCGATCCCATGCGCCGGTTCCTGTATGCGGTAAATGAGATCGGAAATTATCAAGGCCGGCAGAGCGGATCGGTCGCCGCCTTCGAGGTGGATGATGAGACCGGCGCGCTCACCTTTCTAAACCGCCAGCCAACCGAGGGCCGGACTACGGCGCACATCAGCATCGATCCGACAAACCGGTTCGCGATGGTCGCCAACTACACGGGAACGGCCCAGGGCAACGTCTGCGTATTGCCCATACTCAGGAATGGATCACTCGATTCGCCCAGCGACGTCGTGGATCATTTCGGAGAACTGGGACCCAATCGCGGACCACAGACACAGTCGCGCGCGCATATGATTCTCCCCGACGCCACGGGCCGTTTTGTACTGGCAAATGATCTGGGGCTGGATCAAACGATGATCTACCGGCTGGATCGCGAAGCGGGTCTGCTGATTCCGGCCTCGCCGCCGTTTGCGCGGGCAGCGCCCGGAGCCGGTCCGCGTCACCTCGCCTTTCATCCCAACGGGCGCATCGTGTATGTGATCAATGAGCTGAACTCAACCATGTCTGTGTACGCTTACGATCCTGAGGCAGGAACGCTCCAAAGCCGGCAGACGATACGCACGCTTCCTTCCTACTACCTGGGAAACAACTCGACCGCGCATGTCGTGGTGGCGCCCTCAGGGAGATTTGTCTACGGATCAAACCGCGGTCACAACAGCATCGTCATTTACGCCGCGGACCCGGTCACCGGCGAGCTGACGCTGGTGGATCATCAGTTGACGCAGGGCGAGACTCCGCGCAACTTCGCCATTGACCCTTCGGGGCAGTTCCTCTTCGTGGGCCATCAGAATACCGATAGCATCGTGACCTTTAAGGTGAATCAGACCACCGGCCGGCTGTCGCCCGCGGACCAGTTCTTCCTCCAGCAGCCGCAGCCGGTATGTTTCGTCTTCTCCCCGCCGCCCCAGGAGGGCAACATGGCCCGCCCGGGAGTGACTTTCTGGGCCAGTCCCGATCCTTATCCAGTGCCGGATTCCCTCGCGCTGGGGGTGACGACGTTGGCCTGGAACGCGCCGGGCGCGACCGAAGTCGAAATCCGTATTGGCGCTCCCAATGGGGTGGCGATGGGCGCTCAATGGCCGTACGGAGCCATAACGACCGGGCGCTGGGTGCGCAACGGCATGATGTTCTTCCTCCAGGACGTGTCCGGTGGAAAGCCACTCACCTCGGAGAACACGCTGGCGACCGTGCGGGTTGGGTTGCGTTAGCGAACCGATGCGGGTCCGCGCCCCAATCGCCGCGGCGCTCGAAGCTACTCATCACCAGGGCATCGTGCGCTTGGTGTACCGACGTCCTTTTTCGGCCGCTTCCCGGCCCCCGGAGCCGATGCGGACTCCTTCAGCGATCATCTGTTCGACATCTTCGACGCGAACGGTGTTAAGAAACGCGAGTTTGTTTTTCTTGCAGGCGGCGAGAACGCGGGCCCGCGCGTCGGCCATTTTCGGGTGGAGCGCCTGATTGGGAAGATGGCCATCCGGCAGCCCGAGCGACAAGCCCATATCTCCGGGCCCCCATTCGGCGAAAGCGATGCCAGGCACGGCGGCGACTTTATCGGCATTGGCCAGCGCGTACTTGTCTTCAATCTTCAAGCCGAGCAGAAACTCGCCTTCGGGGTTCAGCGGCCAGGGATCGGCTTTGCGCATATACTCGCGGGCGGAGATGCCCCAGATCTGGGATGCGAAACCCTGGCTGCCGTTTCCGAGCATCCCTTCGCCAAGTCCAGGTATCGGCTTCGCGGTGGGATAGCGGGCGGATTCGACGAACACGCGCACGGCCTCCGGGCTGCGGGCGTGGCACAGCAGTACGCCATGGATGCCCGTCGCCAGAGCCTGCTGCACCACCCAGAAGTTCGCTTTCATATGCGCTTCATCGATGCCGAGCACGGGCACGGTGGCGATGACCGCGGGGGTGCGGTGCCCGCTCTTGGTGGGGCCGCCGTCGACCAGTCCGCGCATGAACTGGCGCAGCGCGGTGAAATCGAGCGCGCCGTGCTCCATCTCATAGTTGATGTAGTCGGCCCAGGTCTGCGCCAGGCGTTTGCCCTCTTCGTAGCCGCCCGAGCCGCCGGTGTAGTAGATGGGCTGGCCTTGTTCGAGCAATTCGATCGCGCGGTTAACGCGCTTAGGCTTATAGCCGGGTTGCGTCTGCGCGCCGAGATAGAATATGGCGCCGGCGAAAGCCAGCAGGGAGAGAATCGCAAGCTTGGTCTTCATGGGGTGATTATATACTTCTCGCACACGGGTTCAGGCGGCCCCGGCAACTTCACGAACTGAATCGAGCAGGACATTGGCTCCGTTCGCGCAGTCGGACCAGTGCGTAAGCTCTTCCGGAGAGTGGCTGACGCCGCCAACGCTGGGGACGAAAATCATTCCCATGGGACAGACGCGCGCCACGGGACCGGCGTCATGCCCCGCGCCGCTCGGAATCTCCTGTGAGCGCAGACCGCGCCCGCGTGCCCGCGCGGCGATCACTTCCATCATTTTCGGCGTGGCGCGGGCGCCGTCGCGCGGCCGGCCGCGCTCCAATTGGATGTTGGTGCGTGTTGCTTTGCCGATAGCCGCGATTTCGGTTTCGAGCGCGCGCGTCATGGCTTCCACCTTGTTCAGGTCGAGGTCGCGCAGCTCGACGGTGAGCCGCACAAGACCCGGAACGACGTTGGGCGCGTTCGGATGCGTGTGAAGCTCCCCAACCGTTCCCACCTGGTCACCCGGGCCCGCCGTGATTTTGCGATGCACGGCGAGCACGATCTCGGCCGCGCCGACAAGCGCGTCGCGGCGGTCTGCCATTGCGGTTGTGCCGGCGTGATTGGCGAATCCTGTGATGGTGACCTGATGGCGCACCGAAGAGACGATGCCGGTGACAATGCCGAGGGGAATGCCGGCTCGTTCCAGCTTCGGTCCCTGTTCAATGTGAAGCTCGAAATAGCCCGAGTAATCGCCGGGCCGGATCCACGGGGCGCCGGTTCGAGCCGGGTCCCCGCCAACACGGCGCAAGCAATCCTCCAACCGGCTCGCATTCCAGCTTTCGGCCAGTTCCGCGGCGGAGAAACCGGCCACGGCAGCCGTACTGGCTCGAACGGAGCGGCCGAAAGCATAGCCCTCCTCGTTGCTCCAGACCACCATTTCCAGCGGCAGGCGGGTGCGAATGTTGTGTTGCATGAGCGTTTGAAGCACTTCCAACGCAGCCAGCGAGCCGAGCACGCCATCGAAGTTGCCGCCCGAGGGCACCGTATCGATATGTGAGCCGAACAGCAGCGGCTTTGCGGACGCATCGGCGCCGGGCCGGCTGGCAAAGATGTTTCCGGCCTGGTCGATTCGCGGCTCCAAACCGGCGGCGCGTATTTCGCTCATCAGCCATTTGCGCCCTGTGAGATCGGCCTCCGAATAGGCAATCCGTGAAACTCCTTGACGGAACCCGCCATTGACGGGCCTGCCAAACACGCTCAACTGTTCAATGCGCTTACGCAGCCGGCCAAGATCGATCGAGACTTCGGCGCCATACGAGTTCAAGGGTGCAAGACCCGCGGCCAGCAGAGCGCGGCGTGAGAATTTCATCAACAAGATGGTAGCGCGTCCCGGTTTGCTATATTGAAGCTTCGCCTATGACTGTTTAGCTCCTGCTATTTGATGACAGCCGCAAAGCCACCGCGGCTGAGGTGTGTCCCCAAACAACAAGGAGCAAACCAGTGTCTCAACCATGGGAACGCGCGCGCGTTTCATTCGCCGCGCATGAAGAGTACCGTTTATTAACAGCCGGGATGGAGGTCCCCGCCGAGCCGTCAGGCAGGCTCCGCGCCTTCTCTGAGCTTCCGTCGGTGGGAGATTGGGTGAGGGCGCGCGTGATGCCGGATTTCGCCTTGATCGAAGAGGTGCTGCCGCGATCCACGGCTTTTCTGAGGCGCGCCGCGGGCCGCCGTGCTGAAGCGCAGTGCGTGGCGGCGAACATCGATCCCGTATTCATCGTGTGCGGACTCGATGGCGATTTCAATGCCCGCCGGCTGGAACGCTACCTGCTGCTGGCCAAAGAAAGCGGCGCCGAGCCTGTCATCGTTCTGAACAAGTCTGATGTGTGCGACGTGACCGAATCGCGACTGGCGGAAGTTAAGCCGATCGCTTCGGGGGCGGAGGTGCTGGCCCTGAGCGCGCGGCAGAGTGTCGAACCATTGCGCCGCTTGCTGGGCCGGGGCCGGACGGCGGCGCTTCTGGGATCCTCGGGCGCCGGCAAGACAACGATCGCCAACGCGCTGCTGGGCGGCGAGCGATGGCGAACACAATCCGTGCGCGAGTCCGATTCCCGCGGCAGGCATACGACCTCTGGCCGGATGCTGATTACTTTGCCGGACGGCGCCTTTCTGATCGACACGCCAGGGATGCGCGAGCTGGCGCTCTGGGCTGACGAGAATACTCTGGATTCCGTCTTCGAAGATGTGGCGGATCTGGCCGCCGGCTGCCGGTTCCGCGACTGCACTCACGAATCGGAGCCGGGATGCGAGGTAAGAGCCGCGCTCGAAGCAGGAGAACTCGATACGAGCCGCTGGAAAAGTTTTCGCAAGCTTCGCGGGGAAATCCGGCGCCAGGAGATGGCCTCCGATGTCCATGCGCGGCTGGAACAAAAACGCAAATGGAAGCAGATTCACAAAGCAATGCGAAATTCGGACAAGTCATGCGGCAAGATGTAATATGAGAACCTTTATCATGCGCGCCGCTGCCCTGCTTTTCTTCGCCGCCTGCACCGTCCAGGCTCAGAACTCCACCCGCCCCGGCCGGTTCCATGTAGAACATCCCACACTGTTGAACCTCGGATTTGAATGGGCCATTGAGGGGGACGCCAACCGGAATGCCACTGTCGAGGTCCGCTTCCGCAAAGCGGGCGCCGCGGCCTGGCGGCCAGCGCTTCCACTGCTACGAATCGGTGGGGAACTGGTGCACCGCGAACAATACGGCATGAGCTATACTGTCCCCGAAGGCTTTGCGGGCAGCATCCTGAATCTCGAGCCCGCCACCAGCTACGAATGCGAGTTCACGCTCCGTGATCCGGACGGCGTCACCGGCCAGGCGCAACAGCGCGTAACCGTGGCAACCCGGGCCGAACCGAAATCCTACGCCGGCGGCCGCGTCCTGCATGTCTATCCACCCGACCATGAAGGCCCGCGCCAGGAGCCGAGTTTTATCGGCCTCAAGCACGCCTACTACGGCGCCGGCCGCGGCGACTGGACAGCGGTGCGCATGAACAAAGCCCAGCCCGGCGACACCATTCTGATCCATGCGGGCCTGTACCGTCCGGAGCGTTTGAACTACGTCGACCCGCTTAGCGCGCCGTTCACTGGTTCCATATCACTTTCCTTGAAGGGCACGGCGGAGAAGCCCATCACCATCAAGGCCGCCGGCGACGGGGAAGCGATCTTTGACGGCGCGGGCAGCCACAAGCTTTTCGACGTCATGGCCACCCACCACCACATCTTCGAAGGACTCACCTTCCGTAATACCGACATTGCCCTGTACGCGGGCGAGAAGGAAGTGATGGGCGCGGTGGCTCTTACCGTCCGCAACTGCCGTTTCGAGGACGTCGGCGCCGGCGTTTGGACCGAGAGCGCCGATTCGCGCGACTTCTTTATCTCGGACAATCTCTTCCTGGGCCGCGAAGACCAGATGCGCCTCATCGGTTGGAACCAGGCCGGAATGCGCACGGCGGGGATTTACCCTTCGCATCATCTGCGCAGCTTTTTTGCGATTAAAGTCTACGGACCCGGACACATCATCGCTCACAACGCAGTCGCCTACTTTCATGACGGCATCTGCATCTCCACGTACGGCCCGCCCGACGCCGATCCGGAGCGCCGCGCTTCGTCCATCGACATTTACAACAACGACATTCACCTTTCCAACGACGACTTCATCGAATCCGACGGGGGTGTGCACAATATCCGCATTTTTCAAAATCGCGGCGTAAACGCGCTCACAACGGCTACAGCGCCCAGCCGATGTTCGGTGGGCCGGTCTATTTTTACCGCAATCTGCTCTATCATGTCCCCGGCGGCGCTTTCAAATTCAATGCCTCGCCCGCCGGCATTGTCGTCTACCACAACACACTGATCGGTGAGCAGACCGCGCGGGATCCGTACTCGAACGCCCACTTTCGCAATAACCTGTTTCTTGGCCGCGATGCGGCGAACCGCGGCGTCATGACCTGGGCCACTGCCACCGGCAACTACAGCAGCGACTATAACGGCTTTCGCCCCAACCGCGGCGCCCGCCGCCAGTACAACTGGCTGGCGCCGCCGCCCGGCAAGACAGCGTACGATCCCAAAGATTCCGACTGGCAAAGGTTTGCCACACTCGCTGAGTTTCGGAAAACAACCGGTCAGGAGACCCACGGCATCGAAGTCGATTACGACATCTTCGAGAGCCTGGCGCCGCCGGACCCCGCGCGCCGTTACCACGTTTACCATTCCGCGGATCTCAACTTCCAACTCAAGGCGAACTCCAGGGCCGTTGACGCCGGCGTGGTCCTGCCCACGATCAACGACAGCTTCACTGGGAAAGCGCCCGACCTCGGCGCCCTCGAACGCGGCCAGAAGGAACCGCACTACGGCCCCCGCTGGATCACCTGGAAGCCGTTTTACCGCTAACAGCGGCGAGCTGGACTCGAGTCAAGCGACTCCGCACACAAGCAGGGCGCACAAGATCACCACCAAAATCAACGCAGACAAAGAACATCATGAAATATTGGCTTGGGATTGACATTGGCACAGGCGGCTCACGCGCGCTTCTAGTGGACGCCGAGGGCAAAGTAGCGGCGGCGGTAACAGCGGCTCACGAAGAGATGAGCATGCCGCACCCCTTGTGGGCGGAGCAGCGGCCCCAAAACTGGTGGGACGCGGCTAGCGATGCGATTCGCGGCGTGCTCAAGAAGGCCGGTGCGTCAGGCAGCGACGTCGCGGGCATCGGCCTCTCGGGGCAGATGCACGGCCTTGTTATGCTGGACGACAAGCAGGAAGTTATCCGCCCGGCGCTCATCTGGTGCGATCAGCGCAGCCAACCACAAGTGGATTGGATCAACCAGACGGCGGGACGCGAGATGGTGTTGGCGCAAACCGCCAACCCCATGCTCACCGGCTTTACTGCTCCGAAGTTGCTGTGGGTGCGTGACAACGATCCATCAAGTTACGAGCGGGCCCGGAAAGTATTGCTGCCGAAGGACTATGTGCGGTTCTGTCTTACCGGCGAGTACGCTGGTGAAGTTTCCGACGCGTCGGGGACGGGCTTGTTCAATGTTGTCGAACGCCGTTGGGCCGCGCCCCTGATCGACAAGCTTGGCATCGATAGCGCCCTTCTGCCGCGCATCGTGGAATCCCCCGAAATCACGGGCCGGATCACCGAGGCCGTGGCGAAAGCCACCGGATTGCGCGCCGGCACGCCGGTTGTGGGCGGCGCGGGCGATCAGGCCGCGAGCGCCGTCGGCAACGGCATTGTGGAACCTGGGTTGGTATCGGCGACGATCGGCACATCGGGCGTCGTTTTTTCGCACCTCGATCAAGTGGCTTACGATCCGGGCGGGCGTGTGCACACGTTCTGCCACGCTGTCCCCGGTAAGTGGCACGTGATGGGCGTGACCCAGGGTGCGGGCTTGAGTCTGCAGTGGTTCCGCAACCAGCTCGCTCAGGATGTTCTTGCCGAGGCTCAGAGAAAGAACCTGGATGTGTATGACGCCCTCACCGAGGCCGCGGCCCAAGCGCCCTGCGGCAGTGAGGGTCTCTTCTGGTTGCCGTATCTCATGGGTGAACGCACGCCACACCTCGACGCCCAAGCCCGAGGCGGCTGGATCGGCCTCACGGCGAAGCACACGAGGGCGCACCTGCTGCGGTCGATGATCGAGGGCGTTTCCTACAGCCTGAAGGATTGCCTTGAGATCATCGGCACGCTAGGTGTGGACGTACAAGTGGTGCGGGCATCTGGAGGCGGCGCGCGGAGTCCCTTCTGGCGGCAGATGCTGGCTTCGGTTTTCAACCGGCCAATCGCTACTTTGGAAACACAGGAGGGATCAGCCTACGGGGTGGCCCTCTTGGCGATGTCCGGAACCGGCCAGTACAGCTCTGTTGCCGAAGCCTGCCAGGCAGCGATTCGCGAACAGGACCGCGTGCAGCCGAACCGGGAGGACGCCGCTGTCTACCGTAAGGGGTACGCGGTATACGGAGAGATCTATCCGGCACTGCGGGCGTTGTTTCCGAAGATGGCGCTGTGAGTTGAGGGGTTCATCACAGCGAAACTGCAGCGACAGTGGAGATGGAGAAGGAGAGGTCGGCGGTGATGGATTGCTAGGCCCGCTCCGGCTGCCCTGAAGCTCGGGTTGTAATCCTTAGCGCTCTAGTTGGCTGGGATCGTGCGGAGCACGCGCTTTGACGGCCGGTTGAAACCGCCAGGCGTCCGGCAGGGACAGGACATACGCGACTGTTTTTGGCTGGCGCTGGCTCTCGTAAACCAGGACCAGGCTCTGCCCTTCCTCAAACCAGCCGAGACCCTCCCAATTTACGCCTTTCAACTCAGGGGGCATGATGCGGTCGAGGTCGAGCGGCTCCCCGATGCGTTTGCCATCGGCGGAAAAGCGCTGCAGCCAGTGATACATGTAAGTTGGGTGGTCGGTCGAGTCCTGCGAGCTGAGCAACACAATGAAGCCCCAGCGGTTGTTTCGATGCTGGTGCCATACAAGGTCGGGAGCACGGAAACGCTGGGCAGCGGGTTCACGGCCGGAGGGAATGGGAACCTCCAAGCGAAGCAGACCACCGCCGCGCACCAACACGCCGGATTCCCCCGGGCGCAGATAGTGGATTTGAATCAGCGGGCTCATGGCCTTGCGGCCCACCTGCGCGCGCAACTGCTCTGGTACGTGCTGGTATTCCGGATATCCCCCCTCCCAGAGAACCGCAACCTGCGACGACTGGTCAGGAAGGGAACGCACCGCCACGCCCTCCAGGCCTCGTTTCCCGAACTCACTCAGCGGCGCATCATACTCGGCCACGATGCCGTCCGCGCAAAACAGAGAACGCAACCGCTCCGATAATACGACGACCCGCCCGTCCGCCAAAATATCGATCCCCTCCAGGTCCGTCGCAATATAACCGTGCGGAAGAGGGATCCTTTCGATGCGGCTGGGATCAAGCCCGATCTCAGGACCGTGTTCTCCTTGCAAGGCAAAGCGGAGATAGGCGCCGTTTACCCCGTCATCAACCAGGAGCAAGGCGTCGCCCTGCCGGGCAACTCCCGACGCCTCGAAAATCGGTATTGCTTCCGCCGCGACGGCCACCTGGCATGGGGCTGCCAAGAGCGCCGCCAGTATGAACAACAGCCGCGAAAGTGAGAATCGCAGACGGTAGATGGGGCCACCCGCGCAGGTGGACGGGCCTTTTCGCTTCGAAGGTAGCGGGGTTGACCGCATCGTTCTCAAACCAAGGGATCTGACGTAGAGGGAAGGACCTGGCATCCAACCGGCCCGCCGGACAGCGACTCTGAGAGCGGCCTGGAAAGGTCTAGGCCAAGGATAACATGGCGCCGAGTCATCTCTTGGGCCGCGGCCTCAGGCTCCCCGGAGCAAGGACAGCAACCTTGAACGTGATCGTCGCGGGCGATCTTCCGCCCTGGCGGTCCCTCCGTAAACTGAGACGCGCCGGCCGGCAAACGGGTTTTCCGGACTGCCTACCGCAACGTCTTGAATCCCGCGGTCGCGAGGGCCTCAACCAAGTCGTTCTTTGATTGTGCGCCGGCATGCCGGAATGCCACGTTTCCTGCCCTGTCAATACCAACAGTTGTGGGGATCGCTTCCACCGAATAGGCCCGGGCAACCGTGCTGTCTCCGTCGGCAAGCGTCGGGAATGTATGCCCTTGTTCCTCGAGAAAGCGGAGCACAAGCTCGGGGTCTTCGTTGTTTATACCCAAGACGACGAGCCCTTGCTTCGCCCCGTCACGATGGATTTCTTCGAGCAGCGGCATCTCGAGCCGGCAAGGCACGCACCAGGTGGCCCAGAAATTCAAGAGGACGACCTTGCCCCGCAGATCTTCGAGACTGTAGGATTTCCCATCGATGGACGGCAAACGGAAGGCCGGCGCGGGATTCCCGATCATCGCCCCGCCTGCTGCAAACTCCTGGTCGAAAGATTCCACCTTGCGGGAGCCCGGCGGCGGACTGAAGGCAAAAAGATCAGCCTGGACGCCGTCGCCCAAGGCCGCAGCGTGAAACCAGATCGTTTGTTCGAGTACGACGCCTTCGCCACGCGGCGAGGTTAACCTGGCTTCGGATTCCTCCCGTAGGATCCTGCTTTCCGCGGGATCGACCCAGAACGTGCGCCGAAGGCTCGCCACGGCAGATCCAGGGGGCGCGGCATATTCGGCCTCAATCACTTTGCAGAGAATGCCACGGCCATCGAGTTGCCGAATCTCTTCGGAAAGCATGCGCGCCGTTTGAAGCCGTTCCGCCAGGGTGCTGTAGCGTGACTTGAAATAGTTGCGAAGATTAGCCGCCCCCAACGAGGCGCGAACGGCCGGCGGGCCCGCCTCCACCAAGTACTGTCCGGAAGCCGGCTGATAGGTGGTTGTCTCGCGGCCATCGAAAACCGTGATCGCGTGCAGCGATGAATCCTCAACCTCGACGCGCCAACGCTGCGAGGAGTCCTTAGCTGTCGAGATCACGCGTTCCTGAACTCGGCCAAGGTTGGCGCTCTGGGTGCGAGTGGTTTCGGTCGCCTCGAAGTAGTAACTGGGGGCATTGCTGTAGGACGCCGCCACGTGGCGCAGCAGCTCTTCAGCGGAGTTCGGTTGCGCCCAAGCACCGGCCGACAAGACCACCGACAAACCCAGGATTCGAGGAAATGCCTTCATGGCTGCTTGCCCTCATGATAGTCGTTCGGTGGTGCGGCTCACCGCGGTGCGAAATGGGCGCCCTTGGGGCACGCAGCAAAGTCGTCCGACGTCAGGATGGGCGGCTACTAAGAGTTTCGAAGCGGCGCAAGAAGACAGGGCTTGCGAGGAAGGAACTCAGTGGGCGGCTTTGGCCATCGCCTTGGGACCGACCGCCAACTCGACACGTTTCTGCAGGAACTCGCGGCAATCGTCGGCATTCAGCGCCGGGCAGATGATATCGCCCTGCACCTCGTCGCAATCTTCCGAGCACAGGAATTCCAACTGCTCGGCGGTTTCGACTCTCTCAGCCACGACTTTCAGGCCGAGGCTGTGCGCTAGGGCGATGAGCCCCGCGGCCATCGTCGCATCGGTGGGGTCCGCGCTGATCTCGCGAATGTAGAAACCGTCGATCTTAAGCCGGCTGATCGGAAAGCGCCGCAAATAAATCAGCGACGAGTACCCCATGCCGAAGTCGTCGAGACAAATCTGGACGCCGATGGAACTCAACTGCAGCAAAGGTTCAATGGTAGCGGCCGTTGCTTCCATCATGACGCCTTCCGTGAGTTCGAGCTGCAGCAGATGCGGATCGAGCCCCGTTTCCATCAATACGCGGCTGACCAAGTCATAGAGGTTCTGCTCCGCGAACTGGCGGCCGGAAATGTTCACCGAGACGCGGGTAGGCGTGCCGGCGTCGCGCCATGATTTCGCGTCCACGCAAGCTTTCCGCAGCAACCAGTCGCCGATGTGGATGATCATTCCCGTTTCTTCGGCCACGGGAAGAAACTCGTCCGGCAGGATCAGCCCCTTTTGCGGCTCATGCCAGCGCAGGAGAGCCTCACAACACCCGATCTTGCCTTCGGGCATGACCACGATCGGCTGATAGTGCACGCGGAATTCCTGGTTCTCCAGCGCGCGGCTCAAAGCGGCCTCCAGGTAGTGGCTTTCCGCCGAGGGTGTATCCTGTTGCGGATTGAAAAGCTCAAAGCGCGCCCGGCCCAGCGACTTGGCGCGGTACATGGCTGCATCCGCATTGCGCAGCAAGTCCGCCGGCTTCTCGGGAGAGTCTGAACTTAGCGAGATGCCAATGCTCAGCCCGACCAGAACCTCGTGATCTCCGACTTTGAACGGGTGGGAGAGATCCTTCTGAATGCGTTCGGCGATGTGCGAAGCTTCCAACGGGTCCTTCAGATTCTTGAGGAGGATCGCGAATTCGTCTCCGCCGATGCGCGATACCGTATCGCCGGGACGAACAGAGTGCTTCAGACGCGTGGCCAAGGCAATCAACACCTGATCCCCCAGGGTATGGCCCAAAGAATCATTGATTTCCTTGAAGTGATCCAGATCCAGGAATAGCAAAGCGAACAGCCGGCCAGGCTGCGTGGAAGATTGCGCGGCGGCGCGCTGCAGTTGTCCTTGGAAATAGGAACGGTTGGGAAGGTCCGTCAGAGGATCATGCCAGGCTTCGTGCTTCAAACGGTCTTCCGCGCGCTTGCGGTCCGTGATATCCGTTTGCCAGCCGACCACCCGGATGGCCTCTCCCGCGTCGTTGCGCACGGCGATGCCGCGGCTTCGCATCCAGCGGTAGGAGCCATCGCGGTGCAGAACCCGATGCTCGCTCTCAAAGTGCGGCGCCCCGCGATGCAGGTGATCGGAGAGGCGGCCCAGCAGCCGGCCCAGGTCCCGACTGTGAACACGGTCCAGCCATTCGTCCGGATGACTGCCAATCTCGTCATCGCCGAAGCCCAACATGTTCTTCCAGCGCGGCGAGAAATAGATCTCGTTGGCCTGCAGACTCCAATCCCAAAGGCCGTCCACCGCGGCCCTTGCGGCGATCGCGTAGCGTTGGTCCGCCTGCTGCGCCAACTGGTCTGCAGCGACGGGACGCGTTGACCCTTGTATGGCCCTCAGATCGGCGTTCATTGCTCCGTCGAATACCTCAAAACACTTAACACAAGAGTTGTACCAGTACCTACAACTCCAGAAGTACTACCTTATTATGCAGAATACCGATCGGGTCTCGGGTCTCGAAATTGGGGAAGACACTTAGGTCACCAGAGAGTTTCACTTTAGCCCGTTTAGGGGGTACCTTCCTTCGAAACTAGGAACGTTTAACGTGGGGTTTCAAGAACTTACTGACACCGCCGCCGCAGCCCAGGACACGCACCTGCCTGGGACCAACACCTAGGCCACCGAAGGGATCCGGCAGTGCGACGGCAACTAGCGCGTGAGGATGTAGAAGAAGAACAGTATGATCGAGGTGGCCCCGAACGTAACTGCCCCAACCATCATCGGCTCGATGCCCCGCGATTCCTGAGGGGGGCGCTGTTGGGGCAAGCGGGCGCGGCGTACCTGGGCGGGCGCCATGGCAGGAGGAGCCACAGGACCTGCCGCCCGGGTCTGGGACACAGGACGCTCTTCGGCCTCGGCAGGGGACAATTCGACTTCATCCTCTCGATCGAAGCCGGCCATCAGAAACTCGTCGTCGTTGACTCGGTTGAGCGGTGGAATTTGCGCCAGCGGCGGGTCCGCCTCTTCGAGCGCCGCAGCCGGGGAAACTGCGGTAGCAGCTTCCGAAGCGTTGACAGGCGCGTCGGGCGGAAGCATGACGCGTTCCAGTTGCTCGCGAAACTCGGCCGCCGAACCATGCCGCTCGGCTGGCTCCTTCGCGATCGCCGTGAGAATCACGCCGTCCAGCAACGGGGGCAGGCCGCTTCGGACTGCGCTGGGAGCATCGGGCATGGTCCGGACCTGCGCTTCCATTACATCAAAGGGGTTCCGGGAGTCGAACGGCTTCTTGCCGGTCAGAACTTCGTACAGAACCATCCCCAGGGAATAAATGTCGCTACGGGAGTCGAGAGTCGGAACTCCCTTTACCTGCTCAGGCGACAGATAGTACATAGGCCCGATGACCATTCCTGTAAGGGTCAAGCGGGGATCGGTCATGGCCTTGGCCAAGCCGAACTCGATAATCTTTACTTTGCCTGCCGGTGTAACCACGATGCTCGAGGGCGAAATATTCCGGTGCACGACGCCGCTCGCGTGGGCATGTTCGAGACCGGCGAGAGCTTGCAGCCCATAGTTGATCGCCTGCTCGAAGGGAATGGCGCCTTGCATCAGGCGCTGCTCCAGCGTCAGGCCTTGCACCAGCTCCATGGTCATGACCAGCTCGTCTTCGATCTCCATGGCGCTGTAGAACGCCGCGATATTGGGGTGTTCGAGACGGGCGTGAATATTTGCTTCACGCAGAAAGCGCTCCACACGCTCCCGGTCCTCCCTCAGCTCTGCCGGCAGGATTTTCAGCGCCTCGACGCGCCCGGCGAGCTGGTTGCGCACCTTGTACGTAACCCCGCTCACTGTCGCGTCCAAGACATCCAGGATTTCGTAGTTGCCTAAAGCTTGCCCAATTTCGAACGACATAGGTGTGCGCCCGCCTTCTTCAACGAGCGTGTGGAATGAGCCGCTTCAATCCTGCCGCACTCAATGCCGGAACGCGAACGGACGATTCCGGTCGGGAAGCGAGCTTCCAACTGCTTCAAATCTACTGAAACACACAGGTTGCGCCAATGAGGACGAGCACCGATGTTGTGTAAGGGTTATCTCTAGAAGCTATTGCGGAATCACCTTAACGCACGGGACGGGTCTGGTTGCGCGGGGACCTCGCGGCGATGGGCCCTGGAGGAGGGGGACGCCCCGTTTTGCTCAACAGCCTATTAGCTCGGGGCCTGGCGGGTTGCGGAGGTGCGAAGGCGACGTAAAAAGGGAAGCCGGGGACCGTCCGGTAAAGGTAGCGCAAGGACGATCCCCGGCAAAGTGACGCAAGAGGATGGGGGTACTTTCTACTTTCGAAGGAAACCGGAACGCGTTATTTCGATATCGTCAAGTTGACGCCGTACAGCGGATGATTGCCGAACAACGTCTTGTGTCCGATCACGTGAGTGTAGAAGGGCGACAGCGTCACGGGACCGAGCGGGATATCGAGCGACATTCCCAGGCTCAGGTCGCTGACAACCGTCTGCTCAATCCACTGGCCCTGGTTGAGGCCCACGCCGACGGAGGGATTCAGCGACAATCCTTTCGGTAATGCGACGGAATGGCCCATCGAGAAGAGGTAGTACAGGCCGTCTCCTTCATCGAAATCGCCATACACTGTGAACGAGGGGCTCAGAATGGTGTCATAGGCGTATCCGAAATAAAGCTCATTGGTGTAGCGGCCGCTTCCCGACACATCGGGGAAGGCATAGTTGATGTAGCCGCCGGAGAGAGAGTGCTTGCCGATGGCCTTGGTGTAATCGATCGTCAAATCGTGCTCGGTCCACGACTGGCCGTTGGGTCCAGTGTGGGATAGGTTGCTCCACGAACTAATCGTGAAGCCCTTGTAGCCAACCGAAAGACCTGGCTGCATCGAGGGCGTGTCGTTCAACACAAAACCGCGCCAGATGTACTGATTCACGAACGCAGTGCTGAATTCAACGCTCACTGGCGATTCATCTTGCGCCTGCAGAACACCGGCCCCCATGCCGGCTGTCATCAAAACCACGGCGAGAACTTTACAGATGCTTTTCATATTCAAAAAATCCTCCAAAAGAATGTCTAACCTCAGTACACGGAGAGTCCCTGAAAGGAAGGAAACTCAACTCAGGAACACCCTGCGAGCCGGACACCGTACGTCCGCTTTAACGGGACCCACAGGCGCGCTTCGTGGAGCATCTGCGAAATCGCCGACTTCCTAAGACTGCAGTTTTGCACCTGCACCTCAATTCCAACTCTAGGCGAGCGTCGCTTAGCGGGCAAGAAGATATTTTTTATGGGCGGCATACAAAATACTTGCCGAAGTGTTTCCACGGCGCGCCTCCCCGAACGACGGCGCTCTAAAGGCCGTGGACACAGGCGTTTAACGTGGCATGCCGCGACATGAACAATGACGGCCGGGAGCGCCGTTTGCGGCAGAGCCGAGCACAACCGCTCAACGCCAAAGCACGCTAAACTCCTGTACCTAGGCGCTTTCCAGCCCGGCCTCTTCCAAAACACGGCATAAACCAATCAAGTTATTTATCGGCGGGATAGAAAATATCTGTTTCTACCGCCCGAGACCTTCAAGCTATAATCGCCGACAGTTGATCTGACCGCGACGTCCAGATCCTGTTTTGTGGGTTTGCGAGGTCGGACTCCCGCCTGCAGGTACTCCACGTAAGAGCGAAGCACCCTTGGCTTCTCAGCAAGTGCGCGCAGCAGAGACTTTTTCTCGTCTCGTACGCGTGGTTGGAGAGTTGTCAGTCCAAGGCGTCCGAAGCATTGCCGAAAACAAAACACGTGAGGAGCTACTTATGACTGGTTTTTGGAAAGGAAAGAGACTGCGGGAATGGGCCGTCCCGGACGGACTGCCCCGCTACGCCGTATTGGCGTCCGTCGGGCTGCTTGCAACGGCCACGGGTTGGGCGCAGGAGGAAGCAGCGCCCCCGACGCTCGAGTCCTTGAGCGAGAGCATTGGCGGCGTCCAGACCAACGCCAATATTCTTTGGACGTTGGTCGCCGCGGCGCTGGTGTTCTGGATGCAGGCCGGTTTCGCTTTGTCGAGGCAGGCTTCACCCGCGCCAAGAACGCGGGCAACATCATGATGAAGAACATGCTCGATCTGTCCATGGGCGCGATCGCCTTTTGGGCCATCGGCTTCGGCTTGATGTTCGGGGTGAGCAACGGGTTTACGGGAGGTTCGTTGTTCTTCCTATCACCCGACAACGGGACAGGCGATGGGCAGTGGCAATACACCTTCTGGATGTTTCAAGTCGTGTTTGCCGCCACCGCCGCGACAATCGTCTCGGGGGCCATGGCTGAGCGCACCAAGTTCAGCGGCTATCTCATCTACAGCGTTTTTATCTCCCTACTGATTTACCCGATTTTCGGCCACTGGGCCTGGGGCAATCTGCTGATTGGAGAAAACGGCGACTCCGGCGCCTGGCTTGCGAATCTCGGTTTCATTGATTTTGCCGGCTCCACGGTCGTACACTCTGTCGGCGGCTGGGCAGCGCTGGCAGGCGCGATTGTGATCGGCCCCCGCATCGGCAAGTTCGACAAGATGGGCCGCGCCCGCGCCATTCCGGGACACAACTTGACGATGGCGGCCCTCGGTGTTTTCATCCTTTTCCTCGGCTGGTTTGGCTTTAACGGCGGTTCGACCACCACGGCTGACGGTTCCGTCGCGCGCATCATTGTCAACACATTCCTGGCGGCCTGCGCTGGAGCGATCCTCGCAATGATTGTCGCTTGGGTAAAATTCGGCAAACCGGATATCGGCATGACCCTGAACGGCTGTCTGGCGGGTCTGGTGGGCATCACCGCCCCTTGCGCAACGGTCACCCCGCTCGGGGCAGTCATCATTGGAGCGATCGCCGGCATCGTCGTGGTGTTCTCCGTTCTCTTCTTCGACAAGATCAAAGTCGATGATCCTGTAGGAGCGATTTCGGTCCACGGCGTCTGCGGCGCCTGGGGAACCATCGCGGCCGCGCTTCTCCACGAGAACCTTTTCCTGGGCGCCGAGTATGATCTGTGGGGCACACTGCAGATTCAGCTCCTCGGCGTGGCCGTTGCCTTCGGCTGGACATTCACCACCGCCTTCATTCTGTTTAAGGTCGTCGCGGCGACAATCGGCCTGCGCGTTTCGGCCGATGAAGAGCTGGAAGGTCTGGACGTGAGCGAGCACGGCAACTCGTGCTACCCGGACTTTGTCACGACCGGCGGCAAGTCTTACGCCGGCGTTTCGCCCGCGTCCCCCGAATACGGCTTGGCTGTCGCGCGGGAGAAGACGGCCGAGATCTAGTTCGGTTCTTCTCGACGCAGGGCCGTTGAGATCCCTTTGGGCTTACCACCCGGGGGAATATGCAGCAACCTCACGTACGCGGCTCGGGCGGCCATCAAGGGCCCGAGCCGCGATCGTGTCTTGCGCTTAACCCGAGTGGGCTTTACTGGCGGTTCCGCCGAAACAACGCAGTTTTGCGGAAGCGCCCTACTGCTCGGTGCCGAGGGCACCTTGCCAAAGGTCCTCTGTCCTGGGTGGCAGGGTCCGATTGACCTTTTCCGTCAGGGTGCTCCCCGACGGACGGGCTACGCCGCAACATCCGTCTTCACCACTATCAAACATCAGCATTTTGCGGAAGGAGCTTCTCCAACCGCATCCCGCAGCCGTAAGCAAGCACGGGTGATCGCGTGTTTCTATAATTGAGGGATCCTTGCCTTTCGATGATCCCCCTCCCGATTGATCCGCTTGTTCCGGAGATTTTGGCGCATTTGAAGAATGCGCCGAACCTCGTGATCGAAGCCCCGCCCGGCGCGGGGAAAACGACCCGCGTGCCCTCAGCGCTGCTGGATTTCTTTCCCGGTGAAGTGCTGGTGCTCGAACCGCGCAGGTTGGCGGCACGCCTGGCGGCCAGGCGCGTGGCCGCGGAGCGCGGTGAGAAGCTGGGTGAATCGGTCGGCTACCAGGTTCGGTTTGAGAATGTCTCGGGCCCGGCAACGCGGCTGCGCTTCCTAACGGAGGGGGTTTTCGCGCAACGCATTTTGGCGGATTCCATGCTAGGCGGCGTCGCCGCCGTCGTGCTCGATGAATTTCATGAGCGCCACCTCGACGGCGACATGGCGCTCGCTCTGCTGCGGCGGCTTCAGCGGTCAGGGAGGCCCGACCTACGAATCGTCGTGATGTCGGCCACGCTCGATGCCGCACCGATTGCCCGGCACCTGGGCGGCTGCGCCGTGGCGCGCTCGGAAGGCAAGCTTTTTGATTTGCGCGTCCATTACTCGCCGGTTTCTCCCGATCCGCTCGAAAACCAAGTGGCTGCGGCGCTCGAGCGCCTGCCGCGAGACGGACTCGATGGAGACGTGCTCATTTTCCTGCCAGGAGCAGGCGAGATCCGCCGCGCAATGCGCGCCTGCGAGCCTCTTGCGAAACGTGCCGGCTGGCTCGTGACCCCACTGCACGGAGACCTCTCCTCCGAGGAGCAGGACCGCGCCATTCAACCCGCCGACCGCCGAAAGATCATCCTCTCGACGAACGTCGCGGAAAGCTCAGTGACGATCGAGGGTGTCAGCACCGTCATCGATAGCGGTCTCGCGCGTGTGCCGGTTCACTCGGCGTGGAGCGGGTTGCCATCGCTCGCGGTCACGCGCGTGAGTCAGGCCTCGGCGAACCAGCGCGCCGGGCGCGCCGCGCGCACGCGGCCCGGGCGTGCGATCCGCCTCTATCCTCTGGACGATTTTCATCGCCGCCCTGGGCAGCAGGCGCCTGAAATTACGCGCCTCGACCTTTCCCAGATTTGTCTGACGTTGCACGGCCTCGGCATCGCGCGGCTGAATGATCTACCGTGGCTCGACCCCGCGCCCGTTGCCGCGGTGAAAGCGGCAGAAGATTTGCTGGCGCGGCTGGGCGCACTCGACGCGGCCGGCCTGTTGATGGAAACCGGGCGGCGCATGCTGGACTTTCCGTTGCATCCGCGCTTGGCTCGCCTGGTGGTCGAGGCGGAGCGCCGTGGCGTATGGCGCGACGGATGCGCCATGGCTGCCGTGCTCAGCACGGGTGAGCGCCTGCCAGAGCAATACGAGATTGTGGGACCTTCCGATGTGCTGGCCCTGCTCGACCAGAAGTGGAAGCCTGAAACCAAGAGGGTGCTTTCACAGATCCAACAATCAGTTTCAACGGTAAAGCGCCGGAAACTCGTCAGCGGTCCGGAACACGATGACGCCCTGTTGCTTTCATTGCTGACAGCGTTTCCTGACCGGGTAGCCAAACGGGCCAATGCCGGGGGCCGGGGCGTCCAGCCGAAAACCTCCGCCAAGAAAACCGCGAAGGCGCGTGACGCGGCCTATCTACTTTTGGCGGGCGGAGGAGGCGCCGTGCTATCGCCGGCAAGCGTTGTGCGCGACAGCGACTTGCTCGTGGCGGTGGATGCCGAGGAACGCCCTGAGCACGCAGCGCCCCTTGTGCGGCTGGCCAGCGCGATCCAGCCGGAGTGGCTGCTCGATCTGTTTCCCGACAGGATGAGCGAACGAAAACACACGAATTGGCATCGGTCAGCCGAGCGCGTGGAATCAACCAGCGCACTGCTCTACGACGACCTGGTCGTCGAGGAAACCCGCAGCGGCGCGGTGGAACCCGAAGAGGCCGCGCGGCTGCTCGCCGAAAAAGCCTGGGATGCCGGGATCGCGCGTTTCGTGGACATCGACGAAGTCGCGGGATTCCTGGACCGCGTAGCGTTTGCCTCCCAACATGCCGCCGTGCCGGCGATGGACGAGCAGCACCTCAAAGATGCGCTCGAAGCTCTCTGTATGGGCCTGCGCAGTTTTGCCGATCTCCAGGCCAGCGTGAAGAACGGCGGCTTTCTCCGCGCCCTGGAAAGCCTGCTGCCGGCCGACGCCCGGCGGCTGATCGACCAGGTGGCTCCGCCCAGCATACAGCTGCCAGGGGGCCGCCGCGCGAAAGTGCATTACTCCAAAGACAAACCGCCCTGGCTGGCGTCGCGCCTGCAGGATTTCTTCGGCATGAAGGAAACACCGCGCGTGGCGCGAGGCGCGGTGCCGGTCGTGCTGCACTTATTGGCTCCCAACCAACGCCCCGTGCAGACCACAACGGATCTGGCCGGATTTTGGGAGCGGCTCTATCCCGAGACCCGCCGCCAGTTAAGCCGCCGTTATCCCAAGCACCGCTGGCCGGAAGACCCGCTGCGCACCTAGGCATCAGCGCAAGGGAATAAACCGGAATGAATGTGTGCCGCTTCGGGCAAGTCTATCGGCGGCTAAGGACGGTCGTCGACCCTACCAGCTCAATTTGCTCGAAACGGCCGGCATGGATCTCCTCTCGAATGACCCGCCACGGCGCGAGATTGGGATCCACGGAATCGTGAAGGGCGACAAACGCTCTGGGTGCCAAATAAGGCCGCCAGAGGTCCAAATCCAGCTTTACCGACTCGTAGCGGTGGTCTCCGTCAATCCAGAGCAGGCCGACCGGAAGATCCCAGCCCTCTGCGGCGGCAGCCGAGGTGAGACTCACCGGACGCACAAGTTCGGAAACCCCACAGCGGAGAATGCTCTGAGAAAATTCGTCGCGGTCACGAGGACCGAACTGGAAGCCTGACACACCCGTGAAATCCTCGTGCGGATCCACGGCGAAAACGGGAGCGTGCGAGCCATCGCGGGATCCCAGAGCCAGTGCTACGGTGGATTTTCCACGATAGCTCCCGATCTCGACGATCACGCCTTCGCGGACTCCAGACGCCAAACGGTACAGCAGCTCGACCTCTTCGTCGTACAGCCATCCTTCGACCGTCGAAACCAATGCAAGACAGGCAGCCACCTTTCCGGCTTGATCCATCGCTTCTTGTCCTTAGTTCTTCCCACCGCACCCTGGCACAGTCAGCGGCACATTCTCATCGGCAGCGAACAGAAGCACTGTTTCCTGCCCGGCAGCGGCACTCAAGTGCGCGGCGATTTCCTCGAACTCTTCCCTGTCGAATCCCGTTGAGACGCGTGAGATCAATCCATCTTGCTCGATCACGAACAGAGTCGGCACAAAGGCAATCTGGTAGGCCTCGGAAACAGGAAAGGATTCGTCCTCCGGATCAAACAGCGGCGGCAGGCTGATGCCAAACTCGCGATTGAACATCGCTGTGTGCTCCGGTGAGTCCTGCGAAATACAGCGAACGGTGACCCCTCTACCGTCGAAGCGCTTTGCCAGTCGCTCCACGAAAGGCAGCGCGTACTGGCAAGTCGGGCAGGCAATCTTGAAGAAGACGAGCAGGACGGGTCCGTGCTGCAGGGCGTCCGGGAGCGCAAACGGCCTCCCATCGGCGTCCGGCAGGGTGAAGGCGGGCGCTTGCGACCCAGGTTGAAGCTCTCGCGTTGTTCCTTCGGACACACCTAGCCATCCGTCTCGGTTTCCGCCGACACGACATGCACCGGCCTATGCAGGACGTAGCGGTAGTAGTAAGCGATGATCAGGCTCGTGAGCGGAATCGCCAGCACCAGGCCGAGAAAGCCGAGCAGCTTGCCCCACACAAACACACTCAGCAGGATGATGGCGGGACGAAGGCCGGTGACTTCGCCCATAATGCGCGGCACAAGAAACCCGTCCTGAATGAGTTGCACGACCGCGAGCACGACGGCGAGCCAGAACAACTCCTGCCAGATGAGGGCGCCGGGTGTTTCCAACGCATGCAGGATGGAAAGCAGCGCCGCGGGAATGATGCCAATGAGCTGCAGGTAGGGAACCATGTTGAGCAGCCCCATGAACAAACCCAGCAGCACGGCCAGCCGCAAGCCCAGAATCGAGAAGCCGATGGCGAAGAGGATGCCGGTGGCCATGGCGACCAGAAACTGGCCCCGGAAATAGCGCCCCATGATGTCGCTGGCATCCTCCACAAAACCGATGGTGACCTCGCGAATATTCGGGGGCAGCAATTCATGCCAACGGTTTTCGACTTTGCCGTAGTCAATCAGCAGAAAGATGACGTAGAGCACGACGATGATAAGGCCTGTAATAGCCGCCAGAAATCCATACACGCCGCTCAGCAGTCCTTGAATGCCGGGCGCCAGCCGTTGGGCCGCCTGCGCCAGAACGGCGAGAAACTGGTCCGACGTCACAAACTGCTTGGCCCGCTCGATCGCGAACTGCACCCATCCGTAGGTATCCTCCTCGATGCTTCTTTGGATGCGTTGCTGGAGCTGCGACCCTTCATCGCGAAGCTCCCGGGCGAGATCATTCAGACCCGCCAGTTCGCCGGCCACAATGGGAATCAAGACGGCAACGGCGCTGAACACCAGCAGGCCAACGGCGAAGACCGTGAGCAGCACGGCCAGGGTGCGGTTTTTCAGTCGCCGCTGCAACCGCGAAACCACCGGGTTCAGCACGTAGGCGATCAGAAAGGCGACAACGAAGGGAATCAGAACTTCGGACAGATACCGGAGCAGGAAGAAAAGCAGGACGATTGCGCCGGCGGTAATCAGCCAGCGGAAGACACGATCAAAGTCGAAACGTTGGTTCTCATCCGCTGACATAATTCATCGAGTGCGCGACCCTCGGCAGGGAAACGGCACAGCCCGGCGTTTCTATCTCGGCGCAGAGGCGACGCGTGGTTTGCCCCCACGGCTCAAGCGACCGGCGTCCCCCGCAGATGACTCCAGCTTCCCCATAAAGCCAGAACAGCCAGCCCTGTGAGATACACCAGGTTCAGGAAATCGTCCCAGCCGCCAAAGCGATAGGAGGAGCGCGTGAAGGCGCAAACGAGCAAACTCAGGACCGCCACATTCCAAAGCAGCATCGGCAGGCGCACAATCTTTGTGCGGCCCAAGGCGAGTATCAGGCTGAGAACCCCGAAGGCGCCAAGGCCCCACAGCGCGTAGAGCAGCAGGTTACCCTTGAGCACAGGAATCAGCTCGAAATGAACAGGCTCTCCGGTCCAGGAGCCGGCGATGCCGACGCCGAGCACAAACACTGCCAGCAGCAGATTGAAAAGGAAGGTAAAAACGATTAAGACCGCTCGTGCAATCCGAAGCATGCGTCCCCGCGAACCCTGAATTGTACCGGAAACCCTTGGGCGGCGCACGTCTGCTGCCTATACTAGTTCCTATGACTGTTGCCTGGCGGATTGCGGCCCTGGCGCTTCTTTCGGCGCTGGCGGCGCCGGCCTTGGAGCGCGAGCCGTGGGACGCTTTTCAGGCGCGGCGCCGGGAATTGGCGGCGCAACACCCGGAAGGGATCACCGTGCTCTTCGGATTCAGTGAGTCCCAAGGCGTTGCAACACGATCATCGTTCCGGCAGGAAAATAATTTTTACTATCTGACGGGCTGCAACGAACCGGACGCAACGCTGCTACTGTTGCCGGGCAAGGATGGTGTTGCCTACCGTGAGATCCTCTTTCTGCCGGCGCGTGACGCGCGGCAGGAGCGCTGGTCGGGGCCGCGCGTCGTGCCCGGCGATGACGGCATTGCCGCGAAAACAGGCTTCACCGACGTACGGAACAGCAGCGAGTTCAACGGCTTGCTACGGCAAGCTCTGGAAACCTACTCGCAAGTCTACGCGCTGCTGCCGCAGCCGCCCAGCTACGGGCACTTGCCCGAGCCGGACGCCGGCGAGCGGCTGGCGAACGTGAGGCGCGACCTAAGACCCCGCGATTTGCGCCCGTCGCTGGCACGTATGCGCACGGTGAAGTCGGAAGGTGAGATCCGGCTGATCCAGAAGGCGACCAACGCCACGATGCAGGCACACCGCGCCGCCTGGAGTACGATCCGTCCCGGCTTGATGGAGTATGAAGTGGCGGGGCGCATGGCCGGACGCCTGCTGGAACACGGTTGTGAGAGGCTGGCCTATCCCGCGATCGTCGGCGCAGGTGCCAATGCGGCGATATTGCACTACATCGCGAACACGGAAAAGCTCAGGGACGGCGACCTGGTGCTCATGGATGTGGGTGGCGAGTACAGCAACTACGCCGCGGACATTACACGGACCGTGCCCGTTTCAGGACGCTTCAATCCGCGGCAGAAGGAACTCTACAACCTCGTTCTTGGCGCCCAGAAAGCCGCCCTGCAAGCGGTGAAGCCCGGCATGCGCCTGGGCGGACACGGCGGCGGCAGTCTGACGCAAGTCGCCGGGGACTACTTGAACTCTCACGGCAAAGACCGCAGCGGCAAACCGCTCGGCCCTTATTTCTTCCACCTGATCGGCCACCAGGTCGGCCTGGAAGTGCATGACCCGGGAGCGGACGAAGAACTGAAGGCCGGCATGGTAATCACAATCGAGCCCGGCCTCTACTTGCCCGAAGAAGGCATCGGCATTCGTATCGAGGACATGGTGCTAGTGACGAAGGACGGCGCAACCTTGCTCAGCGAGGGCCTGCCCAGGGAAGCGGAAGAGATTGAAGCGGCGATGCGCCGCTAGCCTTGCGGGAACGTCAGACCGGACGTCAACCGCGGTTTCTATGGCGAGACGACGCTCAGCGAGTATCCGCCCAATCTGAACTTTGCGCCGGGCCCGGGGCGGGAGTGGAAAAGAGGCCCCAGCGGCTTCAGCGTAGCTGCTTCTTCCAGCTGCTGCCTGATCCGCGGCTCCGGCGGCAATAGCCAAACGATTTCCCTGTCGGAGGGGAGAAGGATGCCTTCCGGGCCGATCTCCGGCGTCTGCGTCTTCGTCTTGCCTGCAAGCCAGACACCATGACCGTCCCCGGAGGCCTGGGTGCACTGCTCGATGACAAGCATCGGATCATCCGGAAAGTAGTAGGCTACCTTGCGCCAAGTGACCAGCGGTTCACAGGCAACCAGGAAGATCGGACCAGACGCTTTCAGTTCGCGGATCGCACCGAAAGTGTCGTTCGTGATGCCGTCCACCCAGCGAACTACGCGATAGGAAGCCGCATTCGCCGGAGAAGGCAGCGGACGGAAGAACAGAAATACGTTGATTGCCACAGCCACGGTAGCGGCCGTGGTCCATCGCAGCGGAATCCTGCCCGCGGACTTCTCCCGCAGCCGCGATAACGCCCAGCCTCCCAGCAAGCAAACAACAGGAACCGTCGCCAGGGTTTGGTCCGGGTCGCCTACGTGAACAAGGGAATGAAAGAGAAACGCCGGGAGGAACCAGACACCCAAGAAAAGCACGGCCTGACTCCGTTCGGGGCCGGCGGGCGCCTTGCGAGCCCACGGCAAAACCCAGACCCACGAGAGCGCGCCGAGAAAATTCCAGACGAGCGCGGAGATGGTCATCTTCCCGGCAGACTGCGCACGCGCACCGAGCAAAAGAGAAGCGTTTCTCGATTCGATGTTCAAGTAGGTGCTCGCCAGTTGGACGAATGACGCGAAACCACCGGCTTCGTTCACCAACACCAGCAGCCAAGGCAAGGCACACAAGATCGCCAGCAGGCCAGCCAAAGCGAACGTTGCGCTCTTGTGCCTGCCGCGAACACCCGCCACGAACACAAGGGGCGCGAGAAACAAGATGAGATCGGGACGGAAGCCTGCCGCCACTCCCAGCGTCGCCGCAGCGGCCAGGAGGTGCCTGCGCGGGGAGCCGGGCCGCCAGGCGCGCCACGCTGAGAGAGCGACTGCAACGGCCCCCACCGCCAGGAAGACGCGCACGGGATTCGTGATCCCGCCGAGCCAGAACGCCGGATTGAACAAGAGAAGCAGTCCTGACAGGAAGCCTGCCCGTGGTCCGAACATCCATTCGCCCAGTTGCCAGAGGAGCAGCACTGCGGCGGCGGCTCCCAGCGCTCCCGTCAACAGAAACACCAACTCCACGCTGGGCACGAGCAAATGGACGAGCCGGCTCAGGCCGACAAACAGCGGGTAGCCAGGCGGCTGCGGTTGGTGCAAGGCGGGTGCAAACTCTTCGAGGGCCAAGGCGAAGTTCACGCTGTCGAAATAGAACAGGTGCTTCGGCGCGAGCAGCCAGCGGGAAAGGAAAACGGCGGCGAAAGTAGCGGCAGCGATCACCGCCCGGGATCGCCAGGTGGCCGCGGAAAGGGAGACCCCCGGCCGCTTAGCAGCCCCGATAGAAGCGCCGGATGAGATCTGCAATGCGTCGAACCTCGTCTTCCTTCAGGTAGGGTCCCATCGGTAAGGAAATGACTTCGCGGGCCGCCTTTTCCGCCACGGGCAAACTCCCTTCGCCGGCCCCGAATTCCGCGAAAGCCGGCTGCAAATGCAGCGGCGTGCGGTAGTGAATGCCGCTGCCGACACCGTGCGCGGCAAGGTGCTCCTGCAACTCGTTTCGCCGCGCGGCGCGGGCCACGTAAAGATGAAACACATGGTCTGCCTGCGGGTCTCGCCCGACTGGGCGGAAAGAATCCGCCGGTAGATCAGCCAGTTCCTCGTCATAGAGAGCGGCCAGCCGCCGTCTGGAATCGTTCCATTGCGCCAGACGATCGAGGGCGACACGCAGGTAGGAGGCCTGAATCTCATCGAGCCGCGAATTGATGCCGGGGACGGCGCTGCTATGCTCCCGATCGCGGCCGCCGTCACGAAGCAAGCAGGCCCGCGCAGCCATTTCCTGACCAACGGTGCAAAGCGCGCCGCCATCGCCGAGCGCGCCAAGGTTTTTGGTCGGATAGAAACTGTAGGCTACCAGCGGTGAATAGTCCGTCAGCGGACGCCCTGCGTGGCGAGCGCCGTGCGCCTGGCAAGCATCCTGGATCAGAACACAGCCTGTCGAGCCGGCAAGGCCGGACCACTGCAACAGATCGCAAGTCTGCCCATAAAGGTGGACTGGCAGAAACCCGGCCGTCCGACCGGTGAATTGCGCCGCTGCCTCAGCGGGATCGAGCAGAAGAGTTTCCTCGTCGATATCGGCAAACGCGGGGCGGGCTCCGGCGGCAAGGATAGCGAGGGCGGTAAAGGGCGCGGTGAAAGGCGTCGTGATGACGTGTTGGCTGGGGGAAACGATGCCGCTGAGCCGCAAAGCGAGGCTCAGAGCGTCTGTACCCGTACCCACGCCGATACAGACGGGCGCACCGCAGAACGCCGCAAACTCCTGCTCAAAGGCGGCAACTTCCGGTCCAAGGATCCATTGGCTGCGAGAGAAAACCTGGTCCAGGCGGCGCTCCCAGTCCCCGCGGCAGGCTTCGTGGCTTGCCCTCAGGTCAGTGAGCGGAATGAGCGCTGGGGAGGTATTTCGCGGCGTGCTCACGGTAGAAGGAAACGGTTCCGGCAATGCCGTCCTCGAATGCAAGGCACGGCCTCCAGCCGCTCCACTGCCGGAGGCGGGAGTCGTTGGCATAGTAGCTGCCGATGTCGATTCTACCCTGGGCGGGCGGAAACGGCACGCAGCGGATGCTCTTGGCGGCGTCGGAACCATCTATCGCCGACACGACGGTCTGGGCGATCTGCAGCAACGAAAGTGGTCGAGGTCCTCCCACATTGCAGGTTTGATGCAACGACCCCGAGGGCATCGGAGTAGTCCCGGCGCATAGGAATGCCTGGACGGCGTCATCCACATGAAGCATGTCGCGTAACTGGCTGCCGTCGCCGTAGACGACGATCTCCTGCCCGCGCAGCGCTCGCGTCAGAAACGTCCCGATGAAGCCTTGCTGCGGTGTGTCGAGAGCCTGTCGCGGGCCGTAGACATTCGTCAGCCGCAAGCAAACGGTCTCGACCCCGTAGATCTGCGACAGCAGCCGGTGGTAGTTCTCCGCCGCCCATTTGTGAACGCCGTTAAAGTCGGCGGGCTCGATCGGATGCTTCTCGTCGACAGGCAGATATTTGGGACCGCCGTAAATCTGTCTTGAGCTGGCGTAAAGAATACGGGCCTTGGGGGCGATCTTGCGGCAGGTTTCGAGAAACTGCAGCTGCGAGTGAACGTTCAACTCCAGATCGCGCGCCGGCCGGCGAACACTCTCGGTATGGCTGATCTCTCCGGCCAAGTTAAAGATAATCTCGCGGTCGGCGGCGATTCCCGCCAGCGCGGGGTCTTCGATCCCCGCCGCGATCACCGGAATCTGTCCCTTCGCCTCGTCCAGATTGTGCTTGTTGGCGCCACATCCGGCGATCTGGGCGTCGATCACCTTAACCAGCGCGCCCGCTCTCCAGAGGGCCAACGCAAGATTGCTGCCGATGAAGCCCAGGCCTCCGGTCACCAAGACCTTTTTGCCCAAATAGCTTTCCGTGGTTAGCGAGTTCATTCGAGGCGTTCTCCGGGCTGGACAGGATCCGCGGCAGCTTGCCGCTGGGCGGGCCATGATCGAGAGAGGAGGCGCGAAAAGAAAAAGGTCAGCAGGTCGGTAATGGTGCGCCAGAGATTCTTGAACCGAAAGAATTGCGATGAGCCGTGCAGCCGCGGCAGATGGCGTACCGGCACCTGCACGATGTCGCAGCCGGTATCCTGGATCTTCCGCACCAGTTCGACGCAGATCGCGCCGCTGTCAGTCGTTAGCTCCAGGTTCCGCAACACCGAGCGGCGCATCAGACGGAAGTCGCAATCGACGTCCCTGATCTTGAGCCAGAACAGGTGGCGAACCACAAAGAGGTACACTTCGCCAATCAGAACGCGATACCAAGCGTCGCTTCGAGAAATCTTGTACCCGTTGACGAGCCCAACCTCCGGCCTCATTTGCTCCACGAGCTTGGGCAGATCGGCCATGTCATATTGGGCGTCGCCATCGGTATAGAAAACGAATTCCTTGGTGCAGGCGCGGAATCCGCTGCGGAGCGCTCCGCCGTAGCCGCGATTCTTGGCGTGGCGCACGACGCTGAGGCGAGGTCCAAAGCGTCGCTGCAAGGCCCCGATCACGTCATCCGTGTTGTCACGACTAGCGTCGTTGACAATGATGATCTCCACGTTTTCGGCGCATTCGGACGCGTAGCGGAAGGCCTCTTCGATGAGCCGGGGAAGAGCCGGTGCGTCGTTATAAGCGGGGAAAAACAGGGAGAGATTTGTTAATTTTGTCAAATTCTTGTTAATTCTTATAGAGTGCTGTTTCTTACACCCTACAAGTGTAGCGATCAAGGATACACAGGGCGGGTTACGGAAAGCAAGGGGTGGAAGGCACCCTTCCACGTTCTTTTTTTTGCCCCAGGAGAGCGGGCAAAGGCCCTCGGGCAGGCACCAGGGGCAAGAGGCAGGCTGTGGACAAAATCAGCCGGAGGCAGTTTTAGTCATTAATACCATTAAAATCAATAAGTTACATGGATTGATCGGACCGCGGGCAGCGAGCTGTTGGCCGGACGCTCGCAGACCGAAGACACTTGGAATCGAGGCTACCGAGGGCCGCGACCGGTGGAGCCATTCCGGCTTGCAGCATCTTGCGCGAGCCGCCTGCGCTACCATGGCGGGGTTCCCGCCAACCAGCGATCATGATTAATCCGGATGAAATCGCGAATATTGCCCAGCAAGAGGAAATGTTCTGGTGGTTTCGCGGCATGCGTCAAATGGCCTTCCGGCTGCTGGACACCGCCGTCCAAAAGCAAGGGACAAAGCGCATCATCGAGGGCGGCTGCGGCACGGGTCATTTCGCTTCATTGGTCCATGAGAGATATGGGGCGGCTGTGTTTGGCGCCGATCTGGATCCTTCGGCGGCCAGAATTTGCAGCCGGCGTCCGGGCGTCGAATGCGTCCGCGGCGATCTGGCTTCTCTGCCTTACGCCACATCGAGCGTTGACCTGGTGCTGGCGATGGACGTCCTGGCGCACTTTCCGGAAGGCGAAGAGGCTCCGGCCTTTCGAGAGCTTCTCCGCGTCTTGCGCCCCGGCGGATTCTTGCTTCTACGCACCAGTGCACTCCATATCTTCCGCAGCCGCCACTCGGAGTTCGTCTGGGAAAGACAGCGATTCAGCAGAAAGCGCCTCAGGCGTTTGGCGGTTTCCGAAGGTCTCGCTGTTCAGCAGCTCTTCTATGCCAACTTCCTTCTCAGTCCTCTCGCGTTGCTGAAGTTTCGCATCTGGGAACCGCTGATGCAGCCGCAGCCTTCCAGCGGCCTGACGTCAATGGCGAAACCCGTGGAAGCACTGTTCTACGGAGCTTTGCGGTTGGAAGATGCGTTGCTTCGCTGCGGCTTTCGGGCGCCTTTCGGCCAGAGCCTCTATTTACTGGCGCGCAAACCGTAGAGGTTCGATCGCCTATTCCCGCTTCAGCGCCCGCGGTATTCGGCGGAGAGTTTCTGGATCAGCGCCGTTGGGGTTTCGCCATCGTGGACCACCACGCGATAGCGCAGCGTAAGCGTTTCCCCCTGCCGAATCGTCATAGGACCGCCCGCTGTGATCACGGGGTTCAGCATCCAGAGGCGGCTGGAGTTGTGCCACGTGGTGGGTGGGTTCTTAGGGTGGTCGATGACAGCCGCCCCGACGGTCTTTCCATCGCGCAAGCGGATCGTGTAGCCGTACCAATCCGCGGAGGGCCAGTTCAATTCCGGCAGTGAGTAGTGCGGATCGGGGAGGGTCACCCTACCCGCGGCGTTCGTGTAGTACGAGTCGCCGTCTTTGCGCGCCTGGAAGTCAAAACCTCCGAACGAGGCCTTGTCGAGAAAGTAATCCACTTCCGGCGTAAGGCGGTATTCCAGGTCGAGAATAAAGACTCCCTCTCTCTCGGCCACCGTGGCGATGTTGGTCTCTCCGAGCATCTTGCGATCGCGCACCCGCCAGTCATTGTGAATCTCGATTTGCGCCTGGTTGGCGTCCGCGCCGGTCAGCTTTACTTCACGGTTCTGGATCACGCGTCCTTCACGGGGAGCGTATTCGCCCCAGCCCCAAAAATCCGCCCGCCGGATGTTGAAGCCTCGCACGGGGGCATGCGGCCCGTAGTTGGCGAAGTTGGCGGGCTCGCGAAATTCCGAGTCGTGCCAGCCAAGAAAGATACCGCGATGATGCGGGTGATCGTCCGGCGCGATATTCGTGACACGTTCCCCGGAAGGCGTGTTGACTGGATGGAAGCAGGCGGTGCTCTCGGTCGTCAGGCCGATGTTTTGCGGCTTCTTCGTCATGTACTCGAGGACGACGCGGCCGTCCGGCGTCTTCAGCTGCATCCCGTACTCAACGGGCTCCAGCGTGTAAGACGAGGCGGTTAGCGGGCCCGACAAAATGAGCGCATACAAAGGGAAGAGCAGTCTGCCCCCAGCGGAGATAGCCGCAAGGAAGGTCAGAAAAGCACGGAGGCAGGCGCACCTCGAAGGCGCTGGCACAGTGGTGTGAAGGGTCATGTGCTTCTCCTGATGTCGAGCGGCATGTTGCGATTTTACTTCAGAACGCGCTCGATGCAAAGGAGCGGAGCGAGTGCCACCACACGGTTCTCCCCATTCGTGAGGGCTCAGCCGCTAAGGCCCTCTCTTCGACGGAAGCGATAGCTGTTTCAATTCGTCCTCAGAGGCAGCAACGATCACGGCGACGACGGCATCCCCGGTAACGTTGACAACGGTGCGGCACATATCCAGAAGGCGGTCGATTCCGAAGATCAAGGCGATACCTTCAACCGGCACGCCGATTGCCTTCAGGACGATCACCAGCATGACGATGCCTGTGCCGGGAATCGCCGCCGCTCCGATCGAGGCCAGCGTAGCAGTCAAGACGACCTGTATCTGATCAGCCAGAGTGAGCGGAAGACCGTAGACCTCAGCGATGAAGACTGCCGCTACTCCCTGGTAAAGAGCCGTCCCGTCCATATTGACGGTTGCGCCGAGCGGCAGCACGAACGATGTCACTCGCTCACTCACACCGAGACGGTCACGGACAGTCTCCATGTTGATCGGCAGCGTGGCGGCACTGCTGGACGAACTGAATGCAACGAGGTCGACCGTACTCATTGCGCGATAGAAACGCCGCAGCGGCATGCGGGAGCCCGCGAACAGCCTTAGCAGGAGCGCGTAGACGCCATAGAAGTGCAGTAACAACCCGATCACCACAACCGAGGCATACCGTCCCAGTGTGCCAAGTACACCGAACCCGAACTCCGCCGTCACAGCGGCGATCAGAGCAAAGACTCCGAAAGGCGCAAGCCGCATTACCAGCTCGATGACTTTGATGAGAAGATCCGTGAAGCCGTCAAAGAAACGAATGACGGGATCGGCTTTTGCCTGTGGTATGAGAGTAAGCGCTATCCCAGAGAGCAGCGAGAAGAAGACGATCTGCAACATGTTGCCGGTCGCTAAAGCCTCAAACGGGTTCGTAGGCACGAGCGCCAGCAGCTGATCAACGATCGATAGGTCCTCAGCGCGTCCGACCCTCGCTGCCGCTTGATCCTGAAAACCAGCCAGCAGACGGGCGCTCACCTCCGGCGGCAGACCGGATCCGGGCTGAAGCAGACTCGCGACAAACAGGCCGATCACAATCGCAATTCCCGTGGTGGATAGATAAAGGGCGATAGTCTTCGTACCGATGCGGCCCAGTTTGCGCGGTTCGGTGATGGAGGACGCGCCCACGATGAGACTTGTAAGGACCAACGGGGCCGCAATCATCGTGATCAATCGGATGAACACAGTTCCAGCCGGCTTCACGTAGGTTGCGACCCAGAATGCGGCCGTGGCGCCGCCGTACACATTTACCAGCGAGCCGCAAAGCGCTCCCAACAGGAGTCCCAGGAGGATTTGCGTATGCAACGCAACGTGAGACCTTCCGGATCTAGTCTTCTCATCGCTGTCCATGGTTATCCCTCTCCGACTGGGCGCCAGCCGCGAGATGACTCCGAGTTCCCTTCAGTCTGTGTCACAGCAGGCCGAAGAACAGCCACGACGCCAGGGCGCCAACGACCGACATCGAAAATCCCCAGGCCAGCATTTTGTTGAACAGCGTTTGGTAGTCCTCGGTGGGGGGAGCTGCGGCAATGCACAGCGCGCCCGTCGTCGAAAGAGGTGAGATATCGACCAGGTGCGCGCCCACGCACATCGAGTAAACGATAGGAAGCATTTCCGCCCCCAGGCGCTCCGCAAGCCCGGGAACGGTGGGCAGGAACGCCGGTAGCACGACTCCCGACGTGCTGCTGTACACCGAGACAAGCCCGGTGACGAATGCGACGACCGGGGCAACGGTACCCTCGGTCGCAAGGTTCGCCAGCAAATTGGTAAAGAGTTCCATGCCCTGCGTCTTTTCGACGAGGCTGACCAGAACCGTAACACCCGAGACCATGAGGATGGGGCCCCAAGGCATTTGTCGAACCGCATCGCCTCCTGTCGCCGCCCGCAGAACCGAAAGCAGAACGGCGCCCGCAAAGGCCCCCATGCCCACGTTGATCTTGAAGAAAATGACTCCAACGACCAAAGCCCCGATCACTCCAACCGTGAACCAGTGGATTCGCTCGAAGCGCTGAAGAGCGGCTGTCTCGTCAGGCCGGCCATGGTAGCTGCGCCGGAACAAACGCAAGCCACCGAACAAAAAGTAGCCGGCGAAGGCCGCGGCGGTATGCGCCAGCAGGACGTTGAAATACAGCGGCCACTCGACGCCGGCGATGCCGATTTTCGCGAGCAAGGCGTTGACAATGATGCCGGTCGGGGCGATCGGAGACAGTGAGCCGGCCTGCGCGCCGTTGGCCACCATGATTGTCATCAGGAACGCAGAGATGCTCGCCTGGCCGGCGACTTTCATCGCCATGGGTCCCAGGAGCGCGGCCATCGCTATGCTTCCCGGTCCTATCGAAGCCAGTCCGCAAGCCAGGAAAAAGAACATCACTGGAATGAGGCCCACGTTGCCTCTGCAGATCCTCACCGCCTGATTCGAAATCCGGTCGAGCGTGCCGTTGAGCTGGGCTTGTGTGAAAAGCAGCGTAACGCCCACCAGCATCAGAAACAGTTGAGCAGGAAAGCCCGCCGCGACATCACCGAAAGCCATTCCTCCGATCACCACCCCAATGAGCCACGCGATGGCGATGGCGAGAACCCCCACGTTCATCTTCGCGCTGAAGCTCACCAGCACCGCGACTACTAGGCCACAGAGAGATAAGACTGCCAGGTTCAAGTGTTTCTCCGTCCAAGCCGCGAGCCCGGCAACTTTGGGGTACGGGCTTCAAGCCGCAATCGAACAAAGAGATGTTTGAGCATCAGGTGAGGCCAAGCCCGGCTAGTGTGTCGAGCATCGTTAGCGAACCATGAGCTGGACGAGTCGTCATTCTGCGGCCTCGTTGGCAGCGAGAGGGGTGACGGGGTCAATGAGCGGCCAGCAAAGCGTGCCGAGCAGGTACATGCCGGCCATCAGATAAAGCACGATGTTCCAGTTGTCGGCGGTGTTTTGCAGAATATAGCCGCCGAGCCACGGCGCAACGAAACCCGCCATGTTGCCCGCCATGTTCATCGAACCAGCGAGAGTGCCGGCATATTTGCCGCCCACTTCCATACAAGCGCCCCACGATCCCGGCATAACCAAATCATTCGAGAAGCTCGCCATGCCCATGGCCAGCATCGCCCACAGCGGGTCTCTCAATTGAATCGAGAGGATCAGAAAACCCGAGGCGCCGGCAAAGCCGATCATGGCCAGCAGCCGGCGGCTGGTCCTCACGCTGCCGAGCCAGCGCTCGACATGCGCCGAAATCAACCCGCACGAAAGTGAGCCGAAACCGCCGAACAGGAGCGGGAAGATGGCGTATTGTGCGCTCACTTCGGGTGAAAGCCCACGGCCGGCGGGGCTTTGCAGGTAGGTTGGGAGCCAGGTGATGTAGAAGTACCAAGGGTAGGAAAGCAGAAAATATTGCGTCCACAGCAGCCACACCGTGCGTGAGCGGATGAGCTTGCCCCACGGCACGTCGCCGTGACCCGAAGCCAGATGCGCCGATCCCGCCAGCAGTTCCATTTCGGCCGCGTTCACCCGCGGGTTGTCACGAGGATTATCTTTGAACCACAAACCAAATGCCGTCAGCCACACCACCCCCATGCCGCCGAAAATCACGAACGACCAGCGCCAACTCGTGAACCCGAGCACGAAGAGGACGAGCGGAGGAGTGAACGCGCCGCCCCAGCGGGCAAAAGTCCACATGATGCCTTGCGCGCGGACACGCTCGTTGGGAGGCAGCCAGGTGGTGTACGCCTTTGTCAGATTCGGGAAGCAACCCGCTTCGCCGGCCCCGAAGAGAAAGCGCGCGATCCACATGGAACCGAAGCCCCACATTGTGCCGGTCAGCGCCGTGAAGACGGACCACCAGGCGGTGATACGCAGCAGCACACGGCGCGGCCCCATCCAGTCGCCGAGCCACCCGCCGGGGATCTCAAACAGCGCATAAGCAAGGGCGAAGGCGGAGAAAATCGCTCCCATCTGCTCGCGGTTGAAGCCGAGGTCCCGTGAAATCAAGGGCGCCGCGTACGAAATACAAACACGGTCAATGTAGGCCAGAACGGCTAGGGTGACGGCGAACACGATCACCCAGTAGCGCTGCTTGGAAGCGGGCTGCCTGGATCCTCGCGTAGGAAGAGCTTGGGAAGTTACTTGCGTCGCCATAGGCCGGTAGTCTCCGTCCGCTGCAAGCGTGCAGCCCTTCGTTTTCCGTAGCTTTCGCTGGCGGGGTGGTTTCTCCGCCCCGCGGAGGAGGTCCGGCCCGCTCTGGCAGGCCGGCCTCCGTCCTCGTTATACCGACCTATTGAGGAACCAAAACAGAAGAATGATCAGGCCCGCGGCAAGGAAAAGCTTTACACCAAAACCGAACTGGCCGCCCGGCGCCTGGGACTGTGGCTCGTAGATCGACTCTTTCGGCTGGGAAGGCTCTTCCCGTTTCTTAGGGGCTTTGGGAGCGATTGCTGTTTTCGTAGGCATGAGACCTCCTTGTCATAAAAAGACCCGTGCCTCCGGTGTTCCGCCGGAAGCAGACAACCACTTGATCGGGAGTGCTACCCGGTCAAATTTTGTGACAAGGAGGAGGCGCGCGGATCGGAGTCGCCGAAGAAAAGGGAGCCGGCGCGGGGTCGTCGCTGGATAGGTGCAGAGCAGCAGAAAGGTTTCCACTTGGACGGCACGGCGCGCACCGGGCCGTCAGGTCCTTCGGCAGATCATTGCTATCACTCGATCGTTTGCGGGTGCCTTCCGCAAAGGCGGAGCCTGCATGATCCACGAGCGCGGAGATTCCAAGGTTTCCAGTTGGGACCGCATTGGTCTCTTTACCAGTCTGGAATTCCGACGGCGCCGACGCCGTGAAGACGAGACAGACCACGAGCAAGAAAGCCGCCATGGCCTGCAACCGCTCCCTCAACACGAGTCGGGGCATAAATCTGACCTATTATAGACGGCGCAGCATCATGCCATCTGTCCGGCCCATCTCTCCTGTGACGCAGGGCTGGATTTGGGAGCGTTACCGGGAGCGGTGACTCACGCCAATAATGACCCTCGGGGGCGCCGGCGGCAACGAGGCCCTGCGGACGGGCTGAACCAGGGTTGCCTCAATTCCTTTCAATTTGAGATAGTCTGCCCGGGGCCAGCGAGCCGCCAAGAGTGCCGATGACCGCCCATCTCCAGACCCGCTGGTCGCTGGCGGGCGTGCTCCTTTTGTCGTTCATCCTGCTGCCGTTCCTGCTCTACGAGCAGGAGATCAGCCAGGCAACCGAGGCATTTCTCGCCAGTCCCGGCTCGCGGCCAATGGCCGGGGTGGTTTTAGGGGGCTTGCTGGCGTCCGATATCGTGCTGCCTGTCCCCTCCAGCCTCGTGAGCACAGCCCTGGGCTACCTATTGGGATTTGGGTGGGGGGCGCTCGTCTCCTGGGCGGGCATGACAGCGGCGTGCTGTGGAGGTTATTGGCTGGGAAGCCGTGCGGGACGCGGATTGACCCGCAGGGTCGTCGGTGACGAGCAAATCCTGCGTGTGCATGCCGCTCAGAAGAGGTTCGGAGATTGGGCGCTTGTGGTGTCCCGCGCCGTGCCGGTGCTGGCGGAGGCGTCGGTCTTGCTGGCGGGGATCGCCGGAATGCCGTGGCGGCGATTTCTGGCGTTGACAAGCTTTTCGAACCTGGGTATTGCGGCGATGTATGCGTTCGTCGGCGCCTTTGCCGTTGAGACCAACTCGTTCCTGCTGGCCTTTCTCGGCGCGGTAGCCGTGCCGGGCGCCGCGATGCTGCTAGTAGCCAAACGATAGCGTTGGCTGCGGGTCGAGGGGAGTTGCCACCGCCCCTCGAACTGAAACGCCGCCAGCCCCGGCCGGCTCACTGAAGGAAACCCTCCAGCGCGCCGATCTCTTCGATAGGGCGACTGCGCTCAGTCGGGCATGTAGTCGACGTGGGCGGCGTAAGCCGTGGGCGACGACTGGACAGGCTTGGGGATGAAGTGGAAGCGCTGCAGGCGCATGCGCACATCCTCCGGATCACGACCCAAGAGGCTGCAGCAGAATTCAAAGCTGAACTTCCCCCGGGAGCGGCCGTAGATCCATTCCAGCGCGTCTTCACGGGAACGCCGCGGCCCGCTGCTGGCATCTTGCAGGGCCTGAATCAAAACGGCGCCCGCCAACCGCTGCAGAGCGCGATCAAGAGGAGCTTTCTTTGCGATAGTCGCTTTCAAAGTCAACATAGTTTATCCACGGGGGGGAAGACTCAAACTTAAGACTCTTCAATCCTGGCAGTTTTGCAAGCGAAAGAGAATGGAGCGTTCGTACCAAAATTTTCTAGGGCGTGTTCCTATTCAGGGGGGATTAACAACGAACGCAGAATGGGACAAACGTACCAGAAGTTTCTAAGGCCGAGTCCTATGCCACAGGTGAAACTATGACCTCTTTCCTCGGGAGCGTACGGATACACTCCGAGTGCTAAAACGGCGGGGCTTGGGCACGAGGATCTAAGGTCTCCGCACGGCTTTTGGCTCTGGTGAGCCGCTCCAGACCCTTGCCAGCAAAGGAAAAGCGCAAAGTCATACGCTGGTACTGGAAGGTCGAAACCGGTCCCGAGATTGGTACCCTGGTTCTACCTAGGGTCATCTGAGCATGGGCAAGGGGCTTCCGCTTCCGTGGCCGGGAGACCACTGCCTGACACGCGCTTCGTACCTGGAAAGGGTGCTTTCTTCCGGCCAACCATGTTCGCGCACGAAACAGGATTGTGGAGGAAAGGCGTGAAGGGAAACCGCGCTGTTCGGCCCATTGCGTCCGCGTAGCAGCGCGGTTGTCTACAAGCTCCGAATCGTATACTTCCGGCGGGCCTGTGCGGACATCTCGCCGGCCCAGGACAAGAACCGGAACAACTCCCTGCGCCGGCTCCACGCAAAACTCCAAAACACCCGGGCATCAACTTGACCGGCGGGCGTACCCGAATAAGTTTCGATGCGCCAGCGGAGGTAAGGGCTGGCCCAGGGACGCAGCCGGTAGCCCCGCGTGCTGTCGGCAAGGAAGTACAGAATGCCCGCGAGTTTGGAAAGTAGGGTCACCGTTCGGGCCGTGATCAAGCGGGAGACTCGCAGGCAACGCGAAAGTGCCGGGCGAAAGGATAGGCGCTAACGGCCACGGCGGGAGGGCACCCACCTAGCGAGAAGGCGCGTAATAGCCAAGGCGATAGTGAGTGCGAAGCCGAGGCATGCGGCGAATCGGCTTGACTTCGACTCTTAATCGGCGCCATCTGCCATCCTTCTCCCGATTGGTCGGGATGTAACCAAGAACATACTGGTTGCGCAACTCAGTACCGATCTTGGCTGCGATATCCGGCAGATCATTCAAATTTTCCACGGGGAACTGCCGCCCGCCCGTCTGTTCCGCGATCTGGCTCAACAAATTCGGGCCGGAGAGTTCCTCCGGCGTCCGGCCGCGGGCGTTGACCGGCTCGAAGATGCCGATCGCGTAGATCTGAACATCGGCCTCGCGCACGAGCCGCTTGATTTCCCGTTCGTTATAACGGCTACTGTTGTCGCCCCCGTCGGAAATCACCAGCAACGCCCTCTTGGCGTTAGCAGCCTCTTTCATCTTACTGATCGCCAGATAAACGGCGTCAAGCAAAGCCGTCTTGCCCTTCGACTGCGTAAACACCAGACGGTTCTGGATCTCTTCCGGGCTGCGCGTGAAGCCGGTGACCAGTTCGGGCCGGTCGTTGAACTGCACGAGGAGGAACTCGTCTTGCGGGTTGGCCGTTTTGAAGAACTGGGCGACCGCCTCGCGCGCCTTGCTCATCTTCTGGCCCATGCTGCGACTGGCGTCAAAAACAATTCCCAGAGACAGGGGCGCGTCTTCCGCCCCAAACTGCGTAATCTCCTGGACATCCCCGTCTTCCCTGACCTCGAAATGCTCTTTCTCCAGACTTGTGACCACGCGCCCCATCGGGTCGGTCACCGTGACATTGACCAGCACCAGGGGAGCATCGACTTTGATAGAAGGAACGCGCGCGGACAGATCCTCGACCACAGCTTCTTTGGAGGCGGGCGGCTTGCGCAAAGCCTTGGCGTCGGCGCCGTACAACGCCGCTGCCTCAAGGATGAGGCACAATATCGCCAGTGCACTTTGTTTCAAGGGCGGGAGTGACCGTAAGAGTCTCATCGCCACCTGTTTTTGTGGTTCCCTCGCGCGAGAACGCGGACACCGTCGGAGAAGCGCCGCTTCACTGGCGACTAAATTCTAACATGGGGGACCTAGAGACCCGTGCTGCCGGCCAGGACACCCGCCGGTTTGGAGAGTAGAGTCACGGTTCGGGCCGTGAGTTACTATTGCCCGTAATATCCGGGCCGGTGCCGCACTTGGTAGCGTTTGGCCCTACCGGTCAGCGTTACCTTAACCTGGCGGTAGCCTGGCGGCTTGGCTTCCGATGGCGTGTAGCCGAGGATGTATTGGTTCCGAATGTCGTGCGCCACCTGCTGCGTGATGGCGTGTACCTCGTCCACCTCGTTGGGGAAGTAGGCGGCTCCGCCCGTAGCTTCCACTATATTCCGTATGGCGCGCTGGGCGCGCCGCGCGGACCGGCGGTCTTCCTCACTGAGCAAACCGACCGCGAAGATCACCACATCGGTTTCCTGCAGCCGGCGCACCATTTTCTCGAGGGTCGTGCGGCTGGCGTTGTCTTCGCCGTCGGAGATCACGAGGAGCACTTTCTTGTCCCACTTGGCTTTCTCGAGGATGTGGTCCAGGGACATGCCAATGGCGTCGTAAAGAGCCGTCCCGCCCCGGGCATCTACTCGTTGCAGGGCATCCTGCAAGCGCGGGATTTCCGAGGTGAAGTCGGGAGTGTCCAGATAGGCCTCGTCGTTGAAGTTGACGATGAAGACTTCGTCCTCGGGGTTGGACGCTTTCACAAAATCGACAGCCGCCGCGTTGACCTTCAGGCGTTTATCGCGCATGCTGCCGCTGTTGTCCACCAAAATGCCCAACGAAACCGGGACATCCTCGCGCCGAAACAGCTTGAGCTGCTGGAGTTCACCGTCCTCGTAGACCTCAAAGGCGCTCTGAGTGAGATCGGCGACAGGCCGGTTGTCATTGTCCTGCACCGTGGTGTGCAGCACCACCAGGCGGGTATCGCTGCGGATGATCAGGCCGGTGTCGGGGCCCGTTTCCTTCGAGGACTGCCGCGAGGCAGCGGCGCCGGACTGCGCCCACAACGGGAACACCGCGAGACTCAGACACAGGAGACCCGTGAGCACTTTGCAAGTTGCCGAGTGAAAGAACATGCTTTTGCCGAAACCACGGGCGGGCGCCAGAGCGGGAAGGCGGCCGCCTAACGAGAGGGCGCGTAGTAGCCCAGGCGATAGTGCGTCCGAAGCCGAGGCATGCCGCGAATCGGCTTGACTTCGACTCTTAATCGGCGCCATCTGCCATCCTTCTCCTGATTAGACGGGACGTAACCAAGAACGTACTGGTTGCGCAACTCAATGCCGATCTTGGCGGCGATGTCGGGCAGGTCATTCAAGTTTTCAACGGGGAACTGTCTTCCCCCGGTCTGCTCCGCGATCTGGCTTAACAGATTCGGGCCGGAGAGCTCCTCCGGCGTCCGGCCGCGGGCGTTGACCGGCTCGAAGATGCCGATGGCGTAAATCTGCACATCGGCCTCCCGCACCAAGCGCTTGATCTCCCTTTCTGTGTAGCGGCTGCTGTTGTCGCCCCCATCGGAAATCACCAGCAGCGCCTTCTTGGTGTTGCCGGCTTCTTTCATCTTGCTGATCGCCAGATAAACGGCGTCAAGCAAGGCCGTGCGGCCTTTCGACTGCGTAAACGTGAGGCGGTTCTGAATCTCTTCCAGGCTGCGCGTGAAGCCGGTAACCAGTTCGGGACGGTCGTTGAACTGCACGAGGAAGAACTCGTCCTGGGGATTGGCCGTCTTGAAGAACTGGGCCACGGCCTCGCGGGCCTTGCTCATCTTCTGGCCCATGCTGCCACTGGCGTCAAAGACGATTCCGAGCGACAGCGGCGCATCCTCAGCGCCGAATTGCGTGATCTCCTGGACGTCCTTGTCTTCCTTAACCTCGAAGTGCTCTTTTTCAAGACCCGTCACCAGGCGGCTCATCGGATCGGTGACGGTTACATTCACCAGAACGAGAGGAACGTCGACCTTAATGGAGGGCACACGCGCGGATAGATCTTCCGCGACACCCTCCTGGGGGGCGGGCGGCTTGCTCGAAACCTTGGCGTCCGTGGCGTAGGCGGCCATAGCCGCGAAGGTCAAGCAAAGGATCGCCAGCGTACTTAGTTTCGAGGGCGGAACTGACCGTAAGAGTCTCATAGCCAGGTGCTTCTGACTCCCTCGCACTGACGCAGGCACTCTCTTGAAAATGCCGGTTACTGGCGATTAAATTCTAACATAGGCCTGCCACCCGTGCTAGACTCAATGCTTATGGCTGCTCCCCGGGCGCCACGATTTTGGGCGTTCGCTGGGAGCTTTTCTTGATTCCGGCCTCGCTCAAGTCGACAGGATGGCGAATCGTCGAAGCGGCGCAAGCAAACTCCTCCAGCGCCCTTCGCGCCTCTGGTCTCTAGATCCGCCGCTTTCCTTTTCTGTTTCCGTGTCAGCAGCATTCCGCTCGAAAAAGCTTTCCTCCTTTGCTAACGGCTACGGTCACGCCGCCCCGAGATTGGCGCGCGCCGTATGGGGTGACAAATGGGTTCGGTGAAGAAGTGCATTTTCGTGACCGGCGGCGTGGTGTCGTCCCTTGGTAAGGGCATTGCCGCGGCCTCGATCGGCTGCCTGCTCGAGAGCCGCGGCTTGCGGGTCACTTTGCAGAAGTTTGACCCCTACCTGAACGTTGATCCCGGCACGATGAGTCCTTTTCAGCACGGTGAGGTTTTTGTCACCGACGACGGCGCCGAGACGGACCTCGATCTTGGCCACTACGAGCGCTTCACGCACGCACGCCTGACGCAGTCTAACAACGTGACCAGCGGCCGGATCTACGAGCGGATTCTGGCCAAGGAACGGCGCGGCGACTATCTGGGCAAGACGGTGCAGGTGATCCCCCACGTGACCAACGAGATCAAGGCCGCCGTCCGCAAGATCGCCACCGACGATGTCGACGTGGTGATTGTGGAAATCGGCGGTACCGTCGGCGACATCGAGTCGCTGCCGTTTCTCGAAGCGATCCGCCAGATGCGCCACGAGCTGGGCCGCGAGAACTGCGTCTTTGTGCACGTGACGCTCGTCCCCTGGATCGCAGCCGCCGGCGAACTCAAAACCAAACCCACCCAGCACAGTGTGAAGGAACTGCGAGCCATCGGTATTCAGCCCGACATCCTGCTTTGCCGTACCGAGACCGACCTTTCCCGCGACCTCAAAGAAAAGATCGCCCTTTTTTGCGACGTGCGCAAAGAGGCTGTCATCGCCGCCAAGGACGTGGACAGCGTCTACCGCGTGCCCGTCAATTTCGCCCAGGAAGGGGTTGACGACATCATCCTGGAGTATTTCGGCCTGAAGGAGCAGCTTCCACCGCGCAATCTGACGGCTTGGGAGGACATGCTCGACCGGATGCGGCACCCGACGGGCGAGGTGACAATCGGCATCGTTGGAAAGTATGTCGATTATGAGGATTCCTACAAGAGCCTCAAGGAAGCGCTGCTGCATGGCGGGCTCAAGCACAACCTGGGCGTGGAGATCCGCTGGGTGGAAGCGGAGGGCATCACGTATCAGGATGCGCACCGCCAGCTCGGGGAGTTCGATGCCATTCTTGTGCCGGGCGGGTTCGGCCCGCGCGGCATCGAGGGCATGATCGAGGCGATTCGGTACGCTCGCGAGCAGAAAGTGCCCTATTTCGGTATCTGCCTCGGCATGCAAGCCATGGTGATCGAATTCGCCCGTCACGTGGCGGGTCTGGAGAAGGCGGACTCCACGGAATTCGATCCGGCCACCCCGCACCGGATGTTTTTCAAGCTCCGCGAACTGAAGGGCGTCGAAGACCTGGGCGGCACCATGCGCCTGGGAGCTTGGCCCTGCCGGCTGGCGTCCGGCACTCTGGCGCGCGCCGCCTATGGCTCGGATGAAATTAGCGAGCGACACCGCCACCGTTACGAATTCAACCGCGAAGAGTACGAAGAGACGATCACTCGCCATGGCATGGTGATCTCCGGGGAAACTCCGGACGGCATTTATGTCGAAATCTGCGAGTTGCCGAACCACCCCTGGTTTCTGGGATGCCAGTTCCACCCGGAGTTCAAGTCCAAACCACTCGAGCCGCAACCGCTGTTCGCGTCGTTCGTCGAGGCCGCCGCCAAGCGCCGCCGCTTGCGACTGCGCGAAGAGCAACAGCAGGAATCCGAACAGTTTCTGCGCGTGAAGAGCCTGTCGTAAAGACGAGGCCTTCAATAATCCACAGCGGTAGCCACCAGCGGGGCGGCTACCTTCCTTTCCCAGGGTGCACGCCCAGCACCCGCCTGTTCGTGAAACACTTCATCTCTCATTGTGATATGCTGCCCGTTGCCAACGGCCCGCGGCGCGACAAGTGACCTTATCTCGTGCCGATCAGCGTTGCGCGGGGCATGGCACCTGCCGGCGCGGTTCGTGGCGCCCGTCGCGGATCCCTCCGCGAAGGGCCGAAAGGAAATCCAAAAACGCTACCAGTTCGGGAGAGGTGAATCGATGCGCAAACGATGGAGAGATCTCCCCGCTTTCTCGCAGGCCGCAACGTCCGCGGCAAACGCCTCCGATCCCATGGCCATCACGAGCCTGCGGGCATGGCGGCTACGGGAGCCGGTATCGCAACGGCGTTACACAGTCATCCGGATTGAGACTCGCGGCGGCGTGACGGGGTACGGAGAGGGCGGCCCGGTGAAAGGCGCCGACATCGCTGACATCCGCTCCGCGGTGATCGGCAGGCTGGCCAGCGACCAGGAACTCATCCGGCTGCGGCTGGCGGGCTGGCCGGCGCTCGAAGCGGCGGTCAACAATGCGCTGTTCGACGTCCTGGGAAAAGCCACAAAGACGCCCGTCTATCAGTTCCTCGGAGGCCCCGTCCGCTACAAGGCTCGCGTGCTGGCGCATCTGGAAGGCGGCGACACAGAAGCACTTGTGGCGTCGCTGCGCCGCGCGCAGCAGGCAGGCTTCAAGGCGTTCTGCTTTCCGATTCCACCCTGGCCCGAAATGCCCCGCCTGCAGTCGTACACCGATTCCGTCCGCGAGCGCTATGATCGCCTGCGCGCCGCCGGCGGCGAAGACGCCGATTTTGTCCTGGATGCCAGTGGGTCGCTAAGACCCGGCGACGCCGCGTCGCTCGCGACTGCGTTCGAGAGGGAGCATCCACTTTGGTTCGACGAGCCGACGGACGTTCTTACAAACGATGCTTTGGCGAAGATCTCCGCCGAAAGCGTGCTGCCCGTGGGAGCGGGCCGCAGACTTCATGACGTGGCCGACTTTCAGAACCTGCTGCGAGGGCACTCGGTTGGGATTGTGCGGCCGAGCCTGGGCCTAAACAGCCTCCTCAAGATCAAGCGCATGGCGGCCCTCGCCGAGGTCGATTACGTAGCGGTCGCGCCGCACCACTCCGGCGGCCCGATTGGAACCGTCGGCGGCATTCACCTGGGAGCCAGTCTGGCGAATTTTTTCATCCAGCAGGTTCCTCGGCCCGCCGCCGCGCAAGACCGCGCCATGCGCGCTGAATTGGCTTCCGGCGATTACGAGACAGCGCAGGACGGCTATGCGCCGCTGATCAACAAGCCGGGACTCGGAATCGAAGTCAACGAACAGTCGCTGGCCAAGTACAGCGAGGAGACGATATGAGACGACGCCAATTCTTTGGAACGCTCGCCGCCGCTGCCGGCAGCATGGGAGTTTCGCGCGGGGCGAGCGGAGTATCCTCCTGCGGCTGCTCGATGATGATGGCCCCCGCACAGCCGGGGTTGGAGGCCTTCCGCGATGTCGGCTCCAAACTGCGAATCACCGACATGAAAACCTACGGGGTCACCCTCGACTCGGCGATCGCGCCCTCCGACCGGCCCTACGTTTTCGTGAAGCTCGAAACCAACCAGGGTGTGGTCGGCTGGGGCGAGGCCACCCTGGAAGGCAAGGCCGGCGCCGCCATGGCCTGCGTGAACGACCTCCGGGATCTAGTTGTGGGCGGCGACCCGATGCAGGTGGAGCACCTCTACCAGTTGATGTACATCGGCAGCTTCTATCGCGGGGGACCGGTGCTGGGGTCGGCGATTTCCGGCATTGACCAAGCGATCTGGGACATACGCGGCAAAGTTTTGGGTATGCCCGTTTACAAATTACTGGGCGGCCCGATCGATCCCCGCGGGGTTCGCGGCTACTATCACGCCAGCGCCCCAACGCTGGAGGCCGCGCGCGCTCTTCGGGACGCAACGATGGCAGCCCAGGTAACGGCGCTGAAGTTCCAACTTCCCGAGCCTCTGGAATGGCTCGCGACCAACGTTCAGATCAAGCGCGCCGTGCGGTCGATGGAAATCCTGCGCGAGGGTCTCGGCCCCGACATCGATATCGCCGTGGATTTCCATGCCAAGCCAAGCCCCAGCGTGGCAGCAATATTGCTGCGCGAGGTGGAGCCGCTGCATCTGCTGTTCGCCGAGGAGATTTGCGCGCCCGAGAACATCCGGGCCATGCAACGCGCGGCAAAGCTTTCAACCACACCCCTTGCCACGGGCGAACGTCTGATTGCGAGCTACGGATTCGCGGATCTGGCCGAGCTAGGCATTGTGGATGTATTCCAGCCCGACATCGCCCATGTCGGCGGCGTGTCGGCCTTGTGGAAGACGGCAGCCCTGGCGGAGGCGGCGGGCATCCGCATGGCGCCGCACGCCTGTGAAGGCCCCATCGGAGGCATCGCCAGCCTGCATGTGGATGCCGCCATGCCGAATTTCCTGGTGCAGGAGATTTGCGGTGCAGTGCAGTCCGGCGAACGGGACCAGGTCTGGCAGGATTTACTGGGCTTTCCCGCCATGCGCATGGTCGGCGGACGTTACCCGCTGCCTGAGAAACCGGGACTTGGCTTCGAGCTGAACGAAGCAGCACTCAGCAAGTATCCGTTCCAGGGAACCAAACCCTTCCCGACATTCTTCCATCCGGATGGCGCGGTCGTATCGATTTAGGATGCGTTCGTGAGGAGCTTCCCGTAAATACGGGAGAATAGGCGCAGGTGAAAACAACCATCGAAATCCCGGATGTGCTGTTCCGCCGGGCAAAATCGGCGGCGGCCGCGCGGGGCGTTCCCCTGAGGGCGTTGGTATCGGATGCGCTGGCCGACAAGCTTCGTGCCTACGGCGGCGAAGAAAAACCGTGGATGAAGACCTTCGGAAAGCTACGGAACCTTCGCAAGGAGACGGCCCGGATCAACCGGATCATCGAAGAAGAGTTTGGTCAGATTGATCCCAAGGACTGGAAGTGATTCTGGACACGAATGCGCTATCAGCTGTTGCAGACGGTGATTTGAAAGTCGAATCGGTACTTCGTGAAGCCAGGACCGTCACGGTGCCGGTAATTGTCCTGGGAGAATTCCGATACGGCATCCGTCAGTCACATGCCCGCGTGCGGTATGAACGGTGGTCTACCGCCCCTGTCCCGCTTCGTCGGCATGGTAGGAGCTGCGCACCAGCGGGCCGGCTTCCATGTGCCGGAAACCCAGTTTGGCGCCAAACTGCTTGAGCCGCGCGAATTCCTCTGGTGAGTAATAGCGCCGAATGGGCAGGTGATCGGGTGACGGACGCAGGTACTGCCCAAGTGTGAAGATATCAACCTGGTGCGCGCGCAGGTCACGCATCACCTCGACGATTTCCTCTTCGGTTTCGCCAAGACCTACCATCACGCCCGATTTCGTGGGAATGTCCGGAGCTGCCTGCTTGGCGTAGAGCAGCATGCCGAGCGAGCGCTCATAGCGGGAGCCGGCGCGCACGTCGGGATAGAGACGCGGCACCGTCTCGGTGTTGTGATTGAGCACGTCCGGACGGGCGGCCAAGACGATATCCATCGCTTCCTGCGATCCCTGGAAATCAGGCACGAGCACCTCTACGTGGCAGCCGGGGTTATGCTCGCGGATGGCTTCAATCGTAAGGGCGAACAACTCCGCGCCGCCGTCTTTGCGGTCGTCGCGGTTGACGCTGGTGATGACCGCGTATTTAAGCCCCATCGCGCGGACGGCTTCGGCCACGCGCCGCGGCTCGTCGTAGTCGGCTTCGAGAGGCGCGCCTTTTTGGACAGCGCAGAAACCGCAGCGGCGGGTACAGACGTTGCCGAGAATCATGAACGTCGCGGTTCGCCGGTTCCAGCAGTCGCCGATGTTGGGGCAGGCGGCGCTCTCGCACACCGTGTGCAGCTTCAGCTCCTCGACCAACGCCTTCAGTTCGCGATAGTTCTTGCCGGCCGGCGCGGGCGCTTTCAGCCAGTCCGGACGCTTGCCTACAGGGCCCGGATAAGGCCCGTCGTAGGGCGGCACCATGGGCTTGGCCCGCGGGGGGCTGATTTGAATGAGATCAGACATGACAGACGGGAAGAGCGTCAATTTCAGTGTAGCCCGAAACGCTTGGGGGTCTGGCGAAGCCCTTCAGGGGCGCTACGACCCCACCCAGAGAAGCTCGATGGGCTCTTGTTGGGACAACACAAGAAGCTCAGGGTCCCCGCTAACTAGGGTTGCCCTTTGCCGGCGAGCCGTTTCAACAGCGAAAGCGTCAGCATAGGAAATCGAAAACTTGCTCTTGAGGCGAGCCGCATCCAGAATGAGCCGGCGGTCAGGCACAAGACTCTGAATAGGCATCGTTGGAAGATCGGATAAGAAACGCTCGGCTAGTGCTGCTCCGCGACGCTTTGCGATCAAGTAGAAAACTTCTCCAATATTGATCATCGACATGCCGACGGTGTCCTCCCCATGGAGAGCGGCATGTTCCAGGATCTCGCGGACCTTGCTTCGCGCAGGCTCCTCCCCCTGAAGCCAACCGATCACCGCCCACGAGTCAAGGACGATTGCTGTCACGGAGTAATTCCCGCTTCCTTTCTTCCGCCAAGTCCGCCAAGAGATTAGACCCCTTGAGACGGCTGTCCCACTCCCGCCAGCCACCAGCCGCCGCCTTGCGAAGGATGACGGCATCACCCTCCACGCCAACAGTCAGGGTATCTCCCTCCGTCAAACCAAGCTGGTCACGGACAGCTTTGGGAAGAGCGAGTTGTCCCCTGGACGACAGTCGAGCTTTCACTGAATCTTATTCTAAAGTAAGACATATCCTGAGTCAAGAAACTATGTGGCAGGAGGACAGCAGAAGAGGAAATGCGAAGAAGCTGAGGCTTCGGCAAGTCGCTGTAGACACACCGCTTGCGAAGCTCGGAAACTGAGTCTTGACAATCTCCTCAGGAATTACTTCGAAAGAAGCGCGAGCGTGGGTGACTTTCGAGAGGGGGGCGCCTATGCCCGCCAAGATTCGCGGAGACGAGCCTAAAACTCCCGCACTTGGGTTTGGTAGGCCTCGAAATTGCGCCGGGTCTCGCCCAGCGAGTCTCCACCGAACTTTTCGAGGAAGGCGCTTGCGAGGATGAGCGCAACCATCGCTTCGCCGATCACTCCCGCAGCGGGGACGACCGCTACATCCGAGCGTTCATAGGCGGCCGCCGATGGTTCGCGAGTCTCAAAATCCACGGATTCGAGCGGCCGGCGCAGGGTCGAGATAGGTTTCAAGTAGCCGCGCACGACAAGATCCTGTCCGTTGGTCATGCCGCCTTCGAGGCCGCCCGCCATGTTGGATCCCCGGTAGAACTCGCGCTTCGGCTTGCTGTAATGGATGGTGTCCTGCACTTTCGAGCCAGGTGAGGCCGAGGCCACCAGCCCGCGCCCGATCTCGACACCTTTAACCGCCTGCATCGACATGATCGCCTGCGCCAACCTGCCGTCGAGCCGCGAGTCCCAGGTAATGTGCGACCCCAAGCCGACCGGCAGACCGTGCGCCACCACCTCGAAGACCCCGCCGCGCGTGTCGCCGGTTTTGTAGGCGTCATCGACTTCAGCCTTCATACGCTGCTCGACTTCGGGATCAACACAGTTGAGCAACACTTCGTCTTTCGCGTAGAGCGCCTCGATCTCTTCCCAAGTAGCGTCGCGCTCAAGCATGGCGTCGCCGAGCGCTACCGCGTGACTCAGGACCTGGATGCCGAACTCACGCAGAAACAACTTCGCCAAGGCACCCACCGCGACGCGCGAGGTTGTTTCACGGGCGCTGGCGCGTTCCAAAATGTACCGCGCTTCGGGAAAGTTGTATTTCATACAGCCAGCCAAGTCGGCGTGACCCGGGCGCGGTCGTTTCACCGGCTTCGCGTTCTCGCTGCTGCCTTCGTAGTCCTCAACGGGCAAAGCCTCGGTCCAATTCTTCCAGTCGCGGTTCTCGAGCAAAATCGCGACAGGAGAACCGATCGTCTTGGAATGGCGGACGCCCGAGACGATGTGCGCCTTGTCGGTCTCGATCTTCATCCGCCCGCCGCGACCGTAGCCCTGCTGGCGCCGCCACAAATCGCGATTGATGAAGTCGAGCGACACGGGTACCCCGGCGGGCAAGCCCGTGAGGATGGTGACTAAGGTTTCGCCATGCGACTCGCCGGCAGTTTCAAATCGAAGCATGGATTCTCAGAATCGCGCGATGTCGAGGGGATACGCAAGAATGCCACGGAAATCCTGAGGGGCCTGTAGGGGCGCCGTATGCCGCGCCCGATACAGGACGACCGGAAATTCACGGCAGCCCTGGACGGAACAAAACCCATGATAGCGAAGAACCCGGCCGGGAACGCGCGAGCGCCGGTTCGAGAGGACACTCAACGAGGCCAGCCGGCAGGCCGACTCACCGCAAGCCTGGGCACCGGCTTTCTGTACACTGATCACTGGTGGTTTTCCTGGCGCCGCCATCATTCCCATGAGATCCAGTCTCCTGACGGGTGTGCATCCCGTGATCGAAGCGCTGCGGGCGGGCCGCCCTATCGAGCGCGTTCTGATCGCGCGCGGCGTGAAGCAACAGCGTCTGCAGCCGCTGATCGACGACTGCCGCCAGCGCGGCATCCCCGTGCGCTTCGAGCCCCGCGAGGCCCTCGACCGGCTGGCGCACGGCACGGCGCATCAGGGCGTCGTCGCCCTGGCGGCGGAAAAGGAGTACGCGCGCCTCGACGACATTATCGGGCATCTCGATCACCCTGGCCTGCTGGTAGCGCTCGACGGCGTCGAGGACCCGCACAACCTCGGAGCGATTATCCGCTCGGCCCACGCTGCGGGAGCCGATGCCGTGGTTGTTCCGCAGCGCCGCTCGGCCGGCCTGTCGGAAACGGTGGGCAAAGCCGCGGCCGGGGCGCTCGAACATCTGCCGGTCATCCGCACCACGAACCTGAACCAGGAGATCGAGCGGCTCAAGCAGAAACGCTTCTGGATTTACGGTTTTGACGAACGCGCCGAGAAAAACTATGATCAGGTCGACTATGAAGGCAACGTGGTGCTGGTGCTGGGCGGCGAAGGCAAAGGCATCCACCAGCTCACTGCCAAGCATTGTGACGTGCTCGTGAAAATTCCCGTCGCCGGCCGTATCGCGTCGCTCAATGTTTCCGTGGCCGCGGGAATTGCCTTGTTTGAAGTCCTGCGCCAGCGGCGCAAGTAGGGACGGACTTCAGATCTCCGCGCGGCCGTTCCCGCCACCCGGCCCGGCCCGGACTCCGGTTGCAGCCCGCCCCGCCGTACCGCTATAAATGAAGGTTCACACCGGTCCGCGTGACTGGCGAGTCATCGTGGAACTAACCACGGGGAAGCGCGGAACCTGACGACAAGGCCGTTCGCCTGGGCTGTTGTACTATCGACGCCCAGGCTTTTTTATTGCCTGCCGGCTGTCGTGATTCCACGAAGCTTTCGAGACAACCTATGGACAAAAACCGCGACCTACTGAAGAAGAACGATCCCGCGATCTACGACGCCATAGCCGGCGAAGAGCAGCGCCAGAAGCGTGGCATCGAGCTGATTCCCTCGGAAAACTATACCTATCCGGAAGTGCTGGCCGCGCTTGGCTCAGTGCTTACGAACAAGTATTCCGAAGGCTATCCCGGCCGGCGCTACTACGGGGGCCAGGAGTACACCGACGTCGTTGAGAACATCGCTCGCGTCCGGGCCAATCAACTATTTCGCTCCGAGCACGCCAATGTGCAGCCGCTCTCCGGGTCACCCATGAATCAGGCAGTCTACATGGCCTTCCTGACGCCGGGCGATACTGTGCTCGGCATGGATCTTTCCCACGGCGGGCACCTGACACACGGCGCGCCCGTCTCACACATGGGCAAGATCTATAATTTCATCCGCTACAAGACGCTTCCGGAAGAAGGTGGACGCATCGACTTTGACGCCTTGCGCCGCACAGCGCTGGAAGCAAGGCCGAAGATGATCCTGTGCGGTTACTCCTCGTACCCGCGCGACTACGACTACGCCGAGTTCAAGAAAATCGCCGATGAAGTGGGCGCTCTTACCATGGCCGACGTTTCCCATATCGGCGGACTGATCGCGGGCGGCGCGATGCGCAATCCCTGTGATGCCGGTTTTGACTTCGTCACCACGACCACGCACAAGTCGATGCGCGGGCCGCGCGGCGGCATGATCCTATGCAAGGAAAAGTTTGCCAAGGAGATCGACAAGTCCGTGTTCCCGGGACTGCAAGGCGGTCCGCACATGAACGCCGTCGCCGGCGTCGCCATTACGCTCGGCAAGGCGCAGCAGCCCGCCTACCGGGAGTATTGCGCGCAGGTGCTGAAGAATGCGAGAGTGCTGGCGGAGACGCTCATCGCCGAGGGGGCGTACCTGATCACCGGCGGGACCGAGAACCACATGATGGTGATTGACGTGGTCAAGAGCTTTGACGTCAATGGCCGTGTGGCGGAAGAGACGCTCGACGCGGTCGGCATCACGACGAACAAACAGATCATTCCCGACGATCCGAACCCGCCGTTACGGCCCAGCGGCATCCGGCTCGGCACGCCCGCCGCCACTACGCGCGGCATGAAAGAAGCCGAGATGAAGCAGCTCGCCGGATGGCTGGTCAAAGCGCTCCGCAATCACGATGACCAAGCGGCGCTGCAATCAGTGCGCGCTGAGGTGGAAGAGATGTGCAGGCGATTCCCGGTGCCTGGGATCGACTAGCGCAAATCGGGAGTGACGGCCCAGTCCAGGAGTCCTGTTTGATCACAATCGGCTCAGTACGGATCGGCGACGGCGCGCCGCTTGCGGTGATCTCCGGGCCCTGCGTGATCGAGTCGCACGAGCACGCCCTGGCAATGGCGCAAGCAGTGAAAGCAGCGGCCGGGCAGGGCGGCCTCGACGTTATCTTCAAGGCTTCCTACGACAAGGCCAATCGCACGAGCGGCGATTCTTTTCGCGGCCCCGGCCCCGAAGAAGGGCTAAAGATTCTGGCCGACGTCAAAAAGCAGACTGGTCTGCCGGTGCTGACGGACGTGCACGAAGTGTCCCAGGTCGCCGCCGCGGCGGAAGTTTGCGACGTTCTGCAAATCCCGGCTTTCCTCTCGCGTCAAACCGATCTGTTACTTGAGGCAGGGCGCACCGGCCGCGCCGTCAACATCAAGAAAGGCCAGTTCCTGGCTCCCTGGGACATGCAACACGCCGCCGGGAAAGTCGCTTCCACGGGCAACAGGAACATCTTGCTGACGGAGCGAGGCACGACGTTCGGCTATCAAAATCTGGTGGTGGATTTCCGCGGACTCGCGATCATGGGCCGGCTCGGCTACCCGGTTGTGCTTGATGTGACGCACAGCCTGCAGTTGCCCGGCGCGGGCAAAGGCGCGAGCGGCGGCCAACCGGAATTCATCGAGCCCATGGCGCGGGCCGGAGTGGCCGCGGGAGTCGACGCCGTTTTCTTCGAAGTTCACGAAGCCCCCGAGCGCGCGCTCTCCGACGGCGCCAACGCCCTGCGGCTCGAACTGCTGCCAGGACTGCTCGAACGGTTGGCCGCGCTCGATCGTCTGGTGCATTCGTGGCCGGTGGAGGGGTAGCGATCCCCTAGCCCAGCGACGTCCGCTTCCGGCTCTTCAACCCGCTACACCATCAGAAAATCTTTGCCGTTGATACCTCGCGTGCGGCCGCAGACCTCGAAACCTTCGCGGCTGCCTTCGTCGTTGGTGTTACCCTCGATCGTCGTCATGGCGTCGCCTTGAACCGACTCGACGATTCCGATGTGGGTCCAGTCATTGGCCGTCCGGCGGACAAGAAAAAGATAGCCGGGCTTGACCAACGAAATGTCGGCTGGTTTGCGAACGCTGAAAAAAGAGCCCTTCTCCTGCCCTTTGGCCGCTAGAAAATCGCAGCCGAAGGCGTAGGGATGCGGCATGGAGACACCCAGCGTCTGAGCCGCCTGGCGCAAGACCCATGTCGCGAAGCCAGCGCACCAAGGCCACTGGGGTCCCTCGTTGCCGTTCATGTAAAGGCGCACCCACGGCCCGCAATTCTGGCCGCCGATCTCAATCGGGTGCTCCTTGAGATGCCGCCGCGCATAGGCGACGTAAAGGTCGGCTAGCGGTTTTGTCCCGGCGGGGATGGACTCCTGCACGGTTTCGATAGGGCTTAACATCGCCTTCTGGGTGGGTGCGTTCACAACGCCGCTGGCCGTGATGCCTTTTTTCGTTTGAAACGTTTTCGTGGCCAGCTCGGTGGCAGGTCCGAAGACGCCGTCGACGGCAGTCCCGAACCCGTGGAAGGAAAGCCATTCCTGGGCGAGCCGGACGTCTTTCCCGCGATCGCCCTTTTGCACGGTTTTCTTGAAAGTATCCGCCATGGGAACCGATTTTAACGTTATTGCAACGCGGACGCCCGAGAACCAGGCGCAACGATATTGCACGCGCGGCTTCGCGTCGAGGAAAAACCCGGGGATGTGATGGGACTCTCAGGCCTGGTCTGGATTGAGAGCACATCTGAGCAGGTTTGAGCAGTTTTGAGCAGATTCCAGGCTAATTTCCGATGCATTGAACCTGGCTCTCTCTTTCTGCTTCGAACATAGCGCCCGGTGTCAAGCGAATTCCGGGTGCTCAGCGCGGAAGTGATTGATTTGGCGAGGGCGGGGTCTTGGTGACTGGCGCGGATGACTGTCCCCACCTTTTTCCCAGGAGCCGCTACATCTCCATTACGGCTTGCACGTCGGAGCTGACACGTTCTTCGACGGGGACCGCTGACAGCCAGGAAATGCCGATAAACACGACGAGTGAAACGAGCATCGAAACGCAGCCGACGTTCATGCCATGGGGCAGTGAGTAGATACCGTGGCGGGCAGCGAGTTCGAGAGCAAAATTCAACGCAATGCTCAACCCGATGGAAACCACGCAGGCGGTGCCCGTGGCGCGTTTCCAGTTCAAGCCTATGGCGACGCTGGGCACGATGGCGGCGGCGAAGGTGCCCCATCCGAAAGTGCCGAGCAGGGCGACGAGATTCTCCATGTAGAGAGCGAAGAGCGCCGCCGCGGCCAGAATCAGACCCGTGGCGACCCGCGACCAGAGGAGTTCGCGCTCGAGGGGACGGCCGAAAAGCGCTTTCGGAAGATCACGCACCACGGCACCGGCGCCGATGTTCAGGAAGCTGTCGGCGGTTGACATCACGGCCGCAAGCAAACCCGCGAAAACGATACCTGCCAGCAACTCAGGCGTGTAACTCTTCAAGAACACCGGCGCGGCAAGGTCCGGCGTGGCAAGCGCCGGCTGCACGCCGCGCTCAACGAGTGTTCGCATGGCAAGCCCGATGCTCACCCAGAGAAGGGCCATCAGCGCATAGCTGGGGCCCATCAGGACGCCCGCCCAGCGCAAGTCGGGAATACGGCGAAGCATCATGAATTTGGTGATGGTGTGCGGCTGGCCCACCGATCCCACGGCAAACAGCAGAAACCAGCTCAGCGCGTTAAGCGGCCCGCGCGTCCCCCAGGGGCCCAGGTAGGTGGGATCCATGGCCCACAGTGTTTCCGTCATGGAGGCCAACCCGCCGCCTACGCGCAAAGCGTAGTAGAAAACGGCCAGCGAGGCCACGATCATGAACAGGCCCTGGAAAACGTCGGTGTAGACGCTGGCGACCATGCCTCCGGCGATGCTGTAGAACGCCAGCACTCCCAGGCCGATCAGCAACGCCAGAGGCAAACTGATGTTGAACACGGCCACGAGCACCAGACCGACAGCCATCACTTGCGTGCCGAGATAACCGAGCACGCCCAGCAGAATCGCCACGGCCATCATGGCCCTCGGAGCGCGCCCGCCATAGCGGGCGGCCACGGCGTCGGGCAAGGTGAGAATGTCGCGCGATTCCGCCAAGAGGCGCAGACGTTTGCCGACGAGGGCCACGACGAACGGCATGCTGAAGCTGGAGGCGAAAACCATCCAAAAGGAACTTGTGCCGGATTCAAAGACGAGCCCAGGGCCGCCCACAAAACCAAAACCGCTCATGACGCTTGATATCGTGGCCAGCACGACCACAAAGGGACCGAGGTCTTTCCCGGCAAGAAAGAAATCGGAGCTGCTGTGCGTGCGGCGCATAGCCCAGAGACCGATAAGAAAGCAAAGGGCGAGGTAGGCAACGACGCATCCGATGATGGTCGCGGAAACGGCATTCGGCATGAGGAATACTATTTTTCGCGAAAGCGCTCGAGGAATTTTTCCAGGCGGTCCGGCGGCAAAACGGCCGTTGGGAAATACCAGAAATAGACAACACCGAACAGGAAACCGAGCGGCCAGATGCCGTAAACAAAGAAGCTCGTGCTCTTCGGCAGGCCGAACACCAAGGCAAGCGGTTCCGTGGGGCGGTCGGTGACCGCGACAGCTGAAAACAGCACGAAGTAGGCAAGCAGCAGAACAGCGAGAGCGGCCAGGGGCGCCCGCGGCCCGTAGGCCAGGGCGACCAAGCCTACCATGAGCAAACTCGTCGCCAGCGCGAACCACAGCCACGAGTTGAGCAAGCCAAGGGCCAGCAGGAGCAGACTCAACGCGGCTGTGAGCAGAATGATGCCGTCATTTTCGTATCGCATCGTGCCTGGGTGGTCTATGAAGTTTCCCACACAAAGGCAAAGAATTTCCGCAGCACGGAGAACCCGAGGCTCTGGTAGAGTTGCACCGCGCCCGTATTGGAACTTGTGACCGTGAGGCTCACGGCGTCACAACCGTATTCCTGAAAGGACTTGCCGGCGCGCCGCAGAAGCTCATAGCCGATGCCTTTGCCTCGGGCAAAGGGAGCGACGCAGAGCTGCGTGATGTGCCCTACCCGCGCCTGGACGAGGCTGCCGAGACAGATGCCGCAGAGCATCCGGGACGAGGGCTCGATCGCGCTCAGCGCCCCGCGGCGGAAGAAGACGCCGCAACCGGGGTGCTGCGTGCTGTTGAAGAGGAAGCGGCGCGCCCCCGCCAGGCTGCGGTATTGATCGTTGATCAAACTATCGACATGGTTCTCATAGGAACTGCAAATGAGCTCGGCGGTCGCCTCCAGGTCATGTTCCGACCAAGGAAGATAGCGGAACGCTTGTCCGCCTGGAGGTCCCGTCTCCAGTTTCTGGAAGCCGTCCATCATCATGAACGAGCGCTCATGAACCGCAAGCGGGCGGCCGTGCACGACTTCGCCGGCGGGATTGCACGTCAAAGCCAAAAGCTGCCCCTCAATACGATTGACGCCGGGAACGGCCGCGGCGGCGTGCAGCGTGTTGTAGAGGAGATAACGCTCCGCCTGCTCACTGCGATGAGACTCGCTGATGAACAGATCGCCGATCAGCGCCTTGCGCTGCTCGTGAACGAAGTAGCTATACCCTATCAGCCTTCCCTCGCTCAGCAGGGAATAGCCGTAGAGGTTGCGCATGTCGATGAAGCGCAGAATTACCTCTCGCGAGGCTTCGAAGTCCCAGCGGTAGACATCGCTCCAGAGCTGTGACTGTTCGTCCAGCAGGGGGCGCACGTCGTCCGCTCGGAAGGCGCGCAGGTCCACGACTTCGAGGTTGGCTGGCTGTGCGGGGGAAGCCGCCATCCTGGAGATTATACCCTTCCGTTTTCGATGTGGGGATGAATTTCCGCACGGGTACCGAAAGAACTCAGCGGGTCGGGCGGCGCGGCCTCGCCGCGGGGCGCTAGCGAAACCAGCTCTTGATCTTGTCGACGACCAAGTTGAAGTTGGAGTAGTCTTCTCCGAGGTCCGACTGGTCGTTGAGTCCCCAGCGGTATTCGTTGAAGTGGATCTTGAGATCCTTGTTTTGAATATCTCCTCCCGCGGGTACGGGAGCGTGTTTCTTGAGAAAGCCGGCCAGGCCACCGGGGTGATCTTCGAAGTCTTTCCGGTACCACTGGAAGATAGGGCTTACGTCGGCGCGTCCGTTCGCGTCAAAGTGGTTCAACGCCGGATCGGCCAACCAACGGCGAGTATTGTCCTCGAGTTGCCTGTCGACGCGCGCACCGGTGTAGGCTTCCCGCCGCAGCGGAGGACAGCTCCGCGCAGCACAGACCAGAGCGGCATGGATGCGAGGGTCGCCGGTTTGGCGCAGCAACGATTCGATTTCGTCGAGCGAAATCAGACGCCTCCCCAGAGTGTGCCGTGCTTTCTTGAACGGGTTGGGCGTTGCCCAGATGCTGGACACCGGATAGTGATTCAGGATCCAGCGAACGGTCAGCGCGTTGTAGGCATTGATCAGGAAAGCTTTGTACTGAGGCGCGGGCAGCGAAGGGTAGTCGACAGCGGCCAGGTGGGTGAGGTACCCATCGATCTCGGGAAGGCCATCGCGTTTCAGTCCCGCGTAGTCAACGCGGTGATCTTCATTCACGTACCGGCCGAGCAGTTGGTCCCAGACCGTATGGCTGGCGGTTGCCTGGTCGGGAGCCGCCCGCGACGGACTGACCAACAGCAGCAGTGCGGTCCCGAGGAAAAGGTGGCGGAGTCCGGGCATCAAATTTCCCGCGAATGGCGTTGCGGCGCTGTCCACACAGACGCCGTGATTTCTGCCCGCGCACGCAGTGTCTGAAGAACGCCCGTTCGTTTTCTCTCTCAGGCAATGAACGCGGCAGCCACCTTCGGCGAAGTGTAGCGCTCGGGATCCCCCATGAGACTGCCGTTCAACGAGTCAGCGCCGAATTCGCCACCCTTTTGCAGGATGTACCCCTGCCGTACGACGGTATGAATCATCACATCACGCCGCCCTTCCAGCTTCTTTCGCAGGCGGCTCACATGGACATCCACCGTGCGAGTTCTCGCGTCGCTCGAATACCCCCAAATCCTCTTGAGCAGATAGGAACGCGAGAAACATCGGCCCGGGTTTCTTTCCAGCAACTCAAGCAGATCCTTCTCTTTACGCGTAAGGCGCGAGCCTAGGCCGCAGCCCTCTTGAGTTAGTGCCATGAACTCCCTCCTGGGTGCAGACGCACCCTCAAAGGCCCCTTAGCGTTCCTGTTCGAGCCAAAGACCCGAAAAGTTACGGTGAAACTCGGGCAGGTCGAACCCTGCAACGGCGCTTGGGGCGAGGCGACAGCCTCGTTGGCTTCAACGCGCCTTGGTGCAGGCGCACCCAAGGCTAGCGGTTGGTGACAGGAATCCATTCGCGGTGGACAGAACCCATGCAACACGGGAGCATTTCCGGCTAGGAGACACACTCTCATGCCCCTTTTGAAGACTCCGTGGCGGTCCGCGGACCACCTTTCCGCGCGGGTGAGGCGATGGTCTCACGACATCGGCGCAGCCGTAACGTGCGGCGAAAATAGCTAACCCTTTGCATAGGAATGACGAGATAAGCCAGCCAACTTTTAAAACTACATATATAGTAATTGATGCCGTTTGGGTGACTTCCACACAAAAAGGGGAGGCGTCCCATTCTGCCGAAGGAGCGCCTCCTAGGCCTTGGAGACGCCGGACACAAGATCGCAAAAGCCGGCGAGAATAGCGCTATCGGCGTCACAGCGCGGACCTCAGGACTGCGGCTGTCGATATCCGGAACTCACCCTGTGTATCCCGAGGGCCGGTCGCCGCAAGGGCGAATGCCGGGAGCCGGCAGCCTTTGCCAGAGCTCCGAAACGCCAAAATTCCTCGTCGCCTGAGTCGCGAACGGACATAGTTAACGTCGAAGTCATGGGATCAACACACGTGTTATGATTCGGGACAAGGGGCTTTTCTCTGGAAAAGCGGTCTCCATTTTTCGAGGGTCAGAGGTTACTCATGTTCAACAAACTAGTTCTTCGTGTGTCTATGCCGCTCTTGCTTCTGGTTCTGTCCGCCGGCCTCAGCTGGGGACAATCGACGTCTCAGTTGACGGGGACGATCACCGACAGTACGGGCGCCGTTATCGAAGGGGCCGCCGTGAAGGCATCCAATGCCGCCACGGGAGCGGAGCGCTCCACCGTGTCCAACGATCTCGGGAACTACAACATCCCTTTCCTGCCGCCGGGCCTGTATACGATCAACGTGCAGCGCGACGGTTTTCGCGCCATCAACCGTGACAATGTGCGTCTGGAAGTCAACCAGACGGCGCGTCTCGACTTCTCGCTGGAAGTCGGCGCGGTCTCCGAAACGGTGGAAGTGACGGGCGCGCCGCCCGTGCTCGAATCAGAGTCGTCGAGCCTGGGGCAGGTGATCGACACGAAGCCGATTATTGATCTGCCGCTGAACGGCAGAAATTTTGTACAGCTGGCGATTCTGAGTCCGGGCGTGATCGGCGTGGGCTTCGGCGCCCGCGGCACGATCATGAGCGGAACGCGGCCAGACGATTTGCGCCCGGGCAGCGAAATCTTTTCCAACGGCAACCGCGAGGGCGCCAACAATTTTCTGATGGACGGCGTGGACAACAACGAGCGTCTGACGCTGGCGATTGTGCTGCGGCCGTCGGTGGAATCGGTGCAGGAGTTCAAGATTCAGACAAATCTCTTCGCCGCCGAGCAGGGGCGTAATCCGGGCGCCACCGTCAACGTGGTGACCAAATCGGGCACCAACGAGTTTCATGGCAGCGCCTACGAGTTCCTGCGCAATGATGCGCTGGATGCGCGCGAATACTTCGCGCGCCCGAACGCGGCGACTCCGGCGTTCCGCCAGAACCAATTCGGCGCCACGTTGGGCGGCAAAATCATCGAGAACAAACTATTCTTCTTCGGGGCGTATGAGGGTTTCCGCCGCCGCCGGGAGAACACGTTCGTCAGCAGCGTGCCGACGCAGGCGATGCGCAACGGTGACTTTAGCGCCGTGCGTGACATTTTCGATCCTTTCTCCACGGTGGCCGATCCTAGCACGAGCACGGGTTTTCGCCGCGACGCTTTCGCGAACCGGCAAATCCCACAGACTCGCTTTGATTCCGTGATGGGCCGCGTGGTGCAGGCCTATCCCCAACCGCAATCGGCGGGCATCACGAACAACCATGTCTCCAATCCCAAGGAGCGGCAGGGCTGGGATCAGGGTGACGCCCGGATCGACTGGAACGCCAACGAGGGAAACGTGATCTTTGGCCGTTACTCGCGGCAGGACACGACCACGACGCGGCCTTCGACATTCCCGAATGCAAGCATCCCCGGATTTTCGACACCCGTGGGCCTGGGCAGCGAGGCGACGTTTGCCGGCGATTCCAATCTGATCGCCTACAACACGGTGCTGGCCTGGGTGCACACCTTTACGCCGACTTTCCTGATGGACGCGCGCATGGGTTTCAACCGCTTCAACCTGAACTTTCTCCAGGAAGGAGCCGCGCCCGGCGCCAAACTTGGGGAAGCGCTGGGTGTACGCAACGCCAACCAAGGGCCGGCTTCCGACGGCATCCCCATCTTCAGCCCGGCCGAGTACCAGGGCATCGGGCAGACGCGCTCGCTCCCGATCATCCGGATTGAGAACACATTCCATCCGATGGTCAACCTGACGAACATCCGGGGCGCGCATACCTTCAAGTTCGGGTTCGATGAGCGGCGGCGGCAGCTGACGCAGTTCCAGGTCAACCGCGGCAACGGCCGCTTCAACTTCAGCCGCACCTTCAGCAACAATCCGAACGCCACGGCTAACACGGGCGACTCCATCGCCAGCCTGTTGCTCGGAACCGCCTCCACGATTGAGCAGGACTTTCTGCTGGTGTATCCCGGCATCCGCGGGACCGAGTTCGGCTACTACGTGCAGGACGACTGGAAGGTCAATGACCGGCTGACGCTCAACCTCGGTCTCCGCTACGAATATTTCACGCGCTGGACCGAAGTCGGCAATCGCTGGACGAACTTCGATGTGAAGACCGGCAAACTGCTGATCGCCGGTTTTAACACGGATGAGAACACCGGCATTAGGCGCGACCTGAACAACTTCGCGCCGCGCTTCGGCTTCGCTTACCGCTTGCGGCAAGGAACAGTCCTGCGGGGCGGCTACGGAGTCTTCTACAACACGCCCGGGAGCGAAAGCGTCGTCATGCGGCGCCATCGCCAACTGCCCTTCGGCCCGATCAGTGCCGTCGACATTAACCAGTTCTCCGCGAATCCGCAGCGGGTACAGGATGGCCTTGCTCCGATCCCGAATCTGGCGTTCGAGCAGGTGGCGAACAACCCCGTCGGCGGGATGCTAGCCACGGCCGAGGAATTCGCGGCGGGCTATGCGCAACAGTTCAACCTCCAGTTGCAGCAAGAGGTTGGCCTGGGGACGGTGCTCAAGATCGGCTACGTCGGCAATCTCAGCCATCGCATCGACACCAGCTATGACTTCAACCAGCCGGCGCCCGGGCCCGGCGCCGCCGGACCCAGGCGGCCGCTCTTCACGCTCGCTCCGGGTGTTGTGGGGGCGAGCTACAACGTGACGGACGGCAACGCCACCTACCACGCCATGCAGTTTTCGGCGGAGCGGCGATTCACCGGCAATTGGGGCTTCCTGGCGTCCTATAGCTGGGCGCATTCGATCGACGACACCACAAACGCCTTCGGTGGAGCCGATAACGGTCCTTCCCCGCAAGACCGGCGGAACCGCGCCGCTGAAAGCGGCAACAGCGGTTTCGACCTCCGCCATCGCTTTGTCCTCAGCACGAACTACACGCTACCGGTTGGGAAGGGGCAACGCTTCGACTTTCAGAACGGCGTTGCCAACAACGTTCTGGGCGGGTGGAAGATGAACTTGATCTTCACCGCGCAAACCGGGTTGCCGTTCACACCCGTGCTGGCTACCTCCGTGTCGAACGCGGGCGGCAGCCGCCCGGACCGCCTCGGCGAGGGGACGATCGATAACCCGACGCGCGAAAAGTGGTTCGATACGTCCTTCAACACCGCCGGCGCGGCCTGGGGCGTGCCCGCGACATTTACCTTCGGCAACTCGGCGCGAAACATCCTGTTTGGACCTGGCCGAGTCAACTTCGACTACTCCCTCTTCAAGGATGTGGCGCTGACGGAGCGTTGGAACCTGCAGTTCCGCGCGGAGTTCTTCAACCTGATGAACACACCGCAGTTCGACTTGCCCAACGGCTCGATCGGCAGCAGCAATGCGGGTGTGATCAGCGCCGTTCTCGGGAACCCGCGGCAGGTTCAGTTCGGTCTGCGGCTGTCCTTCTGAGCTGTTCTCTTTAGGGGACGGGCGCTGCGCCCGTCCTCACCTTCCTGGTTTTCCTGCTCTTGTGGCGTGGCCTCCGGGCGCGCCGTGCCAGCATTTCTTGCCGGCATGACCGTACCTTTCAGGGCAAACGTTCCATAACAGGCCGGTCCAGCCGCGGTGGGTCGGATTCGACGCGATACGGCTGCGGGTTGCTGGAACATTCCCGCAGCCGCGAATCGCTGTAATAAGCCAAACCATAAGCAACATGGCGGCGGACATCGCCGATGCAGGCCTCCGCTAGATGCGGCTCGACTTCGCGCCACAGCGAGCGAGTGCCTGCCTGCGCGTCGAGGGCGGGAAAGGCGCTGACTTTCAGATGGACAAGACTTGCGATCGTGCAGGCGGCGAGGAGCGCTATCGCCGCTCCCCGGCGGCCGATCCGGTCCAGCCAGGCCGAAGCCCCAGCGGCGGCCACAAGTGGTATCGTCCACAGCCAGGCGATGATCTCCGGAGGCCAGGCTTTCCGGAGTCCGTGCGCCAAGGCGACCGGCAGCAGGGCCTCCGCCAGCGGCACAAGCAGCAGTAGAAGGCCGGCGCCAGCGAGAAGCAGCGAAGCGGTCTTCACGCGGGCCAGACGAATCCCCACCAGGGCGGCCAGCGGAGGCAATGCCGGCAAAATGTAGCTGGCGACCTTGTTCGTCGAGAACGAGAAGAAGACCAGCGTCGTCAGAGCCCAACCCAGCAGGAATCGGACTTTCGGATCGCGGCGCATTTCCTCGTTGGGATACAGGGCCAGCAAAGGCGTCCACGGAAGAAAGCCGATCAGCAGGACGGGAATAAAAAACCACGTTGGCTGCACGTGTTGCAGCGATTCGCTGAAAAAGCGAGAGAAGTGATGAGTGCCGAAGAAGTCGGCGAGGAACGCCCAGCCGTTTTCGGCGGTGCACAGCCAATACCAGGGAGCCGCCACGACGAGAAAGGCCCCCAGGACTCGCGGATGGAAAAGATCCTTGGCGACTACCTTGAGCCCGTGGCGGAAACAGACCGGCAGGACCGCAAGCGCCGCCAGAGCTGGCCCCGTCAGACCTTTGGCGAGCGCCGAGACACCCAGGAGCGCACCAAGCAAAGGCAAGCCGCTCCGCGCGCCGGCTTCATCACGATTTCCGGCCCAGGGCAACAAGAAAAACAAAGCGGCCCCGAGCGAAGCAGCCAACGGCAGGTCGAAAATCCCCGCCTGGCTGAACGCCGTCCAGCCGGCGGAGGTGGCAAGAATGGCCGTAGCGTAATCAGCTTCCAGCAGGCCGAACAGCCGCCACAGCCGCCAGTGAAAGAAGATAAGGAACCCAATGCTCAGCAGGCTCACGGGCAGGCGCGTGGCCAAGTCGCCCTCAACACCCACGGCGTGGGCAGCAGCCCCGAGCCAGTAAAGCAGGGCGGGCTTTTCGAACCACGGCTCACCGTCCAGCCGAGGCGTGATCCAGTCCCCCGATCGCGCCATTTCACGGGCGATGCTGGCATAGCGTGGTTCGTCCGGCCCGACCAAACCCCGGCCTGAGGAACTAAAGATAAACAAAACGTACCCGGCGGCAATGATCGCAACCCAGCGTGTGAGAAAGGGGGTCTGCATCGGGGCAATGATTTCCCCAGTGTAACGGAGGGCATTGCGAAGACAGAGCAGCTTCGAGGTCCGCCGCGATCGATCATCGACCAACGGCGGACGGTGGAACCCCGGCAACCGCGTCACTTGACGGGTCTGCCAAAGATGTCTGCACGCATGGATATGGCGCGCCGGTCTTCGCTTTCAACCTGTAGGGCGGTTCCAGCGAGCGGATAATCCATTGTTCAAAGCGGCGGCATCGATACGGTCCCGGGCCGCTGATCCGACGCTCTCACCCGGTTTCGATCGCCTTGTTGACAGTTGGCAGGTAGAGCCTGGCAGAGACGCTGATGTGCTCGAGGCACCGCAAAGCCGACCAGCGGTTTCGGGACGGCGACCAGAAAAACCCTGCGCGGGGGAGAGCAAATGGACCAGGGCAGCGGCCTCGCTGTCGGCCGCATTGAGTTGCGAAATGACGTCTTCGAGCTCGGGGCACATGGTGGTGTCCGGGAATTGTAGCGTGCGTTTCCGGCCGGAGGTTCCGGGCGCGGGGTATACTGACTGCCTCTGCCGGCCGCGTCTGCTCTTGGGAAAAGACGAATCCTTCCGGCGGAAAGTTGGTTCTCGTTCGAGGCATGTCGAAGCACGGTCCCCTCCGCAATTTCGCTGAGTACGCGCTGGCGTGGCCGGTTCTCAAGTGCCTTGAGTGGGCGCCGCTAGCGATGGCGCGGGCGGGGGCGGATTTGCTGGCCTCAGGGATCTACGCGGTGACGCCTGCCTGGCGCCGCGTTGCAGAAACCAACCTGGGCCTGGCATTCCCCGAGGCGGACGCGCCGGCCCGCAACCACATCGTTCGGGGCGTCTATCGGAACCTGGGCAGGGCGGCTCTGGCCGTCGCCCGCATGCCCAGGCTGAACGCCGGCAATATTTCGGACTGGATCGAATACGAGGGCTTCGAGCACTACGAAGCGGCGCTGGCAAAAGGGAAAGGAGTACTTTTCATGACAGCGCATTTGGGGAATTGGGAGCTAAGCGCTTTTGCGCACGCCCTTTTCGGACACCCCATGCATGTGATGGTGCGGCCTCTCGATAACCCCTGGTTGGACGGCCTGATCGAAGCTCATCGCACCAGCTGCGGCAATCACACGATCCGGAAACATGATTCGGCCCGGCACGTCTTTCAATTGCTGCGGCGGAATCAGGCCGTGGGTATTCTGGTGGACCAGAATGCCGCCGGGGACGACGGCGTTTTCGTTAATTTTTTCGGCCGGCAGGCGAGTGCCACTAGCGGACTGGTGAAAATTGCGATGCGGAGCGGGGCGGCCGTCATCCCTGGATTTGCCTTCTGGAGGCCGGCCGAGAGGCGGTACGCGCTGCGCTTCTATCCCCCGCTGGAAATGGCCGCTGGAGAGGGCGGCGAAGCCGAGGTTGTGGCTAACACACAGAAATGCCAGAGTTTTCTGGAGAACGTGATTCGCGAGCACCCGGACCAATGGCTGTGGATTCACCGCCGCTGGAAAACGCGCCCAGCGGATGAACCAAGCCTGTATTGACGCCCTCTGGGCGGTGCCGTCCGGGCCCGGTGCCAGGAAGGCGGAACTGGCCGGAAGTTATTGAAGGGCTTGTTACTTTAGAATTTCGGGCTATACTTAAGCTACCAAGGTCTGCCTAAAAAGGGGATGCCTGTGACCAAGACGCTCGCCGCTTGCTTCGCTCTGCTGTTATCCGCATGTCTTGCGCCGAGCGCGCTTTGGGCGGCGCCCCAGGCCGCCGGAAGCGGCTCTGCCCGGGATGCGCAGTCCTCAGCCTATTACCACTACGCCATGGCTCACCTCTACGAGCAGCTGGCGATCGAGCATACGCGGCAGGAGTATGTGGAACGGGCGGTGGAAAACTACAAGCAGGCGATCGCCGCCGATCCCGATTCCCCTTTTCTGCACCTTGAGCTTGCCAATCTTTATGCCCGCACGAATCGCATGAACGCCGCCGTCGAAGAGGCTGAGAAGGTTCTTGCGAGCGACCCGAATCATATTGAGGCCCGCCGTCTGCTGGGTCAGATTTATCGGATGTATGCCGCGGACCAGCGCAATCAGATCGACGAGGCGCTGCTCCGGAAATCGATCGAGCAGTACGAAAAGATCCTCGGCGTCGACGGCAGTGACAAGGACTCCCTATTGCAGCTCGCAAACCTGTATCGGGCTTCCCAGCAGCCGGCCAAGGCCGAGGAGGTTCTGAAGAAGCTTCTGGAAGCCGATCCCGGTTCGGCGGATGCGCTTTCCACCTTGGCATTGCTCTATCACGACCGTGGGGACACCGAAGGCGCGATCGATGCCTTTGAAAAAATCCGCAGGCAGGGACTCGCTAGCCGCGGGCACCTCATTGGACTGGCCGCGGAGTACGAGAGCGCCGGCAGGAACAAAGAAGCTGCGGAGATTCTCAAAGAGGTCATGGCCATGCCCGGCGCCTCGAACCGCGAGCGGACTTCCCTGGCTCATAATCTCGCTCTCGCCGGCGAATTGGACAAGGCTCTGGAACACTACGAGGCCCTGCTACAGGCCGAGCCCGAGAATCCGGACCTCTATCTGCGCGTTTCTCAGATCCACCGCGAGAAGGGGCGGTCCGAGGAAGCCTGGAAGGCGTTGCGCAAGGCGGAGGAGATCGCCCCCGAATCAATCGAAATCAAGTACAACGTCGTTCTGCTGCTCGAAAGCGAAAATCGCGGGGCGGAGGCCATCCAGGAATTACAGAAGCTGCTGGCGGATACCGAAAAGCAGAACGACCAGTACACCGCGCGCGATAAGCAGAACCGTGCCCTGTTTCTGGAGCAACTCGGCATGCTGAACCGCGCCGAGGAGCATTACGCCGAAGCCAGGCAGGCTTTTCAATCTATGGCGGAGGCAGATCCAGGATCGCGGAACCGCGCTCTGGCGCAGATCGTCGACACCTACCGGGCAGCCCGCGATTACGATGCCGCCCGCAAGGCTTCCCAGCAGGCTCACGCGGAGTTTCCTGACAGCCGCCCGATTGCCGTACAGCGGGCGACGGTCCTCGCCGAGACCGGAGAAGCCTCCGAGGGCGTCAAGATTCTGAGAAAGCTTCTGACGGGAGAAGCCCGAGATCGCGAAATTCTTCTGACGATGGCGCAGATTTACGAAAAAGGCAAACGGTACGACGAAGCGATTGACGCGATCGAAAAAGCCGATAAGTTCTCTCCGACGGAACGCGAGAAGCTGGGCGTCCTTTTCACCTATGGCTCCGTCCTGGAACGCGCCAAGCGGTTTGATCAGGCGGAAGCGAAGTTCCGGGAACTGCTCAAACTCGATCCCGAAAACACATCCGCGCTCAACTACCTGGGCTACATGCTTGCGGACCTCAACAAGAGTCTCGACGAGGCCCACGATATGATTCAGAAGGCGCTGGATCGCGAGCCCGACAACGGCGCTTTTCTCGACAGCCTGGGATGGGTCTATTATCGCCAGGACAAGCTGGATCTGGCTGAGCGCTACCTGGTGCGTTCGCTCGAAAAGATCAAGACCGATCCCATCGTCCGCAGCCACCTGGGAGAGGTCTACTTCAAGCAGGGAAAGTTCGAGAAGGCCAAAGAACAATGGGAGCTTGCCCTGCGTGACTGGGAGAAGAGTCCCGAAGCGGAGCGTGACGCCTCGGAAATCAGCAAGCTGAAGAAAAAACTGGCTGAGGTGAATGCGGAGCTTTCCTCCCGGGCGCAGAAGAGCGGCGCCAACAACTAACGGCCCCAGGCTACGCCGGCAAAGCAGCCGCCGGCAGTTGAGTTTCTCCGCAGAGAAACCTAGAATCACAACAGCACTCGGGATCTCCCCCGGGGCGTAGGCGAAAAACTTCCAGGTGGACTAACGTGACCCTGCCAGCTCTCCGAATTGCACTCTCTGTTCTGCTCTTCGCCGCGCTTCTGCCGGCGCAGGTCTCCTTTAAAAAGGGGGATGGCTCGATCCAGATCCAAATCGCGGGCAAGCCGTTCTCCACGTTTTACTACGGCCCTTCGGCTCCAAAACCCTACCTGCACCCGCTGCGCGCCGCCGATGGCACCGTGGTGACGCGCGGCTACCCGATGGAGGAGATTGCGGGCGAGAGCCGCGATCATCCGCATCACCGGGGCCTTTGGTATACCCACGGCGACGTGAACGGATACGATTTCTGGATGAACGAGCCGGGGCAGCACCCAAAGAACGGCGGCTCCATCACGTTGAAGGGAACGCCAAGCGCAGAATCGGGCCGCATTCAGGCATCCTTCGAATGGAAAACACCGGGTGGCGGTCTCCTGCTCGCGGAAAATCGTACGATGACCTTTTCGGGAGATGCCAAGACCCGCGTCATCGATTTTGACGTCACCTTTACGGCCGGGGCGGAGAAAGTGAAGTTCGCCGACACCAAGGAAGGCACGTTCGCGATCCGGCTGGCCACGCCGCTGGAAGAGCCGCACAAAGGCGCCGAAGGCGTTGCCCGCACCGGGAAGATGGTGGCCACGGAGGGCAGAATGGGCGAGTCTCAGGTCTGGGGAAAAACGTCGCCGTGGGTTGACTATAGTGGTTCCATCGACGGCAAACCCGTCGGCATCGCCATCCTCGACCACCCGAAGAACCCCAAGCACCCCACTTTCTGGCACTCCAGAAGCTACGGGCTTTTCGCCGCCAACCCCTTCGGCGAGCACGATTTCTTTAACGACCCCGCGCGCGACGGAGGCATCGCGATCGACCCCGGCAAAGCGATCCGCTTCCGTTACCGCGTGATTATTCATGAAGGTGACACACAGACCGCCGGCATCGCTGATCTCTACCAGAAATACGCGCAGCACGCGACTGCGAGCTTGAGCAATTAGCCGGCGCCGGAAAGGATGTTTTCCACGCGCGTCCTCGCGGGACAACGTGAGGAATTGCTCTCTTCAGAACAGCATCTTCAATTCGGAGAATCTCTTGACCCGGTGAAATTTCGCTGAGGGTTCGGGGATTTCGGCGTGCTCTAGGCTCCAGGTGTGAGGATGCGGCACCAAGACCGCGCCCAGCCCGGCTTCCAGCGCCGGCCTGATGTCCGATTTCGGACTGTTGCCGACCATCCAGGTCTGCTGGCGGTCCAGTTTCGCTTCTTCAATTAACTGCCGGTACGCGGCCGTGTCTTTCTCGCGCACGATGCGGCAGTCATGAAAATACTTCCGGAGTCCCGAGCGGTCCACCTTGAGATGCTGCTCCTCGGGGTGGCCTTTCGAAAACAGAATCAACTCATGCCGCCCGTTGAGATAGGCGAGGGTTTCCTCAACGCCATCAAGTAACGCCATCGGCTGCTCGAGAATCTGCGCCGAGAGCCGCATCACGGCGTCGAGTTCCGCCTCCGTAAAAGGCTTCTCCGCGAGAACGCGAAAGCACTGCTGCAGGTTGCGGCCGAAGTTGGCCGAGCCGTATCCGTGAATCTGAATGTTCTCCAGCTCGATTTCGTCGAGCACGTCCCGGACTTCGCGGGGGGAAAGATGGGAGTGATCCAGGATCCCCACAAACTCTTCAAAGGCCCGCTCGAAGTAGATGTTGTTCTCCCACAGGGTGTCATCGGCGTCGATCAGCAGTGAGTAGCGGGGCATGGGTCTGTGGCGGAGCCGGTGAGGGCCGCCGCACCTCGCACGGGTATGCAGAAAAGCCGACGCGGCGACAGTCCTTCATCGTAGCGAAAGGCGGAGATGTGCCGGAGGAGGGTAGTGTCCTAATCCCTCCAACGCGTCTTTAGGAGACTGCCCGGAGGTGCGTGACAGGACACAGCCGGTCGGAGCCTGTCATCGACCGCTCTTCGTGATCCGGTAGACGCAGCGTGCGCCGCCGCTGAGGAGGTGCTGTGTGCGTTCGACGCGGACTCCTTCCCCGAGGCTTTTTTGAAAAACTTCCAATTCCGAGTCGCACAGGCCCGTACAGCTTCGGGCGGCCTCGCAAATCGGGCAGTGGTGCTCAATCAGCAGGTAGGCGCCCCGCTTCTCGGGAACGGCTTCCGCCATGTAGCCTTCCGCGGTGCGCTGCCGCGCAAGGGCCTTGATCTTGCCGGCCAGAGAGGTTCCAGGCTTCGACAGTAGATCGCCGTAGGAGCTGGTCTGCTCGCGGGCGCTCCAGGAGGGGGCGAAGCGCGCGATCCCGCTCCCGGTCTCGGCCCCGTTCCACTGCGAGCTCATGGCGCCGGCGGCGGAGAAGCTCGCCCCCGAGCTCGGCCGCGTGCGCTTCCAGGACGCGCAGCCGCCCGTCGTGTGCAACGTGGAGGCCGCTCCGGTCCAGTCGGGCTCCCGCTTCCCCGCGCTCCTCGAGCGGCAGGTGACGGCGCCGGTGCGCTTCACGGAGATGGTCGAGCGCATGGTGGAGCTCGGCGTGCGCCGGGTGCTCGAGGTGGGGCCGGGCCGCGTGCTCACGGGACTCGTGGCGCGCATCGCCCGGGGCGTGGAGCGGAGCAACCTGAGCTCGTGGAGCGAGCTGCCCGCGGCCGCGGCCTTCGCGGCGGGCGCGGGGGACTGATCGGACCTCGGTCGAGACGACGGGATCTCGGCCGCTCACTGGATCGAACCCCGGGCTCGCCGCCGAGCCCCGGGGCAACAAGGGGGGAGTCGAAGATGGGGCTCGAGGAGAGGGTTTCCGAGCTGATCGTCGAGCAGCTCGGCGTCACCAAGGAAGAGATCGTGCCCGAGGCCTCATTCATCGATGATCTCGGCGCCGACTCGCTGGACATCGTCGAGCTCGTGATGGCGATGGAGGAGACCTTCGACATCGAGATCCCCGACGATGACGCCGAGAAGATCCAGACCATTGGCGACGCGCTCTCCTACCTGAGGGAGCGGGTCGAGGCCTAGGCGGGCGTGGCCGATCGCGCTGCCAGGCGACGCCGCGTCGTCGTGACGGGACTGGGCTGCGTCTCGCCTCTGGGCGTCGACGTGGCCTCCACCTGGGCCTCCGCGGTGGCGGGGCGCTCGGGCGTGGGGCCCATCACGCGCTTCGACGCCTCGGAGTACCCGGTCCGCTTCGCGGCCCAGGCCCCCGAGGAGCTCGACCTCGGGGGCCTGCCCCACAAGGAGGCGCGGCGGCTCGACCGCTGCGTCGCCCTGGCGCTGGCCGCCGCGCGAGAGGCCGTGCGGGACGCGGGCCTCGCGCGCGGGGCGGGCGCCCGCGACCGCATGGGCGTCTACATCGGGTCCGGGATCGGCGGGCTCCAGACCCTGGAGGAGGCCCACCACCAGATCGTCCGCCACGGCCCCCGGCGCGTCTCGCCCTTCACGATCCCCATGGCGATCTGCAACATGTCCGCCGGCTACGTGGCGATCCAGCACGACCTGCGCGGCCCGAACCTGTGCCACGTGGCCGCCTGCGCCTCGAGCGCCCAGTCCATCGGCGAGGGCATGCGCGTGATCGAGCGCGGCGACGCCGACCTGATCGTCGCCGGGGGCACCGAGGCGGCCGTGACCGCGGTGGGCATCTCGGCCTTCGCGGCCATGCGCGCCCTCTCCACGCGCAACGGGGAGCCGGAGGCGGCCAGCCGCCCCTTCGACCGCGCGCGGGACGGCTTCGTGATGGGAGAGGGCGCGGCGCTCCTGGTGCTCGAGGAGCTCGAGCACGCCCGCGCGCGCGGGGCGCGCGTGCGCGCCCTCGTGCTGGGCTACGCCGCCACCGCCGACGCCATGCACCTGGCCACGCCCACCGAGAACGCGGAGGGCGTGCAGCGCTGCATGCGGCTCGCCCTGGCGGACGCGGAGCTCGAGCCCGGAGAGGTGGACTACCTGAACGCCCACGCCACCAGCACGCCGCTCGGCGACGTCGCCGAGGCGCGTGCGATCCGCGCGGTCTTCGGCGCCCACCTGGATGGCGTGGCGGTCTCGGCGACCAAGTCGATGACGGGCCACCTCCTGGGGGCGGCGGGGGGGCTCGAGGCGCTGCTCTGCGTGCGCGCCCTCGAGACCGGCACCCTGCCCCCGACCACGAACCTCGACGAGCCCGATCCCGAGTGCGAGCTCGACCACGTGGCGAACAAGGCGCGGCAGACCACCGCGCGGGTGGCGCTGTCCAACTCCTCGGGCTTCGGCGGCACCAACGCGGCCCTCGTGCTCGGCCGGGTGGAGTAGGGCATGGGAAACCCGATCGTGATGGCCGCGGATCATCGGGGCGCCGCGCTCAAGGCGAGCCTCAAGGTCCGCCTGGAGGCGGCCGGCCACGAGGTCCGGGACTACGGCACCGAAGGAGCCGCCGCCGTCGACTATCCCGACTTCGCGGCGCCGGCGGCGCGCGAGGTCTCCGAGGGGCGGGCCGAGCGCGCCATCGTGATCTGCGGCTCCGGGCTCGGGGTCATGTACACCGCCAACCGCTTTCCCCGGGTGCGGGCGGCGCTCGTGCACGACCTCGAGACCGCCGAGCTGGCGCGCCGGCACAACGACGCCAACGTGCTGGCCCTGGCGGCGGATCGCGTGGGCCCGGAGGAGGCCTGGCCCATCGTGCGCCGCTGGCTCGAGACCCCCTTCGAGGGCGGCCGCCACGCGCGTCGCGTCGCGAAGATCGAGCAGCAGACGGCCGCCGAGGCGGGGACGCGCCGCGGCGGCCCCGGCCTCGCCGAGGTCGACCCCGAGATCCACCGGCTCTTGCGGCTCGAGGCGCGGCGCCAGGCGCTCTGCCTCGAGCTCATCGCCTCGGAGAACTTCGTCTCGGAGGCGGTGCTCGAAGCCACCGCCTCGGTCCTCACCAACAAGTACGCCGAGGGCTACCCGGGGCGCCGCTACTACGGCGGCTGCGAGGTGGTGGACGAGGTGGAGGAGCTGGCCATCGCCCGGGCCCGGTCGCTCTTCGGCGCCGACCACGCCAACGTGCAGCCCCACTCGGGCTCCCAGGCCAACGAGGCGGTCTACCGCGCCGCCTGCGAGGTGGGCGACCGGATCCTCGCCATGAACCTGGACCACGGCGGCCACCTGACCCACGGCAGCCCCGTCAACTTCTCGGGCAAGCTCTACCGGATCGTCCCCTACGGCGTGCGCCGCGATACGGAGCAGATCGACTACGACGAGGTGCGGCGCCTGGCTGTGGAGCACCAGCCGAAGCTGATCCAGTGCGGGACCACCGCCTATTCGCGCCGGCTGGACTTCGCCGCCTTCCGCTCCATCGCCGACGAGGTGGGCGCCGTGCTCTTCGCCGACATCGCCCACATCGCCGGGCTGGTGGCGGCAGGTCTCCACGAGAGCCCCGTGGGCCGCGCCCAGATCGTGACGACCACCACCCACAAGACCCTGCGCGGCCCGCGCGGGGGGCTCATCCTGTGCGATGCCGCCTGGCAGAAGGCCATCGACAGCGCCGTCTTCCCGGGTGGGCAGGGGGGACCGCTCATGCACGTGATCGCCGCCAAGGCGGTGGCCCTGCGCGAGGCGGCGACCCCGGAGTTCCGCCGCTACTGCGAGCGGATCGTGGCCAACGCACGCGCGCTGGCCGCAGCCCTGGAGGAGCGCGGCTTCCGCGTGGTCTCGGGCGGCACCGACACGCACCTGTTCCTGCTCTCGCTCGTGGACCGCGACACGACGGGCAAGGCCGGCCAGATCGCCCTCGAGCGAGCCGGGATCACCACCAACAAGAACATGGTGCCCTTCGACCCGCGCAAGCCCGC